>Ga0209426_1000270_pt1 | contig 66446 bp, 71 predicted proteins | sample Deesub1362B_J571_FD_187697 | JGI IMG/M metagenome (GOLD analysis project Ga0209426, IMG submission 187697) | Deep oceanic, basalt-hosted subsurface ecosystem from Juan de Fuca Ridge flank, Pacific Ocean, CORK Borehole 1362B_J2.571 (SPAdes)... ... | reverse complement strand
TCCTCCTGCCGTTCATGAAGGCGCCCCGGCCCCTCTCTGCCTCGTACAGGTCCCCGCTGGCGAGGTTCATGACCACGCCGTGGCTCACCCTCTGCAGCGAGCCGGATGTGACAGCGAGGACCACGCTGTAGAAGGGGATGCCGTGGAGCGCGTTGTACGTCCCGTCCAGCGGGTCTATTATGAGCGTGAGCGCATGGCCCCTGTCTATGAAACCCGCCTCCTCACTGAGTATGTTCAGGGGTAGCCCCTCGCCCTCAACGTACTTTATGATGGCATCCTCCGTGACCCTGTCAACCATGTGGGTGGGAGTTCCGTCCGCGCCCATCCCGACGGGCTTCCTGCTCATGTATCCGGACGGGACCCTGCCGCCCACGAGGTCGTAGACCTCCTCGGCCATCCTCTTCAGGTGTCGCAACATGTCAGATGTGCATGGCCGGTATGGGAGATAAAAATTTGCGTGTACAATTCGCGACCATCTCTGGAACTGAAAGCGCGTGGTGTGCGCTATCGCATCCCTCCAAATACATCAATCTGCACCGCCTTCCCGCATTTCTCCGCAATTTCAGCCGCTATTTCCCCATCAACGATTATCTCTATGATGTACCCATCTTTGCGGCGTATCCGGAGACGCTTCCAGCGCTGGTTGCGTCCCATAGGTTCCATATCCATTCTGACCACATCCCTCAAATTGATGGGGTAACGTTTTCTTCCAAGGTAGTGAAGTATTATTTTATCAGAATCCATTTTCAGATACAATGGATAAAGCCCTCCAGAGATACGGCCATTGATTATTTTAGGGGAAAGATGGCGCCTGATTTCAAAAAATGAAATGAAGAACGATACAGTTATGATAGATAAAAATATGATACTAATGAGCACATCACCGGGAAAAAGCGTTCTCGCAAGAACAGATAAGACGATGTATGAAAATGGAACAATCCCATATATTGCAATGAGAAATTCGCGTTTAAAACTGTGTGCCGCATTATTCCTCTTCACTACATGTACACCCACGATAAATCACCACCGTCCCGAGTCCCACACCACTACCTAATATCAGAATCAATTTATAAAGATTGTTTTTCAGAGATGACCCGTTAAATAGCCGCCAATAAAGAAAAGAGAAGGGGGTTTCACGAGAGGATTATCCTCGCGTCCACCACGCTCAGGCCGTCCTCGTAGACGATCACGGGGTTCGCATCGCACTCCTTGATCTCCGGGAAGTCCGTCACCAGTTGCGACAGACGCGCTATGGTCTCCGCGATCGCCTTCACGTCCTTAGGCTTCTCGCCCCTGGCACCGCGCAGTATGTCCGCCCCGTTTATCTCGGCGGTCATCTCCAGCGCCTCGTCAGGGGACACGGGTGCCACGCGGAAGGTCACGTCCTTCAGAACCTCAACGAAGATACCGCCGAGGCCGAACATTATGGTGGGGCCGAACTGGGGGTCCCTCACCGTTCCTATTATCGTCTCGGTGCCCCACGGAGCCATATGCTGCACGTAGACGCCCTTGAGGTCCGCGTTCGGGTCGTACCGCCTGGCGTTCTCCATTATCTCGCGGAACTTCTCCCTGACCTCATCCGCGGTCCTGAGGTCAACCTTCACGCCGCCGGCATCGCTCTTGTGTATGATCTGCGGGGACACTATCTTGAGAACCACGGGGTATCCGACCTCCTCCGCTATCCTCACCGCCTCGTCCTCGGTGGTGGCCATCTTGCCCGGCGGCACGCGGATGCCGTAGGCGCGGAAGACCTCCTTTGCCTCCGGCTCCAAGAGCGCCTTTCTGCCGTCGGTCCTCGCGCCCTCCAGTATCTCCCGAACCTTCTCCCTGTCCACGTCCGTGAACGGTGTGAACGCGCCCTCTCTGAGGGTCTCAACGTACCTGCCGTATTCCCTGAGGGCGGCTATCGCGCTCACCGCCTCGTCGGGGGACCTGTAGAAGGGTATGCCGTGGGTCTGCAGCCATTCGCCGCCCTTGAGCGCCGCCTCGCCGCCGACGAAGGACACCGTCACGGGCTTGTTCACACCCGCCGCCTGCTTTGCCTCGTATATGGCCTTCGCTATCTCCACGGGGTCCGTCATCGCCGTCTCGCAGTAGAGAACGACTAGGCCGTCAACCCATTCATGCCTCAGGGCCGCCTCAACGCTACTCCTGTACCACTCCGCGCCCGCCATGCCCGTCAGGTCCACGGGGTTCTTGGGGCTCCCGAACTCCGGCATGGCCTTCCTCATCTCCGCCTTGAGTTCCTCCGGGGCATCCTTAAGTGGCACACCGTAACGCTCGGCGGCGTCCGTCGCGAGCACGCCCACACCACCGCCGTTCGTTATGACCAGAAGGTTGTCACCCTTCATGGGCGGCTGGAGCGAGAGGGCGAGCGACCTGTTGAAGAGGTCGTTGAGGTTATACGCCCATACCACGCCCGCCTGCCTGAACGCCGCGCGGTATATCTTGGCGCTGCCGGCGAGGCTGCCCGTGTGCGACGCCGCCGCGACGGCGCCCCTCTCGGAGACGCCCGCCTTGAGAGCGACGATGGGCCTCGTGGATATCACCTTTCTGCACGTCTCTATGAACTTCCTGCCGTCCTTTATGCCCTCCACGTAGAGGGATATGCACGTGGTGTCCTCGTCGCCCGCGAAGTACTCTATCAGGTCGCTGAAGTCAAGGTCCGCCATGTTCCCTATGCTTATGAGATGCGACATGCCCACCTTGTCCACGTAGGTCCTCGCGTCCATGGCTATCACGAGCGCACCGCTCTGGGAGATCATGGCTATCTTACCGGGGTAGGGCAGATACGGGCCGAAGGAGGCGTTGCACTTGAGCGGGTTGTTCATTATGCCCACTATGTTCGGTCCGAGTATCCTCATGCCGTAACTCCGCGCTATCTCCACTATCTTCCTCTCCAGTTCCGCACCCTCCTTGCCAACCTCGCTGAAACCCGACGCGATGACGGCGGCGCCCTTCACGCCCTTCTTTCCGCACTCCTCTATGACCGCGGGGCATATCCTCGCCGGAACGGTTATGACGGCGAGGTCCACCTCGTCGGGTATCTCCAGCACGCTTTTATAGCACTTCAGTCCCAGAATCTCGTCGGCCTTGGGATTGACGGGGTAAACCTTACCCCGGTAGCCCGAGTCCAGAATGTTCTTCACAACCGTGTGGCCTATTGCGCCGGGCGTTCTGGAAGCGCCCACCACCGCGATTGAACGTGGCTTGAATATGGGATCCAGTTCGTTCATGGTTTCATCCTCCGAAGGGGGGAATGGGCATAAGGATAAATAAAGCATGGGCATCGGCTTTCGTTAATCTCAAAATCGGCGATCGTCTGCACCGAGAAGACGCATCACCAGTTCCTTCAGGCGGTCCACGTCGGGAGGGGGGAACTCGTGCGCGTAGGGGCAGTCAGGGTCCAGCGCGATTTCATCTTTCCACGGGTCATAAGTGTAGGGGTAGAACCTGCACCCCTCCGGTCTGTGAGGGTAGATCGTGCATCTGCCCTCCCGGAGAAATATGCACTTCCCATCCACGTTGCGGAGAACGCGGAGACCACCGGAACGGGCGTAGAAATCCCTGTACCCGAGGGCTTCAATTCTCCTTATGTCCTCGTCCGTGAGGGGCATCTCCGTTTCGTGGCAGCAGAGGGAGCACCCGTGTCTGAGGCAGGGATTCATGCATGGCGTGGAGATGCCTGAAGGTATTTATTGGTTTTCCGAAACCTTAATCCCCCATCCGGGTCATACGCTTCCGGAGTGCACTCGTTGGAGGAATCGCCATGATAGCCATCATAACAGACTTCGGATACCGCGACCACTACGCTGGCGCCATGAAGGGTGCCATAGCGACCATAGCCCCCGACGTTCCCGTGGTGGACATCACCCACGGCATACCCCGCCACGACGTGCTCTCCGCCGCCTACGTCCTCGCCGCGTCGCTGCCCCACTTTCCCTCCGGCACCGTCTTCCTCGTGGTCGTGGATCCCGGGGTCGGAACGGAGCGCAGAGCCGTTGCGGTGAGAGCCAGCGAACGTTATATCGTCTGCCCGGACAACGGGGTGATAACGTTTATCAACGCGGAGGAGGCGTGGGAGATACCCGTGCCGCCCGACGCAAGTGCGACGTTCCACGGCAGAGACGTCTTTGCCCCGGCCGCCGCCGAGATAGCGAGGGACCAAGGAATACCCGATACCTGGCCCGCCGTTGACGTGGGGAAACTGACCCGTCTGGATATCCCCGAGCCCAGGGTGGATGCGCATGAGGTCCGGGCAACGGTCATCTACGTGGACTCCTTCGGCAACGCCGCGCTCAATCTCCGCGCCTCGCTGCTGCCCTTCCCCCTGGGCACACACCTCGTGGCCGAGGTGAACGGCAGGGAAATTCACCTCGTGAGGGCGCGGACTTTCGGGGACGTCCCACCCGGGGCCCCGGCGCTCATAGAGAACAGCGAGGGTTATGCGGAGATAGCCGTCAACATGGGGAGCGCGGAGAGCATGGGCTTCGTTCGGGGAGCAGAGGTGAAAATCAGAACCTCTTCTCCTCCACCGTGAGCGTATCCAAGTGCGCCACCGTCGCCACGCAGGGGTCGGGCTGGAAGTTCAGCATCTTCTGATAGGCGGTCTGGGCCTGCCAGGTGGAAGCGTTTATAAGATGAACGCCCTTCCATCGTGCGTACGCGTAGCTGTGAACGTGCCCGGTCACGAAGAACTGCGGGACCTCTTCCACCACCAGATAGTCGCGCGGCAGAGGGGCGAGGGGCACCTTCCCCCCGTAGATGGGTGCGAGGTGTCTCCTCCTCAGCAGACCTATCATGGTGTTCTCAATCCTGCTGTAATCTGCGCCCGGAATGGCCTCTACCATGTCGTTCAAACTTGTGCCGTGGTAAAGCAGGAACGTCACGCCGTGAAGACGTATAAGGGATGGGTTGCTGAGAACCATCGTATCCGGCGGGAGTATTTTCCTGACTTCCTCGGGAAAACCCGGCTGTGGCTCGTGGGGCCGGGTGAAGTCGTGGTTGCCCGGTATCACTATTACCTTTATCCTCTCGGGAATCTCCTCCAGATAGCGCGATAACCTCTCATACTGCTCGTAAACGCTGGTGATCTCCAGTTCGTTCTCCTGACCCGGATACACGCCCACGCCGTCCACGAGGTCTCCCGCTATGAGCAGATATCTGACGCGCGACGCATCCCCGGATTTCAGCCAGGCGATGAACCTCTCAAACCGCTCCGCGAGGAACTCCCTGCTCCCGACGTGGACGTCCGAGATTATCACCGCATCCACGGGCGCGTCCGCCCCCCGCGGGGAGGGTATCGGGTCCACCTCCGGCCACACGATTTCCCGGGCGAATATCACGTCGTCGCCCCTGCGCGATACCTCGCCCGCCACCCCTATGACCTCATCCGGCAGAACGGTCTCGCCCATCAGCAGGTCCGGCCCCGCGATGACCGTTATCTCACCGGTAGGGTCTTCCAGCGTTATCCTGTAGAACCCGTTTCTCGTTACCCTGCAATCGGAAACCATGCCTATTACACGGACCTCCTGCCCGGACCTGTTCCTGACGTCCGCTATGCTGTAGGCCCACTTCAGGCGTCTTTTAACCAGCGGTGCAAGGCGCCTGAACCTGTCGTTGAAGAGTGCGGAGAAATCCTCCACGGCACCCCTCGTGCCCGTGGATGTCGAGGCGTCCATTAGCACCTCGACAGCGTGCCCCACATCGCCCCTCACCTTTTCAGGTTTCCTGGCGACCTTCCTCTCCACGGCCGCCCTCATACTCCTCAGCATCTCCTCCTTGATGTATCTGCTACCATTCTTCAGGGCTATGCTCTTCAGTTGCGATAGCGTGATTCCCGATTCAATGGCCACCTCAAGCGCGGAGGGATGTATGAGAAAACCCTCTCTCAGCAACTCGCGCAGATAATCCTCTCTGTCCACGGCCATGGTTAGGCGGGAATGGTTGATAAACGTTTTCCATGCGAAACAGCCACGAGTCTCACACCGTAACTGAGTAAAGCTGAAAGCATCAGGAAGTAAAACAGAGGTGCCACGTTCAGCACGAGGACCGCTCCTTTCATATACACATGGATCTCACCCCAGTTGAGCATCTCCCCCAGCCATAGAACCATTATGCCCAGAGAAAGCGCTCCGATTGCGGGGTTGCCCGTGGCCGCGTGGAAGCCGCGGGTGACGGCAAGCAGCACCGCGAGGAGCGTGGCCGTGGCGTATATGCTGAGGGATTCATAGCCGTAGAGCAGCCAGAGCATCACACTGAGCATGTGGGGAATCACAAGGCAGACGAAGAATGTTGCTACCGCAGCCTTGGTGAACTTCCATGGATTCACGCGACCACCTCCATATCGCAGGCATAGATTCCCCCAGGGGTGTACATGCTCACGGTGATGTCGTTCACATCCATGGGGAGGGTGACCGCTATGTGGTTCTCAGACCCATCCAGAGATATCATGGAGGCGGCAACCACCTCACCTCCCGCCAGTATCTGAACCTCCATCTCGCTGAGATACGCTGAACGGGCTGTTATCGTTATATCCAGAAGAACCGTGGAGTTGAGAGGGTCAACGCCGATGACTCTCACACCTATCTGAGGCGGGGTCATCAGGGGCCCCAATCTATCACCTCTCATCCCCACGAGGTTCGCGCTCACTATGCCGTAGGCATACTCGCCGTAGGCCTCAAGGCGATAGGATATGTTAAATCCGCTGAAAAGGGCATCCTCCACGTACCTCAGCGCCTCCTCCAGAGGAACATCTATAACCAAGACATCGCTGTACTCGCTCCCTGCACCTACTCTATCAATGACCCTCTCCACATCCGAGACCATATGTCCCTCCACGAAGACCATGACATGAATCTCCATGTTCTGGATATCGTAAACCCCGCTATTCCTCACGGTGTATGGAACGCTCACAATCATGTGATTCCCGTCCATCACAATGGATATGTCGTCCCCCACAGCCACATCAATCCCGCCGTTGAAAAGAGAGAAGAGTAGGGAGGCGGTAATCGTGATCGTTATCAGATTCACCCCTACCCCCACCAACTTGAATCCCAGCATCTCACATCACCATAGCCACATTACAGGGGCATTCAATAAAAAACGGACGTCGTGAAAATCAGGGTTCATTCCAGAGTTGTGTTATCTTCTGCGATACCCACACGGCGCGGGCCACCTATGTCAACTTCGGCTTTCATAACCGTTCCGAGACCCCTCCACCGTGCCTCTATCTCCTCCACGTCGCCAAAGGCGAACAGCGTGGGCCCGAGAAACGCCATGCTGCCGTATCCAACGTCGGATATCTCCTCGAGGGCATCCCTCATATCCCTGCTGAGAAGGCCTGTATCCTCAGCGAATCTCCTGCCGATGCGCACTATCTCGCAGAGGGCACCGGATGAGAGGGCGGCATCCACATACTTCCCGGCTGCCCTTGCTATCGCCCTTCTCATATCCGGATTGCGAAGGACGTCGCGCGTATCCATTTCACCCTCCATCATGAGCAGCACGAGACGAGGAGGGTGAGACAGAAGCCTGTCCACCACGCCGTGAGGGGGCACGCCCTCCACACGGCGAAGGGTCACCCCGCCGGTCATCGCCGTGGCCACGTCTCCCAGCCCCCGAGAGGTAACTATCTCCGCCACGTGTGCGGCGGCCCCGGCCCTGTGGAGCGTTGGTGCGAGGGCAACTGCCGTGCTCAGCGCAGCCGCGGCGCTCATACCCAGCCCGCGGGAGATGGGAAAGGAAAGCGTGGTTCTCACAGTTCCCCGCACCCCGAGTTCGCGGAGCACCACCTCCTGCACGCTGTCCTCAAGGGGCGCGCCGTTGGCGTGGACGGACACCTCATCACCCGGAATGACCTCCGTGAGCGCACCCGGGGAAATGGCTATCCCCACGCCCCGCGAGCCGCGCCGGAGCGGGTCCGGATTTGCATCCCTTATCTCAAAAAGGACCGTTATGCTTCCCGGGCTGTACCCAATATACCGGCGATCTTCCACGCTATCCACCTTCCGAGGTCCGCCTTGCTTCCGGCGAACGACTCCTCACCGTCCCGGGAGACCCACACCGCCTCCGTGTGCTCATCGCTCACCTTTCTCACGTCATTGGCCACCACGGCGGTGAGGTTGTGCTCCTCCATCCGCTTCCTCGCCCTCTTCACGAGAGTGCTCCGGTCAACACCGCTCTCCGCCTTGAAGCCGATGAGCGGGCCATCGTAGACCTCCCTGAGCGCCGAGAGGAACTTGGGAAGCGGTCTAAGGTGGAGCGTGAGGGGCGCTTCGCCAGGGAGTTTCCCCTCCACCCGATCAGGTGCGAAGTCGGGGAGAGCAGCCGGCACGACCACGGCATCGTGCGCCGCTATCTCGTCCCTCATCTCCATGAGGGACTCCAGCGTGGTGAATCTCCTCACGCACACGTACTCCGGGAGCGATACCTCGCACCGCCCCATGTAGAGTGTGACATCTGCCCCAAGGTAGAACAGCCATCTCGCGATCTCCACGGCGGTCCTGCCCGTGGAGCGGTTTGTTATGACCCTCACATCGTCAATCTCCGCGTGGCCGGCTCCGCCCACCACTGCAATTCTCCTTCCTCTCAGTTCATCCCTCATGGCATGGAGGAGATGCGCCGCTATGACCTCGCGAGGGGGCATCTTCTCCTTTCCCTCCTCCTCCCTCGGGTCTATGAATATCACCCCGAGGCCGCGTAGCCGTTCCATTGCCTCGCGCATGACCGGGTTGCCGTACATCCCGCTGTGCATGGACGGGGCCATAAGGAGCGGTGCGCGACCGAGCACGTTGGACGCGAAGAGTGTGACCGGCGTGTCCGCTATGCCGGCCGATATCTTGGCCATCGTGTTTGCAGAGGCGGGGGCGATGATCATCGCATCGGCCCGGTCCCCCAGGTCCACGTGCTCCACCATCCCGGTGATCTCGTCTATCACCCTCCGGCCCGACGCGAACTCCAGTGCCTTCTTTCCCACGATTTCCAGCGCATCGCGTGTCGCGACGACGTGCACCTCCGCGCCGTGGCGGATGATCTCCCTTATCACCCTCACGCTCTCCACGGCCGCTATGGAGCCGGTGACGCCGTAGATCACGATGCGCCCTTCCAGCAGGTCTGACTTCACCGCGTGGATCGTCTGGGATGGGTGCATGGGGGGATGAGCGGGCAGATGGGTTAAAAAGTTTTTTACCGTGGAACTGCTTAGCGGCGCCCATGCGCATGCACCCCGAATGCTATCCCTGCTTCATGCGGCAGGCCCTTGAGGCGGCGAGGATGGTGACCGACGACGAAAACACGCTTATGGAGGTGATGAAGGCCGTGGCGGCCGTGCTGCCGGAGGTGGATGCGAACCTAACGCCGATGGAGAACACCGGGCCCATACACGTGCGCGTTAGAGATGTGACGGGATGCGAGGATCCCTATGCGGACGTGAAGAAAAAACTCAACGCCCTCGCGCTGGAGATGTATCCCGTTGCTAGGGAGATCGTGAGGAGAAGCGACGACCCGCTGTGGGAAGCAGTGAAGATGAGCATCGTGGGGAATTACATGGACTACGGGGCACAGGCGGAGAGACGATTTGAGGACCTCCTCACGAAGGTGGCGAACCTCCGGTTCTCCGTAAACAGATACGAGGAGTTCAGGAAGGCCGTTGAGAGAGCGGAGGATATCGGCTTCGTTGGCGACAACGCCGGCGAGATCGTCTTTGACCGCCTTCTGATAGAGACCATGGGGAAGCGGATAACCTACTACGTGAGGGGCTATCCGTGGATAAACGATGTGACCGTTGAGGATGCACGCGCGGTGGGAATGGACCGCATCGCGGAGATAGATGTCGTGCCGGCCACGCGCGACCGCATAGACCTCAGAGGGGAGGAGTTCCTGAGAAAGCTGAGGGGGCACGATGTGGTGATATTCAAGGGCCAGGGCAACTTTGAGGCGCTCCACGGCGTATACGAGCACTTCTTCCTCCTTATGGCAAAGTGCCCCGTGGTTGCGAGGGCTGCAGGAGGGGATGTTGGAACCGCTTTTCTACTCTAATTCAACGCGTTTTCCCGTTTCCATGCTGCGCAGGGCCGCCTCCGCGATCTCCACCGCGCGCGCTCCATCCTCGCCCCTCACGAGCGGGTCCCTTCTCTCCTCAATGGCCCCCATGAAATCCATGAGTTCGCGCTTCAACGGCTCCTCCCTGCGGAGGCGTATGGACCTCGTCTCCACTTCCATCTCCAGGTTGTAGAGGTCGTACTGCTCACGCGGTATCTCGGAGCGGGAGATGTCAACCCTCTGCTCCATGTAATCCATCTCCACGTAGCTGTCCTCGCACGTGAGGAACATCTTCCGTATCTTCTTGGGCGTGAGCCAGTTCACCTCCACCACGCCCACCTTTCCGTCGCGGAAGTTCAGGGATATGACGGCGTGGTCCTCGTATCTTTCGTTCTTTATGCGGCCGCCTGTGGCGTACACCTCCGCGACCTCTCCCCCTATGTACCTCATGACATCTATGTCGTGGACGCCGAGGTCCATGACAACGCCGACGTCGCGTATCCTCCACGGATACGCGCTAACCCTCCGCGAGACCATGGAAATCACCCTCCGCCCGCCCGCGTAGTTCTTCACGAATTCCACCGCGGGGTTGTACCTCTCCACGTGCCCCACGGCGAGTGTGACACCCGCATCGCGCGCCATCTGAACGATCTCCCACGCCTCCTCCGCGGTCGTGCCAAGTGGCTTCTCCACGAGGAGATGCTTACCCGCCTCTACGACTTTCGCAGCCACGTCCCTGTGATATCTTGTGGGGGTCGCGACCACCACCGCGTCGCACTCCCGGAGCAGATGCGCGGGGGACGAAAACGGCTTCACACCGTGCTTTGATGCCACCTCCTGACGCGCGGCCTCCACCACGTCGTAAACGCCATGAAGCGCACCCAGGGACGCTAGGACGCGAGCGTGATTTCTGCCCATGGAGCCAACACCGATCACACCGACCTTCACCGTACCACCGGCATCCATATCACCCAGCGGTGATTTAACCTTTCCCCATAGGGCGCGGGGCGCCGTTGCACAAGGTTTAAATAGAATCCAGCGGATTTGAGCGCGAACCACCTGCTGGGTGGTGAGGAGATGAAGGCGTTGACAGGAGATCTAAGGGAGTTCATCTCCCACGGGGGAAAGATACTCTGCATAGCGGGTGAAACGGGCGTTGGAAAAACGAGTTACGCCATATCCGTCGCGGAGGAAATAGGCGCCAGAGGGGTTCTCTACGTGACCTCGGGCGTGAGTTACGCCGAGATGCTGGGACAGTTCCCATTCCTGCCCGAAGTCGTGCCCGAGGAGAACTTCATAGACCTCATGGCCATGGCGGACGAGGAGATGGACAGGGCCGCTGCAAGGGGCGGTTTTCTCACCTTTCCACCCTACCTGAGCCACGTGCTGGAGCGGTTCGCGGCCATGCCTGAACCCCGTGTCCTTATAATGGACGACTGGAGCGTGATATTCAACACGCTGGAAATGCGCGACAGCATCGGCTACGAGAGGATGGACATCAGGTCGCTCCAGAGGCACTTCCTGCGAACGGTGAAGAGGATGGCCCACACGGCGATCATAGTGGACGACACCAGCGCCTCTCTCACCCCGTCCGAGGTCCTCTTCCTGATGGCCGACGGGTTGCTGCATCTGGACTTGGACGTGGATGAGGACGGGTTCCCCTTCCGAATGGTCACCGTCAAGAAGCTCAGGGGAACGCGCATAACCCAGGTGAAGTACCCATTCACCATCATAGGTGGCAGGGTGCTCACCATACTGCCCGCACCCCTCACCTCTTACAGGGGAACGCTGCTCTTCAACGGCGTGGGAATGCTCAAGGAGCCGATGCGCTGCGAGGACGCTGTTCTGACCGTGATAGAGAACGTGAACACTCCCAAGGAGGTCAAGAGGCAGGTGCTGACCTTCGTCGCCTCGTGCGTCCCGGGCGGGAAGGTTCTGGCGTTCCTACCGCCCGGTGTGGAACTCGGATTTGATGGGGCCTCCGTGGACATGACCACGCTCAAGGACGCCATCCAGAGGCACGGCTCCCCGGCCGGTGCGCTCCGGGAGATGACATGGGACATCGCCATAGTGGACATCGTCTCGTTGCTGCCCTTCATGGAGCATCCCATAGCCGAACTGCTGGAAGCGCTGGAATTCGCCCGTGAGGAGGGAAGACGGCTGATAATCGTTGGCGGGTCCTACGGGAAGGTTGAGCAGGAGATCCTGTTCAAGCTGTCGGACGTGTACATCAGGACCGTGTCCAGGTACGGCGTGCACTTCGTGAAGCCCTGCAAGCCGAGGGGCGGATACCTGGCGCTTATGCCCGGGGCAGACCGCGTGGAACTCGTCCCCATGACCTGAGAACTCAGCACAAACTTAATATCTCCTTTTCATTTTCTCCGGTTAACGGTGATCGGTATGAAGGCATTCAGGATAAGCGGGATGATGTGGGTACCCTCGGAGGGCAGGTGGGCAAAGTTCACAAAGGACCTCGTGGCCGAGAACGACGAGGAGGCCGTGGAGAAGACGTACTCCATAATAGGCAGCAAGCACGGGCTGAAGAGAAGGCAGATAGAGATAAAGAGCGTGGAGGAAATAGCCCCGGAGGATTCAGAGGATCCCGTGGTGCTCTACCACTTCAAGAGGGGCGGTGAGTGACGTGGCCACGGAGGAGGAGAGGAAAATTGAGCAGGGGCTGATGCTCTTAGAGAACATAAAGGCCCAGATGGCAGCCCTTGAGGTGCAGGTTGAGAGCATGATGAAGGCACGGGAGGAGCACGAGAGGGCGAAGACTACGCTGGAGCACTACAAGGACTTTGAGGAGGGGGACGAAATACTCGTGCCCATCGGCGGCAGCACGTTCATCAGCGCGAGGATGGGGGAGAAGAAGGCCATAGTGGGCATCGGCAGCGGAGTGAGCGTGGAACTCCCCATAGAGGAGGCCATAAAGAAGGTGGAGGAGAGGATAGCGACCATAGACGAGACCATCAACAACCTCCAGGAGCAGATGAAGGCGCTCCACGAGAGGTACATGCAGATCGCCTCCGCCGTGGAGCGGGAGTACAGAACACTCCAGGAGAAGGCGGGGGGAAATGTTTAACTTCATCCGCGAGAAACTCGCATCCCTGCGGAAGAAGGCGAAGGAGGACCTGGGTGAGGACTACTTCTCGGAGGGGCTGGGAAAGAGGATAAAGGAGAGCCGGCTCGACGAATTCCTATGGGATCTGGAGATGGCGCTTCTGGAGGCAGATGTGGCCTACGAAGTTGTGGAAGAACTCAAGGCGAAGGTGAGGGAACGGCTCCTCGGGAAGAGGGTGAAGAGGGGTGTGAGTGTAGAGGACGCGGTGATGAGCGCTCTCAAGGAGGCGCTGATGGAAGTCCTCAGCCCATCCCGGACCTTTGACTTCTGGGAGTTTATGAAAACCGCAGAGAAACCCGTGGTCATAATGTTCGTCGGCATAAACGGCACGGGCAAGACGACGGCCATCGCGAAGGTGGCCCACATGCTCCAGAAACGCGGATACTCCGTGGTCCTATCCGCATCGGACACCTTCAGGGCGGGGGCGATAGAGCAGATAACGGAGCATGCCAACCGTCTCGGGGTGAAGGTCATCAAGCACAGCCCCGGAGGCGACCCCGCGGCGGTGGCCTACGATGCCATAGAGCACGCGAAGGCGCGGAAAAGAGATGCGGTGCTCATAGACACCGCCGGTAGGATACAGACGAACCGCAACCTGATGGACGAGATGAAGAAGATAAAGAGGGTTGCGAAGCCGCACCTCGTCATATTCGTGGGCGACGCCCTCGCGGGGAACGACGCCGTGGAGCAGGCGAGGGCTTTTGACGAGGCCGTCGGTGTGGACGGGATCATACTTACAAAGGTGGATGCGGACGCGAAGGGCGGTGCGGCCATAAGCATATCTCACGCCATAGGGAAACCCGTGCTGTGGCTGGGCGTGGGGCAGGGTTACGAGGACCTCATACCCTTTGACCCGGCGTGGCTCATAGACAGGATTTTCGGGTGAGCGGATGAGGATACTCCATTTCAACCGGAAGACAGGTGAGGTTAAGATGCGCGTGGACAACGTGGATGACCTCTGGTACCTTTACAACGTCGTGAGACCGGGCGACCTCGTCTTCGGCTACTCGCGGTGGAAGGAGGAGGCGGATGAAACGGGGGGCAAGGCCAGGCGCATAACCATACGCGTGGGCGTGAGGGTCAAAAAGACGGAGTTCCAGGAGTTCTCGGACCGGCTGCGGATAATGGGCATCGTGGAGCACGGCCCGGAGGACGTGGTCGGGAGACACCACTCCATCAATGTGAGCCCTGGGGATGAGATATCAATCCTCAAGGAGCGGTGGTCCCGCAGCGATATGGAGGAGCTGAGAAGGGCCGAGGAGGAGACGCGACGGCCCATGGTGGCCATCGTCTCCATAGACGATGAAATCGGGACCGTGGCGCTGCTGCGGAGTTCGGGGGTGCAGGAGGCCGTGACCGTTCGCAGGGCCAAGACCGGGAAGGACTACGAAGGCAGCGACGACGAGGCGGATTTCCTGCGCGAGGTCTGCGAGGCGCTGCGGGGTGTATGGAGCGAGGGTATGCCGGTCATCGTGTGTGGTCCCGGCTTCGTGAAGGAGAGATTTTCATCGCTTTTGAAGACAAAGGGCATACCCCACGTGCTCGCCCAGAGCTCCTACGCGGGCATGCGCGGGGTGTACGAGGTCATAAAAAGCGGGGCGCTGGAGAAGGTCTTGAAGGAGCAGCGGGCGTGCGTGGAGAATGCCCTCGTGGAGAGAGTGCTCACCGAGATCAAGAGAAACGGCCCCGTGGCCTACGGGCTGGACGAGGTCAGAAGGTGCGCGGAGGTGGGGGCCGTTGAGACGCTCCTCGTCTCCGACAGGGTCTACAGGGAGGGAGAGGTGCTGGATATCATGCGCGCCGTGGAGAGTGCGGGGGGGAAGGTGCACATAATAAGCACGGGGCACGAGGGAGGGCGCATTCTCCAGAATCTGGGCGGCGTTGCGGCCCTGCTCCGCTTCACCGTTCAGCCGCCCGAGAACACGGGATAGAGGAGGAGAACGCCGTCCTCTATCACCTCGTCCTCCGGAACGGGTTTCCCATCCTTCGTGACTATGTAGGCGTCCACAGACAGACCGGCCTTCCGAAGAATCTCGTCCACCCTGCCCCCCTCAACGACCATCTCGCGTTCCTCACCGAAGAACTTCAGCACCACGGACATCATAAACACCTCCTTTTGGCGGGCTCGCCGGGATTCGAACCCGGGTCAGGGGCTCCGGAGGCCCCTGTGCTATCCATGCTACACCACGAGCCCGTTACTTGCGGACCTTGAACTCCGTATAACCGCACTTCCCGCAGGAATACCTGTTCCCGTGGTCCGCCAGAAACACGCCGGGGCCACACTTGGGGCAGAACCGCCTCTTGCGGTTCACCTTGTCGCCCTGTACCTCGTAAAGTTCCCTCTTCTCCGCCAAGTCAATCACCCTCCGTCTTCCTCTCAAGGAGGCCGTTCCTTATGAGAATGTAATCCGGCTCAATCGCCTTTGCATCCTCAACTGTATCGTATATCTTCGCGTATCCCTTCGTGACAGGCATACCGAACTCGCTCCTCATGTGATCTATGATTACCCTCTTCACCTCAACGCCCATGTTTCCGGCTATGAGGTTGCGCACATCGTTGCGCGTGGGCGTCGCACCCCTAGGGTGCTTCACCCTGAAGGTCACCTCAACGCGCTTGAAGAGCCGGTTGTCACGTCTGTTGATTATCTCCAACTCCATCGGTCAGCACCTCCATCTGGTCAAGGACCTCCTTCACCAGACCCTTTATCTCGCTGTCCACGTTCACCAGGGCAGCACCCCTATCGGGTATCCCATATATAACGATAGCGCCATCCGGCGCGAGGTATATGGCGGGGATTGCCGCGAGGTCTTCCTCACCTTCAACTTCTATGAGAACGGGTCCGTCGGATTTCAGCGCCTCCAGAATTGCCATGGAGAGGGCACGGGTTATGGTTCCGGGCGGGTTGGAGACGTGGAGGCGTTTCCACTGCCATTCCACATGGAATTGCTCGCTTCTCCTCGTTTTTCCATCCACCACGGCAACGTGCGGCACAATGCCCCTCTCAAGCAGGTTTCCCACAACCACGTCCCCTACAGCTATTGTCAACCTGCCCTTCAGGTGCTCAAGGGGCATGGTGGGAATGTCCACAACGGGCGTGATGGGCGAGCCGAGCCGGCCCCTGAGAAATGGGGGAAGCCGGAGGTCCCTATCTAACTCTGAGGGCAAACCTGCCGTTCTCATGCACATCCATCTTCCGCGCTATCAACGACTTCTCGTGGTTTATTATGTAGACGAATCCCTTCCAGTGCTGCGTGAGCTCCCCACCGCATATGGGGCATCTGTCCTCGGTAAGGTCGTACTTGCTGTACACCCTGGAACACGATCTGCACGCCACGTACTCTTTCACGAGGCACCACCACCGGTTTCCTTCAGCCACTCCCACTTGCCCAGACCGGGCTGCTTCATGGTGAGGCCTATCTTGCTCCTGCGCGGGTCCACGTCGTTTATGCTGAGCGCCACTATTCTCGCGCGCACCTTATCGCCCTTCTTCAGCACCCGCTTCGTGTCCTTCCCGATGCACCTCTGGTTGTCCAGATCCACATCTATCCTGTCATCCATTATCTGGCTTATGTGGAGCAGCCCATCCAGGGGGCCGAAGCGGACGAAGGCGCCGAACTTCAGCACCGAGACAACGCTGCCGTCCACCACCTCATGGAGGCGCGGGTGGAACGCCAGGGCTGTGTACCTGACCTTCTGATACACCGCGCCGTCGCCGTGGATTATCACGCCCTCGCCCACCTTCTCCCACGAGAGGATCATGACTATGAGGTACTTCCTCTCCGCGGGGTCACGGACCTGCTCGCGGGGGAAGCTCTCCACCCTCCCTTCAATGGTCTCGTAGGCGAGGCTCTCTATTACCTCATCCAGGTCCTCCCCGAGGCGGTGCGGGGGAATCCTTATCACGTGCTCGCTCTCCACGAGGATGTACATGAGAAACGCACCTCTTCTCCCGTATATGCACAAGTTATATAAAGATTGATATGCGTGACGTGGTTTCGCTCTTTTTACCTCACTTCGAAAAGATAATATTTAAAGATTGCAATACCCTGAGGCATGAAGGACCCCGCCGCAGGATATTTCAACTGCTCCGATTCTGAGAGGGCGGCGTTTGAGGCAGGCATAAAACTCGGCGCGCTGTACCACCAGTTCGTGGGCATGCCCATGGACCCGGAAAATGTGGAAGACGTGGAGAGGGCGATAGAGGACAGCATAAAGGCGCAGCCCTTCGTGGCCGATGTGAAGGTCCACATACGCCGCGATATGATAAAGAGGGGGAGGAATATCTACAAATACTGCACGCTGCACGGGGAGATGCTGGACGTACGCCTCGTGGTGCGGTACGGGAAGAGCGAAGCCGTGTGCCGCCTCAGGTACGTGGAAGACCTGAAGTATCCGCTGATGTACGTGGAGGCCATAAGGGAGGTGTGAGCGTTGGCCAAGGTCGGCATAAGCGGCCTCCCCGGCTCAGGCAAGACAACCGCGCTCATAAAGTGCATAGACCTCCTGGAGAAGGAGGGCTACACCGTGGGAGGTGTGGTCACGGAGGAGATCCGTGAGGGGAACAGGCGCGTGGGCTTCCACATCATGGACTGGATGACGAAGGACAGGGAGGTCATGGCCCACGTGAACATAGAGTCCCGCGTGAAGGTCGGTAAATACGGAGTTGATGTGAAGACGCTGGACACCATAGGTGCGGATGCCCTCCGAAGGGCGCTGGAGAATGCCGATGTGATCGTCATAGATGAGATAGGGAAGATGGAAGTTGAGAGCAAGGTCTTCGTCAATCTAATAAGGCAGGTGCTTGACAGCGAAAAGCACATAATAATGACGATACACAAGAAATCCCGCAATCCCCTGCTGCAGGAGATACGGAGGAGGGACGATGTGCGCATACTGGAGATCACCCCTGTGAACAGGAACATACTCCCCTATAAGATTGTGAAGATGATAAAAGGGGAGATAGAGTGATCGCGCGCGAAGGGCTCGTTGAGATTGAGGTGCCGCGGATCTCCGGGGAGAAGGGACCCGCGAAAAGCGGAGGCGTTTTTTACAACCGTGCAATGATATTCAACAGGGACATAACAGTTACCCTTCTCCTTGCGCTGAACTTCAGGGGCACGTGTCTGGATGGGATGGGTGCCTCCGGCGTGCGGGGGCTGAGAATCGCGAGAGAAGTCGGGTGTCCCGTCGTCATAAACGACTGGAGTGCCGAGGCCGTGGAGTGGATAAAGAAGAATGCCCGCAGGAACGCGCTGGAAGTGGAGATAACCCGAAGGAATGTCAATGCGCTGCTCCACGAGAGGAAGTTTGACTACGTGGACATAGACCCCTACGGTTCACCCACGCCGTACCTCCCGGCGGCGGTGGCGGGCGTGAGGGCAGGGGGGATACTCGGGATCACCGCCACCGACACCGCCGTGCTCTTCGGAACCTACGCGAGAAAATGCCTGCGGCGCTATTTCGCCCGAAACCACAGGGGGCCATATTCAAGGGAAATGGGCGTGCGCATACTTCTGGCCTCCGTGGTGAGAGAGGCGGCACGGCTGGACATGGGTATTCGTCCTCTTCTATCCTTCTCCCACGACCACTACGTTCGCGTGTTCGTTCGCCTTGAAAGGGGTGCAGCGAAGGCGGATGAATGCGTTGAAAGTATAAGGGAAATGGAGTGGGAGGGAAAGATTTACGGGCCGCTGTGGACCGGCGACCTGCACGACGTGGAAGTTGTACATCGCCTCAACCCGCCGGACTACATGGAAAGCGCGGAGACGATACGGGAACTGAGAGATATCTGGGCAAACGAGAACATCTTCGGGTTCTACGACACCGTGTCCATCGCAGCGGCCATGGGGGTTGATATCCCTCCCATAAGACACGTGATTTCATCTCTCAGAGATGCGGGTTACAGAGCACACAGGACCCACTTCTGCCCCACGGGGATAAAGACGGATGCGCCGAGGGAAGCGGTGCTTAGAGCTGTGACCGGGGAAAGTATATCTGGAAGCGATTGAATGGGGGATGTGGATGAACCCGTACCTGAGGATAGTGCGGCCCGTGAACTGCCTCATCTCGCTGATGGCGGTGTGGGTGCTCGCCGTGGTCGTGATGGGTCAGGAACTTCCGCGGGAGTGGTTCCGCGTCCTGCTCGGCTCCACAGCGGCGGCCTTCGTCGCGGCAGGGGGAAACGTGCTCAACGACTACTTTGACGTTGAGGTTGACAGGGTGAACCACCCGGACAGACCGCTCGTCACGGGGGAAATAACGAAGGGGGAGGCGGAGATATATGCGCTTGCACTCTTCTCCGCAGGTATGCTCTTCGGCTTCTTCACAAGTTTACACGCGTTCATCATAGTGATGGTCGCAGAGGCGCTCCTGTTCCTCTACGAGTGGCGGCTGAAGGCCACGGGGCTGCCCGGAAACCTCACCGTGAGCGGCCTCGTCGGCCTCCTCTTCCTCTACGGCGGGGCGATCTTCCAGCGCTACGATGAGATATATGTACTCGCGCTGATGGCGTTTCTCTCAAACGCGGGAAGGGAGATAGCGAAGGACGTGGAAGACGTGGAAGGCGATGTGGACAGGAGAACCCTCCCAAGAATTCTGGGCACTGGGCGGGCCTCGTTCGTGGCGGCCATCTTCTACCTCGCCGCCGTGGCTCTCTCCCCGCTTCCATATCTTCAGGGCATCTTCGGCCTTCCGTATCTCCTCACGGTGGGGGTGGCAGACGCTGTGTTTATATACTCCGCATTCCTTTGCCCACGCGATGCGGGCAGGGCCCAGAGGATCTCCAAGGTTGCCATGGTCCTCGGGCTCATCGCCTTCCTGGCGGGTGGTCTGACGTGAAGGTGTATGACTACATCCTAGAGAGCGTGGAAAAGCACGGCACAATCCACATGACGCTGATAGACCCCGACCCTGCAAAGGTAAGCCCTGAAAGGGCAGGTGCGATAGCGGAGGCCGCAGAGCATGGAGGAAGCGCGGCGATAATGCTGGGCGGTTCAACGGGGGTCACGAGGGAGGTACTGGATGCGGCCGTGGAGGAGATCAGGGGACGGTGTTCACTCCCAGTCATACTCTTCCCCGGTGGCATCAGCGGGATATCCCTGAAAGCGGATGCCATCTACTTCATGAGCATGCTCAACTCGCGCAACCCGGAGATGATATCGTGGATACAAGCCCGCGCTGCCCGAACTCTCAAGTTCTCCCCTCTGGAGATCATACCGATGGGCTACATAATCGTGGAGCCAGGGATGACCGTGGGAAGGGTTGGAAAAGCGGAGCCCGTGAAAAGGAACGATGTGGACACCGCCATCGGCTTTGCCCTCGCCGCCGAGCTGTTCGGCATGAAACTGGTTTACCTTGAGGCCGGCAGCGGGGCGCCGGAGCACGTGCCGCCGGAGATGGTTCGCGAGGTGGCCGGGAACTTGGACATACCTCTTGTGGTCGGTGGGGGTATCAGGACGCCAGAGGCCGCTGGTCTGCTGGCAAAAGCCGGCGCATCCATTATAGTCACTGGAACCCTCGTGGAGAGAGTTGAGGACGTGGAGGGGGCGGTGCGCGCTATAGTTCGGGCTGTATCCCGTGTTTAGGACAGATGTCTCTCAGGGGGCAGGCATCGCATCTCGGTCTCCTGGCGCGGCAGTACTCCCGCCCGAAGGAGATGAGGGCCTTGTGTGCCCATAGGCGCCGTTCCGGCGGAATTTCCCGCTCCAGCGCCTCCTTCACGGACTCGTAATCCGTCCCGAGCCCCCATCTTCTGCCGATCCTCATTATGTGGGTATCCACGCCTATGATTGGTGCAGACGCGACAAAGGCGAGGAAGACATCGGCCGTTTTGCGCCCTATACCCCTCACCTTCATCATCTCCTCCCTTGCCCTCGCGTGGGGAAGGGAGAGAACTCGCTCCAGCCCCCCGTCCATGGCCCACCGCGCGATGTCCTTCAGAATCCGCGCCTTGGCACGATAGAGACCCGCGGGGCGGAGGGCATCCTCGATCTCCTCCTGCGGCGCCGAGAGGATGGCCGATGGAGAGGTGAGACCCCTCTCCCTGAGACGGGACAGGGCCCGACGGGTGTTGGCCGAGGACGTGTTCTGGGATATGACGATGCCCACGAGGACGAGGAAAGGGTCTTCCCCCTCCCACCACGGCTGGAAGTCGGGGTAGAGCGCCGCAAGGCGGGAAATCGCTTCCTTCACGTTCATATCAGCTTCACGTATACCCTCTTGTTGTTCCTGCCCTTGTTCTCCACCTTCTCCACGACCATCTGCCCTATCTCCCGGGTGTTCTTCACGTGCGTGCCGCCGTCCGCCTGCACGTCTATGTCGCCTATCATCACGAGCCGTATGACCTCCACATCCGGCAGGAGGCGGGGGTCAACGCGCACCCACTCAGGATGTCTCTCAACCTCCTCGCGCGGAACGAACTCCACCTTCACCTCGTGCCCCTCCATGGCGATTTTGTTCGCCTCCTCAACCACCCACTCCGCCTTCTGCCTGTTGAAGTCGGGCACGTTGAAGTCAATTCTCGCGGCGGCGGGGTAGAGCTGGTTGCCCGTTATGCGTCCTTTGAGGTGCGCATAAACCACGTGGGATATGACGTGCACTGCGGTGTGCGCCCTCATTATCGCATACCGCCTATCCCAGTCTATGGCACCGTGCACCTCTGTTCCCGTTTCAGGGACTTCCCCTTCTATAATGTGCCAAGCGCCGTTGCCCTTCTCCATCGCGATAACCCTTGCCTCACCACCGTCCCATCTCAGAACCCCGGTGTCGTGGGGCTGACCGCCACCTCCCGGATAAAAGGCGGTGCGGTCCGGCAGGACGCTCTCGCCGCGGGTGGCGACCACGCGGGCGTCAAACTCCTTCAGGTACGAATCGCGGAGATAAAGCAGGTCGGTCATGACCGGAATATCGCATGGGTGGGAGAAAAGGGTTGCGGTGCTTCAACCGAATCACGATTATGCTAATCGTGATTATGTCATCAAATGTCGCCCTCCCAACCGCGGATTATCGCGTTTATCTACTCCCCTCATTGTGGGTTCGGTGTAGAAGGTGGCGCTCGCTTCAACAAACTTTAAGAAAGTGTCTTCACATATAATCCACCATGCATCCGAAAGTGAAGGAAGTGGGGGAAAAGATAAGGAGCATGGAGATACGCGGGGCCGGTCGGATAGCGAGGGCCGCTGCCGAAGCGATAAAGATGTGCGCTCTGGATTATCAGGGAGATCTGGAGGGATTCAGGGAGTGTCTGAAGGAGGCGAAGAACTACCTCATATCCACGCGGCCCACGGCCGTGTCGCTGAAGAACGCCATATACTACATATTGATGAGAACCGACGTTCGCTCCCTGGAGGAGGCGAAGAGAAGCGCGGCGAGGGCGGCGGACGAGTTCATAGGGAACTCGGAGATGGCGCTTGAAAGGATAGGGAAGTACGGGGCGGAGCGCATCCCCGATGGCTCCACGGTGATGACACACTGCAACTCCTCCGCGGCCCTCTCCGCCATACTCACCGCCCACGACCAGGGGAAGAAGATAGAGGTGATAGCCACCGAGACCCGCCCATGGAGGCAGGGGTTCATCACCGCAAGGGTTCTCGCGAAGAAGGGAATCCCTGTCACCCTCATCGTGGACTCCGCCGTGCGGCACTTCATGAAGGAGGTGGACGTGGTGGCGGTCGGCGCGGACACCATAGCCAGCAACGGGGCGGTCATAAACAAGATAGGGACGTCGCAGATAGCACTCGCGGCCCACGAGGCAAGGGTGCCGTTTCTGGTGATGGCAGAAACCTATAAGTTCTCACCGGAAACCGTAATAGGGAAACTCGTGGTGATAGAGGAGAGAAGTCCCAAGGAGATTGTGGACCCGGAGGAACTGCCGGGTGTGAGGATACGCAACCCCGTGTTCGACGCCACGCCCCCGGAGTATGTGGATGCCATCGTGACGGAGAAGGGTGTCATATCCCCCTACCTCGCCTACGAGATCATAAAGGAGGAGTTCGGGGCCTGGATAGAGAGGTGGTGGAAATGAAACTCAAGGTGAAAGCCATAGACCTAGAGGCGGGAAGAAACCTCGTGGTGATGAACGAGGAGGACGCGCGGGACCTCGGCATCCACATACAGGACAGGGTCAAGGTGAGCAAGGGGGCCAGAACGCTCACGGCCATCGTGTCGCTCTCGGAAAGCATGATACGCGATGGGGAGATAGGGCTGTTCCGCGAGACGCTGGAGGAGCTGGACGCGAAGAACGGCGATGAGGTGAGCGTGCTGCCGACACACCGCCCCGCGTCCGTGGAGTACATAAAGAAGAAGATGAGGGGCGAGAAACTCACCAAGGACGAGATATACGCCATAATAAGGGACATAACGGAGGAGAACCTGTCCGACGTGGAGATGGCCGCCTACGTGACCGCCATCTACACCATGGGAATGGACATGGACGAGACGGAGTGGGCCACGCGGGCCATGGTGGAGACGGGCGAGACGATTGACTTCGACACCACGATATTCGACATACACAGCGTGGGCGGTGTGCCGGGAAACAAGTACGCGCCGATAACGGTCAGCATAGCCGCGCAGGCCGGGCTCAGGATTCCCAAGACGTCCTCGCGGGCCATAAGTTCGGCCGCAGGTACGGCGGACGTCATGGAGGTGCTGACAAACGTGGCGCTCAGCGCGCGAGACATAAAGAGGATCGTGAATGAGGTGGGGGCCACCCTCGCGTGGGGCGGGTCCATGAACCTGGCCCCGGCGGACGACAAGATAGTGCAGGTGGAGTACCCGCTGGGCATAGACCCTCACCCGCAGGTTCTCGCCTCTGTGATGGCGAAGAAGAAGGCCGTGGGGACGGACTTCCTGGTGATAGACCTCCCCATGGGCCCGGAGACGAAAGTCCCCGATATGAAGGCGGCGAGGCGCTACGCCATGGACTTCATAGGGCTGGGCGAGCGTCTGGGAATAACCGTGGAGTGCGCCGTGACGTATGGCGAGCAGCCCATAGGCAGGGCCATAGGCCCAGCGCTGGAGGCGAAGGAGGCCCTCATGGTTCTGGAGGGGCGCAGCGTCTCAAACAGCATCGTTGAGAAGTCCACCGACCTCGCGGGGATACTGCTTGAGATGGCGAACGTCGCGGCGAAGGGCGAGGGCAAGCGCATGGCGAAGGAAATACTGGAGAGCGGAAAGGCGCGGGATAAGTTCCTGGAGATCATAAACGCGCAGGGGAGCAGGGGTATAGAGAGGAGCGATGACGTGCCCGTGGGAGAGCACACCTTTGACTACCCCAGCCCCATGGACGGCTACGTGGGCGCGATATCCAACAGGGCCATGGTGGCGATAGCGAGGGCCGCGGGCGCGCCGAAGGACAAGGGTGCAGGGATATGGCTGCACAAGAAGAAGGGGGACAAGGTGGAGAAGGGCGAGCCGCTCTTCACCGTCCACGCGGAGTGCGAGGCGAAGCTGGAAGTGGCGCGCGACCTGCTCAAGCGCCTCCGCCCGTACACCATCGTGGGCATGCTGCTGGAGAGGATACCGATGATATGAGGTTGCGAAAATTGTTCAGAATTTTTCGGATGATTCTGAGCTGGTAGGGATTTATATTCCAAACATACGGCGTTATCTCAGCGTGAGCGACGGGTTAAATATGAAAATGACATAGGGTATGATGATGAAAGAGAATAAAAAAATAGGAAAATTTCAAATCGATGAGATATACTGTGGAGATGCATTAAAATTGATGAAAGACATCCCTCCAGAAACCATAGATCTGATAGTGACCGATCCGCCATTTGCCATTAGTTTCAAAGCAAAACGAAATAATTATAATAGAACACAGGAGAGAGTACTTGAAGGTTATAATGAAATACCCAAAGAAAAATATTATGAATTTACAGTAAGTTGGATGAAAGAAGCATATCGTATATTGAAAAAAACCGGAAGTATGTATGTATTCTCTGGATGGACGAATCTAAAGGATATTCTCAACGCATTAGATGAAGTGGGATTCATAACGATAAATCATCTGATCTGGAAATATCAATTCGGAGTATTCACAAAAAGAAAATATGTGACCAGTCACTACCATATTCTTTTTGTGGTTAAAGATGAGAAGAAATATAAGTTTAATAAAGTGGAGCATTATCCAGAGGATGTATGGATCATCAATCGAGAATACTGGAGAGGAAAAGTTAAAACCCCTACAAAACTACCTGTTGAGCTTGTTAAAAAGATACTTTTATTTAGCAGCGATGAGGGAGATCTGGTTTTTGATCCGTTCTTAGGATCCGGTACTGTGGCAGTAGTGGCCAAAATGTTGGGACGACATTATCTGGGATTTGAGATTGTTCCTGAATACTATGAGTTTGCCAAAGAGAGGATATCTAATGTTCAAACGAGCATATTTAAGTGGGTAAATGGTGAAAAATGGAGTGATAAAAATGCCTGATTGGGAATTCCTTCTAAATCTCACTAAAAGATTGGCAGAGATAGGCAGAAGAGAAAGAGAAATACCACCCGTTTTTGAGGTGGAACCATTCAGACATTACTTTGAAAAAGATGGAACTATAAAATATGAAGAGCTTGACGAATACGACGGAAAATTCACCAGACGGGAGATCTTGACTAGGTATCTGCTAGTAAATGTCGTATTGGATCAGGGACCGGATATGAAAGGGGTTAGGGAATTGCTTAAGAATGTAACCACTAGTTTATACAGACAGGAAATTAGAATATTTCACAGACCTATAGATTTCTTCAAGGAACTGGGTATTTCAATCGATGAAATATTATCAAAACATGAATCAATCAGGGAAATACGTGCAGAAGATTGGGCCAAAGAGAATAAATCGTCACCAAGCAAGTATAATTTATTCTTCGCTCAATCTATGCGCGGTATAATATCAACCAGACAGGTATTGGATTATGCTATTCACAGATGGGGTGTGCCGCTATGCGTTCCATTATTATTGGAGAAAGATCTGGAATTACAAAATAAAATGTCTCCACAGCCTTTAATAGACTATCTGGAATCATACCAATCTGCTGAAATTATGACTCAACAACTAAAAGATAATGAGAGATATGGTCTCGGAAGCGCGATCGGTGATAAGGCTTGCCATTTATTTGCTAAACTATATGTTAGTATTTTTAAACTTATAAAACATAAAACAGAAGATAGTGGATGGTCTGATTTCTCATATGAGGTCCCCTTTGATAGTAATGCGGGACGTGTTTTATTTAGAACAGGTTTCCTTCTAGAATTAGCTTCTTTAAGAGATTATGAAAATTGGAAAGTAATTCAAAAGGAAAAAGGCAAAGGCGGTGTTGATTATATACGAGTGACTAATATACGAGGTAAAAAAGTAATGGGGATTCCTTCTAATTCAGATATTTTTAACGACTATATATATGTGGTACAAAATCTTCTAAAAATGGGGAGACCCCGGACTGTAAAAATACAGAGAATCCCAAACCTATTGATTTATGAACTCCATAAAGATGGATATGAATATTCAGTAGCTGATTTTGACGATGGACTCATGTACATAGGTACAAATTATTGTTATAACCACGACGAACCGCGATGTGGGAATTGTCCCCTTAATGATTTATGTCTGGGTTATAAAGAAGATGAGAGCCTCATTAGAAAATATAGAACTTGATGTTCAATAATGACCGCGGTCATACTGAAAAGGGAAGGGGAGAACGTGAAACCCCACACCATACCCTAATATACCCCCACACAATTCTCTCATTATGTCCCTCAGGGAGATGCTGGAGGAGTGCGGGGCGATACAGTACGGCCACTTCGTTCTCGCCTCGGGAAAGGAGAGCAGTTACTACGTGAACGTGAAGAAGGCGGTCACGAGGCCGTGGATACTGAAGGAGATTGCGAGGCAGATGGCCCCGCGCGTCGTCGGAAAGATAGCGGGCGTGGAGCTCGGGGCGGTCCCCATCGCCGTGGCCGTCTCGCTGGAAACGGGGCGCGAGTACGTCATAATCCGCAAGGAGGCGAAGTCATACGGAACCGGGAGGAGGATAGAGGGCGACATCGCACAGGGCGAGGAGTTCACGATAGTGGAGGACGTCGTCACCACGGGGGGAAGCGTTGTAAAGGCGATCGGGGCCCTCCGCGAGGCAGGGGCGCGGGTGGCGAAGGTCGTGGCCGTCGTTGACCGCCAGGAGGGCGGAAGAGAGGCCATAGAGGCGGAGGGCGTGGAGTTTGAGGCGCTCATAACCGCTGAGGAACTTCTGGGGAAATGAGGGCCGTGAAGGTCAGGAAGGAGGAGGCCGAGCGGGTCCGGAGGGAACTCGCCGAGGGTGGATGGCTGGACAGGAGGTATCGCGTTCTCCGCGACGATGAGCATGTCTACTTCCCCGTCATCTCAAACACTCCATACCCCACGGTGGAGGTGGATGCAGAAATTCTGGAGAACAGACTTCACCCGGCGGAGCGGGTGAGGATGCGCCTTTCCTCGCTCCCCGAGTGGGCACGAGAACTCGTGCCTGACTGCTGGGATAGAGTTGGTGACGTCCTCCTCCTGAAAATGCCGCTGGAACTGAAGCCCTACGCCCGCGAGATAGGACGCGCCTTCGCGGAGGTGCTCCGCGTGAAGGCGGTGCTCTGGGACATGGGGGTGGAGGGCGAGTTAAGGGAGCCGAAGGTGCGGTTCATCCACGGCTCCGACGCCGTGACCATCCACAGGGAGCACGGGATAGCGTACATGCTGGATGCATCGCGCATAATGTTCTCCTCGGGCAACGTGGAGGAGAGGAAGAGGATGGCCACAATCAGGGCGAAGGGGGAGGTAATCGTGGACATGTTCGCGGGAATAGGGTACTTCACACTCCCGCTTGCCCTGCACTCCGGCGCGCGGAAGATATACGCGTGCGAGAAGAACCCTCTGGCCTACGGGTACCTCGTGAAGAACGTGGAACTGAACAACGTGGCGCACATCGTTGTGCCGCTTCAGGGCGATAACAGGGAGGTCGCCCCGCGGGGCGTGGCGGACAGGGTGGTGATGGGCTACGTGAGGACGGAGGGGTTCCTCCCTGTGGCCATGGAGGTGCTCAGGGAGGAGGGCGGAGTTGTACACTACCACACCACGGCGCGCGAGGAGGAGATATGGGACGGTGTGCTCTCAACGCTCCGTATGGCCGGCGAGGAGAGGGGATTTGAGATGGAGGTCCTTTACAGAAAGAGGGTGAAGTCCTACGCCCCCAGGGTGTGGCACGTGGTGGTGGACGCGCGGTTTTACAGGCCCTGAAGCCACGCAAAGCGCTCCCTTATGGCCGCTATCCCCTTCCTGTGCTCCTCCTCGGTGATCTCACCCGATATCAGTCTCTCATCCAGCGCCCGCATTTCAGAAAGAGCGTACTCGCGGACCCTTTCGCAGTACTCCCTTTCCAGCGCCTCCGCCCCCGAATACAGAAATTCCCCGAGTGGCGTCAGGGTGTACTCCACCTTGGGCCTCTCTCCCAGCACCCACTCCTTGTCCACCACGCCGTATCTGTACATCTCACCGAGGTGCTTGTCAACGCCCTGTCTGGTGATTCCCATCTCCCTCGCGATGCTGGACGGATGCCTCACCCCATCCCTGAGAAGGGAAACGATGCGCAGTTTCTCCTCCGAGGTCATCCTGTGCACGAGGCGCATGTATGGACAGCGATGGAAACATTTATCAACTTTTCGGTTGATGTTGTCAAACGATGCGTTTCAGCATGCCACCAGATTTTTTGTGAGACAAAATTATTTTTTTAAACAAAATTTTATATCTCTCCGCGTCATGGGGTAAATGGTGATCAGAATGGACAGGGATGAGATGCTCAGGGCCCTCGAGGGGATGCTGGCGGAGGGGAAGATAAGCGAGGAGACCTACAACGAGATACTGAAGAGGTGGAAGGATGCGGGCGAGGAAAAGAGCGACATCAACGGAGACATCGCGGCCCGGGAAGCGGAGGATGCCATGCGGGAGGCCGAGATTTATGCGGCCCGTGAGATTCAGGAGACGGAGGATTACCTGGACACGGATATCTACACCGGCGTCTTCAGGAACGGCGATGTGGTGACGATTACAGGAAGCGGCGTCGTGAGGGGTGACCTGAACACGGAGGTGCTGAAGGTCGCCGGGAGCGCGACCATCAGGGGCCATCTGAGAGCGGAGAGGGTGAGCGTCGCCGGTGCGCTCTCGGTGGAGAGAGGGGTCAGGGCAGAGACCGTGAAGGTGGCCGGAGAACTCTCGTGCGGTGGAAGTATGGAATGCAGCGCACTCAAGGTGGCGGGCGCCCTTGAAACAAAGGGAGATGTGAAGGCAAAGCGGTTCTCCATCGCCGGAGGCATTACGTGCAGAAACCTTGAGTTTGAGCACGGTACAATCGCGGGGTTTGTGAAGTGCGAGGATATGAAAGGCGAGACGCTGGAGTGGAAGCTCGGGAGAACTATTTCCGAGGTGCGCAGGATAGAGGCGAAGCGACTCCACGTCAAGCCCAGGGGGCGCCTCTTCAGGGGACGCCTGACCGCGAAGGAAATAGAGGGAGAGTATATATATATCCACAGCGTTAAGGCGGACACGGTGAGGGGAGAGGAAGTGAAGATCGGACCGGGATGTGTGATAGACCTCGTGGAGGCGAAGAAGATGAGGATAAGCCAGAGGGCAAAGGTGAACAGGAGGGTTCGGCTATGAAGAGGGTGAGGATAGGCAGTCTTTCCATAGGCATAGGATTGGTGCTCTTCGGCACCCTGTGGCTTCTGGACGCGCTGGGAATAATAAAGATGGATGTTGTATCCATCTGCCTGCCCGTGCTGGTGATCATCGCGGGCATCATCCTCATAGGGAGGGCCTTCCAGAAGGAAGGGTGGCTGGACTGGATATGACGACTACATGGGTTTCCTGAACCTGTACTTTCCGCCACCGGCCACGAAGCCATCCTCCCCCTCCTTCACATCTCCGAATTTTTTCTGGAAGAACTCCTTCGCCCAGAAGTAGCGCATAATGGGGTCATCTTCCTTTTCAACCCTGCTCAGTATTTCTTTCAGCTCGGGTGTGGTGGCGAGCGACCGCATGATTTCCATCCTCCTCCCCTCCGAGATCTCCTCTGCGCGGGTCGTCGTTCCTGCTATGGGCTTCGCGAGGATGTAACCGAAGAGGAGGCCCCCCATGTGCGCCACCCGGGCCACATGGTCGTAGGGGGCGAGGAACATAAAAAACACCTCCAGCGCGGCCATGATGGGCACCGCGTAGACCACGCGCACGTCCATGACCAGGACAGGGCCTATGAATGCGGGCATCCTCTCGTTGGGATGGAGGGCAAATAGAGCGCCTAAAAGCCCGAAGATCGCTCCGGACGCGCCCAGGAGCGCGATGTTGGTGCCCAGATTAACCACGAGATACGTTATGTGTGCCATGATACCCGTGGTCAGGTAAATGGCGATCGCCAGACGGGCTTCCCTCAGACGGGAGTAGACCAGGAGCGTGAGAATGAGGACCAGCATGTTTCCGAAGATGTGATAGGGCTCCACGTGGAAGAACATGGCCAGAACGAGGCCGGGGGAAAGGGGTTCTGAGGTTCTGAAGGCAAAGGTGTTGAAGAAGAACTGAGGTTCGCCCACGTGCAGGGCCACATACCAGAGTATGAAAACTCCCACGCTCGCCGCGGGGAGCGTGAACATGACGTGCCTGTTTTTCCAGATGGTGTAGGCCATCAGGGATGCGACGAACAGCACGGCGATGAGCGTGATGAGCATACTCTGCGTAAAGACCTCTGCATATTTAAAGGAAAGGTTTTATACATGGGTGCGGTTTTGATTGGTATGAATAGAAAACCCGTCATCACACTCCTGATACTCCCACCCCTCATCGCGGAGGTGCTCTCCGGCTCATCACCTCCCGTGGAGATTATGCTCAACCCTCTGGCGTTTCCTCTCCTCATGGGTCTTTACGGCACGGGTGCGCTTCTGATACGCGAGGTGGCCGTTCGGCTCCGGCTCAACTACGTCTCCATCCTTCTCTTCGGTGCCGCCTACGGCGTGTGGGAGGAGGGCGTGGCGGTGAAGAGCTTCTTTGACCCAAAGTGGGTGGACCTCGGGCCTCTGGGCACGTACGGACGCGCTTGGGGCGTCAACTGGATATGGGCTCTGTGGCTCACCATATACCACGCCGTGATAAGCATAACCGTGCCGATTGTGCTCGTGGAGTGCCTCTACGGCAGGGACAGACCATGGCTGGGTAAAAGGGGGATTCTTACAGCCCTCGCCGTATTCCTGCTAACATCCCTCCTGATAAATATCGGGTTGACACCCTACGCCCCGGAGGTGTGGCAGTACGGCCTGTGTCTCCTGATGATGTCCGTACTCGTGTACGTCGGGCTGAGAGGCGTGCCACTGCCTCCTGCCACCTGGAAACCGCGGGCGAGAGCCCTGTGGCTTCTCGGCATTCCCTTTGTTCTGCTGGGCGCCTTGGCGTTCAACGCCCCCGCCGGAACAGGACTCCCCGCCCCGGCGTGCGGCGCGTTGGGACTGGCGATTTACCTGCTCTATGCATACCCCTATATGAAAACCGTATGGAATGATACACGCCTCTTCGCCGCCGCCGGCGGCCTCTCGCTCTCGCTCCTGCCCTTCGGAGTCATAGTGGACTTAACGCACGGTTTCACCGGTGTAACGGTCGCCAACGTTCTCTATCTGCTGTGGCTCATGCGCAGGTGGAGGGGTTTTCAGAACGGCAGTTCAGCCCCGTAGACCTCCTGCACGAGTTCCACGTTTATACGCCAGATATCGTCTTCATCCATCAGCCCCTCCTGCAGGAGCATGCGGAAGCGGCGCGGCACGGACTCCGGCGGTAGGACGGCATCACCCCTGGACGGCTCATCCAGGAAGTCCGTCTCCAGGAAGAAGCGGCCGTCGCCTCTGGCCGCCTCTCTGGCCCCCCTACGGCTGGCCATGACGGAGGGGATTATCCCGAAGTTCTCGTCCCTCTTTACCAGAGGGGGCGAGTAGTGCTTGACCACCCTGCCGGGGTCCAGCCCGACTGAGCGCGCCATGTCCGCAATCTCCCTGAAAGTATCCACCGTGGCGCTCTCGGTGTGAAGCACCACCGGCGCACCGCGCTCCGCGGCCATCGCGAATATCTCCCGCAGGATTTCATTGCAGGCGTTCCAGATGTCCTCGCGCACGGGAAAATGCGGCCTGCCCACCTCCCCTATCGCGTGTATCCTCCCCTCGTCGTAGAGTCGGAACGCCTCCCTCACGCCATCCATGTACCATGTCGTGGCTTTCTCGATCCCGACGATTTCCGCCGCCTTCACGAAGTCCACGGGGTAAGGTCCGGCCGTGATTATGACGGGTACCCCCATTTCCGCTATGGCGCGCCCCACGCGCAGAACGTGGTCGTAGACGCGACAGAAGTACCCGCTGTCCCTCTCACCCTCCAGCGGGCTGCATATCAGGTTGAGATGCGTCCCGCCCGCGCGGACGAAGCGCCGCACGGAATTGAGAAAACCTCCGCTTTCTCTTATGTGTATGTGGTTGTCAAACGCGGGAAGCATGGTCTACCCTAACAGAGGATGCGTTAAAATTTTTACCCCCCTGCCCGATGGGGGGACCATGTCACCGTACCTCTATAGAATTAAAAAGCGCAACCTCCCCGTTGAAAGGGCGCTCAGGGGACTCATAGACGCCCTGGAGAGGGAGGGGATTGAGGGCGTGGTGGAGGTGGACGGGAAGAGACTCGTGCTCTTTGCCCCCCGACCGCCGGAAAGCACGCCTCCCTACCTCACTGAGCCGGTGGAGGTAGACATTGTGCCACACGAGGAACTGGAGAGATATGTGGAAGGAGTCGCCGCGGAATTCGGCCCCACAACCTTCCGCATATCGGTCCGGGGGGTGAGGGGACATATGGCACTGGAGGCGAAACTGGGAGATGTGGCTTTGAGGGCAAATCCACGCCTCAGGGTGGACCTCACATCCCCGCAGGTGACCATAGAGGTGGACTGCGGCTGCAGGGCCGCCTACGTCAGAATCATCCGATGACGCGCTTCGCGTGTATGAGTTCCTCCGAAAACTCCACCAGAACATCCTCCGACAGGTGGGGCATTATAACCATCCGGAGCGTTCCGTACTCCCTGATCGCCGAGACGTACCACTCCTGCTCCCGGAGGTAATCCCTGTACTCCACCGGCTTTGACACGCGCACGTTCAGAACGTTCGTCACAGGGTCCACGGGTATCTCAAACTCGTCCTCCAGCAGCGATTTCAGAAAGAGGGTATTTTCCATGCACCGCCTCACTATCTCCCTGTAGCCCTCGCGCCCGAGGTGCAGAAGCGCGGCATACGTGGCGGCAACCGCGCCGCTCGCCCTCGTGCCGAGGAAGCCGGGAGTGGCCTCGCGGGTGAGATAGGGGGATGGGAAGGAGAGCGGAGCCATCATATCCCGCCTGAACAGAAGGACGCCGGCGGGTATGGTGGCCATCCCCATCTTGTGGGGGTCCAGACACAGGGAGTCCACGCGCTTCACGCGGAAATCATAAGCGTCCCTGAAGAGACCGAGGTCCTCCAGGAAAGGAAGGACAAATCCGCCGAAGGCCGCGTCCACGTGGAAATGGGCATCGTAACCCTCCAGCACCTTCCCGATCTCATCCACCGGGTCCACGGTGCCGAATATGGTGCTCCCGGCCATGGCGACCACGATGGAGACGTCGTCGCCCATGGCCCTCTCCAGCGCCCCGACGTCCATCACGTAGCCCTCCGCGAGGGGGATCTCCTGGAACTCCAGCCCAAGTATGCTGGCCGCCTTCCGGAGGGAGAAGTGTGCCCCCTGCGGGACGAGCATTCGCCCTCTGCCCCGCGTCTCCCTGGCGTACCATGCGGCCGTGAAGTTCGCCTCCGTGCCCCCCGAGAGGAAGGCGCCGTTGGGAGGGGAGAGGTGCATCAGCGACGACAGTATGCGTATCACATCCCTCTCCATCTCCACCGTGCCGGGAAACAGGTCCGGATTGCCCAGATTCGTCTCAAAGAACATCATGTGCGCCTTCCGCGCGATTTCCAGAGGCAGCGTGCTCATGCTGTTCAGTATCCTGCCGTCCTCGTACAGCTCGTCCTTCTCCTTGTGCGACAGGAGAAGGCGAAACACCTCCTTTTCAGTCAGACCCTTTTCCCTCATCTGCCCACCTTCTGAAAGAACATAACATATTCGTGCTTGAAGACATAATACCCGCCGCGCAGCGCCCTGTACCTCCACAAACTGTACTGCCCCCTCTTCCCCCTGTTCTCCTGTATGTCCTTCACCACTATGCTCTTGAGGCGAAAGCCGGCGTCCATAATGGCCTTCATCGTGTAGAAGCCGAGGGGTATCCACTCGCCCTTCCTGTACGCATCGCCTATCACCAGCACCAGATATCTGCGGGCGGCGAGGAGCGGCCTCACGAGGCCCACAGTGCGGGAAAAGGCGCTGAGAAAAGCGTCCAGTGTAGGGGCGTTGCTCAGGTCCTCCCGCCTCTCGGTGAAGCGGATTATGTTCCAGTAGGGTGGGTGCAGTATGACGAGGTGGAAGGTGTCCATGATCTCCCTGATAGCCTCAAATGTCTCGGGGCGGGTTGAGTCGCCCACCAGTATCTCCGCCACGGTCTCCCCCGGTTCCTCGGATACAAAACTCCTCGCCTTCTCCGCGATCTCCTCGCTCAGCTCCACGCCCACCGCGTTTCTGCCCAAGCGCCTCGCCTCTATGAGGGTGGTCCCCAGCCCGGCGAAGGGGTCCAGAACCCACTCACCCCTGCGGGTGAACCTGAGCATGGCCTGGCGCGGTATCTGCGGAACGAAGTTTCCATGGTACTCGGGCGTGTGGGCGCCGCTGTTGTCCCTCCTTCCAAGGATCCAGAGGCTGTCCGTGATTATCTCATCGTACTCCTTCCACCTCCGCATGTCTATGTCGTTGAACTGCACGGGGGAATAATGGAATGCCGGCACTTAAATTTTGGTTTTCGCAGGGAATGCACCATTCCGAGGAAAAATTATTAAATGCCGTCTGAATATTCGTCCGGTGGACGCTGTGGAGCGCAACGGCATCGGGGAAAAAATAGAAAGGTTTTTCAGGGTAAGGGAGAGCGGTTCCACTATCCGCACAGAGGTGATGGCGGGTTTCACCACCTTCATGACAATGGCGTACATAATATTCGTGAACCCGGCAATACTCAGCGCGACGGGCATGCCGTTTGAGCCGCTTGTGACGACCACGGTAATTGCATCGGCCTTCGCGACCATCCTCATGGGGCTGTACGCCAGAAAGCCCTACGCGCTCGCACCGGGAATGGGTCTTAATGCCTACTTCACATACGGTGTGGTCATAACGATGGGCTATACATGGCAGGTCGCACTCGCCGCGGTGTTCGTTGAAGGTCTGATTTTCATCGCGCTTTCGGTGAGCAACATACGTACGAAAATCGCAAATGCGCTTCCCCCGGCGTTGAAGTATTCAATAGGTGCGGGCATAGGTCTGTTTCTCGCGATAATAGGTCTTGAAAATGCGGGACTGGTGGTTGATCACCCCGCAACGCTGGTATCTCTGGGCAATCTTTTAGCTCCGAACGCTCTGGTCGCCATATTCGGACTGTTCTTTACAATAGTGTTATTCGTGAATCACGTGAAGGGAGCGCTTCTCTGGGGCATACTCTCATCCACCGCGCTGGCCGTCGTGTGGAGCATGCTTGATCCCGGGGCAGCGGCCGCGCTGTATCCGAACGGCTTTCAACTGCCGTCCTCCCCCGTCTCATTACCAGCATCACCGGCACCCATCGCGTTTCAGATGGATTTCGCGGGGCTCGTGAGCGCAGGGGCCGTCGGCGTGATATTCGCCCTGTTCATGGTGGATTTCTTTGACACGCTGGGCACCGTCACGGGCCTCTCCGCGAAGGTGGGGGATATAGACGAGAAGGGCAACATCCCCGAAAAACCCCTTCAGAGAATGCTCTTGACCGATGCCGTTGGCACGACATTCGGCGCTCTCCTTGGCACATCCACCGTCACCACCTACATTGAAAGCGCCGCCGGCGTTGAGGAGGGTGGGCGCACGGGACTGACCAGCGTTGTGGTCGCCTCCCTGTTTCTGCTGGGGCTGTTCATCACACCGGTGGTCGCGCTCGTGCCCATCGCCGCCACCGCTCCGGCTCTTATACTCGTCGGCCTTTTCATGCTGTCAAACATAAAGAAAATCAACTACGACGACCACAGCGAATACGTGCCGGCGTTCTTCACGCTGATGATTATGCCCTTCACGTACAGCATCTCCAACGGCATCGGTGCCGGCGTTATAGCGTACGTCCTCGTGAAGCTCGCGCGCAGGGAGTGGAAGGAGATCAGTCCGCTGATGTACATCCTCGCAGCCGTGTTCGGTGCCTACTTCGTGTGGATATCCATGTGATTGGCATGGGCCCCATCGCCGGACCTGGCCTTTAACCAGGCATGTATCAGTTCCAGCCCATTTATGTCGCCCACAACGTGCATATCCTCATCCACGACGGGGAGTTCAATCACATTGTATTCCAGCATCTTCCTGAACGCTTCGCTGACGGGGTCGTTTGATCTGACAAAGACAGGTGGAATCATCACATCCCGGGCCTTGGCCATCTCACCGCGAGCAGGGGGTACTCAAATTCAAGATACTCCGGTGGAATGTACTCGCTGTATATGTATTCCAGTAGAGTACGGATCAGTATCATACCCACAAGTTTGCCCGCCCCGTCCACCACGAAGACCGTCTGGGTTCTGGGGTCGTCAACCATTCTGACAGAGATGCTGGCGACGGATTCATCTTCACGCACCACTGTGGGCTCAGAGGTAACCATATCCATAACGCTTTCAACAGTCACCCAATCCATTTTCATAGCGATGAATATGGTTTCGTCGTAAAATAAGGTTTCGCGATGACAGAACGGGGGACGCTCTTATGCTGGCACCCCCGCTGGAATACGTGAAAAACGGCAAACGACGTCCGTGCGGATAAGGGATGCGACTCAATCATGGATATAAATGAGTCCTGAGGTTGGGAGGTCAGCCCTTCATGGGTATGCGGAAGAGCACAGCGCGCCGACGCCGTGAATGGATCTTGAGATGGAATCCACAGAATGGAAATGCGGGAAAACAGAATGGATGGCGCTCTCCACACGCACAAAACCGTCTGCGGAGACCACGTTTTCGCCCACTCCTCTCAGGGAATTCAACCTGGACTACGAATTGTGATATCGTTGTAGCAATAAATTCCCCATGGTTCTGTCGGGGTGATACAAAATCACATTTCCAGAGTTTTGCAAAGCAAGTCTAATATATGATATGCTGTTTATAATCATCTGATGATAATCGCTATAATCTGGATCACACTGACGGTGCTCCTTATGATTTTGTTTCTGATATGTGGCCTTGTTATGTTGATAAAACGCATCGGAGTGTCGCATACTATATCAAAAAGCGACAAAATGGGCAACGTGGATATTCTGGCCGTGGTGTATTTCACAGCGATGGGCTGTACGCTGATTGCGATCCTCATCATATATCTTTATGACCTGCTGAGCAGCGCGCCTAATCAGATATCGCTGGACACCTGGGACGTTATATTCATATGCGCGATGGGTCCACTTATATTCGTTTATTATCTGTTTTTCAAACTCATAACGTACATCATAGGAGAGAAATCCGTTTCGGCTAAGGGATGTGAAGCGCAGGAAAACTCTAAATAACCAGCAGCCATACACCACACCAGGCCGGGGTAGCCTAGCCCGGTAAGGCGGTGGATTCGAGATCCACTGGCCGCAAGGCCTCGGGAGTTCAAATCTCCCCCCCGGCGCCACAGGTTTTTTATCCACCCTCGTCATCATCCATGCGTGCGAGTTGACATCAGGGAGTTCGTTCTGAGGAAGATTCTCAGGAAGAAGAGGCACCGACCGGAGGAACTCATCGCCCTCCTGGAGAATGAGGTGCTGGATGAGCGCTCCAGAAAAATCTGGGAGCGTCTGAAGAAGGTATAGCCCGCCGGGTGGTTCCCCTATCATGCGGTCAAGGGGTGCATGGCGGGCGGGCATGGGTGTATGGCGTTGCGCGGATTTTAATCTTGCCCGCCCTTGCCCCTGAAAACCACTATGATGTCGTCTCCCAACTTCTCCGCGTGTATGATCCTCTCAGAGTGCTCCGCCAGAAGGCGTTTGAATTCCGTTTCCCAGCCCTCGCGGCTGTGATACGGATTTATTCCGTCGCTGTCGCCCACGAGTGCATCCGCCGCCCGCCTGAGGGGACGGGGGAGACGCACTCTGTGGAGCACCGCGGGCTCGCATATCACCACACGCCCCGCCCTTTCCATCGCACCCCTCAGCACCTCCCGGTGGTGTGGTATTATATGGTGGAGGAAGTCAATCATCACGATGACGTCCGCCTTAGGATAATCCCGCCACGCCGTGCAGTCCTTCAGTTCGCACCGAAGACCACGTCTCCGGGTCGCCTTAACAAATGCGGCGTTGAGGTCCCATCCCACGTACTCGCAGTTGCGCAAATACCGGGCGAGTATGGCGGGACCGCACCCCGGTTCAAACACGCGCACCCCGTCGCCCACGAGTTCCGCGATTCTGCTGTATCTCCTGTCGAGGTCACGGCCATGCAGTATGCGGAGAAAGAGCATATACGCGGTGGCGCTCCAGTAGGGTATGGCCCTCACACGGGTGGTAAGGTGAGAAACGTTTAAATAATCTACGGGAATCTGGACGTGGTATGCACAGGGAGATGGATTTCAGGGTTCTTGAAAAGAGCAAGAACGAGATCAGGGTGGAGGTTATCAACGCCGATAACACGCTTCTCCGCCCTCTGGTGGATGAGATGAGCAGGGACGAGCAGGTGGAGAAGGTCCAGCTCATCATACGCCACCCGACGCTGGACAACCCCGTACTATATGTGAGGGTGAAGAAGGGAAAGCCCCAGGCCGCGTTCAAGAGAGCGGCCAAGAAACTTGAAAAGGTCTTTGAGGAACTGGAAAAACTCGCGGAAAAGGAGATAAAGAGGGTCACGGGTTAGGCCTCAACGCCCACGCCCGGCATCTGCTCCAGCGCGTGTTTCTCCTCCGATCTCACCTCGATCTCCATCTCCCCGAAGGGGTAATCCTGGTGCATGTCAACCTTCTCCCTCTTGTATAGGAACAGCAGCGATGTGAAGCACTTGACGACGTCCTCGCGCGTGTTGTTGTGCAGTTCGCTGAAGAGCACCGTAGACGTGGGGAGGGAAAGCAATCTATCCCACACCTCCGATATCTCGTCCTCCAGGTCCTCCCTGTGCACCTTCTCCTCCACGTTGAATTTCATCTTCTGCGCCATCCTCTCCCTGCGCTCCCTGACGGCCTTCCTCTTCTCGTAGTCCACCCTTATCCTCTCAACGGCTCTGAGAAGATCCAGTATGCTCACCGGGGCCGGCTCCTCCCTGCGCACGGGCTCCACCAGCGGCGGCTCCACGATGAGCATCTCGCCCACATCATCGCCGCACTCATCCATCACCGGGAAGGCGTCAAACGCCTCCCAGAGGACCTCCATCTCGTCCTCGGACACCTGCACCTCTTCCGGCTCCGCCATCTGGGCCGTTATCTTCTCCACCACCATGTCGCTCTTTCGCTTCAGCACCTCCCATGCGAGGCGTATGAGCTTCCCGGCGGTGATGAGGTCCACGCGCTCGTCCGCCCTTATCTTCTCCATGTACTTCACGGCGAACTCCCTCAGGTCTATCTTCCACGGGTCCATGTCCTCCTCAATCACAAGCTGGAATACGGCGGCAACGGCCCTCTCAAAGGGGTCGGTCACCTCCACGTAGAGGCCACGCTCCACCTCCGAAGCGATGCGCATGTATCTCTCGTAGTCCATGTCGTCGCCGTCCAGGATGCACCTGCCGAAGGATATGGCCTCCACGAGCTTCGCATCAGGCATTCTCCACCACCTCCTCCCGGGCCGGGTCCTCAAAGGAGTGGGCATTCTTAACCTCAAACACGCGGGAAATGCCGTCGGGTCCTATTGTCACCCCTATGAGGTAATCCGCGTAGTCCAGCGTTATCTGTCTGAGAGAGACCATGACGACCTGTGCGTTACTGGAATGCCTCCGCGCCATCCGGGCCACGACCTCTGCGTTCACTCCGTCCAGGAACATGTCCACCTCGTCCAGGAAGTAGAAGGGCGAGGGGTCGTACTCCTGAAGGGCGAATATTAGGCACAGCGCCGTGAGGCTCTTCTCCCCGCCGCTCAGCGCCTCCAGCCGCGCGACCTTCTTGCCCGGCGGTCTCGCCCTTATTGTCAGGCCACCCTCCAGCGGCTTCTCTGGGTTCTCCAGCACGAGGCACGCCTCGCCACCTCCGCTCATCTCGCTGTATATCCTCATGAAGTTCTCGTTGACCGCGTTGAACACGCGCATGAACTCGGTCTCCTTCCTCTCGGTGAGCTCCCTGACCAGGCGTATCAGGTCGTTTCTCTCGCTCTGCAACCTGTCCAGGTCGGACCGCAGGTCGTCCACGCGCTCTTTAAGCGAATCGTACTCCTCTATCGCCTTCATGTTGACGGGCTCCATGGCCCTCAGGCGCGCCTCCATGTCCCTTATGCTCTCCTTTATTTTGTTCTCCGACGGGAGAGGCTCCTCCACCTCAACGCCCATGCCGTCAAGTTCCCTCTGAAGGTTGTTCAGATCCGCCTTTATCTGGTCTATCCTCGCGTTAAGTGTTATCAGGATGCTGCTCTTGGCCTGTTCGTTGGCCTGAATCTCACTTATCTCCCTCTGCACTTCCGCGACCTGACGGCTTACCTTTTCATGCTCCCTCCTGAGCTCCTCCAGTTTGACTGTGAGAGCCGAGTAGACCTCCTCCAGTTTGCGACGCTGAACTCTGATGTTTTCCATCTCCTGCCGGAGCGATGATATCTGCTCCTTCGCCTCGTCCATCCTTGTGCGGAGGGATGCAAGGCGCTCCTCAATCTCCCTCATCTGGCGCTCGTCAGCGGTCACCTCCGCCTCCTTCGCCGCCTTCTCGCTCCTCAGGGCGTTTATCTCTTCCAGGAGGGACTCGCGCTCCCTGCGGATATCCGCTATCCTCGCGGACAGGTCCTCGGGCGTGGCGCGCTCCATCTCCTCCCTGAGGGCTCTCTGCTCCTCTCTGAGGCCTTCGACCTTTGTACGGAGGTCCGACACGGTGGATTTGAGTTCCTCAGCGCGCCGTTCCATCTCCTCTATATCCTTCTTCAGCGCAACTATCGCCTTCTCCGCCTCGTTCAGGGATCTCTTCGCCTTCTCGTATACCTCCCTCCAGTGCTCCGCATCGCCAGCGTCACCGGCGGATATCGTCGCAAGTTCGCGCTGAATCTTCTCCTTCTCAACCGCGATTTCCCGCAGACGGTTATCAACCCACCTCTTCCTGTCCGACTTCTCCCGCAGCAACTCCGCGATCTCCTCCAGTTCGGCGCGGGAGGGACCCCTCTTCCTCCTCTTCCGTTCCACGGAGCCGCCCATCATCGCACCGCTGGCCTCTATTAGTTCGCCCTCCAGCGTGACTATCCTCACGCCCCCCATGACCCTGCGGGCGGAGTCAAGGTCCTCCATGACCACGGTGTCGCCCAGCACGTACCAGAAGGCGGCCTCGTATTTGCTGTCAAACCGTATCAGATCCTTCAGGAATCCCCGCGCCTTCTTGTGCTGCGCGGCGAGAATCGCTTTGCCCCTGGGTCTGCCGGCCAGCATCTTGTTGAGCGGCAGGAATATGGCCCTTCCCAGATTGTTCTCCTTCAGGTACCTTATGGCCCGCGCCGCCGCCTCGTCGTCCTCAACGATTATGCTCTGAATTCTGTTGCCCGCGGCCACCTGGAACGCGAGTTCGTACTCTTCGGGAACCACCGCGAGTTCCTCCACGGTGCCGTGTATGCCACTCAGAATGCCCTTGTCTCTGGCTGCCAGTATGGCCGCCACGGCCGCGGTCGTTCCCGTCTGGTCCGCCTTTGCTCTCAGGGCCTCGTACCTGCGTGTGAGTTCGTGGATCTCCCTGTCCAGGTTTTCCCTCTCATCGTAGAGTGAATCCTCCTCAACCTTGAGGTTGTGATATGCGCGTCTGAGTTCGTCAACCCTCTTGCTCCTCTTCTTGCGCAGCCCCTCAATGTTCTTCAACCTCCACCTGGCATCCTTCATCTCCTCCCTGTACGTGGTCGCCCTCTCCTCAATGTCGGCCAGTTCCCTGTACCTTGCCTCCAAACGCTCCCGAAGCGCTGCGAGTTCCAGTTCGGCCCTCTGCAGGTCCTCCGCCGCCCTCTCCAGCTCATCCGTCACCGCGTCCATCCGTGCCCTCAGGTCTCTGAGCGCCTGGCTCCTCTCGCTCGCGGCTCTTTCCAGTTTCTCAAGTTCGGCTTCCATCTCCGAAAGAGCTCTCTCGCGCTCGTCAAGGGCCCCCGATATCTCCCTGAGGCGTCTGACAGTCCTCTTCATCCCGGAGGAGAGTTCCTTCCTTCTCCTCTCCTCCTCCTTAACCTGGCGCCCGTACTTCTCAACCTCCGCCTCAAGGTTCTCAATCTTTATCTTTATCTCCGCTTCGCGTATCCGCATCTCGTCCATCTGGCGGGAGAGGGATGCTACCTCCCCGCCCGTCTCGGCGGCCATCCTCTCCTCTATCTCCTTCAACCGCCCCCTCAGCTCATCGTACCTGGTCCGGAGTTCCTCTCTCCTCCGGCTCAGGTCTTCTATGGCCCGCCTCATCTCCTCCGCGTTTTTAACGTATCCCTCCAGTTCGCTCCTCATCCTCTTTATCCTCTTGTAGAGGAGCTGGGCCTCCGCCTTCCGGAGGGATTCCTGAAGCGACAGGTACTGAAGGGCGGTCTCGCGGTCCTCTGCCAGCGTGGCGAGGCGCGCCTCCAGTTCGTTTAGAAGCGTCTCCACCTGCCTCATGTTCTCCTCCGTCTCGCGCCTCCTCGCCTCCGCCTTCGCTATCTCCTGATCAAATTTGGTGATGCCCGCGACTTCCTCCAGTATGCGTCGGCGCTCTATGGAGCCCATCTCCACTATGCGAGTGACGTCTCCCTGCTTCACGATGTTGTAGCCGTCGGCGGAGATTCTCGCGTGTGTGAGGAGGTCCACGAAGTCCTGGAGCCGGGCCCTCTCGCCGTTTATGTAGAAATAGCTGTTGTAGCCCTCCGGGTCGCTGTCGGACACCTTGACGTAGCGGGTGAGCACGACCTCATCGGCGTCCCAGGGGATCATGCGGTCCGTGTTGTCAAATATGAGGGAGACGCGGCAGTACCTGGCGGGTCTGCCCTTCTTTCCTCCGTTGAATATGAGGTCCGTGAGTTTCTGGGCGCGAAGCGTTTTGGAACTCTTGGGACCGAGAACGAATAGAATGGCATCGCCTATGTTGCTCTTCCCGGAGCCGTTCGGACCGCTGATGGCGTTGAAGCCCCTCCTGAACTCTATCCTGGTCTTGCGCCCGAACGACTTGAAGTTTTCAAGTTCCACTGCCTTCAGATACATCCTACCACCTTCGTCTGACAATAGTCAGTACAATATGGTAATCTCGTAAGACATATATAAATGTTTCGACAAACGTATGACAAAAGATGGAGAGGGGTCAGACGATGGGCTCCAGCTTTATGTACGGGAGTCCCCTCTCGGGATCCTCCTCAACAGCGTAGAGAATGGTCTTGGGTTTCACGCCGTAGATGCACGGTATCTTGTCCACGTTGACCATCTTTATGTATATGTCGGCCATGTTTATGACTTCCCTGCTTATCTTAAGGCCGGGCTTGAGGACTCCCAGGCCTATGTCGTCGGACACTTTGATCTGGCCAACTGCGTTGAAGACATCCCTGATCGCTATGTCTCCGCCGCGGAGGTACTCAACGGTGTCGTAGCCCGTGAACTGCATTATGGGGGCGCTCCCGCCCTTCCTCAGATCCATGAGCGCGCGCTGGTAGTAAAGTATGGACTCGTCCCTCTCCATGGCCCCGAGCGGTATCACATGGGGCCTGTCCGCCTCCACCGCGAAGTAGTCAAGGACGCGGACGTTGCGGTAGAAGACATCCTCATCCACGAACCTCGTGAGGTCCCTGCGCATCTTCTCGGCGGTGTTGCCCCCCGTGAGCACGGCCAGCACGCCTATGTCATTTGTTATGAAGTTGAGCATCAGGGGGCGTATGAACGTCCAGTACTCCTCGTGGGCGACGTCCTCGCCTATGTCTATGACCACGTAACTCCCCTTTCTGAATCCGCCGCCGAGGAGGGCGTCCAGGTCCTCTATCCCCGTGGAGTAGCAGCCGTTCCTCGCCTCTATGGTCTGCCACGGCTTCCTCTCCATGCGGGTCTCTCTCTCCACGGGCAGGAAAGTCCGGAACCTCCCCCCCTTCAGCGATGTGAGGTACACGGGGTACTTTATCTCCGTGGCCCTCAGTTTTTCCAGGTGTATCTCTCTAACCCGTCTGCCGTCCACCGTCCTCATGTGCATGGATATGACGCCGTCCACGATGTATTCAATTCCCTGGAGATTATCCTTCTCTAGAACAAATATTATGTTGACGTATGAGTTCTCCACGAGGTCCTTCTGGAGCGTGAAAACGAAGTCCTCCATGGATAGGCCGTACTTATGGGTGATGCCCTCCACGCTGTCCACGATGATGGTCGCCTTCTCGGGGAGTATGGCATCCACCTCGGAATAAACACGCTCTATCTCAGGCATGGACCTCTTGCTTATCATCCTGCGGAGATACGTTCTGTCCGCTTCCCTGGGGATTTCGTGGCCGTGGATGGTCCTGAGGAACTCCTTCGCCACCTCCGCCTTCTCGTCCGGGATGTACTCCGTGGGCATGGTCTCCTTCCTGAGAACGCTCAGAAGCGCCTTGCTGGCGTCCAGAATCTTGCTGCGCCTCTCCGCATCCCTGAGCCACGGGAACTGGCTGTAGAGCGCCTCGTCGCCAACTCTCGTGGAGAGGTAAACGCCCCTTCCATCGGCGCCCAGCGTCTCCAGTATCTGAAGAGAGAACGTGGTCTTTCCCGTGCCGGGTGCTCCCTTTATCACGACCGAACGTCCCTCTCGCTCCTTGAAAAACTCGAGCACCTCAGGGGGGAAGTCCGTTAGCATAGATGAATCACCACGTAGGGAAATATACCCTAAACCCTTATTAACTTTGTGTTGCGCCCGGCGTGCCTGTGATGGGAGGTGAGAGTTTTATAACGGGGAAACGTTTTTGTATCGCGATTATATTTGAGACCGCGTCCATAATGGAGGTCATAGACAGAGAGGAAGAGAGGAAGGCAGTTGAACGGATGCTTAAAGGCGAGGTCAGGGGCATAGTGTTCACTGGAGAGAGAGGCGTTGGTAAAACCACCCTGCTCAGGGTTGCCCGCGACATGTGCGAACGGCAAGGTTACACCGTGGTCTGCTACGACCCAGAGGGGCCGTGTGAGGCGCTGGAGCCAGTTATTACTGCTCTGTCGGACAAACTGGGTTGTGAAGACCTGTGGGACTGCCTTGAAAAACTCGCGGTCACCGCGGGGAGGGAAGACCTGCTCCCGGAGATAAAGGGTCTCAGAAGGGCAGGTTCAGAGGCGATGCTGTTCCACGTTCTGTCGGAGGCGCTCGCCCCTCTCAGAGTGGTCATCGCCGTGGACGACATGGAATATCTGGACGCCATGACGTCCAACCTCATGCAGTACATCCTCAGACGGGGGGCGGCGATGGTGATAGGGGCCCTCTACGAGGGCGCATGTCCGGACCACGTCAGGGACGCCATAAGGAGGGCGGAGAGGGAAGGGCTCATTGAGATATGCAAACTCGGACCGCTTGAAAAGAGGGCGGTGGTGGACCATCTCATATCACTGGGTTACCAGCCATACGAAGCCGTTGAGATGTACATGCGAACCAAGGGCCATCCGCTTCTCCTCACGCTGGAACTCCATGGGGTTGACGTGGAGGAGGGGGTTGAGGCCACCATGCTCAGGGCGTTCAACGCGCTGAGCCACGAAACCAGGGCGGTTCTGCAGGTCATAGGCGTTTTCGGCGAATGGGCAACGCTGAACGAACTGGAACGCTTTTTCCCGGATGAGCAGATATTCACGGCCGTGGAGGAGGGTGGCCGGGAGATGATAGTCCGCGAGCGCGGGGAGATCATATCCTTCACCCACCCCGCGTGGAGGGAAGTCATAGACAGAACGCTCGTGGGGGAGGAGAGACGGCTCATATACAGAAAGGTGGCTCACATACTTGAGGAGATGGGAAGGCATTATCAGGCGGCCGTCTGCTGCGAGGTGGCCGGTGATAGGGAATGCGCCGCCGAAAACTACATAGCCGCTGGAAAGAGGGCCTATGCCATATACGGCGTGGAGGATGCGGAGATGTGCTTCGTAAAAGCCATGCGCCTCTCCGAGAGGGGCGATGTGGTGCGCGATGCAATGACGTATCTACTTGACATGTACAAATCGCAGGGCGCCCTGGACAGGGCGAGAGAGGTTGTTGAGGAGGGGAGGGGCAAACTCCACGGACCGTTTCTGCACGAGATACTCCTTCTGTGGGCGGATTTTCTGCTCCTGTTTTCCCGAAACAGCGAGGCGCGTGACATACTGGAACAGTGCCTCATGGAGATGCCCTCGCTTCGCAGGGCCTCTCTGGACCTAAGGTTTTCCACGTACTACATACTGCTGGGGGAGGTGGACAGGGCGGGGGAGTACCTTGACAGGATTGAAGGGGCGCTGGGCATCATGTACCCGGAGGAGGTGGCCCGGTACCACAGGAACAGAGGCATACTCCGCTTTTACAGGGGAGACCTCAGGGGCGCCCTTGAGGAGTGGGGAAGGGCGCGCGACATCTACAGCGAACTCCATTCATGGAGCGATTATCTGCACGTCCTGAACAACATAGGCATAACGCTTCACATCCTGAACAGGAAAGGGGAAGCCATAGGCGTGTTCACGGAGGCAGAGAACATAGCCCGCCTCATAAATGCGAGTTCAATACTGGCCGACATTTACAACAACCTGGGAACGATATACGAGGAGATGAACGACCTGGACAGAGCCCACGACTACTACAGTATGGGGTACAGGATAATGGAGAGGGCAGGGGACACACGCGGAATGGCCGTCTCCCTCGTGAACCTGGGCAACAACAGCTATTACCGCGGCAGGTACCGGATGGCCGAGAAATTCTACAGGCGGGCGCACAAAATATCAAAGGACATGGGCTTTCCGGAGGGCATGGTCCTCGCCCACATAGGTCTGGCCCACGTGTTCATGAAGATGCCCGGCCGTGAGGGGACCGTGGTGTATCACCTCCAGCGCGCCATGGAAATAGCCCAGAGGAGCGGCAACCGTGCCAGATACGCCGAAGCGCTCCTGCAGTACGCCGTATACCTCGGCAGGCGGGGGGAACTCGGCAGGGCGGGGGATCTCGTGAAGGAACTCAGCAGGGAGGAGGTAGACGGGATGCAGTCCACAACGCGCATTCTCTACAGACGGGCGCTCGCCTACGCCAGAATGGGTGAGGGGGACGTTGAGGGGGCCCGAAGAGCGCTTATAGAGGCGATGGAACTGGCCCAGAGTTACGGGGACAGCATATCAATAGACGACGTTGAGGAGGACCTCGGCTTTCTGTTTCATGAATAGAGGCGTTCGGTGAGGGCCTCTATTCTTCTCCCGAGATCCATCGCCCTTCTGATGTCCCTCAGATTAGAAAGAATATCCCTCTCCTCGGAGGCGCGGGCCACAAGCCCACCCGCATAGTACATGCCCATGGCGTCAAAGTACCTCATGAGGGTGAGAAGCGCCTGCTCCCCACCCTCGCTGGAGTGGACGACCACGGCGGCGCCGACCTTCCCCCTGAGAGCGCCGTCCTCCCACAGACACAGCGTTCTGTCCATCAGCGCCTTCATCTGCGCGCTCACCGCTGAGAAGTAAACAGGGGAGCCGAGTATTATCACATCAGCATCCCTCATCGCCTCTATGACGGCGTCAAGATCATCGCCCCTCATGCACTCGCCCTCGTAGGGGTTTATCCTCATACCGCGGAGCTGAATGACTGTCTTTTCGCCCTCCATCACCTCCAGGACCTTCTCCACGAGAATGCGCGTGTTGCTGTTCTCCCTGTAACTTCCCACCACGGCGAGGACCTTCATAGTGCCGGGATTTCAGGGAGTTTTTAAAAGGTTTTTGCCCGAACTACTCCACGAACTCAAGGTCCACCTCTGCTGGCCTCTCCCTCCTCTCGCGGTGGGCCGCGAGGAAGAGATCAAGCGGTATTCCGGATAGAATGCAGAGCATCCTCACGCGCCCCTCCATGCCCGGGACTATTCTGGCCCCCAGCGTGATGTAGGCGTTTTCCATCAACTGCTCCCTTATGGCCCGGACTATGGAGTAAACGGTGGATATGGGTATGTCGCTGCCGGTTGAGAGGTGTATCAGGGCCCCGCGGGCCCTTGAGAAATCCACACTTATCAGGGGGTTATTGAGTGCCTCCATCACTATCTTTCTGGGGTCAGCGCTGTCCTCCTCCGCGAAGAGTATGGAGGCGAGCCCCCCGGCGCTGATTAAGAGCTCACGCAGGTCGCTTAGGTCTATGTTTATCATGGAGGGGCGGGTTATGGTGTCAACCAGGCCGGATATCATCTCCGCAACGAGGTAGTTTATCACGTCAAAGGCGCGCGTGAAGGGGAGGTGGGGCACGTGGTCCATGAGACGCTCATTTTCAATCACAACGGTGGCGCTGGACGCGTCCACGAGGCGAGGGAGGTTCTGGAGGGCTATGTCCACCCTCCTGCCCTCGTGGGAGAAGGGCATGGTGACTATGGAGAACACGATGGAACCCATCTCACGCGCGGCCGAGGCCACGACGGGGGAGGCGCCGGTGCCCGTGCCCCCTCCGAGTCCGCACAGGACGAACACGACGTCTGCGTCCTCCAGCGATTCGCGTATCGCGCTTATCGCGCGGTACGCCGCCGCCTCGCCCACGTCCACGCGGCCGCCGGTGCCGCCACGCCTGCCCGCGGATATGAGTATTTTCCTGCGCGCGGCGGTCCTCCTGAGGTGCTGTTCGTCCACGTTTATCGCGAGCGTGTCCAGAGCCCCGCCGGTTAAAACCTCCACACGGGATAGCATGTTGCACCCGGCACCGCCCACGCCCACCACGGTGACCCTGAGTGAGTCCTCCTCAACCAGCCGCACCGGAGATGTCTCCGAGGTGACCCTCCTCACGATGGCGCGGATGTCCACCCCTACTCACCCGGCATCTCGCGGAGTTCGTCCCTCATTTTCTTGCTCGCCAGTTCCCTCACGCGCCTGTTGATGTACTCCCTTATCGCGTGCCTTATGGCCTCATTCTCCGAGATGTCCGCCCCCCTCTCAACGAGTTCGCGGAGCATGACGGCGTCCACCTTGGGTATCTCCACGAAGAGAACCTCCATGTTCTCCCCGGGGAACTTCTCCTGAAGGAGTTTCTGAATGGCGCCCCTGACCACCTCGGATATGTTCTTATACTCACCCCTCTTCACGAGTTCCTCCAGTTTGCTCACGACCTCCGACGTGAGCCGTATGGTGATGCGAACCGAATCCGACATTTTGACCGCCTTTTATGGCTCTTTGTCTGACAAACGACATATTGCAGTGATTATATAAAAAGATTTCGTTGGATGAGGGGGTTTGGGGCGCATCCACGCCACACGGGCGGGTCCTTCACGAACTCGTGTTTCCCCATACAACACGTTGGTTTCAAAAGACAAAGTTTTATTACCAAACCCGTATAATGGATTAAAGGTGGGCAGAATGTATGCTATGACATGGCCTCCATATGAAGGCGCTTCCTCTGGGGATGGGCAGGTGGCGTCGCTTCAGAGGTGATTATTGATGGGCGTAAATGTAATAAAAATAAATAAAACAGCACATAAATATAAACAGAGTGTTATTGTATCGTTTGGTTTATTATCCGTCGTGATTTGGAGCATATTTTTCTATATTGTCAATATATATTTTGATTATGGAATTCCCGGCCTGGCACTCTCTTTATTCCTTGCGATAGTGTTATTTACAGGATTTTTAAAGTCGAGGCGAAATTTGATACCTATCATAAAAGAGAATTGTTTGCATGGAGGGCGTTTCCCCATCTCTATAAAGCTGGGTGACGAAGATATCACCCTGCATTATTTAGAGGGGATTGAATTCCCTGTGGATTTAAATGATATTTCAGATATAAACATTTATCCCGCAGAACTCGGTAAAGACCGCAAACTCCTGCGAATACGCCGCAAAAATAAGTGCAGCATAGAGATATTTGTTGATGAAGAAATAGCGGCTGAGATGGCGGATAAATATGAGGATAAGGTTCAGATCAATGTGTTCAAAGGCATGTGATGATGCCGCAAGAGCGACAACAACTCGGGTGGTCCCCGCACAACGTTGGCATCCCGAAATAGTCAGATGCCCGATGCATATGACCCTATTTAAAACACCCTTGTTAACGCAGGCGGCACAATTAAATCCGGCCGCATATGAGCATCGTCTTTAATGACCCCTGGCATTCCATCCTGCGGAAGTTTTTTATCTTCACCCCATCATGTTGCGCCCGGATGGACACGCCGCTTATGAGGCAGTATTACGAGATCAAGAGGCGCTATCCCGACGCGATTCTCTTCTTCAGGGTGGGGGACTTCTACGAGACGTTTGAGGATGATGCGAAACTCGTGTCCCGCGAACTCAACATCGTCCTTACCTCGCGGAGCACCGACCGGAGCGGTAGGAGGATCCCCCTCGCCGGGATACCGCACCACGCCTTAGAGGCGTACCTTGCCCGGCTGGTGAAGAAGGGCTACAAGGTGGCGATATGCGAGCAGCTGGAGGACCCGAAGAAGGCGAAGGGGATAGTGAAGCGCGGCGTGGTGAGGGTCGTCACCCCCGGCACGGTCATAGAGGACGGCATACTGGGGGACAGGGCGAGCAACTACATAGCGAGTGTGGCCGTGGGGGACGACGGGGCATGTGTGGCGGTCATGGACGTCTCAACGGGGGAGTTCATCGTGGAGAAATGCGCCCCGGAGGACGTGGAGGGCGTCATGATGAGGTACTCCCCCGCGGAGGTCCTCGTGCCGGAGGGGTATGATGAGAACTTCACCGCCTACGTAACCGCTCTCAATAACAGGTACTACGAGGAGGCGGAGAGGGCGCTCTGCGAGCATTTCTCCGTTCCCACGCCCCGCAGCGTGGGGCTGACGGAGGACGCTGAAATACTCGCCGCCGGCTCGCTTCTCCTGTACGTCAAGGAAAACCTGATGGCACCGCTTCAGCACGTGAGGGAGATAACGGTCTCCTCAAAGCGGGATGCCATGGTTCTGGACTCAACCACGCTGAAGAACCTGGAGATCCTGAGAAACCTCAGGGGCGAGGAGGAGGGCACGCTCATCTCCCTGCTGGACCGCTGTGCCACGAAGATGGGTTCCCGCACTGTCAGGGCATGGCTCCGCGCGCCCTCCACGAACGTCCTCGTCATAAACAAACGGCTGGACGCCGTGGAGGAGTTGAAGAATGACATACTCCTGAGGTCGCCTCTCATAAGCTCGCTCCGGGGTTTCCCCGACCTGGAGCGGCTGGTGGCAAAGGTATCCTATGGGAGGGCAAAGCCGAAGGACCTGCTCCAGATAAAGGAGGCGCTGAGAAGGGTGTCCCACATCAGGGAACTTCTGGGCGAGGTAAAATCTGCCCTTCTGAAGGAGGTACGCGACGGCCTCGCCCCCATCGGCGACCTCGCAGACCTGCTCGAGAGGGCCGTGGGAGAGGGCGAGGTCGGGGAGGGGGCGATAAAGGACGGCTTCTCGGAGGAACTGGATGCCCTCAGGGAGGCACTGAGGCACGGGAAGGAGTGGCTCGCATCGCTGGAGAGGGAGGAGAGGGAGAGAACGGGCATACCGAACCTGAGAATAGGGTACAACGACGTGATGGGCTACTACATAGAGGTGCGGAAGACGCATCTCAGCAAGGTGCCCGATAGATACGTCAGAAAGCAGACGCTCAAAGGGGTGGAGAGGTACACCACGCCGGAACTCCAGAGGATTGAGTACAGGATAAAGGATGCGGAAGCGCGAATCAGGGAGGTTGAGGAGGCGATATACAGGGAGGTTCTGAGAGAGGTAGAGGGGAAGAGGGCCGCGCTGCAGGAGAACGCACGTCTGATAGGTCTTCTGGACGCCGTGACGACGCTGGCGGAGGTGGCCGCCCTCAGGGGCTATGTGAGACCCGCTGTGGACGAGGGCGATGAGATAATGATTGAGGACGGAAGACACCCCGTCCTGGACGGCAGCGATTTCGTCCCCAACGATGTTTACCTCAACACGCGGGACCACCGCCTCATAATACTGACGGGGCCCAACATGGCCGGGAAGAGCACGTATCTGAGGCAGATAGCCCACATCGTCATAATGGCGCAGATGGGGTCCTTCGTACCTGCAAGCCGGGCCAGAATAGGCATCGTTGACCGAATCTACACGAGGGTCGGGGCGAGCGATGACATAATCAGGGGGAGGAGCACCTTCATGGTGGAGATGATAGAGGTCGCAAACATAATAAACAGCGCCACGCCGCGTAGCCTCATACTGCTGGACGAGGTGGGCAGGGGCACGAGCACCTTTGACGGACTGAGCATCGCCTGGGCGGTGAGCGAGTACATACACGACCACATAAGGGCGCGAACGGTCTTCGCCACGCACTACCACCAGCTCATAGAGCTGGAGCGGTTTCTGGAGGGTGCCAAGAACTACCACATGGCTGTGGCCCAGGACGGGGAGAAGTTGATCTTCCTGAGAAAGGTGCGCAGGGGCGGGATGAGCGAGTCATACGGAATTGAGGTGGCGCGCATGGCCGGCCTGCCACGCACCGTCGTGGAGCGCGCTAAGGAGGTTCTGGAGAAGATTGAGAGGGAAAACGCCCTGGTGGTCAGGAGGGGAGGGGTGAGAGCGGTCCAGACGGTTCTCTTCGGTGAGGTTACCAGAGAGCACCCGGCGGTGCTTAAACTCCGGGAGATAGACCCGCTCCGGGTGACGCCCCTTCAGGCCCTTGAACTGCTCTTTGAACTCAGAAAAATCGCAGAAGAATGATACTATGAGACAAAAAGGATTTATAGGAAGTTAATTATTGCATGGTGTGCTGGGCAGGAAAAAAAAAGGGAAATTCCACCGCCCCGATTAGGGGCACGGTGCTGAAAAACAATGGTTCGCGCGTGGCCGTTGAGGAAAAGGAGGTTAGTATAAAACTTCCACTCGTCATAAGCCCCAAGTACAGGTATGTCAGTTTTATAATATCCATCTCCATGATACTCATGTTCCTCGGTGCCCTCCTCATAATGAGGAGCAATTTTCAGACGCCACCCGACATGGCTGACCGCGAGGCATGGGCAGCCTGGGAGAGCGAGGTCAGAATGTGGAATTACTGGGGCCGCGTGTCGGTCGGCTTCGGGGCGCTCATACTAGGCATGCTGGGGGCCTACGGCATCACGGGGGCGGGTGAGGATTACAGGATGAGGTTGATATACGGCATGATGGCGTGCGTGTCCGCCCTCATACTGGCGCTTCTGGTTCTCTCCGTCCCGTATCCCCTTTAAACCCTGAACAGTTCGTAGAAGGGATAGGCGGGGTATTCTCCATCGCCGAAGCAGTAGTGAACCTTCGTGTAGTCCTTCTTGAACGCTATGACATCCTCGCGCACCTTTTCGGGCGGTTCATTGTCCATGGCCACGCGCTTTATCAGGTCGGCGACGTGCTGCATCTCGCTCTCCTTCATGCCGACGCGCGTCAGCTCCTGCACACCGAGCCGTATCCCGCTGGGATTCATGGGCTTTCTGGGGTCGTCATACGGGAGGAGATTGAAGTTGCAGATTATGTTGGCCTTCTCAAGGTCCACAGCCACGCGCCTTCCACCGCCCTGCTCCTTCACGTCCACCAGTATCGTGTGTGATTCGGTGAAGCCCCTCTTCTCGCCCAGAACCTTGAAGCCGTACTCGTACAGCGCCTGAGCCAGCGCCTTCGCGTTCCTCACTATCTGGTCCGCGTACTTCGCCCCGAACTCTATGTGCTCCGCGAGCGAGACCGCCAGGGCGGCCATGGTGTGGAGGTGATGGTTGCTTATAACACCGGGGAACACGCCTCGCTGTATCTTCTTCCAGAACTTCGCCTTCTTCTCCTCGTCCTCGCCGGGTGGATTCGCGATTATTATGCCCCTCTGCGGACCCGGAAGCGTCTTGTGCGTGCTGCCCGTGACCACGTGCACGCCCTCGCGCAGCGGGTCCTGGAACTTCCCGCCGGCTATGAGTCCAAGGACATGGGCGCCGTCGTACCAGACCCTGGCGCCGACCTCATCCAGCACGTCCTTCAACTCCTTTATGGGCGCGGGGAAGAGAAACACAGAGCGTCCGAAGAGGGCGACCTTCGGCTTGACCTGCCTTATGAGCTTGGCGGTCAGGTCCACATCCAGGTTCATCTCCTCCACGTCAAAGGGATACTCTATCTTCGTGACGCCCCTCATCCCGACGGCACCGAACTTCGCGCTGCTTATGTGCGCCCCGCCCTCCAGCGGCGGGCCGGTGATGACATCCCCGGGGGACGTGAGGGCGAAGAGAACCGCCTGATTGGCGTTCGTCCCCGATATCGGGCGGACGTCTGCATAGTCCGTTTTGAAGAGTTTCTTCGCAAGTTCCGTGGTTATCTCCTCTATCTGGTCCACGTAGATATTGCCCTGATAGTACCTCTTTCCAGGGAGCCCCTCCGCGTACCTGTTGTGCAGGTCGGTTATCATCAACTCCATCGCCATGGGGCTTATGACGTTCTCCGACGCGATCATCGGAAGGCTTTCCTCAAACCACTTCGTGTGCTGCTTCACGAGTTCTCTAACCCTCAGTGCATCCTCCATGGACATGGACACCACCTGACCGGGAATGGGCGTGGGCATTTAAACAATTTTTTATAGACGGAATGAACCATAAAAATGCGTCAAAAGGTTATTGTACGCCGTGGCACATCCACTGTACGATGGAGGAGAACCCCATGAAGGTGCGGTGGGACGAGTTTTCATGGACGGAGATAGAGGAGATGATAAAGGAAGATGTGCCGGTCATACTCCCCGTGGGGGCGGTGGAGGCACATGGAAGCCACCTTCCGCTCTGCACAGACACCGTGCAGGCGGTACACGTGGCGGAGAGCGTGGCGCGGCGCATAGGCGCCCTGGTGCTCCCGCCCATTCACTACGGGCTGACGAAGGGTCTCTCTTCCTTTCCCGGGACGATATCCCTCGGATTTGACACCGTGAGGGGGCTGGTGCGCGACATACTGATGGAGATAACGGCGCACGGAGTCAGAAAGATAATGGTTCTCTCCGGCCACGCGGGTAGCGCGCACATGGCTGCCCTGCGCCTCGCGTGCGAGGAGGTGATAGAGAGGCATCCCGACGTGAGGATTCTCCTGCTCTCCGACTACCACATCGCCTACAGGTACAGGGGTGAAATCGCACCGGAGGATGATGGACACGCGGGGTTCATAGAGACGTCGCGCATGCTGGCCATCAGGCCGGACCTTGTGGGGGAGGTCGGTGAAGTGCACCCCGGCACCCTTCAGCCCTTCAGGGTGATGACGGATTACAGGGAGATTTACCCGGAGGCCGTTTTCAGCCCACCCGACGGGGCGAGTGCTGAGGCAGGAGAGAAACTCAATCATCTGATAGAGGACGAGATAGTGGACATCGCCTTCTCTACGTTTTACGGCCCGTGAGACGGCGTGCCACCACGCGGTAGTACTTGAGGGGATGCGTGAGCCAGTCCTTCTCGCAGAGGGGATCACCGTAACTCTCCTTCACGCAGAGCCCCTGTGCACGCAGGGTTGCACACTTCGGCACCGAATAAACCTTTCCGGATATCTTGCCAGTTATGTGCTCCACCTGATACCTCGCCTTACCCTCCTCAAAATCGGGGGCGGAGGAGAAAATGGACAGTATATCCTCCTCCGAGTACCCGACATGGTTGAGAAAGGTCGCGAGGAAGAAACGACCATGGTGTTCAACATTTTCACCGCTCTTTATTCGGGCTATGATGGCCTTTACGCAGGGCGGAAACGCCTCGGCCACGCCCTTTTCAAACTCCGCGGTTGAGAAGGATTTGAGGAGTTCCTCCTTCAAACGCTTTGCCTCCGTCACAGCATCGCCGTACAGTTCGGCGAGGGACGGTATGCACTCTATCTCAGCGCGGAGACGCGACGCATAGGCCTCGCGGACAAGGTGGGCGAAGACCTCGCGGTCGGTGCGGTGGCGCATGTCCAGTATGACCATGCCATCCGCAACCGGACGCATGTACAGCCGGTACCTCGCGTTCCTGAAGTAAGACGTGTGCCGCGTGTACTGCGCGATGGGAATCCTTATCGCGGGGTACTCCACGATGGCGTTCAGATTGAGGTCGCGGAGAACGCGCTCCACAAGCTCACCCACCCCATCCTCGCCGGAGAGCCACCTCTCAACGTCCGCCTCCATGTGTCGCTGAAGGGCATCCCTCTCAAAGTTCACATACCTGCCGGTTATAACCGGATCGCACAGCGCACTCAGAAACATCTTTGATGACAGGTAAACGAGAAACCTGCCTGGGCCACCTATGTCAGGCCTCTCGCCCCTCAGGATGGACAGGACAACGCGTGCGCCCTCCCTGAACTCCCATGGATATTTGTCCCTCAGGTCCTCCACGCCGCTCAGGCCCATCTGCCTCAGAGCCCGTGCACCTTCACGTTTCAGGAACGGATACCTGGATAGAACGTCCACGTACTCTTCAACGCGGTGTTAAGAAATAAAGTTTTTCAAAATATACAGAAACATATGGTTGTGGTGGGTAGGTAAGTGATATTATGGGATAGGTGAAACAAATAGATATCACGTTAGATACGATGGACGCATCATATATATGAAGAAGGGAAATAAATTGGAAATAAAAAAAGAAAAGGTCGCTTAGAGTTCCTCTTCAACCGGTGTCTCTTCCTCAGGGCCTTCCTCAGGGTACACTATTTCGCTCTCTGCTGGAGGTTTTCTTCTCAGCTTTGTCACCGCTAGCGCCAAGACCGCTATAAGAATCAGGTATCCGAAGAGCACGTAGGAGAGGTTGGATCCCGCAAAGCTCACAGGATACTTCTCAAACTGCACTGTTATCTCTTGGTCCCCGGAAAGCGTGATATCCCTGGATATGCTTTCTTCAACGCCTGTCAAATACATCTCCTTCGAGATCGATGTATGTACAACATACTCACCCTCTGGAAGACGTACCTCTGCCTTTGAACCTGTAGTCGTATACAGCGTTCTCTCCCCCGCACTGATAACTATGGTGCCCTCAATGGGCTTTCCATCGTTGCCCACTAGCTTTACCGTCAGATAGTATATACTCGATTTCATTTCGACGGTAGCGTTATCTACCGCAGATATGTTGGAGCTGTACACCAGAACATTCATCCAGTAGGTTCTGAGGGTATATTCACCCTTTATAAGGGTGACAGTGGCTGTGCCATCGCTTCCAGTGACCACACTATCCACGAGTTCGTTTCCCCTGTAGATGTACACCGTGGCTCCTTCAACACCCACGTTTCTCGAATCAAGCACCTTGAAGGTTATATCGTAGAGCCAGGCATATATAGTCAGTGTGACATCATCGCTGAAATCATAGCTATCCCTTTCATAGACGATCTGATCACCGCTGTATATCTTTATGTCCTTCAGCCCCGCCGGCAGACGGAGGGTCACATGTCCCGTGTAGTTTGTAATCCCGATCTCCTCTATAAGCTGTGTGTTGTGATTGTACACCACCACCTGAAGGTTGTATATGCCAACGCCGTGATTATCGAGGACATGGAACTCCAGGTAGTATATATCGGCGCTTATCTCCACGGTGGCGTTATCCTCAACGAGAAGTTCGGCCTCATACACCTGTACACCCTTCCAGAGGACCACGTAGCTGTAGTCGCCCTTTACCAGCGTCAGGACGACCTCCCCGTTTTCATCCGTTATTCCATTCGCAACCACGTCTCCGTTTCTGTAAACGTAGACATAGGAATCTTCAACCGGGAGTCCCTGCGAGTCCTTCACCACAAAGGTAACATCGTATATCCACGCGTATATTGTTAACGTGGAGTCGGAGTAGAAGGGATAGCCATCTTTCCTGAAAATGACCTGATCGCCGCTGTATATCACGATGTCCTTATCGCTGGCAGGTAGCCGTACAGTAACGGTGCCATTGGGGTCTGTCTTGGCTATCTCCTCGACATAGCGCGTCGCATTGTTATATATCACAACCTGAAGATCAGGAATGCCGTTTCCATGGTTGTCGAGGACATTAAGGGTCAGGTAGTAGACAGCAGCCGAAACATCATAGGTCACATTATCTTCTACCATTATCACCATCTCGTGAACCTTTGTTCCCCGCCAATATATCTTAACGGTATACTCTCCCTTGATTAGGGTCAGTGTGGCAACCCCATTTTCGTCCGTTGTCCCACTGGTTATCAGGTCCCCACCTTTGTAAACATATATATCGGCGTTCTCGACGGGTAGATTATGTGAATCCTTCACCCTGAACGTCACGTCATAAACCCACGCGTGTACCACAAGTGTGTCATCGGCTGTTATGGCGTAGTCAGCAGTTTCATACACTATCTGTTCCCGCAGATATATCTTTATATCTTTGTAGCCCACCGGCAATCTGAGTGTGGTGTATCCCGTGGCGTTTGTTATGCCGACCTCCTCTACGAGCTGGGTTACACTGTTGTATATCACCACGTGAAGGTCAGGCATACCTCTATCCTGATTATCGAGGACCCTGACCGTTAGATAATAGACGGCTGCCGTGATCTCTATCGTCCTCTCACCCACATCTTTCGGGAAATGCAGCTCCACACTCCCCGAATAGACCTCTACGTTCTTCCAGTATATGGATAGAGAGTACTCGCCGCCAGGAGAGTACCCAACCGACAGCATACCATTAGAATCGGTGAGCATGGAGGGGGTATGGGTTCCATTGGGATACACGAGGAACACCATCGCGCTCTCTAGAGGCACGCCATGCGTATCTTTCACAAAGAAGTTAAGATTACCCAGATCAGTATAAACCTCAACAGTTGTCTCACCGCTGACATTGAATATACTTCCAGTGACATTTCCTCCATTTACCACCATATGAGTGCCGGACCAGGTAACCCTGTTGCCATTCCATAGCACCACGAGGTCGTATGTGCCGTTGTAGGCGAGTAACATTGAGTAACCGCTTTCATTCGTAATGTTTGATACCGCGTTGCCGTACTGGTCCACAAGCTCCACAGTAACTCCATCTAAGACAGTGCCCACCGCATCGTATACCCAGACATGAACCTTGCTCTTGTATCCTATCAAGAAGTATGTATCATATGTATCATCATAGGGCCCGTAATTATACTGCTCAAAGTGCCAGTAGTAATAGTATCCATTATTGTCAAGAGCCCAAACATGGACGGTGTATGTGCCCACAGGATACCCGCTGTAATTCCAAGAGTACTCATATATAGATTCAAACGATTTCGGTGTACCGGAAACCTTGGACATGCTCTCATTGTTTACCACCACGTTGCCGTCCGGATCTATTATAGTAACATTAACATACTCTATGTCGTATCCACCGAAGGGGTCCAGCACAGTGGTTTCAACTATAACAGTTTTATTGAGGGCGTCGGGCTCAAAGAAGCTCGTATAAGTCCCATTTGCATTCTTGGTCTTCACAACATCTATCTCCATATAATCAAGAGAGTCCATTTTCACTCTCGCATCATAACTCTCATCACCGTACCATATCATGAAATAGGACTCTGCACCTCCCTGAATCTCTATGTACAGCCGCATTGAATGGTTTGCGCTGAAGTTGTAATAAACGTCAGGGATAGTTACCTCGTAATAATCTATTGCAGCAGTTATGGTGTAAGACACCGGTCCACCCTCACCCACAAGGGTCTCAACCGTTGTGCTACCGCTCTTATACTCTACATCATAAAGCGCAGCATAGAGGTTGCCATTGGCAGATATGCCTGTTGTATTGGCGTAAATGCCCACCGTTATATTTCCTTTCACAGTAAGATTTCCTGCCAGCTGAGGGAAGAGATAGAAATTGAGCCTGACGCGCTGGAGATCCCCGATGGACTGCAATCTATTGCCGAGATTTGTATCAAATATGTAGGTGGTAGAATAATCAAAGATCAGATGGGACGTCGTATCATTATGCAGATAAAAGACCATCGGCTTTACGCTTTCAGTGGCCTTTGTTGAATAGCCCTCATCACCTCTGCTTACAGCTGCAGGTGCTCCACCAGGTGCAATAGCCCCAAGGGCTGCAACAAGCAGCAACACTAATATACATACGCACAATATTTTCCTCATCATCTTTTTTCACCTCCTCATATGATAAAGAATAGTAAGGAGAAGTTTCGTATATAATGTTTTTAGTACATCTGTCCAACGGTGACCCTCATCGCATAATTCTAATCGCCGATACTCCTCTGGTTATATATCTATTCCTCCACCAGATTTTTACTGTATTTGTCGTAATCAGCGATGAGGAACTCCTCGCTCATCTTCAGCGCCTTCACGGGGGCCTCCTCTCCCGGCAACTTCTTCCCAGGGCAGACATCAACGCACAGTGCACAGAACATGCACCTCGCCACGTAGTGCCTGATCTTCCTCGTTTCGGGTATGAACTCCATGGCGTTGGCAGGGCAAACGCGGATGCACATCTTGCAACCTATGCACCTCTCCGGGTCGTAGGCGAGTTTGCCCCTGAAGTCCTCCGGAACCGGAACGGGAGGGTGTATCTTGACCTCGCCCCTGAGCACTTTCTGTATGAGTCCCGTGACATCCTTCGGGGCGTACTTGACCGGAAAGCGGTTGGTGTACGGCTTCCTGAACATCTGCTTTATCAGCACCATCATCATCTTCGTGGGCATTCAGAACCACCCCCCGACATCAAGGTATATTAGCAGGAGGCCGAATAGCGCCGCGAGTGTCATGTGGAGCCAGAAGAACTTCGCTGCCTGATCCACCTTTATCCTGGCGAAGGAGGTGCGGACGAGCGTCACCGCGAAGAAGTACACTATGAACACCTTGAGGAGGAACCACAGCGTCTCAAGCGTGAACAACACGGGCTCGGTGTTCCACGGATAGGCGGTGAGGGGCACAAGGGATGACAGCGTGTGGGGGAAGAAGAGAACCACCACTATGGCACACATCGCGAAACTGCGCACAGCATCCGAGAGGTAGAACATGGCCAGGTTCCTGCCTGAGTACTCGGCGAGAAGGCCCTCGGCTATCTCGGTTTCCGCCTCGGCGATGTCAAAGGGTATCTTGACAAGTTCGGCCGGCGTTACCACCAGGAGCACTCCAAGGAGTATAAGGAGGCCGATGATCCCGACTGGGCCGCTGACAACCGCCCACACGGGCGTCTGGGCGATCATACCGAGAGAGAAGGGGGCCCATACGGCGCTCGCCGCAGCGGGAACGCTGGCATAGAGGTACGCAAAGCCCACTATGATAGTGGCAAGCGGAACCTCGTAACTCATCATGAGCACCATCTCCCTCTGGGCTCCCACCGATGCATAGGGACTTCCGGAGGCAAAGCCGCCGAGGGCCATTGCGAGGGGCTGCATGGCCAGGAGGTAGAGCAGCACTATGAGGTCACCTCGGCCTTCCAGGGGAGCGGGGAAGGGGCCGAACGGGATGTAAAGCAGAAGCGTCAGGGACGTGGCCATCGCTACGAGAGGCATGGCGTTGAACATCCACGGGATGGAGTTTTCAGGGACTATATTCTCCTTGAGGAAAAGTTTCCTGACGTCCCTGAAAGGTTGCCGTATCGGCGGTCCTATTCTGGACGTTAGACGTGCCGAGAGTTTTCTGTCAAGGCCCTTGTAAAAGAGTCCCAGGAATATCGCAATTATGGGGAGCAGAACGGCAAAGGCCACCCTGACGAGTGGGTCCTGAAGCATCTCAAGTATCATCCCATCACCTCCCTTTTGATCCTCATCGTCTTCTCCCTGCACTTTCTGCGAACCTCTTCGTAGGGGAGCTCCCTTCCTCCCCTGCGAACCTCTGCAACGCGGTCGTTGCAGCACATGCAAGGGTCTATGTAACCCACGGCTATGGGGATGTCCGCTATCTCCGCACCTACGAGCACACGGCCCCAGATGTTTATGTTGTTGTAACTTGGTGCCTTAACCTTCCACGCCACGGGGCCATCCCGCGTGCCGTCAAACCTCACGTAGTGCATGACCTCGCCGCGTGGGGCCTCATGCCTGCCCACGCCTTCGCCCTCAGACCTCTTTATGGTCATGAGCAACTTTATCAGGTTCGGCTCAGCCAGAATAGGGCCGGGCGGCAGGTCTTCAAGGCACCTCTCTATGATCTCTATGCTCTGGTCTATCTCGTAGAGGCGCACGAGGGTGACATCGTAGGCGTCGCCCATAACCTCACCGGTTATATCCTGCGGGACCACCGCCCGAACATCCATGTCCGCGTAGGCATCGTAAGGCTGATCCTGCCTTATGTCCATCCTGAGACCCGCAGCCCTGGCGGTCGGGCCGACGGCACAGAGTTCAAGGGCGTCCTTGCGCGTCAGTAAAGAGACGCGGCGGGTCCTGGCTTTGTATGTCGGGTCGGACATGAATACGTCCTTCATCTCCTGATTGAACTGTCTGTAGTAATTCATGTTCTCCTTTATGGCACGGATCTTTTTTTCGTTCAGATCCCGGCGCACCCCGCCTATCATATACATAGCGTAGTTCACCCTGTTGCCCGTGAGGTACTCCAACAGATCCATTACCATCTCCCTTCCCTTCCACGTCCAGTAGAGGAGGGGGTCAAAGCCCATCTCGTGGGCGATCACACCAAGCCATAGTATGTGGCTGTGTATCCTCTCCAATTCCGCTATTATCGTGCGTATGTACTGAGCACGGGGCGGCGCCTCCATCCCTATGGCGTTTTCAACGGCCTTGACGAAGGCGTATGGGTGAGATATGGAGCAGATGCCACATATCCTCTCCGAGAGGTAGAGCGTCTGGATGGCATTTCTCTTCATCCCCATGAACTCTATACCTCTGTGGGCGAAACCCCTCTTAACATCAGCCCGCACCACTCGCTCTCCCTCAACCTCCGCCACCACGCGGATTGGCTCCTTCAGGGCGGGGTGTATCGGACCGATCGGGAGTGAGTATGTATACGTTGTGGTCATCATCATCACCTCGTCCTCTTAACCATATCCTCCACGTTCGTCTCGTCCTTCCTCCACGGGTACTTGCCTTCGGGCCAGTCCTCGGGCAGGAAGAGATGCCTTTTATCCTTGAGCCCTCTGAACTCAACGCCCAGCATCTCGCGTATTTCTCTCTCGTTCGTGGAGGCACCGGGTATCATAGGCGTCAGGGAGGGCACAACGGGTTCCAACTTGGGAATGTGGAAGGAGAAGACCACGGTGACCTCCTCGCGAGGTTCCTCGTAGAAGACCTTGAATATGTAAACGAGGCGAAGGTCCTCGCCCATATCCTCTCCCGTCAGGATGCCCAGATGGGGGAAGCCGTAGCGGAAGAGCGTCCTCACGGCGGTGAGAAAGCCCTCCTTCCTGATATTCACCCAGACACACTGATACGAGCGTCGTTTGCTGCCCTCGGGTATGTCCTGAATACGAACATCCTCCAGAAGGGGGCCGAGGGCCTTTTTCAGGTCTTCAACGACCATCTCGGCCTTCACTTCTCACCACCCCTGTGCTTCTTCTCCAGTTCCTTCTCAAACTTCTCAAGCTTCATCCACGCCTTCACCACCGCGTCTATGATGGCCTCGGGTCTGGGTGGGCAGCCCGGAACATACACATCCACTGGTATGATCTCGTTGACTGGGCCGGCCACGTTGTAGGAATCGTAGAACGTACCACCGGTGGCTCCACAGTTGCCCACAACGATGACCGCCTTGGGATCCGGTACCTGTTCGTAAACCCTTCTGACCATATCCGCCAGTGGGCGCACGACGCACCCTGTGACCAGCAGGACATCGGCGTGCCTTGGACTGCCCACGAGTTTTATGCCGAAGCGTTCAACGTCATACCTGGGTGTAAGCAAAGCCACTATTTCTATGTCGCACGCGTTGCACGAGCCCGTGGCCAGGTGAAACACCCAGAGCGCCCGCTTGAAGCTGTCAAGCTTACCCATCTCAGATACCTCCTACGAGCAGTATGAGGACGACAACACCAACGCCCAGATACCAGAGAGCGTAGTCACGAACGTCGCCGGTGTGCATCTTCCTGGCAAAGGAATAGTAGCCACGCAAACCCTCAACGAATCCCCAGTAGATGTGGCGTGCCCTTATGTGAACGAGGTCTTTAGCCGGCTCGGGGTTGCCGCTGATGAAGGGTTTCACCTGCTCTGTTCCCGGCTTGTAGGCCGGGTTGCCCCGGAGGGCCCAGAGGAAGTAAGATATGCCGCCGAATATCAGCAGGAATGCCAGCCACAGCAGCGGGTTCCAGAATCCGTATCCGGTGAGCAGCGTCAGGTCCATCACGCACCACCCCATGCTCCATAGCCCGCGAGGTTCAGCATCGCCTCCACCGCGGGTCGCACCAGCCAGTCAATCACGAGTTGCGGGTAGAGACCGAAAAGCACAGTGAGAAACGCAACCACCGCCATGGCTATGAGCATGCTCCGCGGTGACTCCCTGACCCTCTTCAGATTGCTGAGCGGAGGTCCGAGGAACACCGCAGCGAACTGCTTGGCAAACGCCGCAAGGGCTATTATGCTCGTCACCATGGCGACCACGGCCAAAACGGGGTTGAAGGCAAAGACCGACTCGTATATCAGCAGTTTGGATGCGAAGCCGCTGAAAGGCGGCAGTCCGCCTATGGAAGCGGCGCCTATCAGGAAGAACACCGCCGTGTAGGGCATCTTCCTCGCAAGACCGCCCATCTCGTCCATATTACGCGTCCGCGCAGCGTATATCACGGCGCTGGCCGCGAGGAACAGCAGGCCCATGTAAATCGCATCGTTTATGAGGTGGAATAGCCCCGCTGTGAGCGCATTTCTGCCATAGGTCTGCATCGCCACGGGGTCGCCCATAACAGCGAGTCCCACACCTATTGCCATCACCATGTATCCGGTCTGGGACACCGCCTGGTAACCGATGAACCTCTTTATGTCCTTCTGTATGAGAGACATCGTGGCGCCCAGCAGCATTGATATCAGTCCCATGATTATCAGAATCCAGCCCACAGCGGGCAAGGATATGACTATGCCTCCAAAAAGTATGAAGCACACGCGAATGAGTGCGTAGAGGCTGGAGAGCGATGAGATCACCATCATCATGCTGATGCTGCCAGGAGCCTCCCCGTAGGCGTCGGGCACCCAGTGGTGCATGGGGGCGGCGCCGCATTTGAGGGCGAACGTCGTGAGAAGCAGTCCGAGGGCTATGAGGTCAAGGCGCGAGTACTCAATGACCCCGCTCAGATAGGCGATGTTGAGGTTGCCGTACTTTCCGTAGAGTATCCCTATGGAGAAGAGCACCATCAGCGCACCGAAGGCGCTTATGGCTATGTACTTGAAGCCCGCCTCGGCCGCCTCACCCCTGTAGTTCCTGAAGCCCACCAGAGCCGCACCGGCTATGCTGTTTATCTCCAGGAACACGAAGAGGTTGAATATGTCGCCCGTCAAAACCATCCCGAGCATGCCCACGGTCATGAGCATCATGAGGGCATAGTACTTTTCAAGCCCTGTCTCCTTTCTGGCGAATCCAACGGAGTAAACCGCGGCGAGGAAGGGGAGCAATGTGCACAGGAAGGCCATGAGAACGCCCAGGCCGTCTATCTGGAACATTATCCTCACGGGCACCGTGTAACCGGATGGCAGCGTGAGGCCCGGGCTGTCCGCGCCGAAGACATATACCACCATACCGCCCTGTGATGCCCGCACATAGTCCATTAGAAGGATGGCCAGCAGGAAGGCCATTCCCGTGATGGCAACTGTCCACCCTGCCGCTGCCCTGCCGTGCTTCTTTAGCAGGGGGGCTATGAAAGCGCCCAGCAGAGGGATCGCTATGATGAGGGCGGGGAGGTTCTGCACGAACTGCTGGGGGAGATACTCCACAATCATTCTCTCAACCTCCTGGCCTTTCTGGAGTCAAGCGTCCCATAGTGCCTGTAGATGTTCACCACAAATGCCAGCATAAGCGCGGTGACGGCGACGCCTATGACTATGCTCGTCAGCGTCAGCGCCTGTGGGGTGGGGAGCACCATGTTCCCCTGCGCCTCTTCG
>Ga0209426_1000269_pt1 | contig 66807 bp, 67 predicted proteins | sample Deesub1362B_J571_FD_187697 | JGI IMG/M metagenome (GOLD analysis project Ga0209426, IMG submission 187697) | Deep oceanic, basalt-hosted subsurface ecosystem from Juan de Fuca Ridge flank, Pacific Ocean, CORK Borehole 1362B_J2.571 (SPAdes)... ... | reverse complement strand
AGACCAATGAGCTGTTTTAACAACATTGAAAGTATAGAGAGGATAGTGTATGCAGTAATAAGTTATTTGAATGAGCATTGGAGTTTACACCCTCTTAAAGAATTTACACAGAAAGATTGACATTACCAAAAACAACGTAAATCTTGAAATGTTAATCTTTTTTATGTATAATAGATATAGCCATAAATTTATCAAAAGACACTTCATATTGCTTTTCAGAGAGGAAGATATTTCCTGAAGAGTTTTCTTCCCTTTTGGTGTTTTTAAGTAGTTTGAAAGAAGATTTTTTGTGTATAATTCATTAGAATAGAAAATCTTTTGAGAAAATTAAAAAGTTCTAATTTATATATGATAAAGGTATAGTTCTTTTTGTTAAAAAATTTTTGTTAAAAACCAAATTGAGGAGGTGATAGGATGGGGAAGATAAAGATTGCTATTATTGGAGTTGGTAATTGTGCCAGTTCTTTAATCCAGGGAATCTATTATTATCAGAACAAATCTGAAAAAGAGGCTATAGGTCTTATGCACTGGAATATTGGAGGCTATACTCCTAGTGATATTGAGGTTGTGGCTGCTATTGATATTGACAAGAGGAAAGTGGGTAAGGATGTGAGTGAGGCTATATTTGCACCACCCAATAATACCACTGTATTTATGAAAGATATCCCTCACATGGGAGTCAAGGTAGTAAAGGGACAGGTTATGGATGGTGTGGCACCCCATATGAAGGAGTATCCAGAGGATGAGACATTTGTTATATCTGACGCTCCTGAGGCTGATATTGTAAAGGTTTTAAAAGAAAGTGGTGCTGAGATTGCACTTAATTATCTGCCTGTTGGTTCAGAGGATGCAACAAGATATTATGCCGAGTGTTGTCTTGAAGCAGGGGTTGCTTTTATAAACTGTATGCCTGTTTTTATTGCCTCTGATCCACTCTGGGCCAAAAAGTTTAAAGAAAAAGGGCTACCCATAATCGGAGATGATATCAAGGCCCAGATCGGAGCCACTATTACACATCGCACCCTTGCAAAGCTCTTCGCTGATAGAGGAGTAAAGCTGGACAGAACCTATCAGATGAACACAGGAGGTAATACCGATTTTCTCAATATGCTCGCACGAGAAAGACTCAAATCAAAGAAGATCTCCAAAACAGAAGCTGTTCAGTCAGTGCTTCCAGAGCCTATGGAGCCCAAAAATATCCATATAGGACCATCAGATTATATCCCTTGGCTTAAGGATAATAAACTCTGTTTTCTCAGGATGGAAGGACGAATATTTGGTGATGTACCTATGCATTTGGAGTTAAGACTCTCTGTAGAGGACTCTCCGAACTCTGCTGGTTGTGCTATTGATGCTATAAGATGCTGTAAACTTGCACTTGACAGAGGCATCTCAGGTCCTCTACTTTCAATCTCGGCATATACAATGAAACATCCACCTGAACAGTATCCTGACAATATTGCAAGACAGATGGTGGAAGAGTTTATTGAGGGTAAGAGAGAGAGATAATGAAGGCCCTTATTATCGCGGCAGGAAGAGGTAAACGGATTAGACCTCTCTCTGGAGACAGACCCAAACCCTTGGTGAAGCTTCTGGGACTGTCTCTTATTGAAAGGATAATTCTCTCTGCACGTGAGGCTGGTATAAAAGAATTTGTGGTGGTTATAGGATATCAAGGACATAAGATAAGAGAAGCTCTTGGAACAGGTTCAAACTACAATGTAAAAATAGAGTATATTGAAAACCCCGACTGGAAAAGGGGTAATGCTATATCAGTACTAAAAGCGAGAGAACATCTAAAAGAAAATTTTATCCTCTTGATGGGTGATCATATATTTGAACACACTATTGTCAAAGAACTGAAAGGATTAAAGCTCGAGGGAGCTGATGTGGCCCTTGTTGTTGACAAAACCCCTGCAGAATATCTGGATATGGAAGATGCCACAAAGGTTACTGTGGAAGGAGACAGGGTTGTCAATCTTGGAAAGACTCTCTCAGAGTTTGATGCTATTGATTGTGGAATCTTTTTATGCACTCCTAAGGTGTTTGATAAATTAGAAGAGGCTATAAAAGAAGGCAGAGAAACCCTTACTGAAGGGATGCAGACAATTGCATCCAAAGGCAGACTCTTGGCAGTGGATTCTAAGGGTAGATTCTGGATGGATATAGATACTGCTGAAGCTTTAAAAAAAGCAGAAGAGATACTCTGCAGCAAACTTATAAAACCAACAGATGGATTTATATCAAGAAAACTGAATAGACCACTGTCTTTGAGAATTACAAGATATCTCGTTAATACCAGTCTAAGGCCCAACACTATATCATTCATCAGCTTTGGATTCTGTCTTATTTCTGCATTTTTTCTTTCCATTGGTAGCTATATAAGCACATTAATAGGAGGGCTATTTGTTCAGCTCTCCTCAGTAATTGATGGTTGTGATGGTGAGGTGGCAAGACTGAAATATCAAGCCTCAGATTATGGTGCCTGGCTTGATTCTGTACTTGACAGATATGCTGATGCCATTATTATTTTAGGGATTGTACTTGGTTTATGGAAGTACCAGGAAGGACTTGAAACATGGCTTGTAGGCTATACTGCACTTATAGGAAGCTTTGTTAATAGCTATACAGCAACAAAGTTTGATGCACTTGTGAAGCGAAGGAAGAAGGCCCATTGGAGGTTTGGAAGAGATACAAGATTATTTTTGATAATGTTGGGAGCTATAGTAAACCAGCTGTATTACCTACTATTCACTTTGGCAATAATTACCAATCTGGTCTCCTTCAGGAGACTCTATGTGATGAAAAGCATATCCCATTGATTTAATAGAATTTTTTTATTATTGAAAGATATAATCAGGTTTGGATATACTTAAATAATTATTATTTGAGGAAAGGAGCGTAAGATATGAAGGTGATACTTAAAGAGGATGTGAAGAATCTCGGTATGATGGGTGAGATTGTTAATGTAAAGGATGGATATGCAAGAAACTATCTTATCCCTAAGGGGCTTGCTATTGAAGCAAATCCAAGGAATATAAAACAGCTGGAGCATCATAAAAGAATAATTGAGTCCAAAGTGAAGAAACTGAAAAATGCTGCCCAGAGTATCGCAGAAAAACTCTCACAAAAACCAGTAATAATTAAGGCGAAAGCTGGAGAGGAAGACAAACTCTTTGGCTCAGTGACAAGCCTTGATATAGAAAAGGCCCTTAAAGAGATGGGTTTTGATATAGACAAAAAGAGGATACAACTGTCTGAGCCTATTAAACGTCTTGGTGAATATAATGTGAAAGTGAAAATTCATCCTGAGATTACAGCCGATGTAAATCTGCATGTTGTAAAAGAAGAATAATTTTTTCTCATGCCTACTACTGGAATAGATGAGACCGTAGACAGAGTCCCTCCTCAGAGTATCGAGGCGGAACAATCTGTACTTGGTGCAATATTGCTTGATAATGAAGCTATTCTTAAAGCCCTTGAGATAGTATCTGCTGAGGATTTCTATCGAGAGGCCCATCGAAAAATATTCCAGGCAATGGTCGAACTCTTTGAAAAAAACGAGGCAATAGATCTCATAACAGTAACCGAACTTCTCCGTTCAAAGGGGCAGCTTGATGAGGTGGGAGGACTTTCGTATCTATCTTCACTGGTGAATACAGTCCCTACCTCTGCGAATGTTAGGTATCATGCCAAGATTGTAAGGGAAAAGGCGCTACTGCGAGGGCTCATTAGAGCTGCAACAGAAATCGTTAGAATGGTCTATGAAGACAGCATTGCTGGTGATGAGATGGTAGATATTGCTGAGAAAAAGATATTTGCCCTCTCTGATCAAAGAATCAAAAGTTCTTTTATTTCTTTAAAGGATGTAATAAAAGATAGCTTTGAGATGATAGAGCACCTGTATGACCGCAAAGAGACTGTGACAGGACTCCCCTCAGGATTTAAAGATCTCGATGAGCTGACAACAGGCTTCCAGCCTGGAGACCTCATAATTATAGGTGGTAGGCCCTCTATGGGCAAAACAGCCTTTGCACTTAATATTGCCCAGTATGTTGGGGTAGAAAGGAGAGAGCCTGTTGCTGTATTCAGCCTTGAGATGTCCAGAAGACAGCTTGCAATAAGGCTGCTCTGTGCAGAGGCTATGGTAGATTCTAAAAAGGTCCAGAGAGGGTTCATCAAAAAAGAAGACTGGCATAAACTCACCTCTGCTGCAGGCCGTCTGGCTGAGGCACCAATATTTATTGACGACTCTACCAATATCTCAGTACTGGAGATGAGAGCAAAGGCGCGGAGACTGAAGGCTGAACATGGTCTAAGCCTTGTAATTGTTGACTATCTCCAGTTAATGAAGGGGAGAGGGAATTTTGAGAGACGAGAACAGGAAATATCAGAGATATCCCGTTCACTGAAGGCCCTTGCCAAGGAGCTGGATGTTCCTGTTATTGCATTAAGCCAGCTAAACAGAGCAGTGGAACAGAGACATGATAAGATTCCGACACTTGCAGACCTGAGGGAGTCAGGAGCAATAGAACAGGATGCTGATGTCATCCTTTTCCTCTACCGTGATGAGGTCTACAACAAAAATAAACCCGACAACAAAGGTAAGGCACTGGTCAGAATAGCCAAACAACGTAATGGACCTACTGGTGATGTCCATCTCACTTTTCTGTCATACTGCACAAGGTTTGTTGATTTTACTGATGTATATTATGAGGAGGAAGAAGAGGTGTTTTAATGGTAAGGAGGCCTGCAGTAGCAGGACAGTTTTACAGAGGCACGAAGGAGGGGCTTCTTAAAGAAGTTTCAGAATATATTCTTGATACACCTAAGGAGCCTGTTATAGGTGTGGTGAGTCCCCACGCAGGGCTTATGTATTCAGGCCATGTAGCAGGTGCTGTATTCTCAAGGATAGAATTTCCTGAGACATTTATACTCCTTGGACCAAACCATACAGGCATGGGAGAGAAGGTATCATTGATGGCAGAAGGGATATGGGAGATTCCTACAGGTAGATTCACCATAGATGAAGTACTTGCCCATAGGATTTATAAAAATGCACCTGGTCTTGTTTCAAAGGATATAAAGGCACATATGTTTGAACACTCTCTTGAGGTCCAGCTACCTTTCATTGCTTACTTTAGTACAGATGTGAAAATAATTCCTATAGCAATAATGCATGCATCGCTTCAGGAGTGTCTCACCCTAGCAGAAGCTATAGCAGAGGCTGTAAAGAAGACTGAATACAGAGTCACAATCGTGGCAAGTTCCGATATGAGCCATTATGTTTCAGACTCTGTGGCAAGGTCACTGGACATGCAGGCCATTGATAAGATTCTTGCCATTGATCCAGCAGGACTATATACCACTGTCGTGGAAAAAAGGATCAGTATGTGTGGATATCTTCCTGTAACAGTGATGTTACAGGCTGCAAGGCTTCTCGGAGCCACAAGGGCAGAATTAATAAAGTATGCTACCTCAGCAGAGGTAAGTGGAGACTATGAATATGTAGTGGGATACGCTGGGGTGGTTGTAAAATGAATAAAGACAGAAGAAGGAGTGAAAGATACAAAGTAAAGGATATAAAGGGAGCTTTAACATTCGCCATAGAGGTAAAGATTGTAAATATCAGTGTAAAAGGAATTTCTGTTGAAAGCAAAAAGCCATTGAATATAAACAAAACCTACTTAATAAAAATCCCCTTAGAACGAAACAAAAAACTGGAGCTCGAAGGTGAGGTTGTATGGTCTACCCTTGTTAGACTTGAAAAGACACCTGAAGGAGATGTGGTACCCATTTATAGAGCAGGCCTAAAGTTTAAAAATACCCTTTCTGATAAGGCTGAAGAGATTATCAATTTTATTGAAAAACATAAGGTATCTACAATAGAACAAAGAATCTTTGGCCGTTTTGAGATCCTTTCGGACAATGTTAAGGTCTATCATCCTCAGGAGCTAAAGGTTGAGACACTCAGTTCTGAGGGTATGTTGATTGAGATCAGTGAAGAGCTAAAGAAAGATGAGATATATGAGATGTCAATAATTACCCCTGACAACCAGCAGATAAGATTTAAGGGACGTGTAACAAGCGTCTCAAAGATCGAAAATAGGGATTCCTACAAGATCGGTATTGAATTCATATCCATGAATAAGAGCGATAAAGAGAGATTAAAAAGACTTTTGGACAAACTTCACTGAATTATGAAAAAAAATCTTGATTTTTCTTCAATTATTTATTATATTATCATAGCTTATTGTTAAAAGGGGGAGTTTTGGTAGGCGAGTACTTAAGACAGAAAAGAGAGGATGCAGGACTTTCCTTAAAGGATATATCTGAAATAACACGTATTCGGACAGAGTACCTCAAGGCACTTGAGAATGAGGATTTCTCAAAGATTCCTGGGGAGGTTTTCATTAAAGGTTATATCCGAGCCTATCTTCACGCCCTATCCCTGGACCCAGAAGAGGGGATAAATTTATATCTTGAAGATGTGAGAAAGGACCTTCCTGTAGAACCTCATATAAAAGAAAGCAAATGGCAACAATTCCGCTCTGCTCATCTTTTAATAGCCGGTATAATTGTCCTCATAACAGCAGGAGCATTCCTCTATGGTTTATTCAGTAGAGAAAAGGTTGAGACCTTAGTAGAGCCAGAGACCAAGCCCTCTGAGGTTTTAGTACAGGAGTTGGAAAGGCCTAAGGGCCTACCCCTGCCTATATCACCTGTTGAGGTAGCAGAGGCGGATTATACTAATAAACATGTGCTCGAAATTAACACCATTGAAGAGACATGGATATATCTCAAGATTGACAATGATCTGAGCTACTCCATGCTATTGAAGCCAGGAGAAACTAAGCGCTGGACAGCAAAGGAAGGCTTTTTCCTTAAAATCGGGAATGCTGGAGGTATAAATATAGCATTTGATGGTCAGATGCTTGGGGCTCCTGGCAAAAGAGGCCATGTGGTGAGACTTAGATTACCTGAAGACCTTAAAAAGCTACAGACTCAACCAGAACAGAAGATAGAAGGTTTAGAAGATTGATCTTATATTAATTCCTTATAGCTTAAATCCATAATATATATAAAACAAATAGTTTGTGTTTGAACGGTTTAAATAGATGTTACAACTTACGCAGAATGCCTTAAAGGTTCTTCAAGCAAGATACCTCTTCAAGAATGAAAAAGGCGAAGTAATTGAAACTCCTGAAGAGATGTTCCGTAGAGTTGCCTCCCATGTAGCTGCTTCAGAAGAACTCTACGGAAACAGTAAAGAGGTATGGCAAGAGAGATTCTTTGAGATAATGACTTCTCTCAGGTTTTTGCCTAATTCACCAACCCTTATGAATGCAGGCAAAGATCTTGGGCAACTCGCTGCCTGTTTTGTTTTGCCTGTAGATGATTCAATGAAGAGCATCTTTGATACCCTTAAACATGCGGCTTTGATACTTCAGAGTGGGGGTGGCACTGGTTTCTCCTTCTCACGCCTCAGGCCAAAGGCGGATATAGTAAAGTCTACAGGTGGAATAGCCAGTGGTCCTGTCTCCTTCATGAAGATCTACAATACAGCAACCGAGGTCATAAAACAGGGTGGAGCAAGAAGAGGAGCTAATATGGGGATTCTCAGGGTGGACCATCCTGATATACTGGAGTTTATCAGGGTAAAGATGGACAGAGAAGAGTTGACAAATTTTAATATCTCAGTAGCTATCACAGATGAATTCATGGAGGCTCTACGTAAGGATGACTACTATAATCTAATAAATCCGAGAACCAAAAAGGTGGTAGGAAAACTAAAAGCAAAAGAGGTCTTTCAGGAGATTGTACAATGTGCATGGCTCACAGGAGACCCTGGTCTTGTGTTTATAGATAGGATAAACCGTGCAAATCCCACACCTCATATTGGTGAGATAGAGAGTACAAACCCCTGTGGAGAACAACCATTGCTTCCGTATGAGGCCTGTGTCCTCGGTTCCTTGAATCTGTCAAAGTATGTAAAAGATCCTATTACTGAAGATCCAAACAACAAATCCTCAATAGACTTTGAAGCCCTCTCAAGAGATGTCCATATTGCAGTCAGGTTCTTGGATGATTGTATAGATGCGAGCAAGTATCCCTTAGAAGAGATTGAAAAGATGCATAAGGGAAACCGGAAGATTGGACTTGGTGTGATGGGATGGGCAGATATGCTTGTTATGCTCGGCATTCAGTATAACTCCCAAAAGGCATTTAAAATGGCAAAAGAGGTGATGGGTTTTATACAAAGGATCTCAAAGGAGGCTTCTAAGCACCTTGCCAAAGAAAGAGGAGTGTTTCCCAATTTCAAGGGTTCTATCTATGATAAACCTGGTATGCCAAGGGTCAGAAATGCCACAACAACAACTATTGCACCCACAGGCACATTATCCCTGATTGCTGATTGCTCCAGCGGCATTGAGCCCTATTTTGCCCTTGCCTACAAGAGATTTGTCTTGGAGACAGAGTTTATGGAAATAAATAAGTATTTCTTTATGATTGCAAAGAAGATGGGATTCTATACCAGGAATCTGGAGAAGGAAGTACTAAAAAAAGGCAACTTAAGAGGCATAAAAGGTATTCCTCCTAAAATTAAGAGACTTTTTAAAACAGCCCTTGAGATACCACCTGAAGATCATATTGAGATGCAAGCAGCATTTCAACTCCATACTGACAATGCTGTCTCTAAAACAGTGAATCTTCCAAAGACTGCTACACCTGAAGATGTCCAGAATGCCTTTCTACTTGCTTATGAGAAAGGATGTAAAGGAATAACTGTTTTCAGGTATGGTTCTCAGAAAAGGGGCACCCTTCTGAGATTTTCAGATGCAGATTAAACACAGAGTATTATAAAATAGAATATCTTTGGAGGTATTAAAGATGATTCTTGGCGTAAATGTTGACCATGTAGCAACTGTCAGACAGGCGAGGGCTACTTTTGAGCCTGATCCTGTTATGGCTGCTACACTGGCAATACTTGGAGGTGCAGATGGAATAACCGTCCACCTGAGAGAAGACCGCCGTCACATCCAGGACAGGGATCTGAGACTTCTGAGAGAAGTGGTACCTGTGGAGTTGAATCTTGAAATGGCAGCTACAGAAGAGATGGTCAATATCGCCACAGAGGTGAAGCCTGATCTGGTGACTATCGTGCCTGAAAAGAGACAGGAGCTGACCACAGAGGGAGGCCTTGATGTTAAAGGTATGAGAAGCTGGCTCACTGAGGTGGTGAAAAGGCTACATGATGCTGGTCTTCCAGTAAGCTTCTTTATTAATCCTGAACAGGAAGATGTGGATATTTCTAAGGAGATAGGAGCAGATATGGTCGAAATCCATACAGGAAACTATGCGAATGCTCTGGGTCAGAAAAGGGTTGAAGAACTTGAAAGAGTTAAAGAGGCTGTACAGAGAGGACTTACCCTCGGTCTTCAGGTGAATGCAGGCCATGGGCTTACATACTACAATGTAAAGCCTGTAGCAGCTATTAAGGGATTAAGAGGACTTTATATCGGACATAGTATCATATCCAGGGCTGTGCTCGTAGGTATAGAGGAGGCAGTAAGACAGATGAAAGCCCTGATATTAGAGGCATCTAAGCAATGATATATGGAGTTGGCGTGGATATTGTAAAAATAGAAAGGGTGGAAAAGGCTGTGAAGAAATGGGGCAAAGCATTTCTGGAAAGGGTATTTACTGAAGAGGAACTGAGATACTGTATGAAGGAGAAAGTCTCCTATGCTTCCTTAGCAGCAAGGTTTGCTGCAAAAGAGGCATTTATAAAGGCATTAAAGGGCAAAAGGGGGTTGAGGTTCAAAGAGATAGAGACATTAAACAACCAGAATGGAACCCCTTACCTTATACTTCATGGCAATACAAAGAAGATATTTGATAGCACCCTTAAAAAGGGTAAATGTCATCTTAGTATCAGTCACGATACTGATTATGCAGTGGGAATGGTGGTTATAGAGGAGGCCTGAGATGAAAGTGGTGTCAGCATCTGAGATGAGAGAGATTGATAGGGTCACAATTGAGGAGATTGGAATTCCTTCCATGGTCCTCATGGAAAGGGCGGGTCTGTCAGTTGTAAAGAGGATCAAGGAGAGGTTTTCTCCGGACAGACAAGTCGTGGTCATATCAGGGGGTGGTAATAATGGAGGCGATGGACTTGTTGTGGCGAGAAATCTGTTTAATGAGGGATGGACAGTAGTGGTATATCTTCTCTCACCTCTGCAGCGGCTAAGCAATGACTGCATGAATCAACTTAAGATATGTGAAAAAATTGGTCTCAATATCAAGGTAGACAGAATTCCACAGAAGAGAGAATTACAGAACAGAATAGTTGTTGATGCAATCCTTGGCACGGGTCTCAATAAACCCGTTAGAGAAGGAATTGCTGAGGCGATAGAAAGGATTAATTCTGTCCAGAGCACTGTAATAGCCGTGGATATTCCATCAGGTATCTCTTCTGATACAGGAGAGGTTATGGACTCTGCTGTCAGGGCGGATATGACTGTAACATTTGGGCTTCCAAAACTCGGCCATCTCCTCTACCCTGGCAGAAGCTATACAGGAGAACTCTTTGTGGAAGATATAGGGTTTCCTCCGTATCTTCTCAACTCGGACAGAATAAAAAACGAATTAATACAGAGAGAGCTTGTGAAAGATATGCTTCCTCTTAGAGAACCTGATGCACATAAGGGCACCTTTGGGCATGTCCTTGTAGTTGGTGGTTCAGTAGGCAAAACAGGTGCAGTTATGCTTACTGCAAGGGCTGCTCTAAGAACAGGGGCAGGTCTCGTAACAATTGCTACTGCCCAGAAAGCACTCACCTCAATACAGGTGCTTGAGGAGATGACCCTTCCATTGAAGGATACAGACTCTGGAGCTATATCCAACGAGGCATATGAAGATGTGGTTGAATTTCTTTACAAAAAGGCAGATGTGATGGCAATAGGTCCTGGACTGGGTAGAGACCCCAAGACCCTGGATTTTGTTATTGAAGTGCTAAAGGCAACCCCTGTACCCACAGTGGTGGATGCTGATGCCCTTTATGCCCTTTCAGCAATAGATAGAAAGAGGCTTTATAGGATACTCAATAATAAGATAAGAGCCCCTCTTATTCTTACACCCCATCCAGGAGAGATGGGAAGAATTTTGGGACTCTCATCAAAGGAGGTAAACACAAGGAGAATAGAGCTTGCAAGGGAGTTCTCATCAGAGACAGGAATGTATCTCGTTCTTAAGGGAGCACCGACAATTGTGGCAGAGCCTGAAGGTTATTGTTATATCAATACCACTGGTAGCTCTGCTCTGGCTACTGCAGGCTCAGGAGATGTTCTCACTGGTATTATTGCAGGTCTCGTTGCTCAGGGACTACCACCTCTTGAGGCATCTGTTGTGGGTGTGTATATTCATGGTCTTGCAGGCGATATTGGTAGTGAGAGATTAACAGGATTTTCTCTTACAGCAGGAGAAGTCCTTACTTATCTGTCTGATGCATTTAGGATGCTGACAACCAGATGAAGATAGACCTCTCTACACTAAAAAATCTATTTAGAAGACCTGAAGATTTTTCATTCCAAGTTATAAGACCCTTCCAGGAGTTCTTCAAGAAGGAAGCCTCCAGCAGTCTACTTCTAATTGCCACCACCTTGATAGCTCTTATATGGGCTAATGTCTCCTATACAGATTATTCCCATTTCTGGCATAGAGAACTTACCATATCTTTTGAAGAGATAAAAATATCAAAAAGCCTTATTGAATGGATAAATGAAGGACTTATGACAGTGTTTTTCTTTATTGTAGGACTGGAAATCAAGAGAGAGATCCTTGTAGGCGAACTCGCCTCTTTTAGAAAGGCTGTCTTACCTGTAAGTGCTGCAGTTGGAGGTATAGTTTTCCCCGCTTTAATATACCTCATGCTTAACTATGGGAATGAAATAGCTCTAAGAGGCTGGGGAATTCCTATGGCAACTGACATAGCCTTCTCTCTTGGTGTACTTTATTTACTTGGAGACAGAATACCTCCTGGTCTTAGGGTATTCCTGTCTGCCTTTGCAATAGCTGATGACTTAGGAGCTGTTCTTGTTATCGCCATTTTTTATACTGAAACAATAGTAATTAAACATCTTCTGTTGAGTCTTTTTATAATTTTAATTCTGGCTATAGCAAATTTCTTATGGATCAGAAGAATACTCTTGTATGCAGTAATGGCTATCATACTCTGGTTCTCTGTACTTGCCTCAGGAGTACATACAACTGTGGTTGGAGTAATCGTTGCTATGTTTATTCCGGCCAAAGGCAAATACAGTACTGATAGGTTTCTCACAGAGGTTGGACAGTACCTGAGTCACTTCCACTGTCCTCCTGAGGGCTGCGGACATTCAATACTTGTAAACAGACGACATCTGAATGCAGTACAATCTATTGAATTGGCCTGTCATAATGTGGAAAGCCCTCTTCAGAGACTGGAACACGCACTTCATCCATGGGTGGCCTTTCTGATTGTTCCTCTCTTTGCCCTTGCAAATGCAGGTATATCCCTGGAAGGAGTAAAGTTCTCTGACATATTTTATTCACCAGTATCCTTAGGTATCCTACTCGGACTCTTAATAGGTAAACCCTTAGGAATAACTCTTTTGTCTTTTATATCAGTGAGAACAGGATTGGCGAAACTTCCTGCAGGAGTCCGATGGATCCATATATTAGGCGCAGGAATTCTGGGTGGAATAGGATTTACAATGTCGTTATTTATTACTTCCCTGTCCTTTACAGATGAGAGTTACATCGACATGGCAAAACTCGGAATTCTATTGGCCTCGTTACTGTCAGGGATAATAGGTCTTATAGTACTCTACCTTGCTAAGGTACCCACTCCCAAGGCCAGGTCTCGATAGAATTTTTAGATTCTGCTCTATACAAATTCAGAGACCGGCTCTTAATATTTATCTTTTTGTAAAGTAGAAGAATTTTGGGTTATAATAGAGTTTGTAAATCAAAGATTAAAGAGGGATTAATGCTTAAAGGAACAACTATACTCTGTGTAAGACGGAATGGAAAGGTTGCCCTGGCAGGTGATGGTCAAGTTACAATGGGTAATACTGTGCTGAAGCATAATGCAAGAAAGATCAGGAGAATGTATTCAGGAGGTGTGGTTGCAGGCTTCTCTGGTGCAACAGCCGATGCCTTCACCCTTTTTGAGAAATTTGAATCCAAACTGGAGTCCTACTCAGGCAACATTACAAGGGCTGCAGTGGAACTGGCAAAAGATTGGCGAACTGACAAGATACTCCGGAGACTGGAGGCGCTTTTAATGGTGGCAGACCGGGAACACACCTTCATTATCTCTGGCACGGGAGACGTGATTGAACCTGAGATGGGTGTAGCTGCAATTGGATCAGGAGGTCCCTATGCACTGGCTGCTGCACAGGCCTTGTATGAGAACACCAATCTTTCAGCCAAGGATATTGCGGTGAAATCTATGAAGATAGCTGCCCAGATATGTATTTATACAAACGATAAAATAATTGTGGAGGAGATAGGATGATTATGAGAGTAACAAATAGAGATAAAGATCTTTCTTCTACTGTGCCCATGCCAGTAGAAGACGAAATGGACTATCTTACACCAAGAAAGATCGTAGAAGAACTGGACAAGTATATTATCGGCCAGCATAAGGCGAAGAAGGCTGTTGCGATTGCACTAAGAAACAGGTGGCGTAGACAGAGGCTGTCTCCAGAACTAAGAGACGAAGTACTGCCAAAAAATATCATTATGATAGGGCCTACAGGAGTTGGTAAGACAGAAATTGCTCGTAGACTCGCAAGACTTGCAAAGGCACCCTTCCTTAAAGTAGAAGCATCAAAATTTACTGAAGTAGGATATGTGGGAAGAGATGTTGAATCAATGATCCGAGACCTTACTGAGATAGCAGTAAATATGGTCAAGAGAGAACATCAGAGGATGGTTCAGCAGAAGGCAAAGGCACTTGCAGAAGAGAGATTACTTGATCTTCTTCTTCCACCTCCAACTGGATTCAGACCTGCTGAACAGGATGATGGCCAGCGGTACTCAGAAACAAGGGAAAAATTGAGACAACAACTGAGAGAGGGGAAGTTTGATGAGAGATATGTGGATATAGAAATAAAAGAGAAAGTGGTACCCTTTGGGGTTATATCCAATGTTGGTCTCGAGGAATTGGAGATAAATCTGAAAGAAATGCTTGGTAGCTTTTTCCCTGAAAGACCGAAGAGAAAGAAGGTAAAAGTTAAAGAAGCACTTGAAATTCTTACCAAAGAAGAGGCTGACAAATTGATTGATATGGACAAGGTTACCAAGGAGGCTATCAGAAGAACAGAACAGACAGGGATAGTATTTATAGATGAGATTGACAAGATTGCATCAAGAGGTTCTTCCCATGGGCCTGATGTCTCAAGGGAAGGGGTTCAGAGAGACCTTTTACCTATTGTAGAGGGTACTACGGTAACCACAAAACATGGACCTGTTAAGACAGAACATATACTGTTTATAGCAGCAGGTGCTTTCCATGTGGCTAAACCTTCAGACCTTATACCTGAACTACAGGGACGATTCCCTATAAGGGTAGAACTTGACCCTCTTGGTAAAGAAGAGTTCGTAAGGATACTTACTGAACCTGACAATGCCCTTATAAAACAGTATACAGAACTTCTTGCTACTGAAGGAGTAGAGGTAATCTTTAAAGAGGACGCCATAGATGAGATAGCATCAATTGCTGCATTTGTGAATGAGAGGACAGAAAACATAGGAGCAAGGCGTCTCCATACGGTGCTTGAAAGGTTGCTGGAGGATATATCCTTTGAGGCTCCTGAAAGAAGAGGTGAAAGAGTGGTTATAGACAGAGAGTATGTAAGGCAGAAGTTGAGTGATATTGTAAAGGACGAGGATCTGAGTAGATACATTCTATAGAGGTCGGTTATTTGAGGTTTGTCATACTGAAGCAAGCTGACAGCTCCTGTGTGTACATGGGAATAAAAAGTGTATGTGCAGGTATAATGCTGCTTTTTCTTCTCGGGGGCTGTGGGGGGGAGGTAACCTATCGGCCTTCAGCCCAGGTGATGGTAGCCTCCTGGTATGGAAAGGATTTTCATGGCCGTCCCACTGCATCAGGAGAGATATTCAATATGTATGACTATACTGCTGCACACAAGACACTACCTTTTGGTAGTAGACTCAAGATCATAAACCCTAAGAATGGACGCTCTGTAGTGGTAAGGGTGAATGATAGAGGTCCCTTTGTCCCTGGAAGAGACATTGATCTGAGCTATGCTGCTGCAAGAAAGATAGGAATAATCTCAGAGGGCACGGCAAGGGTATATGTACAGTATCTTGGTAGAGATCCCGTATATGTAAAAGAGGTTAAATACTCTGTTACAGAAGGACCTTTCACAATCCAGGTTGCCTCTTTTAAAGAATTAGAAAATGCCTATAGATTGAAGAGAATTCTGGAATACAGCTACAGAAATGTCTATATTCAAAAGAGATGGATCAGGGGAGAGAGGTTTTATAGAGTAAGAATTGGTAGATTCTACGAGATAGAAAGGGCAAGGGCTGTAGCAAAAAAACTCGCCTCAGAGGGGTATGAAGTAATTATTATGAGCTATGAGGAGATACTGTGACAACTTTCGATGATGTTGTAGCCTTTCACGGACATACCTGTCCAGGGCTTGCTCTTGGATACAGAGTAGGAGAATATGTGATAAGGAACTTTTCACCAAGGGCAAAAGATGAAGAACTGGTTGCTATTGTGGAGAATGACTCCTGTGCAGTGGATGCTATTCAGGTACTAACAGGATGTACCTTCGGGAAGGGCAATCTGATATTTATAGACTATGGCAAACAGGTTTATACCTTTCTGAGAAAACCTGATGGAGAAGGAATAAGAATATCTATAAAATGGGAATCTCCACCAGAGACACCTGAGGAGGCGGATGCCTGGAGAAAATACCAGAATGGAGACAGTTCAGAAGAGGTCTTAAGGATTGTTCATCACAGAAAGACAAAAAAACTAAAAGCCATTTTTGAGGCATCCACTGATGAACTCTTTGATATAAAAGAAGTTAGAATGGAGGTACCAAGGGTGGCAAGATTGTTTCCTTCTCTGAGGTGTCAGGTCTGTGGTGAGAAGGTGATGGAGACAAAGGCAAGGGTAAAAGGTGGAAGGATAGTATGTATTCCTTGCGCAGAGGAAGGTAAATTATGAAGGACTTGATTAAAAAGGCAGAGATACTTATTGAGGCACTTCCCTTTATCAGGAAGTTCTATGGAAAGACATTTGTTATAAAATATGGTGGAGCAGCACAACAACAGGACCATCTGAAAGAGGCATTTGCACAGGATGTAGTTCTGCTGGATTACATTGGAATAAACATGGTGGTGGTACATGGTGGAGGACCAAAGATATCAGAAACTATGGAGAAAATGGGTAAGTCGCCGGTATTTATCCAAGGGCAGAGGGTTACAGATGAGGAAACAGTAGATATAGTGGAGATGGTTCTCGGAGGCCTTGTAAACAAAGAGATAGTGGCACTTATTAACCGCCATGGAGGAAAGGCTGTGGGGCTTACTGGTAAGGACGGAGGGCTGATAAAGGCCAAAAGAAAGACAATAAAAAGGAAGTCTGCAAAATCAGAAGAAGAGATTATTGACCTCGGACAGGTGGGTGAGGTGGTAGAAGTGAATCCTGGGGTTTTGAAAACCCTCGATGATAGTGGATTTATACCTGTGGTGGCTCCGATTGGAGTCGGGGACAGGGGAGAAACCCTTAATATTAATGCTGACAGTGTTGCCTCTGCACTGGCAGGAGCACTTAAAGCAGAGAAGCTAATTCTCCTTACAGATGTAGAGGGTATACTTGACAAAAAGGGCAATGTGATTCCTACCCTCTCAAGAAAAGAGATCAATAAGCTTTTAAAAAATGGCACTATAACAGGCGGGATGATACCCAAGGTCGAGGCATGTCTGAAGGCCCTTGAAGCAGGAGTACAAAAGACCCATATAATTGATGGACGAACTCCACACTGTCTGTTACTTGAGATATTTACCAGGGAGGGGATTGGCACAGAGATAGTTCCAGAAAAGCCTTAGAAGAATCTTCCAAATCTGAAAAATAAAAAAAAGGAGGTGTCATATGAAAAGGGCACTTTTGATTATTGATATGTTAAATGATTTTGTAAAAGAAGGGGCACCTCTTGAAGTACCTGAGACCAGAAGGGTAATACCTGCTATTAAACGGGAGATTGAGAGGGCAAGGACAGAGGGTGAACCTGTTATTTATGTCTGTGATTCTCATGAACCTGATGATATAGAGTTTCAGAGATTTGGCTGGCCCCCGCATGCTATTAAAGGTACAAAGGGAGCAGAAGTTGTAGATGAACTCAAGCCTCTTCCTGATGATATTCTGATTGAGAAGGTAACATATTCAGGATTTTATAATACTCAGCTTGATGAAATCTTGACCAAACTCGGTATTGATACATTGAGACTGACAGGCTGTGTTACCCATATCTGTGTGATGTTTACAGCCTCTGATGCCGTGCTCAGAGGTTACAATGTTGAAGTGGTTACAGATGCAGTGGCAGGCCTTTCAAAAGAAGACCATGAAGCAGGATTGAGAATTATGAAGAATGTACTTGGAGCAAGGCTAATCTAAATTTCTATATCCAGATGGAGTACAGTGCACTCAGAAAAATGATGGTTGAGAATCAGCTTATTGCAAGAGGGATAAAGGATCAGAGGGTGCTTCAGGCAATGCTTAAAGTACCTCGTCATCTCTTTGTAAGAGAAGAAGACCTATACAGGGCATATGATGACATGGCACTTCCTATTGGGGAAGGACAGACTATTTCACAACCCTATATGGTGGCAAAGATGACAGAACTCCTTGAACTCAAGGGAGATGAGAAAGTACTGGAGATAGGTACAGGGTCAGGCTATCAGGCAGCCATTCTTGCAGAGCTGGCTCGTGAAGTATTCACAATTGAGAGGATAGCCTCTCTTGCAGAAGAGGCAGAGTCCAGACTTAGACAGTTAGGTTATGACAATGTATATGTCTTTGTAAGGGATGGCACCTTGGGGTTACCTGAGCATGCACCTTTTGACAGGATAATTATTACTGCAGGGGCTCCAGAGGTTCCTGAACCTTTAAAAAAACAACTTGCAGACAATGGAATAATAGTAGCCCCTGTGGGGAGTCGTTACAGTCAGCAGCTTGTAAAGATTGAAAAACTAAAAGAAGAGTTCCGACAATCCTACCATACCCTATGTTTATTCGTACCTCTAATTGGTGAATATGGTTGGAATGATTAAGAGATTTAGAAATGGACGAAGAAAGAGCTATCGATGAGATTGTTAAAGTGCTAACTTCCTATCTTCAACCTGAACGGATAATACTATTCGGTTCAAGGGCCAAGGAGAGAGGTCTCAGGTATGCAGATTTTGATATTGCCATAGAGGGCTCTGAGGTAGACATACGAAAAGAAAGGTTGATAAAAGATGTCCTTGATGAAAAGTTAGGTATTTATACTGTAGAGTTAGTAAATCTTGAAAGAGTAGACAGAGAGTTCAAAAAAATCGTACTACAAACAGGCAGGGTTTTATATGATAGAAGAAGTAAGATATGCGATAGATAAGCTTAAGAGGGCTTTTCAGAGATTAGACGATGCTGTCAAGGAAGCAAAGGATGAGCTTGACAGAGACGGGGCAATACAGCGATTTGAATTTACCTTTGAGGTCTTCTGGAAATCTATTAAAATACTCCTTGAACATGAGGGCTACAGGTGTGCTGGACCGCGATCCTGTATTAAAGAGGCTGCAAGAAGAGGGTTTCTGGAAGACGCAGAGGTTGTACTTGACATGCTGGAAGACAGAAACAGGACTTCCCATATTTATGATGAGACCACGGCAAAAGAGATATTTGATAGAATAAAAAGTAGTTATACTGACGTGTTTAGGAAAAACATAGAGTTGTTTCAAGAATATCTCAATAGATGTAGCTGAAAACTTTTCTCTTTCCCTAATACGCCGTCTGATTCTGTTTAAGATTTTACACTTACCTTACCCAAAGGGTTCTTGTCAACAAGAGATTCAGTGATTGGGCCGATTATGATAAAATAGATAGTTTCTAAATTCTTGAGAAGAACAAAGGAGGTTCTGTAATGGGTAAGAGTTATAACATTGCTGTTATTCCTGGAGATGGTACAGGCCCGGAGGTAGTGAGGGAAAGTGTAAAGGTATTAAAAGTTGCCTCTGAAAGGTTCGGATTCAGCCTGGATTTCACAGAATACGACTTTGGGGGGGAGAGATATCTTAAGACAGGGGAGACTCTACCTGACAGTGCCATTGATGAATTAAAAGGGTATGATGCTATACTGCTTGGTGCTATTGGTCATCCTGATGTAAAGCCAGGTATTCTGGAACGGGGAATACTTCTCAGGCTAAGATTTGAACTGGACCAGTATATAAACCTGAGACCTGTGAAACTATATCCAGGTGTGGACTGCCCATTGAAAGACAAGACCCCTGAAGATATAGACTTTGTGGTGGTGAGGGAAAACACTGAAGGTCTCTATGTGGGAGGAGGTGCCTTCCTGAGAAAGGATACACCTTTTGAGGTAGCTATACAGGAATCTATTAATACCAGGTATGGTGTGGAAAGGTGCATCAGGTTTGCCTTTGAATACTGCAGAAAGAGAAACAAAGACAAGAAGCTAACCCTTTGCGGTAAGACTAATGTCCTCACCTACGCCTGGGACCTCTGGCAGAGGACCTTTAATGAGGTGGCAAAGGAGTATCCTGATATCCAGACTGACTATGCCCATGTGGATGCGATAACAATGTGGTTCGTTAAGAATCCTGAATGGTTTGATGTCATAGTCACAGACAACATGTTTGGTGATATCATCACTGACCTTGGAGCAATGATCCAGGGAGGAATGGGGATTGCTGCAGGAGGCAATATAAATCCTGAAGGGGTAAGCATGTTTGAGCCCATAGGAGGCTCTGCTCCCAAGTATACAGGTAAAAATGTGATCAATCCTTTGGCTGCAATCTGTGCAGGTGCTATGATGCTTGAGCATCTTGGTGAGCAGACTGCTGCAGATACAATTGAGAAGGCGGTTATGGAGGTGACAGGGAAACACCTGAAGAGTCTTGCTGCAGGCAAAATGGGATATACTACTACAGAGGTAGGGGACCTTGTTGCAGAGTATACAAGTAAGCTCTGATAAAGGGATGAAATTCCTTGAGATTGAAGGGGCCCGCCAGAATAATCTGAAGAACATCTCATTAAGGCTTCCCCACAATAGCTTTATTGTGATAACAGGTCTTTCGGGTTCTGGAAAATCATCGCTCGCCTTTGATACTATCTTTGCCGAAGGCCAGTGGAGATTCATTGAGTCTCTCTCCACTTATGCGAGGTTATTTCTTGAAAAGCTCGACCGCCCAGATGTGGATTCAATAAGAAACATCAGGCCTGCAATAGCCCTTGAACAGAAAAATCCTATCAAGGGCTCCCGTTCCACTGTAGGAACCCTTACAGAGATATATGACTACCTGAGGGTACTTTACTGTAAATTGGCAAAACCCTACTGTCTGAATTGCAACAGAGAAATCATAAAGTGGACAGTTGATCAGGCTGTAACACATTTGCTTGAAAATTATCACTCTGAAAGGGCGATTATCACCTTTTTCACAGATACTGATGCAGAACAACTCATGAAAAAGGGTTTTTATAGGGTATGGGATGGCAACCGTTTCTATGAACTCCAGAGACAGATGAAGGGTCCCTTTGAGGTAGTTGTCGATAGGGTGATTATTAAAGACCCTGAGAGGCTGTATGACTCCTTGGAGATAGCCTGGAAGAATGGGAACGAGAGGGTGGATGTGGTGCTATTCAGAGGCTCTACAACAGAGAGGCTCTCATTCTCTTCTCAGAACATCTGCGATTCCTGTGGGTTCAGACTACCAGAGCCTTCAATGCTTCTTTTCTCCTTTAACCATCCTGTAGGGGCCTGTCCAGAATGCAAGGGGTTTGGGAATATCCTTATATATGACGAATCTCTGATCGTTCCTGATGAGAGCCTATCATTAAGAGAAGGGGCTATTGAACCATGGGAAAAACCAGCTGCCTCTTGGTGGAAAGAACAGCTACTAAGGAAAGCCAAAAAATACGGGATTGATATTGACAAACCCTACCACATGCTTACAGAGCAAGAAAGGAATTTGATTTTCAAAGGAACAGAAGATTTCTACGGAATTGAGGACTTCTTTGAGGAACTGGAATCAAGAAAGTACAAGCTCCATGTGAGGGTCTTTCTCAGTAGATACCGATCACAGGAGAGGTGTCCTGTCTGTAAAGGCAAAAGGCTAAAACCAGAAGCACTTGCATACAGGATTAATAACAAGGATATTGCTGAATTGGGAGAGCTACCCATAGGAGAGCTTCTGGATTTTATAAGAAATCTGGAACTCACAGACTACGAAAAGAAGATAACCGACGAGATTGTGAAGCAGATCCAGATGAAACTGGAGTTTCTGATCAGGGTAGGACTTGATTATCTCACTCTCAACCGTCTTGGTAAGACACTGTCAGGTGGAGAATACCAGAGGGTGAATCTTGCAAATCAGATTGGTGCACGCCTTACAGGCACCCTCTATGTGCTTGATGAGCCTACTGTAGGGCTTCATGCAAGGGACACCCAAAGGATCGTTAATATCATCAAAGAGATGGCTGAAGCGGGCAATACCATAATAGTGGTTGAACATGATGCCACAGTTATATCTTCTGCTGACTGGGTTGTAGAGCTGGGACCTGAAGGAGGTAGAAATGGAGGCAGAGTGGTCTTCTCTGGAGCCTTCAGTGACTTCCTGAAGGAAGAGACCTTAACATCCCAATATATAAAAGGTCGGGATAGAGGACTTCTGCTACTGTACAAGAAAAGAAGCCTTCAGCATAAAGGCCCAAAGAGATTTCTGATACTCCGTGGTGCAAAGGGTAACAATCTGAAGGATGTTGATCTCAGAATACCCTTAGGAACTTTTACTGTAGTCACCGGAGTGTCAGGTTCAGGCAAGAGCTCTCTTGTCGTAGAGACCCTTTACAGGGCTGTTGCAAGGCGTTTCAAGGTTATAACAGACAGACCTCTGCCTTTTAGAGATATAGAAGGGATAAAGTATATTAAAGGTGTCAGGCTTATAGATCAATCACCAATAGGGAAAACCCCTCGTTCTAACCCTGTAACATATCTCAAAATATTCGACTTTATAAGAAAACTATATGCAGAACAGCCCTATGCAGTAGCCCATGGATACGGCCCTGGCTTCTTCTCTTTTAATCTTAAAGGAGGAAGGTGCGAAAGATGTAAAGGAGAGGGTTATGAAAAACTTGAGATGTATTTCTTTGAGGATATCTATGTTACATGTGAGGAGTGTAAGGGGAAGAGATACAAACCAGAGGCACTAAAGGTGTTGTACAAGGGCAAGAATATACATGAGGTGCTTCAGATGACAGTAGATGAGGCAATGGAGTTCTTTGCAGAGCAAGAGCAGATCATAAATAGATTGAAGATACTGAAAGACTTGGCCCTTGGTTACCTGATACTTGGACAACCCTCAACCACTCTATCAGGTGGAGAGGCCCAGAGACTTAAGATTTGTGCTGAGATGACCTTCAACAGAAAAAGAGACATCCTCTATATACTGGATGAACCAACTGTTGGGTTACACTACAGGGATGTGCTTGCCCTTGTCGGTGTACTGAGGAGACTCGTTGATGATGGAAATACAGTTGTTATAATTGAGCATAACTTGGACGTTATAGGCATTGCTGATTGGGTGATTGATCTGGGTCCTGAAGGAGGACCTGCTGGCGGTAAAATCATATATGAAGGACCTCCAGAGGGACTGCTCACCTGTAAGGAGTCAATCACTGGTAGATTCCTCTATACTCATACCAAAGAGTGGAACTGAGTTCTCTCTCACGGAGAGAAAACCTTATCCTCAACAGGGAACATAATTTACAGTATAACCATGTTTTATAAATGCCCGTTTAAGGCTTCTTCTCTCTTCAGGAGTCAGGAATTGATAAAGAGATATCACCCTTTCTTCTGAACGGCTGGCAGTACATATATATCTATAAAATTCTTCCTTAAGGTATACAGGAATGTCTGAATCCCTAAGGACCTTCCTGAGGTCTCCTGTCTCACATAACAACCTGTAAAGCCCTTTACTCTCTCTGCCAAAGTAGTATGCTCTTGTTCCTTTACTAATCACAAAAGTCGAGGGTCTACAGGCTGCTATTATAAATATAAAAATCACAGAAAAAAGTATAAACTTTTTCATCCTCTGTTATCCTGATAAAGAAGCCTCTCTATTGTCTGTATAAACTCCTCTGAGTTTAGGTTCTGCTGCCCTATAAGTCGTGCTACCACCCTACCCTCTTTGTCAACAATAAATGTTGAAGGCAATCCCACAACAGTGTATTTCTTTATAAATACATCTCCCTTCTCATCGTGTAATACAGGATAACTTATTCCGAGATTCTTTATCATCAAAGCAGCCTTCTGTTTAGACCTGTCAATATTTATACCAATTACTACTAATCCTTTATCTTTATATCTCCTGTAAAGCTCCTCTAACTGGGGCATCTCCTTTATACACTCCCTGCACCAGGAAGCCCAGAAGTTTATCACCACTACTTTCCCTTTAAAATCACTAAGCCTGTAAACCCCTCCCTGAAGGGATGGAAGCAGAAAATCTTCAGCTTTCTGGAAGGCATAAAGAGGAGTAAGAAAGAATAATACTATGCAGAGTACAGAACAAAGAACTTTAGTTTCAGAGTTTATATTCATATTAACAGTATAACATTTATAAAAAGAGTTAGCCAACTCTACTGAAGGAATAGCATCTTATTTCTGGAGAATAAAGCCTCTTGTTTGTAGTATAATTAAAATAATGAAACCCAGAAGATTTATACTACTGTTCTGTTTATTAATATTTTTTAGTATTGTAGGTTCTCTGCTTTCTGCTCCATCCTCCCAGGTAATGGTAATAACTGTACAGGGTGTGATTAATCCAGTAACATCAGAGTTTATAGAAAAGAGTATCCAAAAGGCTAATAAACAAGCAGTAGAGGTACTCATAATAGAGCTTGATACCCCAGGAGGGCTTGATAGCTCCATGAGGCAGATTGTGAAGGCTATAAATAGTAGCGGTGTTCCTGTAGTGGTTTATGTGAGTCCCTCAGGGGCAAGGGCTGCCTCAGCAGGTGTATTTATCACAATGGCTGCCCATATTGCTGCAATGGCACCAGGCACAAACATCGGAGCAGCTCATCCTGTAGGCATTGGGGGAAAGATGGATAAAACAATGGTCGAGAAGGCAACGAATGATGCTGTTGCATATATAAAGGCCATTGCCGAGAGCCGAGGCAGGAATTCTGAATGGGCAGAAAAGGCAGTAAGAAAGAGCGTATCTGCATCTGCTACTGAAGCATTAAAACTAAAAGTGGTTGATCTTGTCTGTAAAAATATCGATGAGCTTCTTGAAAAGATAGATGGCAGAGAAGTGATTACATCCTCTGGTAAAAAGAGACTCCATACTGAAGAGGCCCTTCTGGTAAGGGAGAAGATGGGTACAAGGCTGAAGATCCTGAAGGTGATTAGTGATCCAAATGTAGCCTATATTCTGATGCTTCTCGGCTTTTATGGACTCTTTTTTGAGCTTACCAACCCTGGTGCCATATTCCCTGGAGTAGTGGGAGCGATCTGTCTGATTCTTGCATTTTATTCATTCCAAACCCTACCAGTCAACTATGCAGGGCTGCTTCTCATAATCCTGGCAATCATCATGTTTATACTGGAAGTAAAGGTCACCTCTCATGGGGCTTTAACCATCGGGGGTATCATCTCTATGATTATTGGCTCTCTCATGTTATTTGAAACCCCTGGCCCCTTTCTCAGACTCTCAATATACCTTATACTTCCTGCAGCTCTCATCACAGCAGTCTTCTTTTCTGTAACCTTGGGGCTTGCTGTAAAGGCATGGAAAAGAAGACCTGTAACAGGTGTTGAGGGTTTAATCGGACTTGAAGGTATTGCCCATACCGATATCCATAATGAGGGCATAGCCCTTTTGAGAGGTGAATACTGGCAGGCATTCAGTGACGAACCCATTAAAAAGGGAGAAAAAATAAAAGTAGAATCCGTAAAAGGACTAAAAATTAAAGTAAGAAGGGGGTAGGTATGGTATTTCCACCACAGTTTTTGAGCCTTATATTTGTGGTTTTCATGATCCTCTATTTTCTTGCCAGTGCTATCAAAATATTGAAGGAATATGAAAGAGGCGTGGTCTTCAGACTTGGAAGGGTTATACCTGTTAAAGGTCCTGGATTGGTTATAATCTGGCCTATCATTGATAAGCTGGTGAGAGTGAGCCTCAGGACAGTGACAATGGATGTGCCTCCACAGGATGTAATCACAAGAGACAATGTCTCTGTGAAAGTGAATGCAGTAGTATACTTCAGGGTGATGGAGCCGATAAAGGCGGTCACTGAGGTAGAGGATTTCTATTTCGCCACCTCTCAGATCGCACAGACAACCCTACGAAGCGTAGTAGGACAGAGTCAGCTTGATGATCTGCTGTCAAAGAGGGATGAGGTTAATGCAGAACTCCAGAGAATCATTGATTTTCAGACAGAGCCATGGGGAATCAAGGTTACAGCAGTAGAGGTTAAGAATGTTGACTTGCCTCAGGAGATGCTGAGAGCAATAGCTCGCCAGGCAGAGGCTGAGAGAGAAAGAAGGGCAAAGATAATACATGCAGAGGGAGAATTTCAGGCAGCCCAGAAACTGGCAGATGCGGCAAGAATCATCTCTACAGAACCTATCGCACTGCAATTGAGATTCCTTCAGACACTAACAGAGATCGCTACTGAGAAGAACTCAACCACTATATTCCCCGTGCCTATTGATCTTCTGAAGCCCTTTTTTGAGAACCTTTCAAAGAAACAAGAGAGTTCTAACAAGAGGGAAGATTAAAATGTAAAAAGACAACTGAAAAATCTACCATCTAATAAGGGCAGCACCCCATGTGAGGCCTCCACCAAAGGCCTCAAGAAGAATATAATCTCCTTCCTTTATCTTTCCCTGCCTTGCTGCCTCATCAAGGGCAATAGGGATGGATGCAGCAGAGGTGTTTCCATATTTGTCAAGGTTGAGCATTACTCTATCCAGAGAAAGACCAAGCCGTTTTGCAGTGGCACTGATTATCCTCATATTCGCCTGATGCGGAATAAGAAGGGCAAGTTCTGAAGATTTCACACCATTCTCCTTAAGGGTTTCTATCACAAGCTTCTCCAGGGTCCTCACAGCCACCTTAAACGTTTCATTTCCCCGCATCTTTATAAAGTGGAGCCTATTCTTCACAGTCTCCTCTGAAGCAGGCATTTTTGAACCTCCTGCAGGTATATGAAGAAGGTCCCACATTGAACCATCTGCAAATATCTTTATAGAAAGAACTCCATATTCATTATTGCTTGGAGTCAGAACTACTGCACCTGCCCCATCACCAAGAAGCACACAGGTTGTCCTATCCTGCCAGTCAGTAAAACGGGAAAGCACCTCTGTACCTACTACAAGAATATTTCTATATATGCCACTTTTAATAAATGCATCTGCTACTGCCAGAGCATATATGAACCCAGAACAGGCAGCATTAATATCAAAGGCAGCAGCTTTGGTTGCATCCAGTTTGTGCTGCAGTATACAGGCTGTAGATGGCAAAGGCATATCTCCACTTACTGTAGCCACAATTATTAAGTCTATGTCCTTAGGTGAGAGGCCTGCCATCTGAAGGGCCTTCACAGAGGCCTCATGTGCAAGATCAGAGGCTACTTCCTCTTCTGAAGCCACTCTTCTCTCCCTTATACCTGTCCTTTCTCTTATCCATTCATCTGATGTATCCACCATCTTTTCTAAATCAAAATTCGTAATAACCCGTTCAGGCAAATAAGAACCTGTCCCTATGATTCTTGACCTCAACTATAGCCCTCCTTACTCTTAGATCATTATCTCGGAAAGTACTGAATCGCTTTCACTATTATATTTGGCAAGAGATTCAGAGATAATGGAATTAAAATTTCTTCCCGCAAACTTGTATGCAAGTTTGAGGGCATTTCTGATCGCCTTTGATGAAGACCTACCATGACTGATAAGACATGTGCCCTTTATTCCAAGCAGTGGAGCCCCTCCATACTCAGCATAATCCGTCTTTCTCTTGAAGTTTTTAATAGCAGGTTTCATCAATAAATAGGCGATTCTACCAGTAACAATCTCTGCTATCTCCCTTTTCAGCATTTTAAGAATCACATCTGCAAGACCCTCGCTTACTTTTAAAACAATATTTCCTATAAATCCATCACATACTACCACATCGACATCACCTTTAAAAATATCTTTTCCTTCTATGTTTCCGATAAAATTTAGAGATGTATTCTTCAGAAGTCCAAAAGTCTCTTTTGTGAGCTCATTTCCTTTTGTATCTTCCTCTCCTATACTAAGAAGAGCAACCTTCGGACTTGATACACCAAGAATGCTTTCACTAAAAGCACTCCCCATTATAGCAAACTGAAGAAGATGTTCAGCAGAAGTATCTACATTGGCACCTGCATCAATTAGAACTACCCGTCCTTTAAGAGTGGGCATGGTCGCTGCTATAGCAGGTCTTTTTACTCCCTTAATTGTACCAAGCATTATAAGGGCTGTGGCCATAACAACTCCAGAATGTCCTGCACTCACAAATGCATGAGCCTCACCCTTTTTTACCAACTCTATCCCACGCCTGATTGAGGAATCTTTCTTTCTTCTTAGAGCCACAGAAATATCCTCATCCATTGCAATCTGCTGAGAGGCATGTTTTATCACAATCCTGTTCTTAGGGTAGGAATTTTTACTTAAAAGATCCTGAAGAACCTCCTCATTCCCTACCAATATAACCTCAATATCCTTAATATCCTTAACAGTCTCTATTGCACCCTCTACTGTAACATAGGGAGCATTATCTCCACCCATTGCATCAAGGGCTATTCTCATGTCTCCTCTTTCTCCACAACCTCGATTACTTTTCTCTCATTGTATGTACCACAATTCAGACAGACCCTGTGAGGCAGTTTATACTCCCCACACTCTGGGCACCTTATAAGAGAAGGGATTCTTCCCTTCCAATGTGCCCTCCGTCTGTCTCTTCGACATCTCGAGTGTCTTGAATGCGGGTTTGCCATCTCATCACTCCTTTCTCTCAAGTAGTCTCTTTAATATAGAAAGTCGTGGATCCACTTCCTCTTTTTTACATGTACATTTTTGAATGTTTAAATTAGCACCACAAACAGGACAGAGTCCCTTACATTCCTCATCACAAAGTGGTTTCATAGGTATACTGAGGATCAACTGTTCTTGAACAATCTCTGTAATATCCAGCTGTTCACCCCTGTAATAGCTAATATTGCTTTCATCATCTTTGATCTCATATGTCTCCATCTTATTTATCTCTTCAATCGGAAGATAGGTAAGGTTTATATCAAGCTCGATATATCTCTGGAAGGGTGTTAAACATCTGCTGCAATGGAGTCTAATCTCTCCCTTTATATCTCCACTTACGAAGACCTCATTCAATTGTCTGTCCAGATGAAGATGTGCTACCACATCACCTACAGAATCGATCACTCCTGGCTCATGTAGGGTCTCTGAAAAATCAATATCAATACCCTCTTCCTCTATCTCAATAATATTTATCTTCATAATCTGCCTCCCTCAACGCTAAAAATTCAATAACATATTATGAATCTTAATGTTTATTTATCTCAGAACATCTAAAATTTTTCTGAAACTTTATTATAATTTTAATACTTCTTTATCGTCAAGCCACCAGAGAATATACAAGTGAATTTACTTCTTGACTTTAGTCGAAAATTTTTGTATGGTATAATAATCTTAAAAACTTATAAAGACAAGGGGGTGATAATACAAAAAAGGCGGAAGGGGCCAAAAAATTTATATTTAAGAAAGGGGTGAGTTAAAGTATGGAGGTTTCAAGAAGGACATTTTTAAAGGCAACGGGTGGTAGCCTACTTGCAGGTATCCTGGGATTTAATCTGAAACCTGCAAGGTCCTATGCAGAAACTCTCCCCATCCGTTATGCAAAGGAAACCACTACAATCTGTCCCTTCTGTGCTGTAGGATGTGGAATTATTGTCCATAGCCAAAATGGAAAGGTAATTAATACGGAAGGAGACCCTGATCATCCTATCAATGAAGGTTCCCTTTGTTCTAAGGGTGCTGCCCTTTATCAGATTGTAAACAATCCTGTAAGACTTACAAAGCCAAGGTATCGTGCACCAGGAGCCAAGGAGTGGAAAGAGGTTGATTGGGACTGGGCACTCGATGAGATTGCTAAGAGAATCAAAAAGACCCGTGATGAGACCTTTGTGAGACGTAATGCAAAAGGACAGGTGGTTAATCGGTGTGATGGGATTGCCCATGTGGGAAGTGCAGCCCTTGATAATGAGGAATGCTATATACTACAGAAATGGCTCCGTTCCCTTGGCATTGTCTATATTGAACACCAGGCCCGGATATGACACTCTGCTACTGTAGCGGCTCTGGCAGAGTCGTTCGGCAGAGGAGCAATGACAAATCACTGGATTGACATCCGTAATGCGGATGTTATTCTTATTATGGGGTCAAATGCTGCTGAGAATCATCCAATCAGTTTCAAGTGGGTGATGGAGGCAAAGAAGCGGGGTGCAAAACTGATAAGTGTTGATCCTCGTTTTACAAGGACATCAGCAAAGGCAGACATCTATGCACCTCTGCGTTCTGGTACAGACATAGCCTTTCTGAATGGAATGATCAAATACATAATAGACAACAACCTCTATGATGAGTTTTATGTAAAACACTACACCAATGCCCCATTCCTTGTAAATCCTGACTTTAAGATGCCAGGTGAGCTGGATGGGGTGTTCTCAGGATATGACCCTGTGAAGAGAAAGTATGACAAATCCACATGGTCATTCCAGAAAGATGAGAATGGAGTTATAAAGAAAGACTTCAGTCTCCAGAATCCTCACTGTGTGTTCCAACTACTTAAGAAGCATGTCTCTCGTTATACACTTGAGATGGTAGAGAAGATAACAGGTACTCCAAAGGACAAACTTGTTGAGATATACAAAACATACGCATCCACAGGCAGACCTGATCGTTCAGCAACAATAATGTATGCCATGGGATGGACACAACACACAGTAGGAACGCAGATCATAAGGGCAATGGCGATTATACAGTTGCTTCTGGGTAATATCGGAGTTGCTGGTGGAGGTGTGAATGCCTTAAGGGGCGAGAGTAATGTGCAGGGCTCTACAGACCACTGTTTACTCTTTCACATCCTGCCAGGTTATCTGAAGACACCAAGAGCATCACAGCAGACCCTCAAGCAGTACAATGACAAATATACTCCAAAGACAAAGGAACCGATGAGCGCAAACTGGTGGGGTAATTATCCAAAGTACTCTGTGAGTCTCCTGAAGGCATTTTTCGGGAAGAACGCCACCAAGGAGAACGACTTTGGTTATGAATGGCTCCCAAAACTTGATGACGGCCAGAATGCCTCATGGATCATGCTATTCCATGAGATGTATCTGGGGAAATTCAAAGGATTCTTTGCATGGGGCCAGAACCCTGCATGTTCAGGCACAAATGCAGGCAAGGTTCGTAAAGCCCTTGCAAAGCTTGAATGGATGGTGAATGTGAATATCTTTGACAACGAAACAGGTTCTTTCTGGCGTGGGCCTGACATGAAACCCGAGGAGATTAAGACAGAGGTCTTCCAACTACCTGCTGCCGCATCCTGTGAGAAAGAGGGAAGCATTACAAACTCTGGCAGGTGGGCACAGTGGCGATACAAGGCTGTTGACCCACCTGGTGAGGCAAAACCAGACTCCTGGATTATCAATGAACTTTACTGGAGGGTTAGAAAGCTCTATGAGAAAGAAGGTGGAACATACCCTGAACCAATACTCAATCTGGACTGGAGTTATGGTCCCAAGAATCCTGAGGGTAAGGTTATAAAGATTGACCCTCATGAGATTGCAAAGGAGATAAATGGCTATTTCCTTGAAGACAAGGTAGTAAAAGGAAGACTCTTCAAGAAAGGTACCCTTGTGCCAAGCTTCGCCTATCTACAGGACGACGGCTCTACATCCAGTGGAAACTGGCTTTACTGTGGCTCATACACAGAGGCAGGCAACATGATGGCACGCCGTTCCAAGAAGGACCCCACAGGTATTGGGCTTTATCCTGAATGGGCATGGTGTTGGCCTGTAAACAGGAGAATACTTTACAACCGTGCCTCTGTAGATGAATATGGAAGACCGAGAAATCCCAAGAAACCTGTCATCTACTGGAATGGTAGCAAATGGGTTGGGGATGTGCCTGACGGAGGATGGCCTCCTCTTGTAAACAAAGACAAAACCCGTCTCGCATTTATAATGAAACCTCATGGTGTGGCCCATATATTCGGTCCAGGGCGGAAAGACGGTCCATTCCCAGAACACTATGAGCCTCTTGAGTGCCCCATTGAGGCGAATCCACTGCACGGGACAAGGATAAATCCAGCAGTAAAACTCTTTTATGAGAATGGTAAGGGACTGCCAGAGGATATATATCTCAATGCAGACAAAAGGTATCCCTATGTGGCTACCACCTACAGGGTTACTGAACACTGGCAGACAGGGGTACTGACCAGACACCTGCCATGGCAACTGGAGATGATGCCACAGAACTTTGTTGAAATCAGTGAAGAGCTCGCAAAGGAGAAAGGTATAAAGAGTGGTGACAAAGTGATAGTATCCTCAGCCCGTGGAAAAGTATGGGCAATAGCCATCGTGACTAAGAGGTTCAAACCCTTTAAGATTATGAATACTACAGTTCATCAAGTAGGGCTTCCCTGGTGTTTTGGCTGGCAATATCCTGAGGATGGCAGTGGTGGAGACTCCTCTAACCTGCTGACACCTACTATTGGAGACGCCAACACAATGATACCTGAAACAAAGGCCTTTATGGTCAACATTGAAAAGGCATAGGGGGTGAGGAAATGGCTGTGCAAGAGATAGAGAGACAGAAATATATAAGCGGTGTGGATGTGCCATACAGGCAGAAAGGCCTCCTCATCACCCCTGAACTCTGTATTGGATGTAGAGGTTGCCAGACTGCCTGTAAGGAGTGGAATAAGCTGCCTGGTGAGAGGACACACAACCGTGGAACATATGAGAATCCTCCTGACCTCACACCCAATCTCTACAATAAGATCCGTTTTGTTGAGGTAGAAACCCAGCAGGGTCTAAAGTGGCTCTTTATAAGTCAGAGATGTATGCATTGTGGAGAGGCAGGCTGTATGAAGGTATGTCCTGCACCAGGTGCGCTGTATAGAACCCCACAGGGGGCTGTAGCCTTTAACAAGGACAAATGTATCGGCTGTAGGTTCTGTCTTGCAGGCTGTCCCTTTAATATACCCAGATTTGATTCAAACAGTAAGGTCTCTAAATGTCACCTCTGTTCAGACAGGATCTCAAATGGACTACCACCAGCCTGTGCAAAGACCTGTCCTACAGGAGCAATCAGTTATGGTGACAGAGATAAACTCCTCAGTCTTGCAAAGGCCTCAGGCTTTAAAGCCGTATATGGAGATAAGGATCTCGGAGGTCTCGGAGTAATGTTCGCCTTCAGAGAATATCCATCCTTTTATGGATTACCAGATACTCCGGGGCTGCCATCTTCTATTGTCTTCTGGAAGAGCATCCTAAAACCACTGGCACTCATAGGACTTGGAGGTGCGGTGGCTGCTGCAGCGGCTCATTACATAACCATTGGCCCGAAGGAGCCAGAGGAAGGAGGTGAGCAGTAATGTCTGAGTATCTTGTACAGAGAACAACAACTTGGGAGAGGTTTAACCACTGGGTACTCGCTGTCAGTTTCATAATCCTCTGTCTCACAGGGCTTGGTTTTCTCTTTCACTCTCTAAACTGGCTCAATACCATATTTGGAGGAAATCACCTCGCAAAAGAGATCCATAGATGGACAGGGGTTGTCTTTACATTCTCTGTCCTCTTCACTTTGGGTAGCTATCTTGGAGAATCTCTCCGTTTCAGTAAGGAAGACACTCAATGGCTCTTGAATCTTGGAGGTTATCTCTCAAAAACCGCTGTAGAACCTCCTCAAGGAAGACTGAATGCAGGCCAGAAGGTGTATTATTTGGTGGTTGTGGTGTTGTGTGGAGCAGTGATTATAATTAGTGGCTTTATAATCTGGCTCGCTCCTTCTACTGCTGGATGGCTCAGACTTGGACATCTTTTACATAATCTCGCATTTGTGGTCTTTGTAACCACTGTGCCTCTGCATATCTATCTCAGCACTGCTGCAAATCCTGGTACCTTCAGGGGTATGACAAGAGGTACTGTCACTAAGACATGGACCAAGAGACATCACTCCAAATGGGCAAAGGAACTGGGAATTGATTAAGACAAGAGGCAGAAGGAGCACAGTATGCTCCTTCTGCCTTATTCTAAGAATCCTTCCAGAATCCTGAGAGGTGCTATGAAGACCTTAGAGGAGATTCAGAAAGAGCGACCTTACCTTAAGGAACAATTAGATCTTTACAGGAAACTACAGGGTCTTAGGTCTCTCAGCTTTTCTACAGAGGGCTATATCCCTATGGAGAAAGGATTTTATCCTCCAGACACCTTAGTGTATGTAATTACAGAGGTGTCAAAAATTCTCGGTATTGAGATAGAAAGGCTAAATTGGGTTAAAGATATGATTACTTCAGGTAATATAGACTTCAGAAGACTCCCAATAGGTGATATACAGCTTAAACATAATGAATACTCTCAGGAAGAACTGGATGTTATATTGTACTTTATTTCAAAGCCTTTCTTCTTACACGAGAAACAAAAGCTCTCTCTGGATGGTATCTACTGGGATGAAGGAAAATGTCCTGTATGTAATTCTGTTCCTTCTGTTTCTATTATTGGCAGAGAAGAAAAGAGGAGATTTTATTGTTCCTACTGCGAGACCGTAGGATACTGGAAAAGGATAGGCTGTCCTTCCTGCCTTACTGAAGTGCCAGAGGATATAACCATAGTTATGTTGGATGCAGAGGAAGGAATAAGGGCAGACCTCTGTGAAAGATGTAAAAACTATTACAAGAGCTTTAACTCTTCTATGTTGAATGAATACACTGAAGAGATGCTTGATCTAATAAGCCTTCCACTGGATATTATTGTCCAACAAAAGGGTTATCATAGAAGCTCTCCGAATCCCTTAGGTATGAAGAGACTTCTTTAAAATCACCTTCCTTGACAAAGGACTCTCTCCATCTTGCCTTCTGAAAAATTGCTATGCCTTTGTAAGAGTTATTGTTGTTCTGTACAATTAAGGTTCTAAACATATCTGCCCAGGCGGTATGCCTCACACCGCCTAAGTATACTGAACGAGATTATTTTGGACAGCGGTGGGTTCTAAATTTTAATCTCAGGGTATAATGTAATTGTTTAAAGATTTTTTAAGATATACTGGAGAAGGAATTTTAATAAGGAAGATTTTATGCACTGGTACCAGAAAGATATTACCAAAGTATTTAAAGAACTGGACACATCCCTTGAAGGGCTTTCCAAGGAAGAGGCAGAAAGACGTCTCAGAAAATTTGGACCAAATGAGCTTGTTGAGAAAAAGAAGAAAAGTCCCCTCATAATGTTTCTTGGCCAGTTCAGAGACTTCATGATAATTGTCCTGATCGCGGCTGCAGTCATATCAGCCTTAGCAGGAGACTTAAAAGATACCATCACAATTGCTATTATTCTGATCCTTAATGCAGTTGTGGGGTTTGTTCAGGAATTCAGGGCAGAAAAAGCAATGGAGGCCCTTAAGAGACTGGCTGCCCCTTCTGCTACTGTCATAAGGGATGGGCTTCCTCTCCAAATTAAGGCATCTGAACTCGTTCCAGGAGATCTGGTTGTACTTGAGGCTGGAGGGATCGTGCCTGCGGATTTGAGAGTTGTTGAGGCATTCCAATTGAGAATTGATGAGGCACCCTTAACAGGTGAGTCTTTCCCTGTGGATAAACAGACAGAAGCAATAAAAGAAGACAACCTTCCTCTCGGTGACAGAAAGAATATGGCATACAAAGGTACCTCTGTTACCCATGGCCGTGGAAAGGGTGTGGTGGTCGCAACAGGGATGAAGACAGAACTCGGCAGAATTGCCACAATGCTTCAAGAGGAGAAAGAGGTAAAAACACCCCTCCAGAAAAGGCTTACCAGTTTCGGGAAAAGGCTCGCCATAGCCGTCATCTTTATAAGTATTGTTGTATTTAGTTTTGGTCTTCTCAGAGGAGAACCTATTCTTTTAATGCTTCTGACTGCTATCTCTCTTACTGTTGCAGCAATACCTGAGGCACTACCTGCTGTGGTGACCATATCTCTCGCCTTGGGAGCAAAGAAGATGGTGAAACAGAATGCCCTCATAAGAAAACTTCCTGCAGTGGAAACACTCGGTTCTGTCACCTATATCTGTTCAGACAAAACTGGTACCCTTACACTTAGTAAAATGGAGGTGTTAGAGATATATGGAGACGAGGGGCTACTGAAGGTCGAGGATATAAAGATATCAAAACATCAGGATGTTTCTCTTTCCGAGCCTCTGCCACTACTGTTGATAGCACTTGCACTCAATAATGATGCTCAGAGGGGAGCTGATGGGGACATCATTGGTGATCCCACAGAGGTAGCACTCTATACAATAGCAAAGGAGAAAGGGTTTGAAAAGGAAACCCTTCAGTTAAAGTTGCATAGAGTAGACGAACTACCCTTTGATTCAGACAGAAAGTGTATGACCACTATTCACAGATGGCAGAATAGGTATATCTCCTTCACAAAAGGAGGGGTGGATGTACTGCTTGATAAATCAAGCAATGTGCTTACCTCTGAGGGAGTAAAAGACCTCAACAGAGCTGAGATAGAAGAGATGAATAACCGTATGGCCTCAGAAGGCCTCAGGGTTTTATGTGTGGGAATGAGAATATGGGAGAAGATGCCAGAAGAACTCTCTCCTGAGAATATTGAAAGAGGGCTTACCCTGCTCGGACTTGTGGGGATGATGGACCCTCCAAGGGAAGAGGTCTTTGAGGCTGTCAGGGTCTGTAAACAGGCAGGTATAGTGCCTGTAATGATAACAGGCGATCATCCACTCACAGCAAAGACAATAGCAAAAAAACTTGGAATAATTGAGAAAGGCTCTGAAGAGATAATTACAGGGCCAGAATTGGAAACACTTTCTTTAGATGAGTTCAAAAGTAGAGTTGAAAACATCAGAGTTTATGCAAGAGTTGCTCCAGAGCAGAAACTCAAGATTGTGAAGGCCCTTCAGGAGAGGGGTCAGTTTGTTGCTATGACAGGCGACGGTGTGAATGATGCACCTGCACTGAAAAGGGCTGATATAGGAATAGCTATGGGTATTACTGGAACAGACGTCTCCAAAGAGGCAGCCCATATGATCCTTCTTGATGACAATTTTGCCACGATCGTGAAGGCAGTAAAAGAAGGAAGAAAAATCTATGACAATATTAGAAAGTTCATAAAATATCTCCTCACCACAAACTCGGCCGAGATCTGGACTCTATTTCTGGCACCCTTTCTGGGACTTCCGCTTCCGCTGTTGCCAATCCATATACTCTGGATCAACCTCATGACAGATGGTCTGCCGGCTCTTGCACTGTCAGTAGAGCCAGAAGAGGGAGATGTGATGATGCGACCCCCTAGGCCACCCCGTGAGAGCATCTTTGCACATCGTCTCGGTATCGATGCCATATGGGTGGGTCTCTTCATGGGAGGAATTGTTCTGGCACTCCAGTGGTGGACAGTAAACAGAGGGATTGAACACTGGCAGACTATGGTATTCAGCACCCTCTGTTTCACACAGCTTTTTAATGTGCTTGCTATAAGATCAGAGAAGATGTCTATATTCAGAATAGGATTTTTATCAAATAAACCTCTGTTAGGATCAGTATTTCTAAGTTTTATGCTTCAGATAATGGTTATCTATCTGCCTTTTTTAAATCAGTTTTTCAGAACAGCACCTTTATCTATAAAGGAACTCTCAATAACTATTCTTCTCTCATCCTTGGTCTTTTTTGTAGTAGAACTCGAGAAGATGATCATAAGAAGATTAAGAGGAAACTCCTATAACAGATTTTAGCCTCTATAAACCAGATAGGCGATATAAAGAAAATACAAAATAATAAACCCTATCCCTTTTTGTCTATCAATTAGATGTTTCTTACCTACAAAGAGAACTGCAAATAGAAAGGCTGTTGCAATCACCACCATCATAATATCTACATTCAGTTCTGGTCGGAATTGAATTGGCTTTATTAATGAAGTTACTCCTAAGACCCAAAAGACATTAAACACATTAGAACCCACCACATTTCCTACAGCAATATCAGTCTTCCTCCTGTAAGCTGCTACAGCAGAGGTGACTATCTCAGGCAGTGATGTACCAAAGGCGATAAAAGTCAATCCTACAAAGGCCTCACTTATACCAAGATCTCTCATCAGCACCTTTGCTCCATCCACAACCCATTTACCCCCAATCCCCAGTCCAGCAATACCAAGGATCACAAGAAGAATACTGACAGGAAGTTTATACTCTTTTAATTCCTTCTCTTCCTCTACTCTACCAGTATTTATAGTATATATGTAATATAGGAAGATAGAAAAAAAACATAAAAGTACTAAACCGTCTGATCTTGTTATTGACGAAACAGGTGCACCTGCTAATAAGGTATCATTTGCCATTATAGCTATAACAATCACAGCAAGAAGACTGAAGGGAATCTCTTTGTATGTGGTACTCCTTTTAACTTTAAGGGAATGGATAGTGGATGCTATACCAAGCCCAAGCAGAATATTGGCTATATTACTACCAAGAATATTTCCAAGAGCAATTTCAGAAGAGCTTTTAATAGATGCTACTATGTTTACCACCATCTCTGGAGCAGAGCTCCCTACAGAAACGATTGTCAATCCTATGACAAGGTCAGAGACATTGAACCTCCTTGCTACAGATGCAGCACCCTTAACAAGCAGGTCTGCCCCTTTGACAAGCACTACAAAGCCTATTATAAAAATAAGGTAACTAATCATAAATTCTTAGTGAATAATGGTTAAGTAACTTTTGTGTCATACACTTTAGTCTAATAGAGCATGGAATGTCAAATCAGACTGAATTCGGAAGCAGGTAAATTATATTTAGGCTTTTTACTTTGGTTGTGTATCTCTGTCTTTGGATTCTGGAGATTTCTCCTCCTTTAATAGAGGTCTCTCTTTCTCAGGAAATAACAAGAGTATGCTGATCCTCCTGTTTCGTGGATCAATAGGATTCTCTTTAATAAGAGGAATTGTATCAGCATAGCCTGCTACTTTTGATATTCTTTCAGGTGGCAATCCATACTTTTCCATCTCCTTTCGTGCTGTAAGCGCCCTTTCTGTGGAGAGCTCCCAATTAGTATAAGCCGAGGATTTATATGCAAGGGCGTCAGTATGTCCTTCAATAGCCACTTTGTTAGGAATCGTCTTTATATTCTCAGTAATTACTTTGAGAATCCTTTTTGCTAAGGGTGTTGGCTGAGAGGAACCAAGCTCAAACATGGGTCTGCCTTCTTTGTCTACAAGCTGGATCCTTACTCCTCCTTCGAATATATCTACAAGAACCTGATCTTTGATATCCGCTAATTTATTCTCTATAGCCTTTTTTATCATTTCTTTAAACTCCTCTGCATTCATTCCAATTGTATCACCAACCTTATTAAAGACTGCGCTCTGTTTCTCCATAAATGAAGTCCCACTTTTTTCAAATATACTGAAGTATTTAAAATAATGAGCAATTCTTGCCCTCTTCTCAGGTGAAACCATTGTTATAAGCCACAGCAGAAGAAAGAAGGCCATCATTGCTGTAACAAAATCTGCATAGGCTACCTTCCAACTCCCTCCATGAGAGCCTTCGTGTAATTCTTTCTTTATTTTTTTAATAATTACAGTCTTCTTTTCATTCATTTCAACTTATTCAGTGTGTCTTCCAGTTCTTTAAATGAGGGTTTCTCCTTTTCTGGTATAGCCCTTCTACCAAATTCCACAGCTATCTGAGGAGCTGATCCACCCACAAAGGCAACAATTGCAACCTTCACTACTTGGAAAGGGACAGAACTATCTCTTGCTATATGCTCGAGATTTATTGAGACTGGTCCTACAAAGCCATAGCAAAGTAGAACACCCATAAAGGTTCCTACAAGAGCGGCACCAATACTATGGCCAAGTACCGAAGGTGGCTGATCAATCTTTCCCATTGTTAACACAACACCAAGTACAGCCGCAACAATACCAAGCCCAGGCAGGGCATCAGCCACCTTTGCTATACTTAAAGATGGAATCATCGCCTCTTTATGCTCTGTCTCTATCTCCACATCCATTAAACTATCCAATTCATGAGAGGGAATATTCGCTGTTACTATAACCTTTAAATTATCTGAAATAAAGTTAACAAGCTCATGATTTGAGATCACCTTCTTATATTTATTAAACAGAGGGCTCTTAGAAGGGTTCTCTACATCAGCCTCTAAGGCAACTACACCTTCTTTTCTCGCTTTTGAGAATAACTGATAGAGTAACGAAAGAAGTTCAAGATAAAAAGTCTTATCAGGAGGCTTCCATTTAAATATTTGTAATATCCCCTTTTTTATCACCAGAGAAAGAATTTTTGGTGGAGAGGCTATTATAAATCCTCCTATAGCAGCTCCACCTATGATTACTATTTCTGCAGGTTGTATAAGCACATGTAGATTACCCTTTTCAAGAAGAAAACCACCAATAACAGAGACAAAGACAATTATAGCACCTATAATAACAAACATAATTTACTCACTCTTTTTTAAAATCTCCTGTGTAGTAGGAATTTCTATCGTAAGAATTGCACCACCAGAGGGAGCATTTTCAGCCCAGATCTCTCCACCATGCTCTGTCACAATACTATGGGATATGGACAATCCAAGTCCTGTACCTACCCCTACAGGTTTTGTTGTAAAAAAGGGCTCAAATATTTTCTGTAGTAAATCTTCAGGAATACCCGGACCATTGTCAATCACCTTTATAATCACCTTTTTTCTGCCTGCATCATACTCTGTTATAAACACTATCTTTCCATTTTCTATGTTGTTGTATACAATTGCCTGTTCTGCATTTATAAGAATATTTAATATCACTTCCTGCATCTGCTGAGGATCCACAAATACGCTCGGAATATTCCCAAACTTCTTCACCACCTCAATATTGTGTTTTCTTATCCAATAACCTCTCAGCTCTATCGCCCTTTCAATAATACTATTCATCGATTCAAGGCTTTTCATTGGTTTTCTCTGTCTTGAAAAGGTGAGGAGATTATCCACTATCCTTTTACATCTGTCCGCACTATGCAGAATCTTCTTAAGGGCATCTTTTATCCAGTCTTCTGTTGTTTTGGTCAGTAGTATCTCGGCATAGGCTATTACACCTGTCAATGGATTATTTATCTCATGTGCAACTCCTGACACGAGTTGCCCTAATGCTGTAAGTTTGTCAGTATAATAGAGGTGTTCCTTCAATCGTTTTATCTCTGTAACATCCTTCATATAATGCACAGTAAATATCTCCTCTTCTTCATATAATGGATATACAGTTATCTGATATGTCCTGTTATCCTTCAGTTTTTCGTATGTATATGGTTTCTGGGTCGAAGTCACTACTTCCTTCGGACAACTGTTTTTCATCTTACAGTTAAATACCTCATAACATTTCTTTCCGATTACCTCTTTTGGTGTCTTTTTCAGATAATTGACAAGGGCAAGATTTGTTTTAATAATATTAAAATCATTATCAATCACATAAACATAATCAGTAATTGCGTCTACAATCGCCATCCATTGTCTTCTGCTCTCAATAATCAGCTCCTCTTTCCTCCTTCTCTTTCTATCTTTTTCAAACTTTGAGATAACATAGGCAATAAAAAATGATAAGGCTTCTAAATCTGTTAATCTTTTTAACCAGATATACACTTCTTCTTTTATTAATTCTTCTATTGGTGCTTTTTCCTCTGTTATCATAATTACAGGAACCTGTACTTCTCTTTGCTTCAACTCTTCCATAAACTCTTGCCAAGACATATCACCAAGGGCCTGTTCTATAAGTACTATCTTTACAGGGTCCTTTTCTATCGTTTTAAGTCCCTCCCTGCCTGTAGCAGTATAATTTATTTTTAATTCTAACCCGTATTTACTCAACAGGCTCTGAATAGTTTCAAGGTCAATTCTGTCTTTAAGAATGGCTAAAAGGCACTCCCTTTTTCCGTAGCCATCAATCATTCTTTACCCCCTCTTTAAAAATATAATCTCTACTCTCCTGTTTTTTGCTCTTCCCTCCGCAGTTGTGTTCGGAGCCACAGGTCTGTACTGTCCATATCCAGCTACTGAGAATCGAGAAGGATCAATAGATTTGTCTTTAAGTAGATACATCAGAACACTGGTTGCCCTTGCAACAGATAGCTCCCAGTTAGAAGAGTATTTAGCATTTCTAATAGGAACATTGTCTGTATGTCCTTCTATTACTATATCATTTTTTGTTCTCTTTATAATTGATGCCACAGCTGAAAGAATAGGTTTACATTCATCCTTGATCTCTGCAGAACCACTCTCAAAAATCACAGAATCAGGAAATACCACTCTTACCCCTTTCTCCTCTACTATTACATTAATACCCCTCATGCCTGCAGATTCTTCAATCACCTCTTTTAGGTCTTCTCCAATCTGAAGAAGCTCACTCTCTACAGGCTTAATACTCTCAATCACTGCTATTCCAGTCTGGGGAGCTGTTTTAAAGGCTGCCCTTACTGAGCCTGTAAACATCTCAAGTTTACCCCTGTCTACGTGACTGATGGCATACATGGTGGTAAAGAAAGCAAACAGTAGGGTGATAAAATCCGCATAGGATATCACCCATCTGTCAGGATTATCAGCTGCTCCTGGCTCTAAATCCTGTTTATGCTCTTTCTTATCCATTTCTTTAGCTCCTCACATGTGTTCTCAACAATTGTTCTATATAATAGGGATTCTTTCCCGCCTGTATTGCAAGAATTCCCTTTATTATCATCTCTCTTAAAGATATCTCTTCTTCCAGTCTATTGAGTATCTTCTTTGATACTGGCAGAAGAAGAATATTGGCTGAACCAACACCATAGATAGTGGATACAAAGGCAACTGCTATACCGGCTCCGAGTTTAGAGGGTTCTGCTAGGTTTTCCATCACATGGATAAGCCCCAGAACAGCCCCTATGATTCCTATTGTAGGAGCAAAGCCTCCTGCTGTTTCAAAGACCTTTGCAATTCTTCTCTTCTGCTCAGCGTAAACCGCATTTTCTTGATACATTATATCCTTCAACATATCAGAGGGTATACCATCTACTGCAAGATTTAAGGCTTTTTTGAAAAAGGGGTCTTCTATAGATTGTATCTCTGCCTCAAGAGCCATAACCCCATGTTTTCGCGTTATGGTAGAACACTTAAGAATCTCATTTATATAATACTCAGGGTCAATTCTGTCTTCACCAAAAACCTCTTTCAATGCTGCCACAGCACCAAATATATCCTTCAAAGGGTAACTTAACATTGTTGCCCCTAAGGTCCCTCCAAAAACGATTACAGCTGCTGTTGGCTGAAGAATAGAAGATGACTTACCTCCCTCCAGTATATTTCCACCGAAAATTGCAACAATTCCTAAAAAGATACCTATGACCGTAGAGAAGTTCATATCTTCTCTTCCACCTCTTTCCTTTTCCGTAAGATTTCTCTCTGTTTATCAAAGGCATATCTCAGTATTATCTCACGTACAGTCTCCTCAGTTTCTGAAAAATCAATTGCTACTTCATACTTGCCTTCTTCAAGCTCATTTATTCTTACTACTTCTCCGTACAACAGAAGACCAGTGGTTGGACACGTAGGAAGAAGCATTTTTACCTCTACTGTATCACCTACAGAAACTTGCTCAGAGGTCTGAAACCTTGCCCCTACAGCACTTAAATTCACCTTTACAGGTGGAGCATTTATCAGTTCCTCATCTTCTATCTGTAATTTCTCTAAAATCATGGATAATTTTGTATTAATCTCAAGTAGAATCTGCCATAGTCTTGGATTAATAGAGCTATCTGGTGGCTCCTCTGGTAGGATCACTGCAGAACTCATAAAAACTCTTGATCTACAAGGGGTCTCTTTATCAACCCTTTTGATAATTATAGGTATTACATCATCTATTCTAAAATATCGCCTTCTCTCTGTGGATATTAACTCCAGTTTCATATTATTCTCCTTTACCTCCTTAATCCTTGTATAGTATTTATTCCATCCATTGGTATCTTGAACTACAATTACCACTGTCTCGTCTACATTAAGCTCTGAGGGTCTTTCTAAAAGCTCAAGCATAATATGTTCATTATCCCAAGAACGGACAATCGCATCATATCTCCTTTTTTCATCCGGTAATACAGAGTAATAGACCCTCTCCTCACTTTTCTTGAATTTCATAGTATCCACCTCTGCCTACAGGTGTCTGTAAGAAGGCCTTAACCACCTCTGGATCAAACTGTGTACCTGAACATCTCTGGAGCTCTTTTATGGCTGCTGCATGAGATAAGGCTGCCCTGTAAGGTCTCGTAGAGGTCATCGCATCATAGGTATCTGCCACAGTAAGAATCTTTACAAGTAAGGGGATCTTATCACCTGTTAGTCCTAATGGATATCCATTACCATCGATCCTTTCATGATGCATAAGAATAAGGTCTTTTTCTGAAGTAAACATTCTAAGAGGTCTAATAATACTCTCCCCTATAATAGGATGCCGTTTTATCTCATCCATCTCTTCCTCTGTTAACCTTGAAGGTTTCAAAAGTACTGTATCCTTTACACCTATCTTTCCTATGTCATGTAGATATCCTCCAAATTGAATAATCTCTTTTTCTTCTTTACTTAATTTCATCACATCACATATCTGGAGCGCATAGTTTGTAACCCTTTCAGAATGATGCATAGTATAGGAATCTCTTGCCTCTATACTCACAACAAGAGACTTGAGGGTATTTATCAAAGTAGTATAGAATATTTCATAAAGGGTATTATTTTCTATCCTGAGAGAAACCTTCTTTCCAAAAGTAATTGCAAGATATATCTCATCCTCTGTGAAGTTTACTGCTTCTATTTTGTTCGTAATACTCAGTAGTCCAAAGACCTCATTATTGGTGACAAGGGGTATAAGAAGGAGTTCTGTCTTCAACTTAGTCTCTGTAAAAGGATTTGTCTCTCCTGAAGGTATAACATGATATTCTTTGTCCTTTATCACCTTCTCTAATACACTCCCGGCAATAGGTATCTCCTTCTTTGTCTTACCTGTAGCACTTTTTATTCTTAAATAACCATTGCTGAGTATTCCGAAACAGACCTCATTGGCAGTAAGAAGTCTTGATGCCATAAATACAATCCTCTCGTATATTTCGTTGTTATCATAGAGTTCATCTAACTCTGTACTGACCGACTGAAGAATAGCTATCTCTTCTAACCTTTTTACTACTTCCTTATACAGTTCATTTACAGACACTGCATTACCTCCTGAAGAAATTCCTCTTAAGAGCATTCTCTCTCTTAACAATCTCTCTATGGTTGTTTTAATCTGTTCGGATTTAAAGGGTTTTGTGATAAAATCTTTTGCTCCTTCTCTTATTGCATCAACCGCATCCTCTAAGGTTGGATAACCAGTTATAATTGCTACAGGTGTTAGAGGAGAAATAGATTTTACTTCTCTCAAGAACTCCAATCCATCCATTTTTGGCATATTGAGATCTGTGAAGATTAGATCATATTTGGTGTTATTGAGCTTTCTTAATCCCTCTACACCATCCACTGCAATGTCTGAACAGAAACCAAGGCTGTCTACTATCTGAGAAAGAACATCTCTCACTACAGGATCATCATCAATTATCAGTATCTTGGGTTTATCCATCTCCTTTAATAAGTCTCTCCTTTAGAATTTTTGCTTCTTCATCTGTCAGGATCTTCTTATCCTTTAACTTTTCTATTCTTTCAAGCCAATTGGTTATTATTTCAGCGTTATTACTTTTAGCAATACTATTTATTATCTCAATCTCTCGATAGGTCTTTCTCAAAAGTTCTCTTAGTTCCTTCAGTTCCTGAATTAACAGTGCTCTTTCAAATGCCTTGGTTGAGAGAAACACTATCTCTTCAACTTTAAAAGGCTTTGCAAGATAATCATATGCACCCTCTTTTATAACTTCTAATGCCACATCAAGCGTCCCATATGCAGTAACAATAACCACCATTGTCTCAGGAGTGTTTTTTACTGTATATTTAAGCACTTCAATTCCGTCAGCACCTGGCATCCTCAAATCAGTAATAACCAACTTTATGTCCTCAACCCTGAGTAAACCTATGGCTTCTATTCCATCTTTTGCAGTTACTACAGGATAACCTTCTCCCTTGAGGATAGAACTTATAGCATCCCGTGCTATATCATCATCATCCACCACAAGTATCTTAAAGTCTTCCTTCCTCAATTTATTGACTCCCCAAGGGAAGTGCTACTGTTGTGCTGCCCCTACCCTCTTGATCTTCTCTAACACCTCTTTCTTGGTTTGTTCAAGCAGTTGTCTCTTTTTTGCCTCTGAAGAGATACTGACAATATCCTTCCGCTCTGTCTCCTTCTCAGAGCTACCAGAGGCTTTCAGCTTTGATATTCTGTTGTAAAGCTGTGTTATACTGTAAAATTGAAACGCTGAAATGGTCATTTTATCTCTTTCCAAGCACTTTTGAGAATTTGAAGAAGCTCTATCACATGCTCAATCTTCATAATATTGTTAGACACATTAGCAAAGGTCAGTTCCTGAAGCATGTAGAGGTAAAGACTTTCGAGATTTCTTGAAATCTCACCACCTATATCATGATTAAGAGAGTTTATAAGCTCTTCTATAATAGCAATCGCTCTTGAGAGATTCTCACATTTGCTCTCCTGATCATTAAACTTTATGGCATTCATCGATTTATCAAGATACTCCAGTGCTCCATCATACAGATGCAAGATCAGTTCGAGTGCAGACAGAGAAGTATTTACCATGGTAGCCTTATACGCATGCTCTATATACTGTACATTCATTTCTGATCTCCTGTTATTCTGGATATATTACTCAACTGTTGAGTAACATAGTTACTCTCACTTTGCAATTGTGAAAGTGTCTGTTCCAGAAGATAGAATCTCTTTCTTAAACTATCCTCAATCAGTTCAAGTCTCCTTTCTAAGGAGTCTCTTCTGTTAAGCAGATATCTCTTTGAACTTTCAAAACCTTCTCTCTTGTTAGGTATGATTGTAGATATATACTCATCAAGAACAGAATAGACCGAATTTGCCATCTCATTAATTGTATTTATCACACTATCCGAATCCTCTGACAGTGCAGTATCGAGCGTTGAACTGTCCATCTGTAAGACCCCGCTTCTGTCATGGGTTATGCCCAAGGATGCAAGGGTTTTTCCATTATACGAATTTATGGTTATCTCCCTTAATGTATTCATTATCCTGTTGGTCAGACTTACTCCATATAGAGGTCCCTTTCTTGTGAAATCTCCCTTTAAGTTTTTGATAGTATTGAAGACCTGATTGTATGCTGAAATAAAGGAGTTAAGTTTATTTTTCAGAACCTCGGTGTTTTCAGAAATAGTAAGACTTAATGTACTACCACTGCTGTCTTTTTTAAGGGTAATAGTAACTCCTGTTATAAGATCAGAAATGGTGTTAGATGCCCTTGTAACTGTGAGACCATCAACAACAAGCTCTGCATCCGCTGCCTGCATAGACTGGGACATCTGTTGGACACCTCCCACAGGGGTGCCATTGCTGTCATAAGAGTCAGGATTAAAGGCAAGCCTGGAGAGTCCTAAGGAGTCGGTCTCTGCGGTTTCTTCAAAGACTCCATTGTTGTCTTCATCAATGAGTATCTGTATAGTATTAGATGCACCTGTATTATTGGATGTAATAATAAGTCTGTAGCCTGTTCCATCATTTACAATAGAGGCCCTCACTGGAGCACCTGAACTATTAATAGCATCCCTTATCCCTGAAAGGGTATTATTTGAGGAATCAACTGTTATAGTTACAGGTGTACTGCTGCCTACCTGAATCTGTATCTTCTGGATAGAGCTCTGTGACAGGTCTGCTACCGGGTCTGTATCTGAAGAAAATACTGTAGAGTAAAGGCTCTGTGCCTGGGCAATTCTATTTATTTTAATAGCATATGTGGCCACTGTTGCGTCCTCGGTGGCAGTGGCTGTGAAGACTGACTCATCAGAAGAGGTGGCATTTCTGCCAATAAGCTCAGTGTTTTTCAATTCTGAAACAGCATCCTTTAAAGAAGAGAGTGCACTTGCCAATGTGCCTAAGGAGCTTATTTTCTGCTCATAGTCATTAATTCTACCCTGTAGTCTTAAAAGAGGAACCCTCTCCAGTTCCATCAACTTTGATACAAGCTCATCAAAATTTATTCCAGAAGTGATTCCTACTGAACTAATAAGAGACATGCTTACACCTCTATATCAATCAGATTCTTGATTGCCTTTTTTAGTTCTCTCACCATTGCTATATATTCTTCAGGTGGTATTTGGCGTATCACTTTTCCCTCACTGTCCACTATCTTGATAACTACATTCCCATCCTTATCAACAGAAAAAAATGCTGTTGTCTTAAAGGGCATCTCTATGGTTTGAGAAGGATTTAAGTTTATATCTCTCTCTAAAGACTTCTCTAAAGACTTCTCTGGTGCGGGGAGCTTATTTTGTGTTTCTAAAGATACTCCATCTCTCTTTCTATTAATTAAATGTCCTATTTTTATAAGCTTTATTTCCATCATAGTAATTTAAATTATTCTGGGAAGGGACTGAAGTCCCTTCCCGTTGGCCTTTTATCTTCCACCCAGCAGCGCAAGGACATTCTGGGGGATTGTGTTTGCCTGTGCCAGCACAGAGATACCAGCCTGCTGCAGTATCAATGCCCTTGTCAGTTTTGCTGTCTCAACAGCATAATCAGCATCCTTTATTCTTGACTGTGCAGCACTCAGATTTTCACGGGTGTTCTCTAAGTTTCTGATAACTGACTCAAATCTGTTCAGTTTGGCACCAATTATCGCCCTTTCTGAGTTAATCGTCTCCATAGCCTCTTTAACTGCAAGCATGGTGAGATTGGCTGCAGCTGCTGTTGTCACCACCATAGAGTTCACAGGAGCATTGGAGAGGCCTTCCGAAGTATCTGAGGTATCACCTGTTAATGCACCAGCTGTTGAGGTGGCATCAAAAGATACTGTTGTCTGATTCAGATCCTGATTCAGCACTATAGCACCATTTGAACCTGCATCAATAGAGGTTGTGCCATCTGCAAAGAAATTGGTGATATCAGAGTCAACACTGGAGTTTGCTGTAACAGTAATTGCTGCACCATTACGGTTGATGAGAACGATCCTATCATCACCAGCACCAACATTCACCCTGACAGCAGTTACCCCATGTTGTGCAGTCTTTGCGTTGATAGCAGTAACAAGATTATCTGCAAGACCGCCAAGAGTAGTGCTTGCTGCAACAGCATCTATACTAATACCGTTTATAACCAGAGCACCTGCTGCAATGTCAGCAGTAGAAGCAGCAGCAGCATCAAATCCAGTACCGATTAGACCATTACCATATACAAAGGCAGTTACTCCTGTACTTGAAGTATATTGGTTCAATCTGTTAACTTTTTCCACAGCAAGAGTATTGGCACTGAACTGGGAACCGATAGAAGCACCATTAACAGTAGGAGTTGCTGAACTTGCTGTTACATACTGAATTGCGATTCTTAAAGCAAGGGCACTGTCTGAGAGATTCGTAATAGTAGAATAATTAGAGGCTACTCCCATTGTACTTGGTGAGAGGTTGCTAATAGTGATGTTAATCGTCTCATTCACCTCAACTCCCACCTGGATATCAGCAGAAAAGCCACCTGCCAGGAGTTTCTGACCATTGTAACGTGTCTGATTTACGGTTCTGCTGAGCTCATCAATTAGCTGGCTCACCTCCTGATTCATTGAAGACCTGTCAAGATCTGTGTTATAACTTGCAGCCTGCTCTGCCAGCTCATATATCCTCTGCAATGCATTGGTCATCTCATCTATGGCACCCTCAGCTGTCTGCAATATTGACAGCCCATCATTGGAATTACGGATAGCAACAGTCAGACCCCTGATATTCCTTTCCATCCTTGTACTGATAGCCAGTCCAGCTGCATCATCCTTTGCTGAATTGATCCTCAATCCTGAGGACAGCCTCTGTAAGGCAACCTGAAGTACTCCCTGTGATCTTGAGAGGTTTCTTTGGGCATTTAATGAAAGGATATTGGTGTTGATTACAAGTGCCATCTCTTATTCCTCCTTGAACCCTCTTTGGGCCTCCATGCCCTTATGCAGGCAAAGCCTGCTTCTGTTGGGACCCGGCAGTTTTACCTTTCACCACCTCCCTTCCTGCCCTATTGATCCCATTTCTTATTTTCGGTAAAAATCCAGAAAACTTTAGTTCTGAAAAATCTGTCAAAAGATTGACTTTCTCTTGTTTGATAGAAAAAAATATTTACTAATGACGAAGATTCTTGTAATTGATGATGATGAGACAATAAGAGATGTTCTGCAGCTCTTTCTTTCTAAGGAAGGATTCGAAGTTACTGTAGCCGCCTCTGCAGAAGAAGGACTGGATATTCTCTTCTCCGAAGCCCCTGATCTCTTACTTGTGGATATGGTGATGCCAGGTATGGGAGGGATGGATATATTAAAAGTGCTTAACCAGAAAAACATTAATATTCCTGTAATTATGATAACTGCCTTTGGTACTATCGAGAGTGCTGTTGAAGCAATGAAACTCGGTGCATATGACTATATTACCAAGCCCCTGAACCTGGAGGCACTGGTAATCACAATAAAGAGGGCTGTGGATGTCTCAAGACTGAAGAAGGAAAACCTCTGGCTAAAAAGACAACTGAGACAGAGATATCACTTCTCTGGACTTATTGGAGACTCTCCAAAAATGCAGAAGGTCTATGAGATGATAGAGAAGATTGCAGACACAGACAGTACTGTTCTAATTACAGGTGAAAGCGGCACTGGCAAGGAGCTTGTGGCAAGGACAATCCACTACAGTAGTTCCCGTGCAGAAGGACCCTTTGTACCAATCAACTGTGCTGCAATTCCTAAGGATCTGCTTGAAACAGAACTCTTTGGACACGAAAAAGGGGCCTTCACTGGAGCCTTTAATACAAGAATCGGGCGTTTCGAGCTGGCCAACAATGGAACAATATTCTTGGACGAGATCAGTGAACTTGCTCCATCCCTGCAGGTGAAACTCCTGAGAGTAATCCAGGAAAGGGAGTTTGAAAGAGTAGGAGGTGTTAAAACAATAAAGGTAAATGTAAGAATAATCGCTGCAACTAATCAGAATCTTGAGAAGGCTGTTGAAGAAGGAAGATTCAGAGAAGACCTCTATTACAGACTAAATGTAATACCCCTTCCTCTGCCTTCTCTGAGGGAAAGAAAAGAAGATATTCCATTGCTTATTAATCACTTCGTTAAAAAATTCACTAAAAAGCTTAAAAGGACACCCCTGAATTTCCCTCCTGAGGTTATGCACTGTCTTATGCAGTATGATTGGCCCGGAAATGTTAGAGAACTTGAAAACTTAATTGAGAGGTTGATGATCCTTGTAAGTGGCGATAAAGTGAGTATTTCAGACCTTCCTGAAAAGTTTCATGCATTTGTTAATCCAGAAACCCATTATGGAACAACTTCTACCTCTCTATATAATAGTGTTGAGGAGCTTCCAGAGGAAGGTATAACTCTAAACTCGATTATAGAGAATATCGAAAAAAAATTGATCCTTAAGGCATTAGATAAAACAGGAGGAAACAGAAGCAAAGCAGCAACCCTCCTCGGCCTCAATAGAACCACCCTTATAGAGAAGATGAAAAAAATGGGTATAGACTTTCCTCGGCCTAAGAAACCCTCTTCTATTTAAAAACCTCCTGTCAACCTCAGGGGATTTCATACTGTCAATAACCTGACAGGGTTAAAATCTTTCTCTTAAAAATCAATACATTAAAATACAGGCATATTTATTGCTAATTTATATGTATGATAATTATTCTGGCGTTTTTACTTATATCTTCTGTCCATGCCACTAAAGTTAATGATACTATGGCGAAGGTAGAGGAGTTACTTCATAAGCACAGAGGTTTTGAGGCTCTACAGGTGCTTGCCTTTTATAGGCCAGAGGAGAAAGAGGTATACCGTTACCACCGCCTATATGCAGATGCAGCAGAGATGACAGGAAAACTCTATGAGGCAATAAAACACCTCAGACTTGCCTATATCTATGCACCAGAGGAAGAAAAGGAGAAACTTCTTCTGGACAGAGGTAGAATGTATTTGAGAATGAAACATTATCCTGAAGCAATGACCACATTCCGCCTCTTTTTGAAGCTCTATCCTAATTCTGCATTTCGGCAGGAGGTATATTACTATCTTGCAGAAGCACTTATTAAATCAGGACTTTTTACAGAAGCACTTAAATACTATGAGAAAGCAGGTGATTCAATTAAGGCATTATATGGTAAGGCAAATGCCCTGCAGGCTATTGGGATGACAAAGAAGGCATATAAACTCTATTTGAGCCTTCTTGAAAAAGATTCAGATTTTTTAAAAAACTCACCTGAAACAAGGTTTTACTTAGGGGAGAATTTAAGACTTATGGGAAGACTTGAGGATGCAAGGCTATATCTCACCTCTATAAGAGAAAGTCCTCTTAGATACAGAGCCTATATATCTCTCGGGCTGATAGCTCTGAAGAAAAAGAGATATAGAGAGGCAATAAAGGATCTCCAGTTAAGCCTCCAATCTCCTGAAAGAGATGTGAGAAGAAAGGCATTGCTCCTTCTTGCAGAGACATATATAAAAATAGGAAAAAAGAAAGAAGCAAAGAAGCAATTGATAACAATAAAAAATTCTTACCCCTTTGGAGAGGATTATGATAGGGCATCACTTCTTCTTGCACGTATTTATAGAGAGGAGGGAGACTTTCTCAGGGCCAAAAGACTACTGAAAGACTTGGTTTTCCGGTTAAAACCCTATGAAGGGGCAATGGAGGAACTGAAAGAACTTATTCTTCATGCAAAGAAAACTAAGCAAGAAGAATTTATAAAACTGTGGAGAGAGATGGGTCGTCTATTTATGAGCACCTCGTACGAGAGATTCCTTCTTCAAGTGGTTGTAGACCTGAAGAACACAGGAAAACCCTATTATGACCTCTGCAGATGGCTCTTTGAGAATGGAAGCAAAAAGACAAGGAGACAGGCTGCCTTGCTTCTGGCAGAATTCTACTCTGAGATTGGTAAAGCAGAGTTGGCACTGAGGTTTCTGAGAATGGCCGACAGAAGAAATGATAAATACAGACGTCTCTTAATCCGTTCTTATATCCTTGAAGGAAATTACAGAAAGGCCCTCAGGGTTTTTAAAAGTCTGAAGAATATAAAGAGTGAAGACATCTCTGAGCTTTTACTGATAGCCATGAAAGAAGAGGAGGCAGTAGAAATCCTGAGAAGGACCATAAAGAGAGTTAGACCTCCGGTAGAAACATATGTAAAAATAGCAGACTTACTCTACAAGAAAAACTATAAAACTGAGGCCCTTAAGTATTATAGACTGGCACTTTCTGACAAAGCCAAAACCAATGTATCAAACAGAGATCTGGAATGGGCATTCTACAGGGTGTCATATCTTAGCAACAGGATTGTTTCTGAGAATACAGATTTGGTAGAGGATCCTATAATAAAGAAGATGCTCCTTGTATACACACAGGAAAAGAGAGTATCAGAGACAATGGAGAGGATTTTTAATGGATTTGGCTCTACTAAATAAGGCCTTTGAAGACTTTACAAAGGCGTCAAAGAGTCTGGAGGATTACTATAGGCATCTCAGTCAACGGATAGTATACCTTACAAAAGAACTGGAGTCAAAGAACAGACAACTAAATAAGGCCCTTTCAGAGGTTGAAAGAAATAGAGACCTGCTAAGAGAGGTACTTTACAATCTTGAGGAGGCAGTGGTGGTAGTGGATAAAAACGAAAAGATTGTCATGATGAATCCATCTGCAGAAAGACTTTTCGGAGTGAAGGCTAAAGATACAGAAGGTATAAGATTATCAGATTTAGAATTCTCAATAGAATATCGAGCCACTGATGCAATACTCTCTGTTAATGGTAAAAGATACCATATAATTATCTCAAAATCTTCTCTCACCTCTGGTGGACTCTTCCAGGGAGAAGTAATCTTGATAAAAGATATCACCAAACAGAAGGAATTGGAAATGCAGTATGAAAGGAATCAGAGATTGATATCAATGGGAGAGATGGCGATAAAGATAGTACACGAGATAAGAAACCCTCTCTGCAGTATAGAACTCTTTGCATCAATGCTTGAAAGAGAGGTCCAGGAAGGGAGATTAAAAGAACTTGCCAGAGGTATCTCGAATGGTATAAAGAACCTCGATAATATATTGACCAATATGCTTCTTTTTGCAAGAAATCATAAACTCATTAAGTATCCATTCTCTCTAAAAAAGATAGTCAAGAGTGTAATAAATATGCTCTATCCCATTATGGAATCCAAAGCCTTGAGTTTAACTGAGTCAGTAGAGGATTATGAAATTATAGGAGATATAGAATTACTGAAACAGTCTTTTATGAATATACTCATAAATGCTATTCAGGCAGAACCAGAAGGTGGTAATGTCTCTATTTATTCTGGCTATGAAGATGAACATATTGTTCTCTATATAAAAGATAATGGACCAGGAATAGAGAAAGAGAATATAGAAAGAATATTTGATCCATTCTTTAGTACAAAAGACAGAGGCACAGGCCTGGGGCTTACTATTGCGGCAAAAATAATGCAAGCCCATGGAGGTTTTATCAAGGTGAAGAGTGAACCCGGAAAGGGGAGTGAGTTTAGTCTATGGTTTCCCAGAAAGGGGTAAGTATGACTAAACCTGTAATGATTGTTGATGATGATTTAGAGATGAGAAAGGCCTTGACAGAGGCAATAAAAAGACTGGGTTATAAAACAGAGGCTTTTGAGAGTGCAGAGACTGCCCTTGAAAAACTAAAAAGTAAAGAATATCTTCTTGTCATAACAGATATGAAGATGCCAGGAATGAATGGCCTTACCTTTATAAAAGAGATGAGAAAAAAGGTAGGCAATATACCAGTCATTGTTATTACAGGTTTTGGTACAGTAGAGAATGCTGTAGAGGCAATGAAAGAGGGGGCTACAGATTATATTATGAAACCTTTCTCTTTTGATACTCTGCAGAAGGCAATAGAGTCAACTGTAAAAAGGAACGGAAATAAAAGAGAAATTATAACCGACAATCCAGAGATGAAGAGAATTATTAAACTTGCAGAAAATCTTGCACAGAGTGATATCACAGTACTCATTTATGGTGAAAGTGGCACAGGCAAGGAACTCCTTGCAAGATACATCCATAACCAGAGTAGACGTTCTGATAAAGCCTTTGTAGCGGTAAACTGTGCTGCTATTCCTGAAAACCTACTGGAGTCTGAACTTTTTGGCTATGAAAAAGGGGCCTTTACAGGAGCAATTGATAGGAGAAAGGGCAAATTTGAACTTGCTGATGGCGGTACCATACTTCTTGATGAGATAGGAGAGATGCCTATGCCACTTCAGGCAAAACTGTTAAGGGTACTACAAGAACGAGAAATCGAGAGACTGGGAGGAGTGAAGAGTATTCCTGTTGATGTGAGGGTGATAGCCACCACAAATAAAGACCTACATATAGAGTGTCTTGAAGGAAGATTCAGAGAAGACCTTTACTACAGGTTGAATGTCTTCCCTATAAAACTACCTCCTTTGAGGGAAAGACCAGAAGATATACCACTTCTGGCTATGTATTTTATGCAGAGGTTTTCTGAACTCAGTGGTAAAAGGATTGAAGGTTTTACAAAGGAAGCTATGGAAGCCCTTAAAAGAAGACCCTGGCGAGGAAATGTAAGAGAACTGGAGAATGTAATTCAAAGGGCTGTATTCCTCTGTGAGGACAAACTTATAGGTCTTGATCACCTTTGGCTTGAAGAATATCAACAGAGGTTAAATACTGCTGGAAGAATAAAAGATATGGAAAAAGAATTAATCCTTCAGGCACTAAAAGAGACAAATGGTAACAGAACAAAGGCAGCCAAGATACTGGGCATAAGTGTCAGAACACTAAGGAATAAACTCGCTCAGTATGGACAAAAAGTTCCTATAGGGTAATTTTTGCCCTTAAAAGTAGAATAGCTATTAGAAAATATCAGATGAATAGAAATGGCATAAAATTTGATAGATAAGGATTAGCAATGGGAGATGGTTTTAAAACATTAGAGGGTTTTTTAAGGCTGACTGTTTTAAGACACGGAATCATATCCTCCAATATCGCAAATGTTGACACCCCTGGGTATAGGGCAAAAGATGTACATTTTGGACAGCTATTGGAGAAAGAGACAATGGAACTTAAAGTCACAAATCCTTACCATATAAGAAGAGTCAGAATAGAGGAAGACGGCACTATTGTAGTAGAGGATACCAGCACATGGAAAGATGGTAACAATGTTGAACTTGATGTTGAGATGGCAAAAATGGCAGAGAATGCACTTTTATTCCAGGCAGGTATAACACTGCTTTCTTCAAAAATAAGGATGTTTAAGAATGCTTTGAGGAGGTGATAGAGTGAAAGTTTCTGGTGTGTTTGGGATTATTGCCACTGCCCTTGAGGCACAGAGAGAAAGGATGAATATTATTGTCTCAAACATGGTTAATGTACATACCACAAGAACAGAAGAAGGAGGACCCTATCGCAGAAGAGATGTGGTTTTTATGCCGGTCGAGATAGAGGGTGTTTCAGAATATATGAAAGGGGTAAGGGTGGAAGAGATTATAGAAGATCCAACCCCATTTAAAGTAGTCTATAACCCTGGGCATCCTGATGCAGATGAGAAGGGATATGTGAGACTCCCTAATGTAGATATTCTTGAAGAAATGGTGAATATGATGATGACATTCAGGGCTTATGAGGCTTCATTGTCTGCTTTTAATACCTTCAAAAGTATGGTGACAAAAACTCTGGAGCTTGGGAGGTCATAATGGCAGAAATAAGAGATATATCTTCCTTAAAACCACAGGAAAGGCTAAATAGATTATCTCATACAAAGAACAAATCAGAAGGTTTTGACCTGTTGCTTAAAGAGACAATAGGAAAACTCCAAGAAATCCAGAACGATGCTGAAAGGGCAGTAAAAGAGTTGGTCTCAGGTGGTGACATTATCCAAGCGATGTTAGCTATGCAAAAGGCTGAGTTGTCTTTTCAGCTCATGATAGAGGTGAGAAATAGGCTATTAAATGCCTATGAAGAGATTCAGAGGATGCAGATCTGATGGCCCCTCTAACCAATATAGCTGAAAGGCTCAAGTTAATGTCTCCAAAACAGAAATTTGCTCTGATTGTTTCTGTTACATTAAGCCTGACAGCAATTATACTCTTTATAACATGGATAAACAGGGCAGACTATCAAGTACTGTATTCAAACCTGAGTGAGGAAGACAGTAGTCAGATTATTCAACGGTTGAAGGAGCTAAAAGTACCCTATAGAGTTACACCTGGAGGAATAATGGTACCTTCAAATAAGGTCTACTCTCTAAGGCTTCAGCTTGCAGGTGAAGGACTACCTCAAGGAGGGGCAGTAGGATTTGAGATATTTGATAAAACAAACTTTGCTATGACAGATTTTCTCCAGAAAGTGAACTATCAGAGGGCACTTCAGGGAGAACTGGCCAGAACTATCCGTTCCCTGTCCGAGGTACAGCAGTGTAGAGTGCATCTTTCCATACCTGAAAAGAATCTCTTCTCAGAAGAAGAAAGACCAAAGGCCTCTGTAGTAGTACAGTTAAAGCCTGGAAGAAGGCTCTCTCAAAACCAGATTCAAGGGATTGTTCATCTTGTCTCAAGCAGTGTGGAGGGACTTGATCCAGCAGATGTTACTGTGATTGACAGCAAGGGCAATCTCCTCACTTCTTCCAGTGGTGATTCTTTAATTGCGGCAACAGCCACCCAACTACAATTCCAGCATCTTGTAGAGAAACACTTAGAAGAGAGAATAGTAAATCTTCTTGAGCCTGTTGTGGGGAAGAACAAGGTGAAGGCAAGAGTGTCAGTGAGGATAGACTTTACAAAAGTAGAGACAACAGAGGAGAAATTTGATCCTGACAGCCAAGTTGTAAGAAGCGAACAGAAACGCATAGAGAAATCAATGAAGAATACCCCAGGAGGGGTACCAGGTGTAAAATCAAACCTTCCGACTCGGGGAATTGGTAAGACCTCTGTGGTGCCAGGATACTCTGAGAAAAAGAATGAGGTGATAAATTATGAGATCAGCAAGATCATCAGCCACCAGATTAACCCACCTGGTAAGATAGAAAGAATCTCAGCAGTGGTACTCGTTGACGGAAATTATACCACAGAAGGTGAGAAAGGGGGGAAATATATCCCCCGCACAGAGGAGGAACTTAAAAAACTTGAAGATATTGTTAAAAAAGCAGTTGGGTTTGATCCAAAAAGGGGTGATGAAGTGAAGGTTATTAATATGCCTTTTGAGACAGGAACACCTTTTGAGGTAGAGACAGTACCCGAGGAGAAGGAGATTCTTCCATTGGTAATAACAGTGGCCAAGTATGCACTTCCTCTTCTGGCCTTAATCCTTCTATTCCTGTTTGTAATAAGACCACTTATGAAGGTGTTAACCATGCCTCAGCCTCCTAAGCTTAAGATGGAGTTACCACAAAGGGTAGAGGATGTTGAAAGAATGATGTTACCTGAGAAGCCTTCAAGAGAACATATTCTTGAGTGGGCGAGAAAGAATCCTCAGAAAGCAGCCCAGTTGGTCAAGAATTGGCTTGAGGAGGGGTAAGTGCCTTTAAGTGGACATGAGAAGGCTGCCGTTTTTCTTATCTCTCTTGGAGAAGAGATAGCAACTGAAGTCTTAAAGGCTCTTGATCCATCAGATGTGAGGACCATAATGAATTATATGAAAAGACTAAGAAAAGTCAATCAGAACCAGATTGAAGAGGTATTGAAAGAGGCAGGCGATATAATAGCAAAAGGAGATATTCCTATAAGTGGAATTGAATTTACAAGGACCATCATGTCCAGAGGAATTGCAGATGAGAGTCTACTGCCTCTTTCAGAAATGGATTCTATTCAAAACCCACTTGAGATTCTGGAAGATGTAGATGTTAAAACATTAGTGCCTTTTCTGAAAGAAGAGCATCCCCAGGTTATCGCCCTTTTTCTTTCTTTAATGGAACCTCGTAAGGCCGCTGAAGTAATCGGTCTATTACCCGACAAAATGAAGGCAGACGTTGCTATAAGGATTGCAACGATGGAGAGAATACCAGAGGAGGCTGTAGAAGAGCTAAGAGAGGTCTTAAAGAGTAAGGTAGAAATCTCTAAAAGTGGTGGAAAGAGTTTCTCTGGAAAAAGAACCATTGCTGAGATACTGAACCATTGTGACAAGAGTATCGAAGAAGTCATATTTGAGAAGATAGAGGAACAGGATTCTGAGTTGGCTGAGTCTATAAGAGAAAATATGTTCCTATTCGAAGACCTCCTGAATGTAGATGACAGAGGTATACAGCTCATTCTAAAGGAGGTATCTACAGAGGAACTCTCCATTGCCCTTAAGACAGCATCAGATGCTTTAAAGGAGAAGATTTTCAAAAATATGTCCCAGCGAGCAGCACAGATACTTAAGGAAGAAATGGAAACAAGGGGACCTGTGAGGGTGTCTGACGTGGAGAAGGCCCAACAGAATATAATCAAAGTGGCAAGGAAGCTGGAACAAGAAGGCAGAATAGTAATCGGCAAAGGAGAGAAACTTGTTGTATAAGAGAAAAATAACTTTCGAGGGTGAGATAACACCTTTTGATATGCCCGTCTTTAAGAAGACCGAAGAAAGAAAAACAGAACAGTCTTCCTTATCGATGAAATTTGAAGAACTGGAACAGCAGGCATATCAAAAGGGATTTGAAGCGGGACAGAAGGCAGGCTTTGCCATGGGTGAAGCAAAGGCCAAAGTATTGATTGAGAGAATAGAAAATCTCTTAAATGAACTTATTGAGTTCAAGAGACGGCTGCTCACAGAGCTTCAACCTCAGGTTATTGAACTCGCTATAGCCATTGCAGAAAAGGTGATCTTGAAAGAATTGGAAGAGCATCCAGAACAGGTGGTAGAGATCGCAAAAGAGGGTCTTATGAGGCTGGAAAGACAGGGAAAATTAACAATAAAAATAAACCCAAAGCTCAAAGAGATATTTGAAAAACATAGACCTGAACTTTTAAAACTCCATCCTGATATAACCTTTGATATAGACCCTTCCCTTTCTGTTTATGAGGCTGTGGTTATGAGTTCATCAGAGGAGATAACCACTGATATAAATGAGCAGTTAAGAAACCTTATAAAAGAGATGTTTGAGAGGACAGATAGTGATTGATCTTTCTTATTATATAAGGACTGTAAAAAGGATAGAGCCTCTTAAGGTATATGGACGGGTACAGGAGATTACAGGCCTTATTATTAAAGCTTCTGGTCTCAGAACAAGCATAGGAGAGTGTTGTCAGATAATATCGGAAAACACCTCTGTAGAAGCAGAGGTTGTAGGATTTAGAGACAACTCTGTACTGTTAATGCCCTCTGGTGATATAGCAGGAATCAAACCGGGCTCCAAGGTGCTTGCTACAGGGAAAAAGGTATCAGTAAAGGTCTCTCCTCTACTGAAGGGGAGGGTTATTAATGAGAAAGGTGAACCCATAGATGGCAAAGGTCCTGTAAGAGGAGTAGATTTTCCTCTATTCTCTACATCTATAAATCCCTTAAAAAAGAGAAGAATCTCAGAACCTCTTGACCTTGGTATAAGAGTAATAAATGGACTTTTCACATGCGGTAAAGGACAGAGAATCGGAATAATGTCAGGCTCAGGAGTAGGAAAGAGTGTCCTCCTTGGAATGATAGCCAGATTTACCGAAGCATCAGTAAATGTAATAGCACTGATTGGAGAAAGAAGTAGAGAAGTAAAAGAATTTATTGAAAAAGACCTTGGCCAGAAGGGTGTTGAGAGATCAGTAGTAGTGGTATCCACCTCTGAACAACCTCCCATTGCAAAGGTAAGGGCTGCTTTTACTGCAACTGCTATTGCAGAGTACTTCAGAGACAGAGGAGATGATGTACTCCTTCTTATGGACTCTTTAACAAGGGTAGCTCAGGCACAGCGTGAAATAGGACTGGCCATAGGAGAACCTCCAACTGTAAAGGGATACACTCCTTCTGTATTTGCACTCATTCCAAAGTTACTCGAAAGGGTTGGGACATCCGAGGACAAAGGCACAATCACAGGTATATATACAGTGCTTGTAGAGGGTGATGACAATATAGCAGACCCTGTAGCTGATTCTGCAAGGGCTATCCTCGATGGACATATTGTTTTATCAAGAGAACTGGCTATGGAAGGGATCTACCCTTCAGTTGACATTATGCAGAGTATCAGCAGGGTCATGCCCGACATAGTGGATGAAAGACATAGAGAGTATGCATCCAGATTTGTGGATACCTTTGCTACTTATAAAAAATTTGAGGATATGATCACCATAGGAGCCTACAAAGAGGGATCTAACCCTAAGGTCGATTATGCTATAAAAATGTATGAAAGACTTAAGAATTACATCAGACAGGACATGAATGAAAAAAGGGACTTTGCTGACAGTCTACAGGCCCTGTATCTTCTGTTTGAGGCAAGATCATGATTGAGAGAAGGCTTGCAAGAATTCTTAAAATAAAAAGAGTCTCAGAAGAACAGGCAGAAATAGAGACACGTAGAATAAAGGATGAACTCGATGCAGAAAGGAAAAAATTGCATATACTGAGGGTACATCTTGAAGATATTATAGCAGGTATTAATAATACAGGTAATGGACAAGAAGTCGATATTAGGGCAATGAATTTCCAATACAACCGTCTTTTTGATCTTGCAAAAGAAATACAGGAACAACTGAGAACATTAGATGTAAAAACTCGGGAATATGAAAAGAAAAAAGACGAACTGATAGAGATACACAAAGAGAAAAGAATATTAGAGATTCTACTGGAAAGGGTCTTCCGTGAGAGATTGCGGGAGGGCTTCAGAAAAGAACAAAAAGAGATCGACTTTAATTCCATTACAAGAGGCTTCAGAGAATTATGAAACTTCTGGTATTCACAACTCTAATTACATTTTCTCTTTTCTGTTTTTCTCCATATATATATGGAGAAGATGACATTCTGCAAGTGATAAAAATGAAACAGAAAGATTTGGACAAAAAAGAGAGAGAGATCCAGTTAGAAGAAGAAAGGCTGTCTCTTTTAAGAGAAGAGATAGAGGAAAAGATAAAAAAATATACCCGCCTACTGGAAGAAATCAAAGAAATTCTTGACAGGATAGAGGCTGAAAAAAGTGAAGCCCTCACACATATAGTAAAGACATACGAATCAATGCCTCCAGAGGATGCAGCAACAAGACTGTCAGCCTTGGATGAAGAAATGGTTGTAGTGATTATAAGAATGATGAAACCCAAAAAGGCTGCCTCTGTACTTGCCTCTATGGAACCACAGAAGGTTGTAAGAATTACCAGAGGTCTAACACAGATTGAAAGAGAGAAAATTTTTCCTACCAGGTAAAATCCTCTCATCATTGATAGAATCAACGCCTTTAAAATAGGCAAAAAAACTGTACCTTCTGTGTATCTTCCCACTGGCATGTATATTGAATACTCTGCATATAAGATGAATATGTTAATTCCATTGACTCCACAGATACTGCCTGAAAGGATAATAAAGGTAGAAGGAGATATCTTAACTTCTCTGAAAGGGGAAGAATTTGAAGAAGTCCTGAATATGTTATTTAAGAATATAAATGAAAAAGAGGAGAATAAGTTACCTGAGAATGCCAGCAACACTTCTTCAAGAGAAACAGAACCTGAGAAAGACTATGCTGATACAGAGGTCTTAAACATTTCATCTATGCCTTCAGTATCCGAGTATAAAGATAAAAGTATTGCTGAAGAAATCCCTCCTGAGGAGTTTCTGAAAACCGTCAAAGAGGATTTAATACAAGATACTGCTCCAGCAAGGCATAAAGCCAGAATAGAGATTTTTTTGAGAGACTTTGCACTCTCATCAGAGAAAGAAAAACTTTTATCAAAGGAAAGGCCTTCAAAGGAATTTCTCTATTATAATGTAAAAAAGGGAGAATTAGAAGGTGAAAACAGTAGACAGAAGATATTCTTTATAACTCCAGAGCAGAATTCTGTATCTTTATCCCTGGCTCCTGAAAAAAGTACTACCCTATCCAGAACAATCCTTCTTATACATGAGTATGTCGAAGATCACAAAACTCTTAAACAGAACACACCCAAAGATCCAGAATCCTTTAAGGTTAAAAATACTTTTAACAAAGGGGTTGATCACTTACTGAATCACAGGGATATTCTTCCAGAGAAGACCGTATTACCGTCTCAGGAATATGAGGAAATCTCAGACCCTCTAAAACAGGAGAAAGAGCTTCCGATTAAAGAATCTTCTCTTTTAAGTAAAAAAGGAGGATTTAAGAAGGACTTCGAGGCTGGCTTCTTCGATATAAAAAGTCCTAATAATAATCCTGATACACATTTTATTGAGGTAGAGATTGCTTCAGAGACTCATCAAATACACAATGTGAAACAGCCTGTTCTTAAAATGGATAATGATTCTTCCTCAATAGAGGTACTTTTAGAACATGATGAGCTGGGCAGACTAAATATAAGACTAACACACCACAATGGAGTCATTGAAGGACGAATAAACGTCTTTGATACTGCAGCCAAGGATTTTATGGAGAGAAATCTGTATCAGATTATATCAATGCTTGTCAAGGAAGGGATAAACATAGGTAATTTCTCTCTTGTCTTGAAGGAAAGAAATGGTAATGACATGGAGGAGCTTAAAGAGTACCAGAAAGGAGGAAAAAACTTAAAAAAACTTCAAGAACCTATTAGGAATTCCAGAAATGGAGTGATAAGCATTATAGTGTGAGAAAGGAGGATCACTATGGTTGTTATTCCACCAAATGATACGAGTCCAAAACAGGATGTTGAAGACAAGAGCACGTTGAAGGACGATTTTCTGAAACTCTTCATCACCCAGCTCAAGTATCAAGACCCTCTGAATCCCTTGGATGGTAAAGACATGACTGCCCAGCTTGCCCAATTCAGCTCTCTAGAGCAGCTAAACAATATAAAAATGCAATTACAGGATCTACTGTTGTTTCAGAACTCGCTCCAGAACACTCTTACAGTAAATCTAATAGGTAAAAAGGTTGAGGTGGTTGGTAATAAAATCTCCCTTGATGGGACATCCGAGATTCATTTCACTCTGCCCATGAGTGCCAAAAGCGTAAAAATCTCTATATACGATTCCACAGGCGCCTTAGTGAGAAATATAGACCTTGGTCCTCGGCCTGCAGGAGATAACACCTATACATGGGATGGTCTGGACAACTCAGGTATCCCCCTTCCTTCAGGTCAATATGAAGTAAGTATAGAGGCCTATGATGAGTCAGGCAATCCTATGGATGCAGAATCTCTTACCTATGGAACTGTTACAGGTATTACTTTTGAGGACAATATTACATATCTCATACTCGACAATGGAGTAAAGATACAGCTTAATGAAATAAAAACCATAGGAGGTGTTTGATATGCTTACATCACTTTACACAGCCATAAGTGGTATGAGTGCAAATGGAACATATCTTTCGGTAGTTGGGGACAATATTGCAAATCTGAACACCATTGGATTTAAGGCAAGCAGAGTATCCTTTGCAGATGTGATGAGCCAGACTATAACAGGCATTGCAGGAACATCACAGGTAGGAAGAGGGGTTTTGCTGAGCAGAATAAGCCCTCTCTTCACTCAAGGCTCTTTTGAGACAACAGGAAGCGCCCTTGACCTTGCTATAGATGGTGATGGTTTCTTTATTGTAAGTGACGGAGGAGCAAGATATTATACCAGAGCAGGACAGTTTTCTATTAACAAGGATGGTTATATAGTCAATCCTGAAGGGTTGATTCTGCAGGGATTTGTCGTTGACAGCTCTGGAAATATTACTGGAACATTGGGGGACTTAAGAGTAGCAACCACACAGAGCCCCGCCAAAATAACCTCATCTGTGGATATCGCCGTAAATCTTGATGCAACTGCTACTGTAGCTACAGACCCCTTTACACTTGATGGAAATGGTGACGGTGTTAATGATGATCCTGCCAATTATAATTTCACCACCTCTTTAACAGTATACGATTCTCAGGGAGGTGCCCACGAGATCACTCTCTATTTTGTAAAAACTGGTGATAATGCCTGGGAAGTCCATTATGTCCAAGAAGACCCTGCCAATCCAGGACAGTTGATTGAGGCAGGTGTGCAGAATCTCACATTTAATGAAGACGGTTCCTTAGAAAATGATAATGCAACTGCAATAAACTTTGACTTTGGTGCTGGAGTTATCACACCACAACCCATCACCTTTAACTTTGGAACAGGCACAGGAGAAACTCCTGCAGGCAATGGACTCGATGGCACTACACAATTCGCTTCAGATTTTGCAGTTATAAACCTTAACCAAGATGGTTATGGAGCAGGATTCTTGAAGAACCTGATAGTATCTGAGGATGGAATCATAACAGGTGTGTTTACAAATGGACAGACACGCGTGATTGCTCAGGTTGCTCTTGCTAAGTTCTTGTCTCCTACAGGTCTTTCAAAAATGGGACGTAATCTCTATGCAGAATCCTATGATTCAGGACAGCCTATTATCAGTGCTCCTGACACCTCAGGCCTCGGCAGAGTCCTCTCGAATACCCTTGAACTGAGTAATGTTGATCTTGCAGAGGAGTTTGTGAAAATGATCTCAGCACAGAGAGGCTTTCAGGCAAATTCCAGGGTAGTTACAACAACCGATGAACTGCTGCAGGAACTGGTGAATCTGAAGAGATAATATGAATGTATTAGAGGAACTTCAGAAGAGTGAAATTAAAATACCTTCTCCACCTGTTGTGGCAATAAGAATACTGGAGGCTGTGAAAGACGAAAAGACGTCTTTCAAGTCGCTGGGAGATATTATCTCTGCTGACCCAGCACTGACATTAAAGGTTTTAAGTATAGCGAACTCCCCTTTTTATGGTCTTGCCTCTAAAATCGATAATCTTGAAAGGGCAATAGGCATTTTGGGTATAAATGCAGTCAAAAATCTTGCACTCTCTTTTGTAATTGTTAAATCTATAAACTCTTTTAATAATGAAGAAGGGTTTAATCTGAATCTCTTTTGGAAACGGGCTGTTACTGCTGCAGTGTCTGCAGAGCTTCTTTCAAAAATATTGGGATGCAGATCAGACAATACATTTGTAACAGCATTACTGATGGATATAGGAATTCCTATTATGAGTATGGTAAGGCCCTTAGAATACAAGAAAGTATTAGGCGAAAAAAGAATTAACCATTTAAGCACTGTGGAAGCAGAGAGAAAAGTGTTTAAATTTGATCATCAACAGGTAGGAGCAGAGTTACTCAAAAAATGGGGGTTACCAGAAGGTATATACAAACCTATAAGAACACACCATAGTATTAATAATGCACAAGAGTATCAGATTCTTTCACTTATTCTAAATATATCTGATATTATCTCTTCTATTTATCATGGAAGTAAAAATATCGAGAAATTGAATATTCTCAAAAAATTATTTAAAGACAAACTGTCTATTTCCGAAAAAAGAATGGAAGAATTTATAGATACAGTAGGTGATAATACGTTAAAGGTGCTAAAATCTTTTGATATAACTCCAGGAAACATGAAACCTTACTTTGTGATCCTCCAAGAAGCAAATGAGGAACTTCAAAGGCTTAATATTTCTTATGAACATCTCGTAATAGAATTGAGACGCGCTAAAAAGAAAGCTGAAGAACTTGCTAAGGAACTAATGGAGGCTAATAAAAAACTCCAAGAATTAGCACTCAAAGACGGGCTAACAGGTCTTTTTAATCATCGCTATTTTCAAGAAGTCCTTGATAAAGAAATTCAACGTGCTCAGCGATATTATCATCCATTATCGCTTGCCATGATAGATATAGATTATTTCAAAAAGATAAACGACACTTATGGTCATCCCCAAGGTGATATAGTTTTAAAGAAAATTAGCAGTATAATAAAAGAGAATATAACCTAAACTCCCTATTTCTTAGGCACATATAGATAAAAGGTCTACGCTAACCTTAAAAAATTCTCTTAACTAAAGGCAGTTGACAAGTTATGTACATTTGTTGTATAATTTGCCTAAATAGGCAAAT
>Ga0209426_1000268_pt1 | contig 66978 bp, 52 predicted proteins | sample Deesub1362B_J571_FD_187697 | JGI IMG/M metagenome (GOLD analysis project Ga0209426, IMG submission 187697) | Deep oceanic, basalt-hosted subsurface ecosystem from Juan de Fuca Ridge flank, Pacific Ocean, CORK Borehole 1362B_J2.571 (SPAdes)... ... | reverse complement strand
TTCGACCGCGCCGCCGACGCCATGGTGGCCGAAGCCGCCAGCAAGGGCGAGCGACGCGAGGCGGTCCGCTGGATCAATCTGGAGGGCCGCCGCCGGGCCTTCCGCCTGTCGGCCCAGCCGCTGGACGGCGGCGGGGTCGGCGTGTTCTGCGCGGACATCACCGAGATCGAGGACGTCCGCGACGCCTTCAAGAAACATGTCGCGGCGCACGACGAGACCCTGAACCACATCGCCGAGGCCGTGGCGATCTTCAGCGCCACCCGGCGGTTGTCGTTCCACAACACCGCCTTCGCCGAGCTCTGGGGCCTGGAGCCGGCCTGGCTGGCGGACCGTCCGACTCACGGCGAGATCCTAGATCGCCTGCGCCAGCGTCGCCGCTTGCCCGAGACGATCGACTACGCCAGCTGGAAGGCCGCCGAACTGGCGCGCTACGAAGCCTTGGGGCCGCAGGCCGACGACCCCTGGCACCTGCCGGACGGCCGCACCCTCAAGGTCGTGCGCCAGCCGCACCCCCTGGGCGGGATGCTGCTGATCTATTCCGATATCACCGGCGAGCTGCGCCTGAAGGCCCAGTACAACGCCCTGATCCAGGTGCAGCAGGCCACGCTGGACAAGCTGAACGACGCCGTCGCCGTGTTCGGCTCGGACGGCCGTCTGCGCCTGCACAACGAGGCCTTCGAGACCTTCTGGAACGTCAGCGCCTTCGCCCTAGAGGCGGCCGGCGACTTCGAGGGCGTGGTCGAGCTTTGCGTGCCGCGCCTGCACGACCTGGCCTTCTGGCGCGAACTCAAGGGTCGGGTGGCCGATCCTGATCCGCAGATGCGGGCGCCGACCTCGGGCGAGGTTCGCACCTCCGACGACCGCATCGTCGTCTATCAAAGCCGGCCTCTGCCGGACGGCGCGACCCTGATCGCCTTCGCCGACGTCACCGACACCCGCGACCTGCAAAGCGCGCTGGCCGATCGCTCCGCCGCCCTGGCCGAGGCCGAGCGGCTGAAGCGCGACTTCGTCGGCAACGTCTCCTACGAACTGCGCACGCCCCTGACGACGATCATCGGCTATTCGGAGCTGCTGGAGCGCGCCGACGGCATTTCCGAGCGCGGCCGCAACCATGTGGCCGCCGTGCGCGCCGCCGCGACCCAACTGGCCCGCTCGATCGACGACGTGCTGGACATGGCGCAGATCGACGCCGGCGAGATGGCGCTGGAAATCGAGGACATCCGTGTCTCGGACCTGCTGCTCAACGCCCAGGAGCGCGCCCTGAAGGACGCTCAGCTGGGCGCGGTGACCCTGGCGGTTGAGTGCGAGGAAGATGTCGGCCTGATCCGCGGCGACGGCAAGCGACTGGCCCAGACCCTCGATCACCTCGTGGAAAACGCTTTGCGCCAGACGCCGCCCGGCGGCCGCGTCACCCTGTCGGCCCGGCGGGCCTTGGGCGAGGTGCGTCTGGACGTCTCCGACACCGGCCGCGGCGTGCCTTTCCACGTTCAGGCGCACATCTTCGACCGCTTCGTCGGCCGCGATCGCGGCGGACCGGGCCTGGGCCTGGCCTTGGTCAAGGCCCTGGTCGAGCTGCACGGCGGTTGGGTGGCGCTGGAGAGCGAACCCGGCGCCGGCTCGACCTTCACCTGCCATCTGCCGGAGAGCCAGCAGCCCGGCGCAATGCAGCCCGAACTGGGCTTTTAGAGCGAAGGGCCCCGCTGGGGCGCCGGCGCTGTCGCCGTGGCGCGAGAGGGAACATTCGACCGCGAGCCGCCCAATCCGCTAGCCTGGGTTGGCGCGTTCATAACGGCCGGCGGGCTTGTTGGCGTTCTCGTCCAGCCCATTCTGATGCGCCGGATCATCGACGGCGCGCGGTGCTTGCGATTCAACTTCGATCCGTCGGCCATCACCTTGGGGCCGATCGGCATGATGCTGATCATGGTGTCGCGGTTGTGGGTTCAATCCGTATGAGATCGACGCGACGCCCGCTGAAAGACCCCGAAGCCGACTACTTCGAGGAACCGCCCGAACGCGCTCTAAATATGGGACTCTAGGCCTCTTTGGTCGCGTCGCGCGCTTCCAAGAGCTCGGCGGGCAGGCGCTGGGCGAGCAGAGCGGCCAGGAGCGTCATGCCCGCGTTGAGGACGACCAGCGTCTCAAATCGCAGATGCACGTGATCGATCAAGGCCGAGCCTAGCCAGTCGGACCCGAACAGGAAAAAGTTGCGCACGGCCATGAAGACCGCGAAGCCCAGCGCCTCGCTTCCGCGTGGGGTCGCGCGCACGGCCGCATGGATGATGACGATTTCGCAGAGCGCGGCGGCGAAGCCATTGATCGTCTCGATGATCAGAGCGTGGGCGAAGCTGTCGTAGAGGCGATACAGCAGAATCCCGCCAGCGCCGAACGCCAGGCAGACCCTCATCAGCCGCCGCAAGGCGAAGCGATGGGCGGCGAATAGGCCGTAGACGGCGGCCGCGGCCACCCCGCCGACGCCGCCGCAGAATGTCAGATAGCCCTGGTGCGGCGTGTCCAGACGCAGACTGTTCTGCTGCAGGTAGAACAACGCCGTCTGGAGGCCCGGCGCCAAATAGTAGAGCGTCGCGAGCAAGGCGACGCTCCACAGGCCGCGGGCTCTGATCAGGGCGCCCAGCCGGCGGGCGATTCCATCGCGTAGGGGCGTCGCGCGTGGCGGTCGCGGCGGCTCGCGCATCAGCCAGGCCAGGGGCGCGATCAGCAGGGCGACCGCGCCGCCCGCCAAGGCGGTCCAGCCTATCGATAACGCGCCGAGATAGCCGCCCGCCAGACCCGAGATTAGCCAGCTGGATTGGTAGCCGGCGTTGCGAAGCGAGGTCAGTTGACCCGGGCGATCCACGGCCTGGGCGATCTCGACCATGTAGCCGCCGATCGCGGTGCTGGCGATGACGATCGCCAAATTCAGGGCCATACAGACGGCCAGCAGCGCGCCGTAGTCGTGGGCGGCCGGCGCCAAGGCCGCCCAGGCCGCCGCCGCGATCAGGCCGCCAAGCGCCAGATAGCTCGCGCGTCGACTGCCGAGCAACGGATAGGTGTCCGACAAGGCGCCGATCAGCGGCTTGAGGTACCAGGGCGCGCCGATCCAGAAGAAGAAGGCCGCGGCGGCGCTGCGATCGCTCTCCAAGGTGTTCTTGAGCAGGTTCTGCAGCGGTATGCGGCCCAGAACATTGGGCTGCGCGAGGGTCGTGGCCCAAAAGCCGATGAAAACCACCAGCCGCGTGGCGCCGAGCGAACGTGCGCTGGTAACAGCGAAGGGAGCGGCCAGGCGCTTGAACATACGCCAGTCTAACGCGATGCGCGGGCCGCGCATCCGCTGTTTGACGGCGGGTGGGGCGGCGGATCGGGAAGCGCGCTCCCGATCCGCCTGGCAGGCTTAGAACTTGGCCGTGATCTTCGCGTAAATCCGCCGCGGCTGGTTGACGAACCAGTCATAACCCACGGCGTTGGATAGTCGTGGCGCTATGTAGCGGTTGTTGGTCACGTTATTGGCGTACAGGTCGAATCTCCAGGCCCCCAGCTCGTAGAACAGCCGCAGATCAAGTTCCTTGTTGTCATTGATCAGGCTGGAGAGATCCGCGCCATTGTTGAGCTTGTAGGGCGCCCGCTTCTTGTAGATGTAGCCGCCGCCGAACCCAAAGCCCTTCAGGGGGCCGTCCAGCAACTTGTAGGACGAGAACACCGATAGGCCGAGTGGCACTCCGAAGGGCGACTTCAGACCCTTGAGCGGCCCGGCGGTGTATTCGTTCTTTGTTGAAGAGGCCGAGGCGGTCAGGTCCCAGCCCGGCGCCAGCTTGCCCTGCCATTCCGCCTCGATCCCCCGCGCGCGCTGGGCGCCGGTGGACATCGAATACCGCGAATGGTCCGGATCCTGCTGGAAGGAGTTGGTGATCGAGGTCTCGAACACGTCGAGCGTCCAGTTGACCAGCTTGTTGGCGGACTGGCCCTTGACGCCGGCCTCCTTGGTCTCGCCCTTTTGCGGGCCCAGGAAAATGCCCGCGCCCATCGGCGCGGCCGGATCATAGCCGTAGCGGTTCGCCGCCTCGAAGGTGGTGCCATAGCTCAGGTAGGCATGAAGGCCGTCCCTGAGGGCGTAGTTGGCGCCCAGCTGATAGGTCCATTTGCTCTGGTCGGGGCGCGGGGTGGTCTTCGGCGCGTCGTCGACCGAGCCCAGCGGCAGGCTGCAGCAGACCCGGCGCTGGCGCTGGGTGTCGTTGGACCAGCGCGCGCCGAGATTGAAGGTCAGTCGGTCGCTGGGGCGCAGGATGGCCCCGGTCTCGAACCCCGAATTGACCTCCTTGCGATTGTAGGCGACCGCGAAGCTGGCCGGGGCGTAGACCCCGCCGCTGGCGAAGCCCGAGACGCCGCCCGGATCGGGCAGCACCGACCAGTTGCCCTTGTAGATGTTGAAGCCGCTTGTCGCGCCGTCCCAATAGCGACCCAGGTAGGGGCTCACGCTCAGCACGGACTCGGTATAGTCGGCGCCGAAGAACAGGGTCTGCTTGTGGCCGAACGCCTCGACGTCGCCAAACAGATTGACCTCGCCCGCCCACTGGTGGTCACGCTCGGTGTCGAAATAGAGATAGACGTTGGTCGGCTGCGTCTTGTCGGTGGGCAGGGCGCTGAACGCGCCGACCCACAGGTACTTGTTGTCGTAATTGGCTTCGTTGTGCTCGGCCGCGATGCTCAGCCGCCAGTCGTTGTCGAAGCGGTGCTCGTACTTGAGCGAAGTGTCCAGCCAGTGGCCCGCGTGCTTGGACCAGGGGGGCTGCAGGAAGCCGAGCTTCTTATAGGAAAGGTCGGGTACGGAATAGTTGGCCCCGTTGGCGGCGCCGCCCGGGCCGCTGGCGTTGAAGGCCAGCGGAATGCCAAAGCCCGCGCCGTCGTTGAGGTGGGTGTAGTTGAGCAGCCAGGTCAGGGTGTCCTTGTCGCTGATCTCGAACTTCAGGCTGGGGGCGATGGTTTCGTGCTTGCGTTTGAAGGTCTCGAAGCTGGCGCCTTCGTTGACGGCCGAGACCACCAGGCGGCCGTACAGGCGCTGATCGGCGGTCAAGGAACCGTAGACGTCGGCCTGGCCCTCGACGTGATCGAACTGACCAAACGAAAGGGAGGCTGAGCCGCCGAAATCCTTCTTGGGTTGCTTGGAATTGACCAGCAGCGTGCCCGAGACGAAGCTTTGGCCATAGACGCTGGAGGACGCGCCCTTCAGAACATCGACGCTCTCGTAGGGCGAAAGATCGGCCGGCATTTCGCAGTTCGAGCGGAAGCCATTGATCTTGATGGGGAAGTTGCCGCAGGTATTGACCCCGCCAAAGCCGCGGAAATAGTTCTGGGTGACGTAGCCGCTGCCAATCGGCGTCGTGTACTGGCCGGAGTCCAGCTTTCCCAGGTCCGACAGGTTGTTGATGCCCGCGAACGACAGCTCGTCGGCGCTGAAGACCTTGATGCTCTGGGAGGTGTCGATGATGGCCTGGGGGGTCTTCGAGACCGAGGTCACGGTGGTGTTGAACCGCGTGGCCGTCACCGTCACCGCGTCGACCGCGTCATTGGACGGACCGGAGCTGGCTGCCGGCTTGGGAGAAGCCGAGGCCGGCGCCGTCTGGGCGTGAACGGCGGGCGCGATCAGGGCGCAAGTCGTGCCGAGCAATAGGTCTCGAAGTAATGCCCTTTTACGGATGCTGTTCCTTAGTGCAACCATCGCGGTAATCACCCCCGGGGTAAGACTTTTGGGCGCCAAATTTCCGCGAACAAAGCAATAGCCGCAGTTTGGCAATTCCATTCCGCGATCAATGGCATGGGGGCCGCAAGTTCATTCTCGGGCTGATGCATTCTTTGCATGGCGCGCCTTTTGGACCTGTGCTGAAACCATGTGAAAGCGGTCAAGCAATGCAAATCACGTCGCGGGCGCGACCGGCTTGGGCTTGGCATGGTCGGCCGGGGGCAGGGCGGTCAGGCGCGGGTGGGGCATGCTGAATTCGGTGAAGCCCGTGACCTTGCCCGAGGCGTCGCGCTCGAAACGCACCAGGTCGGCCTTGCTGCCGTCCTCCCGCAGCCGCCGGAAGGTGTCTTTGCCCTCCGGCCGCAAGATGTCGAGGCCCTCGGCCGGATTGGCCGATGGCAAGCTCATGAGCGCCAGCCCCCCGCTCCAGGGCGCCACGGCGATTTCGGATATCCACGGCTGACCCGAATAGACCCCTGAATAGGCCTCGAGCTCCGCGTCCGGCAGGCTCGGACCGCTGGTCGGCGCGGCCTTGCGGCGATCAAGCAGATCGAAGATCGCGCCGCTGTGGCCCCAGGCGTCGCCCATCCCCGCCATCATCACGACCACGGCGGTCTCGGTGGCCGGACGAAGACTCAGATTGGTCTTGTAGCCCGGACAGGCGCCGTCATGGCCCACATAGGTCGCCTCGCCCTTCTTCCAGACGTGAAAGCCAAGGCCCCAGCTGTCCTTCCAGTTGGGATCCAGGAACTGCACGCGTTGCATCTCGCGCAGGGTCGAGGCCTTCAGCACCTCCGTCTTTCCGGTGCGCAGCAGGCGAAACTGCCAGCGGGCGAAGCGGCTCAGATCCTCGGCCGACGAAACGAGCCCGGCGGCGGGCAGGACGCCGCGCGTGTCGAAGGGCGGCAGCGGCTTGATCTGGCCCTGGCGGTCGGGCGAGCCCCAGCCGACGGCCAACCGCTGTCCGTAGAGCGCCATGGGCAGGCCGACATAGGTGTCCTTGAGGCCCAGCGGCGCCAGCACATTGGCATTTACATAGTCGGCATAGGGCTGGCCGCTGACGGCCGCCACCGTGTCGCCCACCAGCGTCAAGCCGACATTGCTGTACTGGAAGTAGCGCGACGCGGGCCAAAGGGGCTGTTGCTTGGCCAGGCCGGTCTTGACCTCCTCCTCCGTCGGGAAGGTGAAGTCCGGACCTGACCAGTAGGGCTTGTCGAAGTCGCGAGGCAGGCCCGCCGAATGGGTCAGCGCCCCGCGCAGGGTGATCGGCACGCTGTCTTCGTCCAGCGGCTTCAGCTTGGCCCAGGGCAGGTAACTGGTCAGCGGCTCGTCAAGCCTGACCTTGCCCGCCTCCCACTGCTGCATCAGGGCCACCGAGGTGAAGAGCTTGGAGATCGAACAGATCGAATACAGCGTATCGCTGGTGGCGGGCGTCTTGCGCGCGGCGTCGACGGTCCCGTAGCCGGCGGCGAAGACCATGTCGTCGCCCTGGGTGATCGTCGCCGACATCGCCGGAATACGTTGAAAGGCGCGTTCGCTTTCAAGCCAGACATCGACGACGCGCAAGACGTCGGCCGGGAGCGAAGTCTTGGTCGCCTCGGCGGGCTCCCGAGCCCGGGCCGCTGGTCCGGGCCACGCGGCCTGGGCCAGGATGGTCAACGCGGCCGCCGCGGTCCTCAACTTCATGCCCGATCCCCTGTTCGTGTCGCGGGAGCCGCCGATGAGCGGTCCCTGGCGAAGCTCACGATTAGGGCGGCGCCAAAATCGAAGGCAAAGCCTTTCAGGGCGTCATGCAATCTTTGCATAGGGCGTGGCGGGCGCCGCCTAGCCGAGCGCGCGAAGACGATTCCACACCGCTTCGATCCCCGGCAGGACGGACTCGATTTCGCGGGCGTTGGCGCGCCACTTGTCCGCCGCCGGAGCGGTTTGGGTGTAGCGCGAGGCGGGTAGGGGCCGGCGCAGATGGGCGGCCAGGGACTCGTCCACCGGCAGTCGCGCGAAGTCCATTAGACGCGAGACCGTTCCCAGCGGATCGGCCAACAGGTCGGCGTAGTTGACGCTGGTCCAGCGGTCGCGATCCAGGCCCCCGAGGTCGTCCAGGGCGATGGTGTTGGTCGAGCGCCATTGGAAGGCGGCGATCTCCTCCAGCCGCTGGCCCGCCATCGTCTCGTGGGCGGGCGGGAGCAGCAGCGACCAGGGATCTTGGAAGCCGTCGAGGCCGCGATAGGTGACGAAGCGTCCGGAGCGCCAGGCCTCCATGATGCTGCTGATGTTCTCGCGCGGATCGCGCCACAGGAAGATGAAGCGAGCCCGCGGAAAGAGCGCGTTGAAGAACGGAATGCGCAACGCGTTCTTCGGCGTCTTTTCCAGGAAGACCTCTCCGCCATCGGCCCGGGTGGGCGCGCCCGTCGCGTCGACCAGCCGCGTGGCGATCTGCTCGACCATGTGACGTCGGACCGTGGCGCTGGCGTGCCTAGCCGTCAGCCGGTTGGACGTGACGTCCGGCGCACCGGGACGCAGGCTTGGCAAGCTCTCGACCAGCCAGTGCGCTTCGCCGCCCACCGTGCACAGGCCTTGGCTCTTGGCCAGGGCCTCGAACAGCAGCGTGCTGCCCGAACGGGGCGCTGCGACGATGAACAGCGGTCGCTCCAGGGCCGAGGGCGTCTTCGAGCCCGCCGCGCGCGCGGGTTCGCGCGAGGCCGGGGCGGGCGGGTCTCGGTCCTCGCTCCCCAACAGCTCAAGCAGCGGGGTCATATGGCGCTCGTAGCGCCGCCAGCGGCCGATCGAGGTCTGATAGAGCGGCTGGCGCACCTGCCAGCGGCTGGGGGTCTGGACGGTGCGTTCGGTCTCCTGAAACGCCAGGCAAGCGGGGTCCCAATCGAGTCCGCAATAGGCCAGCAGGTCGCGGATGACCGGCTCGGGATCGGCGACCAGCGCCTCGTAGCGCAACTCGTGGATCGGCATCGGCAGCACCGCCCGCCAGTGATCCATCAGCCGCTCGTGCTCCAGGAAATACCGGCCGAAATCCTCGAACCGGGTGGTGAAGTCCTGGTCGAGCTCGAACAGTTCGACAAAGCACGACAAGGCCACGTCTCGCGGGTCTCGGCGGCAGTGGATGATGCGCGCCTTGGGAAAGAGCTTGGCGATCAGCCCCAGATGCAGCGAGTTCAGCGGCATCTTGTCCGTCACGCGCGATGGCGCGGGACCCGCCAGTCGGTCGAGTTCGGCCAGATAGTCGTCGGCGAGTTCGGCCAAGCCGTCCAGGTCGGTGAGATCCTCGGGATAGTCGGGCGCCAGCATCTTCACCAGACGTGGAATGTCAGGCAGCTCGCCGGCCCCGAACACCTGGGGATGGCTGGCCAGGATTTGCTCGGTCAGGGTCGTGCCCGAGCGCGGCAGGCCGACGATGAACACCGGCCTTTCGGAGTCGCTGAGCGGCGCGGCTTCGGAAAAGGTCGCCGCGGTGAAGGCGGCCTTGAGGCGGGCCATCTGATGAACCACGGCGTCGAGGTCGAAGGCTGGGCGCGTGCGCGAGAAGGTCGCCTTGGCGCCGCTGAAGTGGTGGAAGGCCCGCTCGTGGTCGCCGGATCGCTCGTAGTGCTTGCCCAGGCCGCGGTGCAGCTTGATGCGATCCTCGTCGCGCCCGCCTGGCGTCTTCAAGAGGTCCTCGGCCTGGCGCACCATCGCCGCGTCGGGAATGTAGTCGCGCACGCCCAGCACATTGGCCAGGGAGGGCGCGTGGCGCGGGTCTAGGCGCCGCACGGTCAGGTATTGCTCGATGGCCTCGGCGAACTGGCCGCGCTGCTCGAGCAGCAGAGCCAGATTGTGGCGGGCCGGGACGTGCGCCGGATCCAGGGCGATGGCCCGGCGGAACAGGGCGACGGCCTCGTCGAAGGCGTGATCCTCATTCAGGGCCTGGGCGAGATTATAGGCCGCCGCGGCCGAGTCTGGGCGTAGCTCAAGCGCCCGGCGATAGAGGGCGATTGCCTGCTGAAGGTCCCGCGTCAGCGTGACGTTGGCCAGGTTGTTGAGCGTGTCGGCGTGGTCGGGGGCGATGGCCAGGGCCCGTTCGAAAAGCTCGGCGGCCGCGCGCTTGTCGTTAAGCCGCGCATGGATCTGGCCCAGATGGTTGTATGCGCGCGGATCGGTGGGGTCGCTCGCGATCGCGCGTTCCAGGAGCTCCACGGCTTGGCGCGAGTTGCCCGTTTGCTGGGCGATCAGGCCCATATAATGAAGGGCTCGCGCATGATCCGGCGTTCTGGCCAGCACCGCGCGATATACGCTGGCGGCGTGGGCGAGATCGCCGCGCTTGTGTCGATCAAAGGCCTGCTCGACCTGGCGATCGATCTCCGAGGGCGAGTACGTTGCGGTCTCAGGGTTCACGGCGAAGGTCACGAGCGAGGTTGAAAATGCGTGGGGCGTGGCGATGATCGCGAGCGAACCGACCGTTCCATTGGGCAGGTTCGATTGCTCGGCCTTGACTCGCAAGGTGTTGGCGCTGGACGAGGTCGCTTGGCTGGCCGACGCGCGCCGCCAGAACGACTATGATGTCCACGCTCAGACCCAGTCCATCATCCTGACCTTCTGCGAAGGCTGGCCCGACGTTCGGATCTTTCGCGCCGCCGGCTGGGATCTCCTGGCCGAGGAGGCCCAGGATCTGATGGACCGCGTGATCGCCAAGCGCTACCCGCCGGGCGGGACGGTGCTGCGAGCCATGATGGCGCGCCTGCCGGCGGGCTGCCGCATCGCCCGCCATACCGACGGCCATCCGTCGTTCGCCGCGGCCCATCGCATCCACGTGCCGCTCGTGACCAATCCGGATGTCGAGTTCATTGTTGGCTCCGAGCGCATCCCGCCCAGGGCTCAATATGCGTTCGAGCTGAACAATCTGATGGCGCATAGCGTCGCCAACCGCGGCGACGCCGCCCGCATTCACTTCATCTTCGACTATGCGCCGTCTCTGAAAGCGGTCTGACGGGCGCGTCATCAGCTGAGGTGTTTCCAGCGGGTGGGCTCGTTGGCGGCGGGCAGGCATCGAAGAGCCGCGCCCCCGACGCGCGCGGTCGGCGCGCCCCGCTCCCCTGGCGATAGCAGCGACCAAAGTTCGGCCACCGCGGTCGATGTCGACCGGCGGTCGCGATGGGCGATGATCTTGAGATCCGCGCTCCAGCCTTCGATCTCGACCCGACGCAGCGCGCCGCGCGGGGCCTCGTTGGCGACGCCGATCGGCAGCCAGGCCACGCCATGGCCGGCCATGGCCATGGCGCGCAACACGGCGGTGGACTCCGCCTCGAAGATCACCGGGCCGCGTGGGCGGGTCGGGGCGGCGTCCAGAAGAGCCTCGACGACCCGGGCGAAGGTGGAGGTCGGCGTGTAGGCCAGCAGCGGGACCGCGCGGCCTGACCGCTCCAGCCGTTCGGCGACCCAGGGCGCGGCATAGGGAGCCAGGACTTCCTCCCCGATCTCGACGCGCTCGTACTGGTCCTCTGGCAGGGTCACGCCGACAATCGCCGACTGGTAGGCGATAAGGATGTCAATGTCGGCGGTCATCAAGGCCGCGACGATGTCGTTGACGTCGCCGCTCACGATGTTCCAAGCGACGTCCGGGCCCACCGCGCGTTGCCAAGCGCCCCACCAAGCCGGCAGGCGCCCGGTGGCGAGGGAGTGAGGAAGAGCCAGGCTCAGTTCGCGCCGCGGCCCGCTTGTCGGATCGTTCGACTGGGCGTCCGTGATCTGCTGAACGATCGCGGCGGCGCGCTGGCGGAAATTCTCGCCATCGGGAGTCAAGCGCAATGGGCAGGATGCGCGATCGATCAGCGACACCCCCAGCCACCATTCCAAGCCCCGAATGCGCCGGCTGAACGCGGCTTGGGAGATGTTGCGCAGGCGCGCGGCGCGGGTGAAGTTTCGGGTGTCGGCGACCGCCAGAAAGTCTTCCAGCCAACGCATGTCCATGGCGCCGACAAGGTCGCGTTGGGCTTCGGTTTCCATGCTTCAGAACGCCCTGGATCCCGCGACCGCCATCGCGGGCGCTCGGTTTTCCCGACCAGACCGCGATTGGCTCCACAGGCGATCGAGCAACGGAATCCGGGCCTGACGATCACGGTAGGCGACAATGTTGAGCCGGGCGCTCCACTCGCCGGCGTCCAGGCGCCTCAGGGCGCCTGGCGGCGCTTCGCGCGCCACGCATTCGGGGAGCCACGCCACGCCGTGGCCGGCCACCGCCATGGCGCGAAGCACCGCCGAAGTCTCGGCCTTGAAGACAACGCGGCCGGGCATCCGGTGCGGCGCGTTGGCGATGATGGTCTCGACGGCGCGCGCGAACGATGAAGGCCGCGCATACATCAGCAGCGGCGCGGGCTCGCCCCGCTGGCCCGAGAGAAGGCCCGGACCCGCGAGCGCGGGCGCGGCATAGGGCGCCAGGATGTCCTGGCCAATCACGAGCTGTTCGTAGAGCTCGGCCGGCGGACACATGCCCGGCGTGTCGGGCTGATGGCAGACGACCAGATCCGCGTTGCCGGTCATCAAGGCCGCCAGGCAGTCGGAGGCGTTGCCGCTGATCACACTGTAGAGGACATCGTCGCCCGCCTCGGCCGCCCAGTCGTTCCACCACTGGGGGAGGGCCCCCGAGGCCAGGGAGTAGACCAGCGCCGCCCGCACCGGCTTCCGGCGGACCGTCCCCGTCTCGCCGATGCTCAGCCGCGCCTCGCCTATCTGCCGCATGATCTCCATGGCGCGTTCGCGAAACCGCTGGCCGTCGCGGGTCAGCCGAATGGGCGTGGTGGTGCGATCGATGAGCTGCGTGCGCAGCCACGATTCCAGCGTCTTGATCCGGCGACTGAAGGCGGCCTGCGAGACATTGCGCAATTGCGCCGCGCGCGTGAAATTGCCGGTTTCCGCGACGGTGAGAAAATCTTCCAGCCAACGAGCGTCCATGAAGGCGCAGACCCCATAGCGCGTTTCGAAAGACGACACGCGACCCGACTTCGCGATTTGTTGGCTTGGGGAGTCAAGTTTGACCAAGGCGGCGGCGGCGGCTTTTGGGCGGATGCTATCTTAATCGGCGGGCTCGTCCATGAACCTGCGCGCGGGTTGATCCATTCCGTTGCACAGGGCCCTTCGGGAAATGCCAGCGGCGGGCGTAGGGATCACGCCGCGCATCCGGCGCAATCGCATCCAGATCATGTTCGGCGGGCCGAAGGACCGGCGACGCGTCGCCACCCAGGACGACCGCCGCTCGACCGTCTTCCCCGGCGCGCGACACTCAGCGCCGATGAACCCCACAGGCCATAATTGATCGAGATCAATTATGGCCTGTGTTGTAAATAATATTTCAATTGATGAATTTATAAATTTAGTACATTTCTAAATAATGTTCTTAAATTCCGCGTTTTTGGTTGAAATTGATCTAAAAGGAATTTTAGAAATGGCAAATGAACTCAATAATAGAATTACAAACATATGCGAATACGGTTCATTTGTTCATTTCTGGGTGGGTGGTCAGAATATGCCATTCAAAGTATTTGTGGATGGTGTTGAGGGAAGCGAGGTTGCTGATTTTTCGGAGGCGCTTACGGGCCTCCCTCTGGAGAGTCAGGCTGCATTGACGTCGTGCTTCGAGGATGCCGCCAAGCACCGCTCCGCTACCGGGGTTGAATTCATCTACAGGTCGGTGGCGGGCAAGGATCGCTGGTTCCTTGCCAGGTTTCTGCCGTTACGGCCCGAGCGCGTCCTGTGCGCCTTTATGGACATCAGCGCGCTCAGGGTGCGTGAAGAGCGCACCGGGCTTATTCTCCAAGAATTCGCGCATCGTATCAAAAATACGATGACAATGGTTCAGTCGATCGCCCGTCTAACGCTTAAGGCGGACAGCTGGGATGCTCACGCGCTGCAGGCCTTCCAGGCGCGACTGATCGCGTTGGCGGGCGCCCATGATCTTCTGCTCCGCAACGATTGGCAGGGAGCTTCTTTGGGCGATGTCGTCAGAGAAGCAATCGGACCTTTCATAAGGCAACCCTCTTCTATCCATGTAGAGGGAGAGCAAGCGATCATATCGGCCCGCTTAGCCAAGATCATGATCTTAACTATTCATGAGCTATGCACGAACGCGGTAAAATATGGCGCGCTTAGCGCGCCAGACGGTGAGGTGAGCATTTCCTGGAGGATTCACGAAGAGCAGGGCGTAACCATGATGCGTCTTCTTTGGCGTGAAACGAAAGGTCCAGTCATTAAGGCGCCCCCCGCGCGTCGTGGATTTGGGGCGAGGATGATCGAGGAGGTGCTTGGGCGTCAGACCGGGGTGGCGAGCCGTTTAAACTTTGCGCCCGAGGGCTTATGGTTCGAGCTGGCGGCCCCGCTTGTCTCCCCGGAGGACGCCTTGCCTCAGGCGATATTCGATAAGTTGAATGATGTTGACCTGAGGGCCTGAAACTCCTCTAGCAATGACTGGAGTCCGTTCCTGCCAAAGGGCGGCCCGATGAAGCGACCGCGTTTCACCGAGGCCCAAATTATCGGGATCCCGCGGGGGCGGGAAGCCAGCGTGAGGGTGGCGGGCCCGGCGCCGCGGGCGCGGGCTGAGTTCGCCGATCTTCTGCAATCGGCGGGTCAAGTGCGGCGGGCCGGAGGTGTCGGAGGCGAGGCGCTTGAAGGCGCCGCGGGGCGATAGCGCCAGCTCAAGCGCATGCTCGCTGACGCCATGCTCGACAATGTCGCGCTAAACTGGAAGCCTGGAGGCGCGGTTGCGTCCGCGCTCGGGTCTAGGCCGGATGGCGCGCCGCGCGGGCGGATAGCTCCGCGCGCCGGCCTTTTGCCGCCCACTCGACGAGGTCCGAATCAGCCCAAAATAGATATAGTTTAGATTGCGGTGAATGCGGCGATTATTCAATTTAATCGCCTTGAGTGCGGATGATTTATAAAATGTAGAGGTAATAATGTCAAGCAATGGTGTAAAAATTGAGTGTTATGGCGACACTGATATAGAGCATTTTGTTTCAGGTCTATACGCGCCGGTAAAGGTTGTGAGTCGGGATGCTGTTGGATCGTCTGGGATGCGTGGATCCGTGACGAGGGTGGGCGGTAGTCGTATAGAGTATCATGAAATATTTGGGAATTTCGATTTAGTTTCCAGGGACTCTTTGGACGATACCATCTTTCTTATGGTTTTGCGCGGCGGTCTCGAATTAAGTTTTCAGAATTCAGATTTACATCTAGAGACGGAGATGGCGGCCGTCTACCGAGATCCGCGGAGCGTGAGGATGCGGGAGGGTGGGCGCGAGCTGTCTCTGATTATCCCCACCGCCCAGTTGCAGGCGGGTGTTTATCGGCTGCTCGACGGCAAGGCCGGGCGTCCCTTGGAATTTTCCAAGGCCGCGCTTTCAGCTTCGGCTTTGAGTAGCTTTGCCTCGGCTCTTCTGGGCTTGGAAAGCTCGCCACTTGTTCATCTGGCGGAGGATGTGCCCGGCCGGCGCAACGGCCTTGAGGAATTGATTATAGACTCACTAATATCGAAATTCCCCAATAACAACTCAGATCTGCTGGAACATGTTCCGCACATCTCGCCACGCCAAGTAAAAAAAGCTCTGGAACTGATACATGGATCACCTCGCCGCCAGAAGAGCCCCTATGAGCTTGCTTCGGCTAGTGGTGTAAGTACACGAGCGCTGCAATATGCCTTCAGAAGAAGTACGGGAAGGACGATCTCGGAGTATCAGATATTATTAAGATTAAAATATGCTAGGGATGATATCCTGAGAGACAGATCAAATAGCATCGAAGCGATATCGTCATATTGGGGATTTAAATCTCCATCGCATTTTTCGCAGCTTTTTAAGAGGGCGTACGGCATCTCGCCCTCCGTCCTTCGCCAGAAGCATTTCTAGGCGGCGTGGACGGAGTGCGCGACCGCAGCCGTCTGGGGTGTGACAGGGATAAAGCCGACGACGCGCAAGCGGCGGTGTTGTCGTGCCCGGCAACGAGCGTCCAACGCCGGAACTGGCGGCGGACCCGCGCCAGATCGACGCGCGATAGCGAGCCGCTTTCCGCCCCCGACATCGCCGGACGCGTTAATCTGGTGCGGGACCGTCCCCACTTCGCTCCGCCCCGATAGCGAGGGGGGCTCCACAGGCGACGAGCATCGAACCTCGGCGGCCAGCCCAGGCTGCTCGCCTGTCGTGGCGATGCAAGACTGTCGTGCTGACGCACATTTCGCCTTCCCTCGCGCCAATAAGGACTATGCGAGGGTTAGTCGCCATTCCAGATGCTCGCGATAGTGGGGATCAGGTTCGCCAGCCGCGGCCTGGCCGGTGAATGAGCCGCGCGGGCCGCTTTCCCGCGAGCGTCTAGCCGCTCCGGGACGCCAGAGCCGCCGCGTCCCCGTATCGGACCGAGGAGGTCGTCAGCCGTTGACTTGGACACACATGGCTCGAAACGCTCCAGATTCTTTTACCTCTATCGAGCGCAGCTACATAAAGGCTGGCGCATTTTGTGGCCTCGCGGAGTTGCTTGAAGCGGATCGAGGTGTTTTCGAGGCGACGTTCCAGGAGGTTGGTCTGGGTCTCGCGGCGCTGACCGAGCCGGATCAGTATGTCAGCGTTCAGTCATTTGGGGCCGCTTTGCAACGACTCGCCGTGCGGCTCGACAAGCCGTCACTGGGGCTGGAGTGGGCGGCGTGGAGCAAGCCTTACTTCCCCCAGTTGGGGCCGATGATGCTTGCCGGCGCCGACGCCGCTACGTTGAACGAATGGATTGACATTACCGCGCGTTATTGGCCGTGCCATACCAATGCCTATCGCACACGCCTTGTCTGGGGCTCGGGCCGCACCGAGGTCGCCTACCGGTTCGAGCCTAGCGCCCTGACGCTGGAGCGTCGCCAGTTCATCGAGCATTTGGCCGCCCTCACCAGTCTGGCCTTCGAAACGCTCACCGGGATCAGGGATAACAAGCACGTCGTTGTGCGATTCCGCCATGCTCGCCCGGTCGATACGACCCCGCATGAATCGATCTTCAACTGTCCGATCGAATTTAACGCGCCGCGCAACGAAATCGTGCTGGCCAGCGCCCAACTCCATCTGCCGATTGTTCTTACGCCGCAGTGGAAAAAAAATTGCGCCATGCGCCGCATCACCGAGCGTATCGCCGAGTCCGCTGAAGTCCACAGCGATACCGTTAGCGCCCGCGTCGCTGTCGGCATTCAAGCAATGCTCGGCGTTGGATTTGTCAACCTTCAACGCCTCGCCGAGTGCATGAACTTTAGCGCCAAGACGCTTCAGAGAAGGCTTGCCGAGGAGGGCGCGTCCTATGGCGAGATCCTTGATGAGGTCCGTCGCGCCAAAGCCCTACGCCTTTTGGCGGAGACGGAGCTTTCGATGTGTCAGATCAGCTCTCAACTCGACTACTCCTCCGCGCCCGCGTTCAATGCGGCGTTCAGGCGCTGGGCCAACATGCCGCCACGCGCCTTTCGTCAATCAAGCAAGTGCGCCAATGGCGGCAAGTCACCGATTGGGCCGAGCTGCGCCCAGCCTTTGGCGGCGCAGATTGCGGAGTATGTGTCTCCAAAAATGAAGAATAGTGTCTCAAAATAATAAGATATGGGTACGGCTATATTAATTGTCATTATGGGTAACGGATAATGCATATTTTATGACAACACCATTGTTGTCAGATTTGGGCGCGACAACCTTCTCGCGAAATCCGAATCTCTAGGATTTTGGGCGTCGGGGTCGAGGAGGCGGAAGGGCGGCGGCGATTTCGCCGTCTGGGCGCGCCAAATCTCGCGTTTCTGGCCTGGCGCCTTCACGCGCTCGAGGCGTGCCACCGCCCGTCAGTCGCGGGCTTGGCCGAGCAAGGACATGAAAATATGGATGAACGGAGTCCGCAGGCTTCGGCCGAAATTGACCAGATCGAGGCCATTCGGCGTCGGCTTGAATTCATGCTCCTCACGCCGCAAGATCAAGCCGCTATCCGGACGCTGAAGGGTCTTGTCGATCGAGAATTGCCGGTGGCGCTCGATCGCTTTTATGTTGAAGTGCGGCGCCACTCCGAAACCCGCCGCTTTTTTCAGTCCGACGAGCACATGGATGCGGCCAAAGCGGCGCAGACAGGCCATTGGATCAACATATCGAATGGCGATTTCACGGGGAGCTATGGCGAAAAGGTCCGTAAGATCGGTAGCGTGCATGCCCGCATCGGCCTAGAGCCAAGATGGTATATCGGTGGCTATGCGATTGTTCTCGACCATCTGATTAGAACAGCAATTTCCGAGAATTTCCCTACTGGCGGTTGGCTATCTAGCAAACCTCAAATGACGCCGGCCGAATTTGGCCGTGCGCTTGGCAGTCTTGCCAAGGCTGTGCTTTTGGATATGGATCTAGCGATCTCGGTTTACCTTGAGGAGGCCGAAAAGGCCAAGCAAATCGTCCAGTCCGAGGCAATAGAGAAAGAGCAAAACTCCGTTTGTGAAAGTTTTGGTTCGGTTATAAAGCGTATTTCTGAGCAAGACTTGACTTCTCGCGTTAGGATGGACGTGCCGGAATCCTATCATGGATTGCGCGATGATCTTAATTCCGCGGTTGTAACATTGAGAGACGCCCTTGATGAAGTTGGGCGCAGTGCATCGTCGATCAATATCTCGGCCAGCGAGATACGCAACGCCGCGGATGATTTGTCTCAACGCACCGAGCAGCAAGCCGCCTCGGTTGAGGAGACCGCCGCCGCGCTCGAAGAAATCACGACAACGGTACGGGAGACGGCCAAACGCGCCGAGGCCGCGGGCTTGGTCGTCGAGCGCTCTCGGCAGAGCGCTGAACAGTCCGAGGCGGTCATGCGGAAATCGATCAACATGATGTCGGAGATCGAACGCTCATCGCGTCAGATTGGCAACATCAACGACACGATGGATGAGATCGCTTTTCAGACCAATCTGCTAGCGCTGAACGCCGGGGTGGAAGCGGCGCGCGCCGGTGAAGCAGGCAAGGGCTTCGCCGTGGTCGCCCAAGAGGTGCGCGTGCTCGCGCAACGGGCGTCCGAGGCCGCCAAGGAAATCCGCGGACTTATCACTGCCTCGGACCGGCAAGTTCAGGAGGGTGTCGCGCTGGTCGGCGAAGCAGGCATCGCCCTGCAAAACATTATCGCCGATGTACAGGAGATCGATCTACACGTCTCTGCCATTGTCGACGCCGCTCGCGAACAGTCACTGGGCCTTCAGTCCGTTAACAGCGCCCTCTCGATGATTGATCAAAATACTCAACAGAACGCGGCGATGTTTGAGCAGTCCTCCGCAGCAAGCCAAAATCTCGCTATGGAGACCAATCAACTCGATCGTCTCTTGAGCAGGTTCAAGCTGGGTGGGCAAAGCCGCCCACAGGTCACCGGGGAGAGCGAAGCGCGCCTAGAGGCCCCCGTCAGGCTGCGCGCGATATGATCGAGCGGACGTCCGTCGCCAGCGCAAATGCGACAGCTTGGGGGCGCTAGAGAGGAAGGTTTTGGTCTCGTCGAAGTATCGCAGGAACGAAGATGAGACCAAAACCTTGGCCGCGAAGGCGACGCCCCGTCGGCGGGCGGTGAAGGATAAGGTCCTCGACGAGCGCGAGGAAAGGAAGTATCGCCGCGGCCAGGTGCGCGCGGTCGCCCAGCGTCGAGGCGCTCTCGACGACGGAGATCAAGATCATGGGGGAAGGACTGAACGTCTCAGAACGTTGGCCGCCTCGGCGGGCCATCACTCGGTTCTTAAGGAAGTTCGCGGTTCTAAACCGAAATGGCGCACCCGACACGATTCGAACGTGTGACCTTTGCCTTCGGAGGGCAACGCTCTATCCAGCTGAGCTACGGGTGCCTGCCGCTCTGGTTCGAGACCGGAGCGGGAAGCGGGTCTTAGCCGAAAGGCGGCTGTTGCGCAAACGGCTTCACGCCTTGCCCATGTAGATGAAGCGGGCGACGAACAGGGCGGCCAGCACGAACAGCAGCCAATCCTTCGGCTGGGCGCGGCCGCGCAGCAGGGTCAGCCCCGCATAGGCGGTGATGCCGAAGGCCAGGCCATTGGCGATCGAGAAGGTCAGCGGGATGGTGATCGCCGTCAGGAAGGCGGGGATGGCGACGGCCGGATCCTCCCAGTCGATATCGGCCAGGGCGCCAACCATCAGCGAGCCGACGATGATCAGGGCCGGCGCCGTGGCGGCGGCGGGAATGGCCTGGACCCAGGGCGCGAAGAACAGGGTGGCCAGGAACAGCAGGCCGACCACGACCGAGGTCAGGCCCGTGCGGCCGCCGGCGGCGACGCCCGAGGCGCTCTCGATATAGCTCACGACGGTGGAGGTGCCGACCAGCGAACCGCCGATCGTGGCGATGCTGTCGGCGGTCAGGATGCGGTTGAGGCGCGGGATCATCCCGTCGGGCTGGACCAGGCCGGCCTTCTTGGTCACCGCGACCAGGGTGCCGACATTGTCGAACAGGTCGACGAACAGGAAGACGAAGACGATCTCGGCCAGGGTCATGGCCATCGCCGCGCCGCCGCCGTGGCCCTTGGCGCCGCCGAGGCTGAGCGCGGCGGGGACGTCCAGCTTGAACGCGGTGGCGGTCAGGGCCGAAAGGCCGTGGTCGCCGGGAACGACCTTGGCCAGGCCCATGGACCAGCCGGCGGCCGCGGCGACCAGGATGCCGATCAGGATCGCGCCCTTCACCCGCCAGACCATCAGGCCGCCCATGACCACCAGGCCCAGCAAGGCCAGGGACGCGCTCGGCTGGGTCAGGTCGCCCAAGGCTACGGTGGTGGCGGGGTCGGCGACGATGATGCCGGCCTCCTTCAGGCCGATGAAGGCGATGAACAGGCCCACGCCCGCGGCGACGGCCGAGAACAGCGGCCGAGGGATCGCGCCGACGATCAGCTGGCGGATCCCCGCCACGGTCAGGATCAGGAAGGCCACGCCCGACAGGAAGACGCAGCCCAGGGCGGTCTCCCAAGGCACGCCCATGCCCTTGACGACGGTGAAGGTGAAATAGGCGTTGAGGCCCATGCCGGGCGCCAGGGCGATCGGATAGTTGGCGATCAGCCCCATCAGGATGCTGCCGAAACCCGCCGCCAGGCAGGTGGCCGCCGCGACCGCCGCCACCGGCATCCCGGCCTGGCCCAGGATCGTCGGATTGACGATGACGATATAGGCCATGGTCAGGAAGGTGGTGAAGCCGGCCAGGACCTCGGTGCGCACCGAGGTTCCCTGGGCCGAAAGCTTGAAGGTCTTCTCGATCATCTCGCCCTAGTTCCCCGACGTCTTGGCCTTGGGCGTCCGCGCCCCATAGCGATCCCAGTGTTCCGACAGTTCGCGGACCACGACCGAGCCCACACGATAGGCCGAGTCGAACGCGGCCATCGCGCCCTCGCCGTGGAAGGCGCGCGGAAAGGCGGGCTGGCCGGTCGGCGGGCGCGAATAGTTGCTGGCCGTGCGCAGCACAAGAACCCGGTTGAAGTCGACCTTGCCCGCCTTGGCGTAGAGGTCCAGCACGTCGAGAATGCCCTGATCCTCGCAGTCGGTCATCGCGAAGGTCCCCGCGCCGTCGGTCCAGAGCTTGACCCAGTCCTCGGCCCAGCGGGTGCGCTTCTCGCCGTGCCAGAAGCGGGTGGTCCCGACGACGTCGCCCTTCAGCACGAAGGGCGGCTTCACGGCGGCGGGGTCGGCGGCGTAGGGCGCGCGCAACGCGCCAAGGTGCGCGGTGTCAGGCAGGGCTGTTCCGGCGGTCAGGCCATAGGCCCAGTCCACCAGCTCGGGATTCAGCTTCCAGACCATGCCCGAGGAGCCGGCGGCCGAGCCCTTGACGTTCGGCCGGTCGGTCTCCAGCGCATACAGGCCATAGGGCCAGTCGGACGGAATCTCGCGATCGTCGACCTCGTAGATCGGATCGGCGTCGACGACATAGCGCGCCCAGGCGGCGCTGCCGATCGAGGCGGCCTTGGGGTCGACGCCGGCGATGCCCGCCACGATCCAGTAGGTCTTGGAAAAGTCGAAACGACCCGACTGGATCAGAGCGGCCAGGCTTTCGCGCGGACGGGCGCGCATGTCGGTGACCACGCCCAGCACGCCGTCCTTGGCCGACCAGCGCGCGGGATGGCGCAGGCCCGTGACGTCGAGGGTTTCGGTGAGAGGCAGACCCTCGACCCACAGCTGGAACTCGCCGGGCTGGTCGCCGGTGTCGGCGCCGATTTCGAAGGTGGTCAGGACGACGACCTTGACCGGGAGAGGCCTGACGGCCTCTGCGCGCGCGATGGGCGCGAGGCCCAAACAGGCCGCCAAGATCCATCCCAGAAAACGCATCGCGCCAATTCCCGCCACCGCCGAACGCGCGGCGAAGCTGGCGCGGCGGACGGACGCTGGCAAGCGGTCTTCGCAGCGGAGGCGCGACGGCGCGCGGCGTGATCAGTCCTTGGTCGGATCGGCCGCGTTCGGGTCGCCATAGGTCAGGGCCAGGAAGACGTCTTCCAGATCCGGGTCCTCGGTGGCGATGTCCTTGATCTTCACGCCGGCCGCGCGGACGGCGGCTAGCACCTGCTCGACGCTGGACTGGCCGGTGCGGTAGCTGACCTGGAAGGCGCCGCCGTTGCGCGGCTTGGTGTCGAAGCCGGCCAAGACGGGCGCGAGGGCCATCGGCTCCTCGGGCGTGACGACGACGTTGCGGCTGTCCATGCGCTTGAGCAGGGTCTCGGTCGGCTCGCAGACCACCACCTCGCCGCGGTTGACGATGGCGATCTCGTCGCAAAGTTCCTGGGCTTCCTCCAGGTAGTGGGTGGTCAGCACGATGGTGACGCCAAGGTCGTTCAACCCGGTGACGTAGTGCCAGAGCTGACGGCGCAGCTCGACGTCGACGCCGGCGGTGGGCTCGTCCAGGATCAGAACCGGCGGCTGGTGGACCATAGCCTTGGCCACCATCAAGCGCCGCTTCATGCCGCCCGACAGCTGGCGGACATAGGCGTTGGCCTTGTCGCCCAGGCCCAGGGCGTTCAGCAGCTCGTCGGTGCGGCGCTCGTTCTTGGGCACGCCGTAGAAGCCCGCCTGCACCTCCAGCGACTCGCGCGGCGTGAAGAAGACGTCCGCGGCCAGTTCCTGGGGCACGACGCCGATGGCGGCGCGGGCGTCGCGCGGACGCTGATCGATGTCGCGGCCCCAGATCTTCACCGTGCCCGAACTCTTTCGCACCAGACCGGCCAGGATGTTGATGAAGGTCGACTTGCCCGCGCCATTGGGCCCCAGCAGGCCGAAGATCGAGCCGCGGGGAATCTTCAGGTCGATGCCGTTCAGGGCGCGCTTCTCGGGCGAGGTCTTGGTCGCCGCGTAGGTCTTGTACAGGCCTTCGGCTTCGATGGCGTAGGCGGGCAGGTCCATGGATCGTCCAGACAGGGGTAGAGTAGGGCGGAGAAGCGCCCGATGAGGCGCGCGTCAATTGACGGCGCCTTCCGGCGTCGCATAGGTATGCCTCGTTCGCGGTCGCGCCAAGACCGCGCTCGGAATTCCTCGAGGACTCGCCGAAAATGGCCAAGACCCCCGCCACCGCGCCGACCGACATGGACCCGACCACGATCGCCGGCCCCGCGCCCGAGACGATCGCGGTTCATTCGCACCGCATCGCCTGCGATGGCGTCGGCGGCGCGCTGGGCCATCCCCGCGTGTGGCTGGAGATGGGCGCGGCCGGCTTCGTCGACTGCCCCTATTGCGACCGCCGCTTCGTGGCCGCCACCGGCGTGGGCGACGAGAACGAAGTTCTCGCCCCCGGCGTCTATGAAGGCGCCGCCGGCCACTAAGCGCGTGTCTGAGGCCTTGACCGACACCGTTCCCGCCGGCAAGCGCGCCGAGACCCTGGCCAAGGCCTGGGAAAGGGCCGAGTGGCCGCACGAGGCGCCGGTTCTGCGCGCCATCGCCATGCCGTCGGACACAAACCCCGAAGGCGACATCTTCGGCGGCTGGCTGCTGTCGCAGATGGACTTGGCGGCCGCCTCGATCGCCTTTCACCGCGCGGCCGGCCGCTGCGCCACCATCGCCGTCGACGGCATGACCTTCATCAGCCCGGTGTTCGTCGGCGACGAGGTCAGCCTGTTCGCCAAGGTGATCCATACCGGCCGAACCTCGCTGAAGGTGCAGGTCGAGGCCTGGCGCCGCCGTCGCGACGCCGAGCAGGCCCACAAGGTGACCGAGGGCGTCTTCACCTTCGTGGCGATCGGCGAGGACCGGAAGCCCCGCGCCCTGCCGGTGATCTAGGCCGTCGTGTCGCCCGACGCCGACCGGTCCGCCAAGGGGCACTATGTCGTTCTGGACGGTCTGCGCGGCGTGGCGTCCGTGATGGTGGTGGTCTTCCACCTGTTCGAGGCCTGGAGCGGCGGAGATCCGGAACGCCAGATCATCAACCACGGCTACATGGCCGTGGACTTCTTCTTCCTGCTGTCGGGCTTCGTGATCGCCTACGCCTATGACGACCGCTGGCGCGGCATGAACGCCTGGGCGTTCTACAAGCGCCGTCTGGCGCGTCTGCAGCCGATGATCCTGGTCGGCGGCCTGTTGGGCGCGGCCCTGCTGGGCTTTCAGCATTCGTCGCTGTTCCCGAAGCTGGCCAGCGTCACGGCTTGGCAGGTCCTGGGCGTGCTGGCGCTGGGCTTTCTGATGATCCCGATGACGCCGGCCGCCGAGATCCGAGGCTGGCAGGAGATCTATCCGCTGAACGGCCCGCAGTGGTCGCTGTTCTACGAATATGTCGCCAACATCCTTTACGCCGTCGGCCTTCGAAAGCTGTCGAACCGGGCGATGGGCGTCGTGGTGGCCGGGGCGGGCGCGGCGCTGATCTGGATGCTGGTCGCGGGCCCGCGCGGCGACGTCATCGGCGGCTGGGCGCTGGACGCCGAGGGCGTGCGGGTTGGCCTCACGCGCGTGATGTTCCCGTTCTTCGCGGGCGTCCTGCTGATGCGGGTGGGCGGACGGATCCGCCTGCGCGGCGGCTTCGCCATCGCCAGCCTGCTGCTGGTCGCGGCCTTGGCCGCGCCGCGCTTCGGCGTCGGCGACCGGCGCTGGCTCAATGGTCTCTACGAGGCCGCCTGCATCATCGGGCTGTTCCCGCTGATCGTGGCCATCGGCGCGGGAGAGCAGCGCGCGGACGGCCCCTCGGTCCGCGTCGCCCGCTTCTTCGGCGAGCTGTCCTACCCGCTCTACATCACCCACTATCCGCTGATCTACATCTACACCGGCTGGGTGGTGGACGGGAAACCCGACGCAGCCAGGGGCGCCCTGGTCGGCGCCGGCGTGCTGGCCGCCGCCGTGACGATCGCCTATGCCAGCCTCAAGCTCTATGATGAGCCGGTCCGGCGCTGGCTGTCGACGCGGTTGTTCGGGCGCGCGAGGGCCTGAGTCCCCAGGCCGTCGGCGAGGGCCTATGCCCCTGTCAGGTGCCCCTTCCAAGCTTCGCGCAGGACCTTCTTGTCGATCTTGCCGGTGGCGGTCAGCGGCACCCGGGCGAAGACCACGTCGTCGGGCGTCCACCACTTGACGATGCGCGGCGCCAGATAGTCGAGCACGATCGCCTTGTGGACCTCCGCGCCCTCGTGGGCCTCGATGACCAGCAGCGGCCGTTCCTCCCACTTGGGATGGGGGACCCCGACCACGGCGGCGATCTTCACGCCGGGACAGCCGGCGGCGACGTTCTCCAGGTCGATCGAGCTGATCCATTCGCCGCCGGATTTGATCACGTCCTTCTGGCGGTCGGTGATGCGCATGAAGCCGTGCTCGTCCAGCGTGGCGATGTCGCCGGTGTCGAACCAGCCGTCGGGTCGGGCGGCGTCGACGTCCTTGCGGAAATAGCGCCTGACCACCCACGGACCGCGCACCAGCAAGGCGCCGGAGGTGTGGCCATCGCGAGGGGCCTCGGCGCCGTCCTCGGTCTCGACCTTCAGCTCGATGCCGAACTGCAGGCGGCCCTGGCGGGTCCAGAGCGCCTCGTCCATCGCCGCCTCGCCCAGGCTCGCGAGGGCCGGGGTGGGGGTGGAGACCACGCCGAGCGGACAGGTCTCGGTCATGCCCCAGATCTGCAGGGTCTGAACGTCGTAGCGTTGCTTGAAGGTCTCGGCCATGGCGCGCGGCACGGCGCTGCCGCCGATCACGACCCGCTTCAAGCTCTCCGGCCGCTGGTCGTTCTTTTCCAGCCAGTCCAGATAAAGCGTCCAGATGGTGGGCACTCCGCCGGTGAAGGTGACGCCCTCGCCTTGGATCAGCTCGTGCAGGGAGGCGCCGTCCATCTTGTCGGCGGGCAGGACCAGCTTGGCGCCGCAGATCGGGGCGGTGAACGGCAGGCCCCAGGCGGTGGCGTGGTAGAGGCTCGAACATGGCATCACGACGTCGAAGGCCGTGAAGCCGAAGGCGCTGTTCAGGCCGCCGGCCATGGCGTGCAGCACCACGGCGCGATGCGAATAAAGCACCCCCTTCGGGTCGCCCGTCGTGCCCGAGGTGTAGCAGAGGAACGCGCCGGCGTTCTCGTCCAGCGACGGCCAGGGATAGGCCTCCAGCTCGTCGGCGATCAGCGACTCGTAGGAGACCGCGCCGATCGCGCCGCGTTCCGTCCGCTCCGGGTCGGACAGCATCACGAAGGTCTTCACCGTGGTCAGCTTGGGCGCGATGCGCTCGACCAGGGCCAGGAAGTTGCGCTCGAAGACCAGGATCGCGCTTTCGGCGTGGTTGATCGTGTAGATGATCTGGTCGTCGAACAGGCGCGGATTGGCGGTGTGCAGCACCGCGCCGATCCCGGGGACGGCGTAGAACAGCTCGAGATGCCGGTGGGTGTTCCAGGCCAGGGACGTGACCCGGTCGCCGGACTTGACCCCCAGCCGCTTCAGGGCGTGGGCCGCTTGCGCCGAGCGGCGCGCCAGGCTTGCATAGTCATAGCGCCACAGCGGCGCGTCGATCTGGCGGGAGACGATCTCGCGCGACCCATGCGCCTGGGCGGCGTAGGTCAAGATGCCGCTGATCAGCAGCGGCGTCGTCTGCATCAGGCCCGCGCTCATGGGCTCCTCCCGTCTTGTCGTTGGGAGGAGCCTAGAGCCTCAAATGCCTACAGGGAAAGGGGCTACAGGGCCGCCAGCACCGCGTCGCCCATCTGGGCGGTGGTCAGCGAGCCGCCCAGGTCCCGGGTGCGCGCGCCGTTGTCGAGCGCCGCCTTGACGGCCGCCAGCAGGGCGTCGGCGGCCTCGACCTGGTTCAGCGACCAGCGCAGCGCCATCTCGAACGACAGGATGGCGGCCAGCGGGTTGGCCAGGCCCTTGCCGGCGATGTCGGGGGCCGAGCCGTGGATGGGCTCGTAAAGACCCGGCTTGCCCTTCGCCCCGAGCGCGGCCGAGGGCAGCATCCCCAGCGAGCCGGTCAGCATGGCGGCGGCGTCCGAGAGGATGTCGCCGAACAGGTTGTCGGTGACGATCACGTCGAACTGCTTGGGCGCGCGGACCAGCTGCATGGCGCAGTTGTCGGCCAGGATGTGCTCCAGCTGAACGTCCGGATATTCGCGGGCGTGCAGGTCGGTGATCACCTGCTTCCACAGCAGGCCCGACTCCATGACGTTCGACTTCTCGGCCGAGTGGACCTTGTTGGTCCGGCCGCGCGCCAGTTCGAAGGCCACGCGACCCACGCGCTCGATTTCGCTGGTCGTGTAGACGGCGGTGTCGAAGCCCTTCTTCTGGCCGTCCGGCAGGGTTTCGATGCCGCGCGGCTGGCCGAAATAGACGCCGCCGACCAGTTCACGCACGAACATGATGTCGAGACCCGAGACCAGCTCGGTCTTCAGGCTGGAGGCGCCAGCCAGGGCCTCGAAGCAATAGGCCGGACGCAGGTTGGCATAGACGTCCATGGCCTTGCGCAGGTTCAGGAGGCCCGCTTCCGGGCGCAGATGGCGCGGCGCGTCCGCCCATTTCGGACCGCCGACGGCGCCCATCAGCACCGCGTCGCTGGCGATGGCCTGATCGCGCACCTCGTCCAGCAGCGGCGTGCCGTGCGCGTCATAGCTCATGCCGCCATAGGGCGCTTCCTCGACCTTCAGGTCCGGGGTGAGGGCGGCGGCCACGCGGCGCACCTCGGCGCAGACTTCAGGGCCGATGCCGTCGCCGGGCAGGAGCAGCAGGGTGGACATGAGGAGCTCTCTCTAGATCTTGCGATAGGCGGAAACATCGAACGATTGCAGGTCGCGGCCGTGTACGCCCAGCTCGGCGCAGGCGGCCCGCCAGGCGGCCATGTGCGGGGTGGCGCGGTGGTGCTCCAGCGCGGCCTCGCTCTCGAAGTGCTCGTAGACCCGGATCAAGCCGGGATCCAGCGGGTCCTCGGTCAGGGCGTAGTCCAGGCAGCCCGGCTCGCCGCGGGTGTTCTCGACCTGGGCGCGCAGATGGGGGCGCAGGTCGGCCAGGCGTTCGGGGGCGATGCGGATCGTGCCGGCGAGGATGAGGGTCATCTAGCGGTCTCCCCCTTCCCCCTTTTGATGGAGGAAGGGTCGAGCATGGGGGTGACAGCCTGTTGGGGTCTAGCGCGGTCGAACCGCCGCGCCACCCCACCCCTACCCCTCCCCATCGAGGGGAGGGGAGAGGACATCAAACTTCCAGCCAGGGCTGGCTGATCGCGCGCTTGCTCTCGAAGACGTCGATGTCGCCGCCGTGCTGCAGGGTCTCGCCGATGGCGTCGAGGCCCTTGAGCATCTTCTCCTTGCGGACCGGATCGATCTGGAAGGCGAAGGTTTTGCCCGACGGCGAGACCACGGTCTGAGCCTCAAGGTCGACGCTGACCATGTGGTTGCCGCCCTTGGCCTCGTCCATCAGGACCGCCAGCTCCTCCGGCTTCACGATCACCGGCAACAGGCCGTTGTTGAAGCAGTTGTTGAAGAAGATGTCGGCGAAGCTGGTCGAGATCACGCACATGATCCCAAAGTCCATCAGCGCCCAGGGCGCGTGTTCGCGCGAGCTGCCGCAGCCGAAATTGTCGCCGGCGATCAGCACGGACGCGCCTTTGTACTCCGGCTTGTTCAGCACGAAGTCGCTGATTTCATTGCCGTCGCCATCGAACCGGAAGTCGTAGAACAGACCCTTGGCCAGGCCCTCGCGTTCCACGGTCTTGAGGAACTGCTTGGGGATGATCTGGTCGGTGTCGATATTGGCCAGCTCCAGCGGAGCCGCGCGGCCGTCGAGGCGGGTGAAGGCCTTCATTGGGCGCTCTCCTGCAGGAAGGTCCGCACGTCGGTCAGGTGGCCGGCGATCGCCGCCGCCGCCGCCATGGCTGGCGAGACCAGGTGCGTGCGGCCGGCGCGGCCCTGGCGGCCTTCGAAATTGCGGTTGCTGGTCGAGGCGCAGCGCTCGCCCGGGGCCAGCTTGTCGGGGTTCATGGCCAGGCACATCGAGCAGCCAGGCTCGCGCCAGTCGAAGCCGGCCGCCTTGAAGATGGCGTCCAGTCCTTCCGCCTCGGCCTGTTCCTTCACGAGGCCCGAGCCCGGCACGACCATCGCCTTGACGTGCGGCGCGACCAGGCGGCCGTGCAGGAAGGCTTCCTGAACCACGGCGGCGGCGGCCCGCATGTCCTCGATGCGGCTGTTGGTGCACGAGCCGATGAAGACGCGGTCGATCTTGGCTTCCGAGATCGGCTGCCCGGCGGTCAGGCCCATATAGTCCAGAGCGCGGTGAGCGGCGGCGCGCTTGTCCGGCGTGGCGAAGCTTTCCGGATCGGGGACATTGCCGGTGACTGGGATGACGTCCTCGGGGGAAGTGCCCCAGGTGACCATCGGAACCAGGGCCGCGCCGTCGATCACGACGGTGCGGTCGAAGACGGCGTCTTCGTCGGTGAAGAAGGTCTTCCAGTGCGACAGGGCCATGTCCCAGGCCGCCCCCTTGGGAGACGAGGGCTTGCCCTGGATGTAGGCGAAGGTCTTCTCGTCCGGCGCCACCAGACCGGCCTTGGCGCCGCCCTCGATGGTCAGGTTGCAGAGGGTCATGCGGCCCTCCATGGACAGGCTCCGCACGGCCTCGCCGGCGAACTCGATGACATAGCCGGTGCCGCCGGCGGTGCCGATCTCGCCGATGACGGCGAGAGCGATGTCCTTGCCGGTGACGCCGGGGGCCAGCTGGCCGTCGACGCGGACCAGCATGTTCTTGGCCTTCTTCTGGCGTAGGGTCTGGGTGGCCAGCACGTGCTCGACCTCGGACGTGCCGATGCCGTGGGCCAGGGCTCCGAAGGCGCCGTGGGTCGAGGTGTGGCTGTCGCCGCAGACGATGGTCATGCCCGGCTGGGTGCGGCCCTGCTCGGGGCCGACCACATGGACGATGCCGTTGCGGATGTCGCCCATCGGGAAGAATTCGATGCCGTTGTCCGCCACGTTGCGGGCCAGCGTCTTGAGTTGGAGGCGCGCCTCTTCGTCCTTCACGGCGTCCACGCCCAGGGCCTGGCCCTCGGTCGGGATATTGTGGTCCGCCACCGCAAGCGTGCGGTCGGGGCGGCGCACCTTGCGGCCGGCCGCGCGAAGGCCGGCGAAGGCCTGCGGCGTGGTCACCTCGTGGATCAGGTGTAGGTCGATATAGAGGATCGCCTCGCCGTCGGCTTCGTTGACGACGTGAGCGTCCCAGATCTTGTCGTAAAGGGTTTTGGCTGTGCGGGTCATGGCGCGTCGCATCTAGGCTTTCCGACGGGGCGCGTAAAGCGAGGAAGCGCTGAAAATGCTTTGTCGATCGCGGTCTAGCGGTCGTTCGTGCCTCTATAGCGGTAGAGAAGGTCAGGGTAGCGCATGTTTCTTGCCTCAATGCGTCAGGCAGGCGGTGCAGGCGGCTTCGGTGAAGCGCGACTGGCAGATGCGTTCCTTGGGGTATTGGACGGCCAGCGCCCGGTACTCGCCGCAGGCCTCCGCCGAAATGGTGGAGATGACTGGCTGCTGGAGTATTACGCCTGAACGGTCATTGACGCTCATCCGCGATCCCATGTCGTCCGATCGCAACTCGATCCCGCTGGCGGTTGACCACAGCCTTAGCGCGCTAGCTTGTTCTTGGTCTGGGCCCGCGACGAACAGAGCCGCCTGTCGGTACTTGGAGTCGAGGGTCAGCATGACGTTGCTGCCGGTGTCTTGGGTTACGTAGCCTCCGCGTTCAATGCCCTGCTCGTCGTAAAGTATCAGGCCGGCCGCCTTGCTACCCCGCTTTGCCACGTGGCCGTTCGCCATGACGCCGTCCGGCAAGTCGCCGCTTAGGCGCGCTCGCACCACGCCTTTGCCGTCGACGATGGCGATTTCACGCGCCTTGATTGACGCCACCGGTGCGGGCGAGCGATCGGCGAGCGCCACGCCAGCCAGAACAAGAGCCCCCACCGGCCAGACCAGAAACTGGGCCAAGACGATCCTACGAAGGCGGCTATTGGCGCGCTCGCAGGCCGCGAGGCGAGTCTCCAAGGACGAGCTCATAAGATTGTTCTCCGAACAGCGGCGCATCCGCGGAGCCGCCGGACGAGGTTGCCTCTGATTTTGAAGATAGACAAAGGGCGCGCCGGTCTTTCGACATGTCGGCGCGCCCTAGCATCATTTTTAGCCTTCGGGGGCCGATGTCGCCTTCCCGAAGAGGGCCGTCCGCTAGAAAGAAGACGGTCTGGAAGCCCGACGGCGTCGGGGGTGATGTGAGCTTGTCACGGAACGACGGTTTGTCAAGATAGGTGCGATCGCACGAAGCTTGGCGTTCAGGTCCGCGCCTGACGGTCGATCGGCTCCACCCACGCCCTCGCGCCGATCGCCAAAGAAAAAGGCCCCGGCGTTTCCGCCGGGGCCTCGTTCATTCCGAGTATCGGAGACTTAGTCTTCCGACGAAGCCGAGGCCTTCGGGCCGCCAGCGCGCTCGGCGATACGGGCCGACTTACCGCGACGGTCGCGCAGGTAGTACAGCTTGGCGCGACGGACGACGCCGCGACGCTTGACTTCGATGCTTTCGATGCTCGGCGACAGCAGCGGGAACAGACGCTCCACGCCTTCGCCGAACGAGATCTTACGGACCGTGAAGCTCTCGTGGACGCCGGCGCCTTGACGGGCGATGCAGACGCCTTCGTAGGCCTGAACGCGCTCGCGCTCGCCTTCCTTGATCTTCACGTTGACGCGCAGGGTGTCGCCGGGACGGAAGTCCGGGATCGCGCGGGCGGCCAGCAGACGGGCCGATTCTTCTTGCTCGAGCTGAGCGATGATGTTGATCGCCATGATCATGTCTCCTTGGGCTTACCCGTTTTCGGGTCGCCTTTTGCCTGTTGATTGGCGAGGTGGGCCTCCCAGAGATCCGGGCGCCGCTCGCGGGTCGTCTCTTCACGCATAAGCTTGCGCCATTGGTCGATCTTCTTGTGATCGCCCGACAGCAGCACCTCGGGGATATCGAGCCCTTCGAACGTCCGCGGCCTGGTGTACTGCGGATGCTCGAGGAGACCGTCCTCGAAGCTTTCTTCCAGCGTGCTCTCGATATTCCCCAGAACCCCCGGGGCCAGTCGAACGCACGCCTCGATCACGACCATCGCCGCCGCTTCGCCACCGGCGAGCACGGCGTCTCCGACCGAGACCTCCTCGAACCCCCGGGCGTCGAGCACCCGCTGATCCACCCCTTCGAAGCGACCGCACAGCACCACGATACCGGGCGCCTTGGACCACTCCCGAACGCGCGCCTGGGTCAGGGGCCTGCCCCGGGCGCTCATGTACAAAAGCGGCCGCCCATCGCGCTCCACGCTGTCCAGCGCGGAGGCGATAACGTCCGCCTTGAGCACGGCTCCCGCGCCGCCACCCGCGGGGGTGTCGTCGAGGAAGCCGCGCTTATCCTTGGAAAAGGCCCGAATGTCCAGCGTTTCCAGGCGCCACAGGTCTTGCTCCTTCCATGCGGTCCCGATCATCGAGACGCCGAGCGGGCCGGGGAAGGCCTCGGGGAACATGGTCAGGACGGTGGCGGTGAACGGCATGGGTCGGGGTTTAGCCGCACCCGGATCGGGAGTCGAAGCCTTACCACGCGTCTCCGGGGGCCATTTCCAGGTTATTCACTCTCGCCAGGCATGATTGCGACGAAAGGTCACGCCTTGGTGTTGAGAATGTCGATCGCCCGTTCGCATCTACGCCGCCTCGGCGTCCTGATCGCAGGCCTGTGGCAAGACCGCCGCGGGGCCGTCGCCGTGCAGGTCGCGTTCCTGGCCATTCCGTTGGCCATCCTGATCTTCGGCCTGGTGGATATCGGCCGCCTGAGCCTTCAGCGCCGGCAGATGCAGGACGCCCTGGACGCCGCGACGCTGCTGGCGGCCCGCTCGACGGTGACCACCACCGCCGACCTCGAAGCGGTCGGCGACCCGGCCTTCCTGTCCGAGGTGGCGGGCCTGAACCTTGGTCTGACCGCCAGCAACGTGACCTTCACCATGGGAGCCAACAATCAGGTGGTCGGCACGGCGACGGCGACTCTGAAGCCGATCATCTCCAACCTGTGGTCCGGGGCCGATATTCCCGTCACGGCCAGGACGACGGTGATGCGGGCTCAGGGGGCGCCGGTCGAGTTGGTCATGGTGCTGGACACCACCGGGTCGATGGCGGGCACCAAGCTCGCCACCCTCAAGACCGCGGCCTCATCGTTGGTGGACAAGTTGACCTCCGGGGGGACCGCCAACGTCAAGATCGGCGTGGTGCCGTTCGCTCAGTACGTCAATGTCGGCGTCGCCAGCCGCTATCAGAGCTGGGTCAGCGTCCCAGCCGACTATTCGACCACCTCCACGACCAAGGGCCAGTGCACCACGGTCTCGACCAAGACCACGTGCCAGACCCAATACTATAGCTGCACGGGCTATAGCGATGGCGTCCCTTACACGGCGACTTGCAGTCGTTCGATCAACTGCGTCACGACCCCCATCACGCCCGTGACGACCTGTACGCAGGACAAGACCACGACCACGAACTACAAGTTCAACGGCTGCGTCGGTTCGCCGCCCTATCCGAAGAACGTCACGGACGATGATGCGACGCGGGTCTATCCGGGGTTCCTGAACCTGACCTGCAGCGCCACGATCACGCCGCTGACCAGCACCGCCGCGACGGTCAAGTCGGCGATCAACGCCCTGTCGGCCTCGGGCGACACCTATATTCCGGCCGGTCTGGCCTGGGGCTTCAACATGCTGTCTTCGGCCCAGCCCCTGACCGACGCGGCGGCCTACGACCCGAGCGGCAAGAACCGCAACCCGCGAAAGGCCATGGTGCTGATGACCGACGGGGCCAATTCCAAGCTGATGCGGGCCAGCAACGGCGCGCATGACGTGTCGCCCACGCCCTATCCCGACAGCCCGGCGGTCCAGGCCAACACCTATACGGCCGAGCTCTGCACCAACATCAAGGCCAAGAACATCGAGGTGTTCACGGTGGCGTTCAACGTCACGGACCCCACCATCAAGAGCATCCTGAGCACCTGCGCCACCGACAGTTCGCACTATTTCGACGCGACGGACACGGGCAAACTGCTGACGGCGTTCCAGAACATCGGCGACTCGCTGCGCAGCCTCTACATCGCGCGATAGTCCGCTCGGCGACGCGAGGCCAGGTGTAGGGACGGGCGGTCGACGCACCCGCCGTTCATGGGCGCTTAACCATGTTGCTTTCCTAATTGTTCGGGTCTGGTTGCCTAGCCTTGCCGCCTTTCGCGGGAGTCGCTTGACATGACGGGGCAAAATTCGGGGCTGGCCCGACTTATGACCCGATTGCGCCGCTGGCTGGGCAGGGCCGCTCGTGACGAGCGCGGCGCGGCCGCGGTTCAGTTCGTCTTTCTGGCCATTCCCCTGTCGATCATGGTGTTGGGCATGGTCGATATCGGTCGCGTCAGTCTGGAGCGTCGTCAGCTGCAGGACGCCCTGGACGCGGCCACCCTGATCGCGGCGCGCTCGACCGCGGTGACGGACGCCGATCTCACCACGGTGGGCAACGCCGCCTTTCTGGCCGAGGTCGCGAACCTGAACCTGGGTGTCACCGGCAGCAATTCCAACTTCGTCGCGGGCGCCAACAATACGGTGATCGGCGCGGCCACGGTGTCGATCGCGCCGATCATCTCCAATCTCTGGACCAATTCGAACACGACGGTCACCGCCTCGTCGACGGTGGTGCGCTCGGTCAACAAGCTCGAGGTGGCCCTGGTGCTCGACAACACCGGGTCGATGAACGACCCGCTGGGCTCCGGCGGCGCCAAGATCGATGCGCTGAAATTGGCGTCCAAGTCCCTGGTCTCGACCCTGGCCGCGGCCGCGACCCGCTCGTCGGATCCGAACGCGGTGAAGATCTCGGTGGTCCCATTCTCGATGACCGTGAACGTGGGCTCGACCTATCAGAACGCTGCCTGGATCACCGGGACCCAGCCGTCCGCCTACGGCTCCGACCTCTTCGCGACCTCGCAGAACCGCTTCACCTTGCTGAGCAATCTGGGACTAAGCTGGGGCGGGTGCGTCGAGAGCCGGCCAGACCCCTACGATACGCAGGACACCGCGCCGACCTCCGGGACGGGCGCCACGATGTTCGTGCCGTTCTTCGCGCCGGACGAGCCCGACGACAATGTCATTCCTGAGTACAGGTACTCGAACTATCGCGACACCCAGCACAGCTACTATGGGGATATCCAGAACAACTGGCTTAAGGACACCGGGGCGACATCGTCCAAGGACTGGTTTACGAGGCAGAACGTCACTTCGAAGTATTCAGCGAGCAACAAAAGCTCGGTGTATAGCGCGGCGAAGACGGGCACGGACTATGGTCCGAACGCGGGCTGCAGCGTCGCCAGTCTGTTGCGCCTGACCAATCTGGCGACGACGTCCGGGGTGAATACGGTCAACAGTAAGCTCGACCAGATGACGGCCGGCGGCAACACCAATATCGCCATGGGCCTGATGTGGGGCTGGCACACCCTGTCGCCGAACGCGCCGTTCGCCGATGGCGCGGCCTATGCCACGCCCAAGACCCAGAAGATCATCGTGCTGTTGACGGACGGCGACAACACCAACGACGTCTACAACAATCCAAACGCCTCGATCTACACGGGCTATGGCTATATCTGGCAGGGTCGGCTGAGGGACAGCAACAATGTGCCCTTGACCACCTCGTCGTCGGGCGACGACCGTCAGGCCGCGATCGATAGCCGTGAATCGAAGACCTGCACCAACGCCAAGAACGCGGGCGTCATCATCTATACGATCGGCGTTGGGGTCTCGTCGAACGCCAAGGCCGGCCTGCAAGCCTGCGCCAGCTCCAGCGACAAATATTACGACGTGACGGCCTCGGCCCAGCTGACCGCGGTGTTCAACACCATCGCCGGCTCGATCCAGAACCTGCGGATTTCGCAGTAGAAAGGCGACGGCCGCGAAGCCGTCGCCCGCCTTTCGGCGTTTCGGTCGCCAGCCTCAGGCCAGCTTGATCTCGCGCAGGCGCTGCTGGAGGAATTCGTCCGCCGTGATCGATTGCGGATAGCGGTCCGGGTTGTCGGGCGTGATGCAGTTCGGCAGCGTCTTGATCTCGTAGTCCGACGCGAAGTGCAGGAAGAACGGCGTCGAATAGCGCGGCACGCCGCGCCGCTCGGGCGGCGGGTTCACCACGCGGTGCACCGTCGAGGGCAGAACGTTGTTGGTCAGGCGCTCCAGCATGTCGCCGATATTGATCACCAGGCAACCCGGAGGCGGATTGATCGGGAGCCACTTGCCGTCGCGGTCCAAGACCTCCAGGCCGCCTTCCTCGGCGCCCAGCAGCAGGGTGATGGTGTTGATGTCGCCGTGGGCGCCGGCCCGCACGCCGGTCGCGTCGGCGGGGATCGGCGGATAGTGCAGCAGGCGCAGCACCGAATTGCCGTCCTGGACGGTCGGCTTGAAGAAGTCGCGGTCCAGCTTCAGATAGGTGGCGATCGCCTCCAGCACCTTGCCGCCCATGGCGTCGAGGCCGTTGTAGAGCCAGCTGACATCGTGCTTGAACGCCGGGATCTCGGCCGGCCACACATTGTCGGCCATGTGGGCGCGGAAGCGGTGGCCGGGCGGCAGGTCGCGGCCCATGTGCCAGAATTCCTTGAGGTCGTAGTGGTCGGCGCCCTTGGCGGTCTCGACGCCGAACGGGATGTAGCCGCGCGCGCCGCCCTTGACGCCGGCGTACTGCTTCTTGACGTCCTCGGGCAGGGCGAAGAACGCCTTGGCGCTGTCGACGGCCGCGTCGATGCGGTCCTGCGGCAGGTCATAGTCGGACAGCACGGCGAAGCCATAGCGCTCGAACGAGGCGCCCAGCGCCTGGGCGAAGCGCGGGAAATCCTTGGCGTAGAGGGAGAACGAGACAGGTTCGATGGCGGAGGTGGACACGTCTGCGAGCCTTGAGGAACGAGGTCTGAGGGGGTAAGTCTCTTCTTACTACACGGGCGGCGATGGGACGCGAAGCCTGTTCGGGCCGGCCACGACGTAGGGGCGAAACCTGGCTAATTGACGGGCGTTCGCCCAAGGCGCTTTGATTTACAGCAAACCCGCCGGGGTGGCGACGGGGCGTTGCGTCCGTAAGGGCGCGGAATTGTCGCCTGAGCCCACGCAAACAGTTGCTTTTCGCCCCTGTCGTCGCCAATTCGTCTCCTTCAATTCCGTCCGGCGCGAGGAAGACGTGACGAAAACCGCCAGCGATGGTGTCGGCCTGACCAAGCAAGCCTATGGCTTGGCGCAGGACCTGATGACGCCGAACGCGACCGTCTACTGGGCCGACATGCTGGTTTCGGTGGCCTTGATGTGGGGCGGCGTCGTGGTCGCCGCGACGACCTCCAACCTGGCGATCGGCCTGGCGGCGGGCTTGGTCGGCGTGCTGGCGCTCTATCGCGCGCTCAGCTTCATTCACGAGCTGACCCACATTCGTGACGACGAAGCGCCCGGCTTCCGCCTCGGCTGGAACGTGCTGGTCGGCGTGCCGCTGATGACGCCGTCGCTGATGTACGAGGGGGTGCACAACGTCCACCACGTCAAGGACCGCTTCGGCACGGCTCTGGATCCGGAATACCTGCCGCTGTCGCGTTTCACGCCGTTCAAGCTGGCCGGCTTTCTGTTCGTGGCGCTGCTGGCGCCGCTCGGCGTGATCCTGCGCTCGGCGGTGCTGGTTCCGCTGTCGTTCGTCATTCCGTCGCTGCGCCGCATGGTGCGCGGACGCCTGTCGGCGCTGATGATCAATCCGGACTTCGTGCGCGAGGACGTCGACCGCTGGCGCCGCGAATGGGTGATCCAGGATATCGCCTGCTGGCTGTGGTCCTGGACGGTGATCGGCGCCACGATCGCGGGCTGGCTGCCGCTGCGCGGGGTGCTGACGGGTCTTGCCGTCTTCGCCCTCGCCACCTTCCTCAACCAGGCGCGCACCCTCGCGGCCCACCATTGGGACAACGACGGCGGCAAGATGACCCTGGACGAGCAGTTTCTCGACTCGGTGAACGTGCCGCCGCCCAACGTGCTGTCGGCGCTGTGGGCGCCGGTGGGCCTGCGCTACCACGCCCTGCACCACCTGCTGCCGCGCCTGCCGTATCACAACCTGGGCAAGGCCCACGCCCGGCTGGCCCAGGCCCTGGGCGCGGACTCGATCTATCATCGCGCCTCGGAACGGGGCCTGTTCCCCGCCCTCGCCGACCTCTTCCGCCGCGCCGGCGGCAAGGTTCCGGCCGACCAGCCGGCGCGGTAGGGGCGACCGTCTACTCGGCGCCTTCCCGCGCGGCCTGTTCGCGCAGCTCCTCGTCGAGGCTGGCGGTGTTCCAGGCCCCGCCGGCGTCGCCGGGGCGCATCCGGTGCAGGTCGGCGTTCAGCAGGCGGTCCATGGTCTGGGCCGCGTCGCGCGAGGCCAGGATATAGGCTTCTTCCTGGCCCCACATCGGGCGCAGCTCCTCGAACGTTCGCCGATCGTGGCGACGGAAGAAGGCCGCGGCGCGATGGGCGCGGTGGGCCCGGAAGCCCAGCTTCTGCAAGGCGGTGGTTCCGAGCGCCAGGGCCGACTCGAAGGTCTCGCGTTCGACCGCGTCCGCGCCATTGGCCAGCAGATCGTAGGCATGGCGCCGGTCCCACGCCCGGGCCAGGATGACGAGATCGGGAAAGGCCTTCCGGGCCGTCTCGACCAGCTCGACGGTTTTCTCGCGGTCGTCCAGCGCGACGATCAGCATCCGGGCGCGATCGGCGCCGGCCTGGCGTAGCAGGTCGAGCCGCGTGGCGTCGCCATAGTGAACGCGCCGGCCGAACCGGCGCAGCAGCTCGATCTGTTCGATATCGCTGTCCAGCACGGTCGACTTGAAGCCGTTGGCGGACAGCAGGCGGCCCGTGATCTGACCGAAACGGCCGAAGCCGGCGATGATGATGTCGGGCTCTCCTTCGTCGAAGTCGCCGGTGTCTGGGACCACGTCGGGAATGGCCGCGTCCATCAGGGCCGCGACGCGCTCGTACAGGATCATGGCCAGCGGGGTGAAGGCCATCGAGACCGCCACGGCGGCGGTCAACAGCGCGGCCAGCTGCGCGCCGATGACGCCGGCGCCGACCGTGAAGGTAAGCAGAACGAAGGCGAACTCGCCGCCCTGAGCCAGGGCCGTGGCCACCGCCATGGCGCCCCGTTTCGGCGCGCCGAACAGTCGGGCCAGGCCGTACATGACCAGGAACTTCAGCGCCATCAGGCCGATCACCAGGCCCAGCAGCGTCAGAGGCTGGCTGGCCACCAGCGGCAGGTTCACGCCCGCGCCGACCGTGATGAAGAACAGGCCCAGCAGGAGGCCCCGGAACGGCTCGATATCGGTCTCCAGTTCGCGGCGGAACTCGCTCTCGGCCAGCACCACCCCGGCCAGGAAGGCGCCGAGGGCGGGGGAGAGGCCGACGATCTGCATCAGGCTGGCGACGGCCACCACGATCAGCAGGGCGGCGGCGACGAAGATCTCGCGCAGGCGGGCCTTGGCGATGAAGCGGAACACTGGCCGCACCAGATAGCGCCCGCCGCCGACCACGGCGCCGACGGCGGCGAACACCGACAGCATCTGGGCCCAGACGGGTAGGTGGGCCACCAGGCTGCCGCCGCCGTGGCCGCCGTTGGTCTCGGTCGGGTGAGGGGCGCCGGTCGCCAGCAAGGGCAGCAGGGCGAACAGCGGGATGACCGCCAGGTCCTGCAGCAACAGCACCCCGAAGGCCGCGCGCCCCACCGGCCCTTGCCGGAGACCCTTCTCGTCCAGCGTCTGGAGCACGATCGCGGTGGAGGACATGGCCAGGACGAGGCCGACGGCCAGGGCCTGCTGCCAGGGCAGCCCGAGGGCCAGCGAGGCGGCGGCGATGGCCAGGCCCGTTCCCAGCACCTGGGCTCCGCCCAGGCCGAAGATCGCCTTGCGCATGTCCCACAGCATCGAGGGTTGCACCTCGAGGCCGATCAGGAACAGCAGGATGACCACGCCGAACTCGGCGAACTTCATGACGTCGGCCAGTTGGCCGGTCAGGCCCAGGGCGAACGGGCCGATAATGACGCCGGCGATCAGATAGCCTAGCACCGAGCCGAGCCCGAGCCGCTTGGCGATCGGCACCGAGACGACGGCCGCGCCCAGATAGACCAGGGTCTGGGTGAGGAAGTTCTCCATGCCGTTCCTCAAGCCTCCGTCTTGCCAGAAGTCGATAGGGCGGGAAGCAGCGAAGCCAGGCGCGCCTTGTAGCGTTCGGCCTCGGCCTTCAGGGCGTCGTCGTCCTTGACCGAGGCGCCATGGACCACGAAGGGGGTCTCCCAGCCCATGCCGCACAGATGGGCGGTCTGCTCCAGCGGACGCAGGAATTCGTCCATCGAAAAGCGATTATAGCCGTGGGCGTGATAGGCCTTGGCGCTCGCCCCGGTCGTGCAGGCCACGAACAGACGCTTGCCCTTCAGGGCCTCGCCGCCCTCGCCGTAGGCGAAGCCGTGCAGCCACACCAGATCCAGCCATTCCTTCATCAGCGACGGGGTCGAGTACCAGTAGAGTGGAAATTGCAGGGCCACGACGTCGTGGGCGAGCAAGGCGGCCTGTTCGGCCTCGATATCGACCACGAAGTCAGGATAGACCTCGTACAAGTCCTTGAAGGTGACGCCGGAAAGGCCTTTGGCCGCCTTGGCCAGGGCGCGATTGGCGCGGGAGCGTTCAAGCGCCGGATGGGCCAGCACGAGCAGCACCCCGGAGGTGGAAGGCGTCACGGGCCCGGTGCTAGCGTCGGTCATCGAACGGCCCTTCTGGAAAATAATTCATCAAGGGTTGAATTTCTTCTCGGCTCGGGCGACACGGGTCGCCAGACGCCGGACGTATAATCCGGAACAAGGGAGACACCATGGTCGACAAGGTGAAGACAGACGCCGTCGAGGCCCTGGCCGGGCTGCTGTTCGACGGCATGACCATCATGGCCGGCGGGTTCGGCCTCTGCGGCATTCCGGAAAACCTGATCGCGGCGATCCGCGCGGCGGGGACCAAGGACCTCACGGTCATCTCCAACAATTGCGGCGTCGACGGCTTCGGTCTGGGCATCCTGCTGGAGAACCGTCAGATCAAGAAGATGGTCTCGTCCTATGTGGGCGAGAACAAGCTGTTCGAACAGCTCTACCTCAGCGGCGAGCTGGAACTGGAGTTCAATCCGCAGGGCACCCTGGCCGAGCGCATCCGCGCCGGCGGCGCGGGCATCCCGGCCTTCTTCACGCGCACCGGCTACGGCACGCTGGTGGCCGAGGGCAAGGAGACCCGTGAATTCGACGGCGAGATGTACGTGATGGAGCGCGGCCTGACCGCCGACCTCGCGATCGTCAAGGCCTGGAAGGGCGACGCCGAGGGCAACCTGATCTATCGGAAGACCGCCCGGAACTTCAATCCGATGATGGCCACGGCCGGCAAGGCCACCGTCGTCGAGGTCGATGAGCTGGTCGAGATCGGCGCCCTGGACAAGGACGCCATCCACACCCCGGGCATATATGTCGACCGCATCCTCAAGGGCGCGAAATTCGAAAAGCGCATCGAGCGCGTCACCACCCGTCAGAAGGAAGCCGCGTAATGGCCTGGACCCGCGACGAGATGGCGGCCCGCGCCGCCAAGGAGCTGCAGGACGGTTTCTATGTGAACCTCGGCATCGGCATCCCGACCCTGGTGGCCAACTATATCCCGGAAGGGATGCACGTGACGCTGCAGAGCGAGAACGGCATGTTAGGCATGGGCCCCTTCCCCTACGAGGGCGAAGAGGACGCGGACCTGATCAACGCCGGCAAGCAGACGATCACCGAGCTGGATTCGAGCTCCTATTTCAGCTCGGCCGACAGTTTCGCCATGATCCGGGGCGGCCACATCGCCCTGTCGATCCTGGGCGGGATGCAGGTGGCGGAGAACGGCGACCTCGCCAACTGGATGGTGCCCGGCAAGATGGTCAAGGGCATGGGCGGGGCCATGGACCTCGTCGCCGGCGTCAAGCGGGTGGTTGTGGTCATGGACCACTGCGAGAAGTCCGGCGCGCCCAAGCTGCTGAAGCAATGCACGCTGCCGCTGACTGGCGCCGGTGTGGTCGATCTGCTGATCACCGAGCTGGGCGTCTTCGAGATCAATCGCGGCAAGACGCCGGTGAAGCTGATCGAACTGGCGCCCGGCGTCACGGTCGATGACGTCAAGGCCAAGACCGAGGCGGCGTTCGAGGTGGCGGTCTAGCCGAGCTTGAATTCGGACCTCGCCCTGAGCCTGTCGCGGGGCGAGGTCCGCCCCTATCATTTCGTCAGCCAGTAAGGGTGCTCCAGCGTGAGCGCCAAGTAGCGCGCCGTCGGCTTGCCGTAGGCGCTGGCGATATCCTCCAGCACCAAGGCCGGATCTCCCGCCCGCGCCTCCACCATCCGCCCCACGCGAGGGAGCTTCTCCGGCGCGATCACGGCCAAGCCGTGGCGCGACACCGCGCTCGCGCTGGCGAAGGCTTCGGAGCGGTTGGTGCGCGACCAGGCGTCCAGCGTGGTGGCGAAGGCCAGGTCGTCGAAGCCGTCGGCGATCCTCACCGCGACCGTCTGCGACCGCCAGGCGTTGGCCCAGCCCGACAGGCCGGCCATGACCGCGTCGCCGTTGACCCGGAACGCGGCGCCGTCGTGGGCCTGGACCGGCGGCGGAACCCCCAGTCTCGCGGCGGTTGCCCGCATCGTGTCCTCGCCCGCCAGGTCGCGCAGCAGGGCCAGGCTCGCCGGAATCGAGGCCGTCACCCCGGCGGTGGTCGTGACGTTTCCGTCGACGATCCAGCGCCGGTCGCGCCGCCACCGGACCTGGGGATAGGCCTTGGCCAGACGGCCCAGCTCGAACCAGTGGGTGGTGGCGTCGCGACCGTCCAGCAGGCCGGCGTGGGCCAGGGTCTCGGCGCCGGCGCAGATCGACACGATCCGGGCGCCGCGCGCCGCCTGGGCCTTCAGCCAGGCCTCGCGGGCCGGATCCGCGGCCGGCATCATGAAGGGGACAACGATCACGTCGGGGCGCAGGTCGGCATAGGTCGCTTGCGGCCGGACGAAGGCCTGGCCCGGCATCAGCCTGATCGGCGTCATGCCGGCCGCGACGATCCGGACGTCGATCGCTCCGGACTCGGCCAGCACGGCATAGGGCGCGATCAGGTCGGTGGTCTCGGTCCCGCGCGGCTCGGCCAGGATCGCGACCAGGGGCCGGGCCAGGGTTGGCGAGCCGCCCGCCAGGACCAGCAAAAGCAGGAATAGACGCAACATCGAAAGCTCCCGTTTGACGCGGGAAGTTTCGGCGCCGGCGGGGCGGACGAAAGGACGATGATCCCTCGAAATCAGCCAGCGCTCACGGGTTGCGCTTCGGCTCGGGCGGCAGGCCGGTGATGGGATCGCGCGGCAGCGGCGCGAACCCCTGGGCGATGAACAGGTCGATCCGCCGCGAGCGTTTCTTGTCCAGGCGCACGCGGGCGATCTGGAGGTCCGAGGTTTGCCTGAAGTCCTGCTCGATCTCGGGGCGATAGCCGCCTTCCAGGCTGACGATCAGGGCGCGCCGGCCGGAAGCGGCGTCCAGCGGGGCCTCGGTCTCGGCCTGGTTCTGCGGGTGGGCTTCATGCACCCACATCTTCAGCGGTGGCGCGCCGGGGGCGCCGAAATAGTCGCGGCCGTAATAGGCGGCGGCGTTGTAGACGAAGCGGTCGTCCATCGCGACTGCGGTGACGCCCCCGTGCGAGGCCTGCTCCTCGCGGGCGCGGTCGATGATCGCCTGGACGGTCTGGTCCCAGCCGCGCACGCGCTTGAAGCCGTTCGACAGGCCGGTGGCGTCGGCCAGCTTGGGGCTGACCATGCAGGCCATGAAGAAGGCCGCGAACAGGGCCTCGAAGGCCAGCCCGCCGATCAGCCAGCGGCGGGCGTTCCAGCGCAGCAGCCAGGCCGCCGTCAGCACCGAGCCCGCCACGAAGGCCGCGCCGGCCCAGTTGGCGTTGGCGCGCGACACGAAGGCTTCGCCGGCGACGATGATCAGCGGCGGGGCCGAGAAGCACAGCAGCAACAGATCCGACGACGACAGCCGTTTCCGGGCGCCCAGCCAGATCGCCCCGCCCAGCAGGGCGGCGAAGGGCACGGGGCCGAACACGCCAAACTGCGAGCCGATGAATTCGATCAGCTCGCGGACATTGAACAGATGGTGTCCGCTCCAATTGGCGTTCGACGCCGTGTGCTTGACCGTCGAGAAGTGGTGGCGGGCGTTCCAGGCGAAGTTGGGCGCCAGGGTGATCACGAAGGCGGCCAGGAACAGGCTGATCGCCGCCGGACACCAGCGGGCGCGGGCCTCCTTGGAGATCGCCGCGTGGACCACGATGCTGCCCAGGGCGTAGATCGCCGCGTATTTCGACAGAAAGGCCAGCCCCAGCGCCACGCCCATGCCCAGCGCCACGGCGTAGCGACGCGGCGCGCGGGCCTCGGCCAGATCGACATAGGCCCAGATCGTCAGCGACAGGAAAAACAGCAGCGGCGCGTCGGTCGCCATCAGGCCCGAGGACAGCACGACGCCCGGCATCAAGGCGTAGATCGCCGCGGCGACCAAGCCGCTCCAGCCGCCGTAGAGCCGATGCGCGATCCGGCTGACGATCAGCGCCGTGGCGCCATGCAGCAGCGGCGCGGACAGCCGCACCCAGGCTTCGCCGTCGCCGCCGATATGGGTGGTGAGCCAGATCAGCCAGGCGATCATCGGCGGCTTGGAGAAATAGCCGAAGGCCAGGGTCCGAGACCAAAGCCAATATTGCGCCTCGTCCGGATAGAGTTCCAGCGGGGTCGCAAACAGCGCCGCCAGCCTTGCAACCGTCAGCACCCCCACCATCATCAGCGTCAACCGCCAGGCGCGATCGGCTGTCTTATGGTCAAGTTTCAGGGCGGGTACGGACATGCCTCCTGCTTAGCCATGTAAAATAAAACTGACCAATTTTTTCTGCCCCCGTGGGCATTTATGACAATTTCTGGGCGGTCGTGGCCTTTCCGTCACCAAACCTTCGAAAAGGGAGGCTAAAGACCGGCGCTGAATGGGCGACGAGACTGCTCAGTAGGCTGTCCGTCTGGCCATCGCGAAAAAAACGAGGGGATAAAATGATCTCGATGAAAAGGCTCGCGGGCGGCGCTGCGCTGACCGTTCTGGCCATGGCGTCGGCCTCGGCCGTCTACGCCCAGGAAACCACCGGTTCGATCGGCGGTCGCGTCACCGGCCCGAACGGCGCCCCGCTGGGCAATGTCGCCGTCGTCGTCACGCACGTGCCGTCGAACACCAAGGTGACGACCGTCACCAGCGCCGACGGCTACTACGCCGCCCGCAACCTGCGCGTCGGCGGTCCGTACACGGTCGCGGTCAGCGACCCGGCTCACCAAGGCAAGGTCGTCGACGTCGCCGACGTCGGCACGGGCGCCCCGGTCTCCCTCGACATCGCCCTGGGCAATGCCGACAACCAAGTCTCGCAGATCGTCGTGACCGCGTCGGCCAGCGGCGCTCGCACCCTCGAGACCGGCCCGCGCTCGACCTTCACGGCCAAGGACATCGAAACCCTGCCGTCGTTCAGCCGCGACCTGAAGGATCTGGCGCGCCTGAACCCGTTCGTCACGATCGACCCGACCAACAATAACGCCCTGATCGTCGCCGGTTCGAACAACCGCGTGAACACGGTCTATATCGACGGCGTCAAGCAAGCCGACGACTTCGGCCTGAACGGCAACGGCTATCCGTCGCAGCGTTCGCCGATCTCGCTGGAACTGGTCCGCTCGTTCAACTTCGAAGTCGCCCCCTACGACGTCCAGTACGGCTCGTTCCAGGGCGGCGTGATGAACATCGTCACCAAGTCGGGCGGCAACAGCTTCCACGGCTCGGTCTACGGCGACTACGACTCCTCGCGCATGGCTGGCCGCCACTTCCAAAGCGTCGACGGGACCCGCAACTTCACCGTCGCGCGTTTCGAGGACAAGACCTACGGCGTGACCTTCAGCGGCCCGATCATCAAGGACCGCCTGTTCTTCTCGGCCGGCTATGAAAAGGGCGAATACTCGCAAGCCAGCGACGCCTACGGCCCGTCGGACAGCACCGCGGCCAACAAGGTGAACGGCGTCACCGTCGCCCAGGTCCAGCAGATCCAGAGCATCCTGAAGTCGGTCTACAACTATGACCCGCTCGGCTACGGCCTGACCCTGCCGCCGCAGACCGACAAGAAGTACTTCATCAAGCTCGACGGCAACATCACCGACAAGCACCGCGCGGTGCTGGAATACGCCCGCGAAGAGAACAACAGCACGTTCAACGGCGGCACCAACAACTCGAACAACCTGTCGCTGCTGTCGGAATACTACACCAAGCCGGAAACCAACGAGATCTGGGTTGGTCAGCTGTTCTCGCAGTGGACGGACCAGTTCTCGACGGCGCTGGAATATTCGAGCAAGGAAGTCTCGTCGGTGCGCGCCCCGCTGGGCGGCACGACCTTCGCCAACTTCCAGATCAAGCTCGGCGGCTCGACCGTTCTGCTCGGCCCGGATATCTCGAGCCAGGCCAACGTCCTGGACAACAAGACCAAGACCCTGAAGTTCCGCGCCACCTACAAGGTCGGCGACCACGTCTTCACGGCCGGCGCGATCCGCGAAAAGCTGGACGTCTTCAACGAGTTCGTCCAACGCGCGAACGGCTCCTACGTGTTCGACAACACCTGCGGCGCCAAGGACGCCCTGGTGAACCTGCAAAACCGTCAAGCTTGCTCGCTGGCCTATAACAACGCCGCCGACAACATCGCGACGCACGGCGCGGCCAACTGGAACTCGATCACCAACACGCTGTACGCTCAAGACGAGTACACCGTGATGCCGGGCCTGACGATCCGCGTCGGCCTGCGCGGCGAGTTCTACGACTCCGACACGACCCCGCAGCTGAACCAGCGCTTCCTGGCGCAGTACGGCTTCGCCAACACGGCCACGTACAAGAACATGCACGTGATCATGCCGCGCGTGGGCTTCAACTGGCGTCCGGACGACCGCACCGTCATCACCGGCGGCGTGGGCCTGTTCTCGGGCGGCAGCCCGAACGTGTGGCTGTCGAACAGCTTCAGCAACACCGGCAACCTGCTGGGTTCGGTCAGCTGCTCGCCGACGCAAGCCGCGTCCCCGACGGCCACCGCGCCGACGGCCTGCTCGAGCGCCCTGCTCAACGTCGACGGCAACAAGGTCGGCGACGCCGCCAAGCAAGCCAACACGAACTCGGCCAATCTGGGCACCGGCATCGCCAACGCCGTCGATCCGAACTTCCAAGCCCCGTCGGTGTGGAAGTACTCGATCAGCGCCGCCCGCTACGTGGATATCCCGTACCTGGGCAAGGACTTCCGCTTCCACGCGGACGGCCTCTATCAGCGCACGAACTACGGCATCACCTGGCGTGACCTGTACGCCGACGCCAACCCGGGCCCGCGGGCGCCGGACGGCCGTCCGACCTACCTGTCCAGCCGGACCCAGAACAGCAGCGCGGCCTTCTATGACCTGCTGCTGACCAACACCCGCAAGGGCGGCGGCACCTCCTACGCCCTGGGCGTCGGCAAGGACTGGAACGACGGTTGGGCGCGCGGCCTGAACTTCGACTACACCTACACCCGCACCAACATGAAAGAGACCAACCCGGGCACCAGCTCGGTGGCTCTGTCGAACTACAGCCAGTGGGCCATCAGCGACCGCGACAATCCCGAGGTCGCGATCTCGAACTACAACATCAAGTATTCGATGAAGCTGTCGGTCGGTTACCGTCGCGCCTTCTTCGGCGACTACCAGACCTCGGCGCGCTTCTTCGTCCAGCGCCGCGCTGGCCTGCCCTTCAGCTACACGTTCGACTCGTTCCTGGGCACGAACGCGGGCCAGGCCGATCAGGCGTTCGGCGAAACGGGCGACGTGGCGTTCCGCGACACCCAGCTGTTCTACGTGCCGAAGGCCGACTCGTCGGGCAACATCACGATGACCAGCGACCCGATCGTGCACTTCAACAACGCCGCCGACGCCGCCAAGCTCGACGCGTTCGTGAAGAGCACGGGCCTGAAGGATTACGCCGGCCAGATCGCGCCGCGTAACGCCTTCAAGTCGCGCGACATCACGACGATGGACGTTCGTCTGCAGCAGGAACTGCCCGCCTTCTTCCCGGGCGGCTCGAAGCTGAAGGCGACCCTGGACATCATCAACCTGGGCAACCTGATCAACAAGAAGTGGGGCGTGCTGGAACAGTACTCGTTCCCGTACAAGGTCAACGTGGTGCAGGCCGTGAACTGTCAGGCGACCGCTCTGGCCAACCCGAGCCTGAGCGCCGCCAACAAGGCGACCGCCACGACCGCCTGCGCCGCCGGCCCGGGCAACTACTATCAGTACAGCACGATCTCGCCGACCACGGCGCCGACCGTGAACAGCTCGAACCAAAGCTCGACCTGGTACATCAAGGTCGGCCTGAAGTACGAGTTCTAAGGTCCACGACCTCATCCAGGGGAAAGGGCGGTCCGGCTTCGGGCCGCCCTTTTTCTTTGTCATTTTCGTTTGCTAACTAGGCGGCGCTTGACCCTGGTCCCGAGAGGGGCCATCTGCGCCCCCTTTCGTGTTTTCGCCCCCCGTCTTCCCGTTTCAGGCCCGAGCTTCGCCATGACCGTCATCGTTCCCGCCGAGTGGGCTCCGCACCGCGCCATGTGGGTAGGTTTTCCCAGCCACGCCGAGCTGTGGCAGGAGGATCTCGAGCAGGCGCAGGCCGAGGTCGCCGGCCTCGCCCGCGCCCTGGCCGGTCCCGGCGGCGAGCGCGTGCGCCTGATGGTGGTCGGCGACGAGGCCGAAGCCGCCGCGCGCGCCCTGCTCGGCGACACCGGCGTCGAGATCGTCCGGGGCCAGTTCGGTGACATCTGGCTGCGCGACACCGGCCCGATCTTCGTCGACGATGCTGGCAAGGCCGTGGCGGCCGGCTTCCAGTTCAACGGCTGGGGCGGCAAATACAGCCTCGAGGGCGACGACATCGTCGCCGAGCAGATCGCCGCCGCCTCGGGCGCGCCGCTGGTCCGCAACGGCTTCATCCTCGAGGGCGGCGCCCTCGATCATGACGGCAACGGCACGATCCTGACCACGCACCAGTGCCTGCTCAACGCCAATCGCAACGCCGGCTGGGACGAGGCCTCGGCCAGTTCGGCCCTGGCCTCCGCCCTGGGCGCCAAGAAGGTGCTGTGGCTGGGCGATGGTCTGCTGAACGACCACACCGACGGCCATGTCGACAACCTGGCGCGCTTCGTGGCGCCCGGCGTCGTGGCCTGTCCGATGGCTTTCGGGGCCGACGATCCGAACGCCCAGGTCTATGCCGAGACCGCGCGCCTCTTGGCCAGCATGACCGACAGTCGGGGCTCGCCGCTGCAGGTCGCGCGCATCCCCTCGCCGGGCAAGATCCTCGACGAGGACGGCGAGCCGATCCCCGCCTCGCACATGAACTTCCTGATCGCCAACGAGGCGGTCATCGTGCCGATCTATGCCGAGGAGTCGGGGGCCTTCGCCGTCGAGGTGATCAAGGGCCTGTTCCCCGAGCGCCAGGTCATCGGCCTGCCGTCCACCGCCATCCTGACGGGCGGCGGCTCGTTCCACTGCATCAGCCAGCAGGAGCCCGCCTAATGGCCCGCACGCTCAGCGTCGCCGCGATCCAGACCTCTTACGGCATGGATCTGCAGGCCAATATCAAGAAGACCGAAGCCTTCATCCGCGAGGCCGCGTCCAAGGGCGCGCAAGTCATCCTGCCGTCCGAGCTTTTCCAGGGGCCGTACTTCTGCGTCGCCCAGGAGGAGCGCTGGTTCGCGGAGGCCCATCCGTGGCGCGAGCATCCGGTCGTCAAGGCGATCGCGCCGCTGGCCGGCGAGTTGGGCGTGGTGCTGCCGATCTCGATCTTCGAGCGCGAGGGCCCGCACTACTTCAACAGCCTCGTGATGGCCGACGCCGACGGCTCGCTGATGGGCGTCTATCGCAAGAGCCACATCCCCGACGGCCCGGGCTATATGGAGAAGTACTATTTCCGGCCCGGCGACACCGGTTTCAAGGTCTGGGACACGCGCTTTGGCCGGATCGGCGTCGGCATCTGCTGGGACCAGTGGTACCCGGAGGCCGCCCGCGCCATGGCCCTGATGGGCGCCGAGGCCCTGTTCTACCCGACCGCGATCGGCAGCGAACCGCACGACCCGAGCCTGGACACCGCCTTGCCGTGGCGGAGGGCCATGCAGGGCCACGCCGTCTCGAACGTGATCCCGGTGATCGGCGCCAACCGGATCGGCTTCGAGCCGTGGGAGGGCTATCCGAACGGCGGCCAGACCTTCTATGGCTCGTCGTTCGTGGCCGATCATCGCGGCGACCTGGTGTCGGAGCTCGGGCGTTCGGACGAAGGCCTGGTCAGCGCCACCTTCGATCTCGACTTCCTGACGACGCACCGCGCCGCCTGGGGCTTCTTCCGCGACCGCCGGCCCGAATTCTATTCGGCGCTGTCGACCGGCCGCCCGGCTTGATCGAGACCTGCCTGTGATCGAGACCGAGCGCCTGATCCTTCGTCCGCCCGTCGATGGAGACCGGGCGTCGGTGGCGGCGATCGGCGCCGACCCCGAGGTCGGCCGGTGGCTGGGCGGCGTGCGTGACCGCGCCGCCAGCGATCTGCTGGTCGACCGCTGCCTGGAGCATCTGGAACGGTTCGGCTTCGGCATCGGCGTGATCGAGCGCAAGGCCGACCGGCGGGTGATCGGGATGGCCGGTCTGGGCTATGTCCCCGACGGCCTGCCCGAGGAGGGGGAGGTCGAGATCGGCTGGCGCCTGCTGTCCGAGGTCTGGGGGCAGGGCTACGCGACCGAGGCCGCCCGCGCCTGGCTGGCCGAAGGGTTCCAAAAGATCGGCGCGACCGAGATCGTCGCCTTCACGGCGCGGATCAATGTCGCTTCGCAAAAGGTCATGCGCCGTATCGGCATGGTCGCGACGCCGGATCGCGATTTCGACCATCCGCTGGTGGCCGAGGGCGATCCGCTGCGGCCGCACGTGACATGGATCGCTCGGCCCTAGGCGGCCAAGTCCCGTCCGTGAGAGCGGCAAGATTGCCGGTCGGCCTGGGATCGGCTAGAAGGCCGAGCCTTCGCGGTCGTCATCGAGCGCCCGTTTCTTATTCTGTCGTAGAGCTCTTCATGGAAACGACCCAGTCCGCCGGCGAAATCTCCGGCAACGTTCTGTTCTACCACTCGCCTGAACCGCTGAACCGCGAACAGCACGCCAAGCTGGCTCTGGTCCACAAGGACAAGCCGTATGGTTTCGCCGCCGCCGGCACCGCCGTGCCGCTGACGGTCTCGGAATTCGCGCCGGCCGCCCTGACCTATCCGGTGATCTTCGCGGGCGAAGACCGCGTGCCGCTGGCGGTGATGGGCCTGAACCAGCAAGAAAACCTGTTCATCGAGGCCGATGGCTCGATCGAGCCGAACGTCTATATCCCGGCCTATATCCGTCGCTATCCGTTCGTGCTGGCCAATGACGACACGGCCGATCGCCTGATCGTCTGCATCGACCGCGGTTCGGACCTGCTGTCCGAAGCCGGCCAGACCCCGCTGTTCGACGCCAAGGGCGAGCCGACCGAATACACCCAGAACTGCATCAAGTTCTGCGACGACTTCGAGGTCGAGCGCCGTCGCACGGACTCGTTCGTCCAGCTCCTGAAGGACCTGGACCTGTTCGAGCTGAAGAAGGCCGTGTTCCAGCCGCAGGACGAAACCGGCGCGCCGGCCGGCGAGCTCGTCACCGTCGCCGAATATTTCGGCGTTTCGGAAGAGAAGCTGAACAAGCTTTCGGCCGACAAGCTGAAGGAACTGCAGGAAAACGGCGCTCTCGCCCAGATCTACGCGCACCTGGTGTCGCTGCTGGGCTGGGATCGTTTGATCACCAAGACCATGCTGAAGCAGGCCGCTCAAGCGCCGGCCGCCAACCTGAACTGAGGTTCGGCGTCAGCTGAATGACGGAAGGGCGGCGGGGCTTCGGCTTCGCCGCCTTTTCTTTATCGCGCGAAGATGCTGCGGGTCAGGCACGAGAAGACCAGCCGGCCCGCCTCGTCCAGCAGATCGTGCTGGGCGATGACGATGCCCTTGCCCTCGCCGACCGGGTCCTTGCCCATCACGGTCATCCGGCCGCGCAACAGCTCGCCGACGGGCGGATTGCGTAGCCAGCGCAGGGCGTCGACGCCCAGGCGCTTGGTCTGGGGCCAGGCGGCGCTGGCTTCGGCGTCAAGGCGCGACCAGAGCGCGAAGACCATGCCGTCCGGCGCGCCGTTCTCCACCGGCCAGCCCGGATGGAACGCGGCGACGAAGGCCGCCAGGGCCTTTTCGTCCACGGCCCGTGAGCCCAGATTGACGACCTGTCCGATCTCGATGTCGTCGAAGGCGGCGGGCATCAGCGTCTCCCGATTGATTCTCTTTCGACTGTCCCTTGAGCCTTGGCCATTGTCGAGACGCGCGCGGCGCGCCATGTGTTCGTCCGCTGTCGTTTTTCACCGAGCCCGTCGCCGATGTTCCTGAAGAAGTTCGTTCTCGCCCTGCAAGCCCTGCTGATGGCGGGCCTCGTGGCGAACGCCGCGGCGGCTGGGCCGGTGGTCAATTCCGGGCACATCGAGTCCGAGCTGATCGCGCAGGAAAGCGGCGTCGCGCCGGGCGGCACGGTCTATGTCGCCCTGCGCCAGAAGATCATTCCGGGCTGGCACACCTATTGGCGCAATCCGGGCGACGCGGGCGAGGCGACCAAGATCGCCTGGACCCTGCCCGCCGGCTGGAGCGCCGGCGACATGGTCTGGCCGGCGCCGATCAAGGCCAAGCTGGGTCCGCTGCTGGACTACGCCTACGAGGGCCAGGTGCTGATCCCCGTGCCGATCACCGCGCCCGCCAACGCCCAGCCAGGAACGACGATCAGCCTCAACGCCGCCGTCCAGTACCTGGTCTGCCAGGATGTCTGCGTCCCCGAGGACGCCAAGCTGACCCTTCTGTTGCCGGTTGTCGCCGCCGCGCCCACGGCCGATCCTCAATGGGGCGCGGCGATAGGCGACGTCCTGGCCAAGGCTCCAAAGCCCGCCGGGCTGAAGGCGGTGTTCAAGCTGGACGGTCCGACCCTGAAGCTGGCGATCACCGGCGCGCCGCTGAAGGGCGCCGACATGGCCGACGCCTATTTCTACCCGTACTCGCCAAAGGTCATCGAGCACGCCGCGCCGCAGGCGATCGAGCGCGGCCCGGAGGGCCTGACCCTGTCCATCAAGGCCGGCTACGACTTCGTCGGCGGGGGTAAGGCGCCGAGCGAACTGGCCGGCGTGCTGGAGACCCGTTCTGGCGCCTGGGAAGTCACCGCGACGCCGGGCGAACCGCCCGCCGCCGCGATGGGGCTGGGGGCGCCGGCCGCCGCGTCCGCGCCGAACGCCGGCGGCGTCTCCGGCGGCCTGCTCGGCGCGCTGTTGTTCGCCTTTGTCGGCGGCCTGATCCTCAACCTGATGCCGTGCGTCTTCCCGGTGCTGTCGATGAAGGCCGCCAGCCTGGCCGGACATGCTCACGACGCCGGCAAGACCCGTCTGCAGGGCCTGGTGTTCCTGCTGGGCGTCGTCGCCACCTTCCTGGCGCTGGCGGGCTTGCTGCTGGCCGTCCGCGCCGGCGGGGCGGCCGTGGGGTGGGGCTTCCAGCTGCAGTCGCCGCTGGTCATCGCGGGCCTGGCCCTGCTGATGCTGCTCGTCGCCCTGAACATGTCGGGCGTCTTCGAGATCGGGACCTCGGTCCAGGGCGTCGGCGCCGAGGCGTCTTCCAAGGGCGGGGCGGCCGGCGCCTTCTTCACCGGGGCTCTGGCCGTGGTGGTGGCCGCGCCCTGCACCGCGCCGTTCATGGCCGGCGCCCTGGGCTACGCCCTGACCCAGCCGCCGATCGTGGCCCTGGCCGTGTTCCTGGCCCTGGCCCTGGGCTTCGCCGCGCCGTTCGTCGCCGTGGCCTTCGTGCCCGGCCTCCAGAAGCTCCTGCCGCGTCCCGGCGCCTGGATGGAGGTCCTGAAGAAGGGGTTGGCCTTCCCGATGTACGGCGCGGCCCTGTGGCTGGTCTGGGTGTTCGCCCAGCAGGCCGACACCCTGGCTCTGGGCCAGGTGCTGGCGGCCGGTGTCTTGGCGGCGTTTGGCGCTTGGCTATACGGCCTGTCGCAGGCGCGGCGCGCCTCGGGCAAGCCGTCGACGGCCTCGGCGATCGTCGGCCTCGTGGCGGTGGTCGCGGCGGTCGCCGTGGCCGGCGTCTCCGCTGTCGCGGCCAAGCCGGCTTCGACCGCCGCGGCCACATCCCAGGCGCCCGTCGCCGGCCCCGGTCTGGTCGCCGAGGCCTGGTCGCCGGAAAAGGTTAAGGCCCTTCAGGCCGAGGGGCGTCCAGTGCTGGTCGACTTCACGGCCGCCTGGTGCGTCACGTGCCAGGTCAATGAGAAGGTCGCCCTGTCCGGCGCCAAGGTCGCCGACGCCTTCAAGGCCAAGAACGCGGTCTACTTGAAAGCCGACTGGACCAATCGGGATCCGACCATCGCCAAGGCTCTGGCGGAGTTCGGCCGGGTCGGCGTGCCGCTATACGTGGTCTATCCCAAGGCGGGCGGCGCGCCGGCCATCCTGCCGCAGCTGCTGACCGAGGGCCTGGTCGTCGACGCCATCGAGAAGGCGGGGCGTTAAAGCGCCCTACTTCTTGCCGAAGGGCAGCCGCTCCCGGACCTTGTCGATCGGGGTGCGGGTCGTGGTGACCGGCGGCGGCGCGTTGATCACCGGGACAGGCAGCGGATAGGCGCGCCAGCCGCTGGCGATCAGGGCGCCGAAGCCCTGGCAGCGCGGCAGGAACTTGACCATGCCGGTGCGCGGCTTGGGGAAGGGCGGCGGCTGGGAGACGCCCTGGCGGGTCGGGTCGACGAAGCGCCAGTCGCTGGGCAGGCCATAGCCGCGCTCGCCGCCGATGCGGACGGCCTGATAGGCGATGTTGGCCTGGAACGGCGAAACGCCATAGCGAAGCATGGCCCGCAGGAAGATCTGGTCGGCTTCCTCGCGCTTGCCGGGCTCGCCGATCGTGTAGAGCCAGTCATGGATGATCGCGGCGCGGGCCGTCGGACCCTGGGGGTCGACCACGGCCTGGCCGTACCAGGGCACGCTGGCGAAGTCGGTGACATACCAGCGCGGCACCACGATCACTTTGCCGGTCTCGACATCGCAGTAGGGGAACTCTGCGTCGAGGGTGAACAGCTTGCGGCCGTCCTTGGTCTGGTTGAACAGCATGATCGGCTGCGGCGTCAGCGAGCTGGGCGGCGTCGGCGCGGTCACCGGCACATAGACGGTGGTGCTCTTCTCGGTCGTGCAGGCGGCGAGGGTCAGGGCGAGCGCGGCGAGGGTCAGGCCGGAGCGGATCTTCGAGGACATGGCGTGGCGATTAGGGCCCAGACGGGCGGCCTTGCAAGGGTTGGTCGACTAGCCGACGCCTTAAGCGCGCGTGTTGCGGCGATTCTGGGGCCAGCGGCGATTAGGCCGCGGGCTGGGGCGGCGCGGTGATGACCTCGATATTGTCGTTCAGCAGATAGACCATGTCGCGCAGGGCCAGGTCCTGGTCCTTGATGGTCTTGGCCGCGCCGACGGCCGTCAGTTTCTCGGGCAGATCCTGGCTGATGCCGCGCAGGATGCATTTGAGGTCATCGACCGCGCCCCGCGCCTTCAAGGTCAGGTGCCCCTTCATGTCCAGGCTGGAGAGCTCGCCGATCTTGCCGGAGAAGGCGTCGAAGCCTTTCAGCGGCTTGGCCGTGGCGGCCGTGTCGGCGCCGGCCAGGGTCTTGCGATAGCTCTCGGCCTCGGCCTTCAGCTGCCGGGCGCGCTTGACGATGTCCTGGAACAGCGGCTCTCCGGCCACCGAGGCCGGGGCGGCGGGCTGCTGCTGCACGGCGGGCGCGGGGCCGGCGGCCTGGCCGGGGCTGTAAGCGGCGAACCACAGCAGGGCGGAAACGGCGACGGCGTCGCAGGACATGGCGGACTCCGGCAAAAAACGTCATTGGTCCGCCATGACGCGGCGGCGGGCGTTTGATAAGCCGCTTGGCGTAAACGCCGATTTACCAAACTTGAGGATGCCGCGCATGGCCGATCTCGACATCGCCTGGACTCGCCTGGAAGCCGCCGCCAAGGCCGCGGGCCAAAAGCGCATCGTCGAGTTCTTCGACGCCGAGCCGGAGCGGCTGGAGGCCCTGACCCTGGACGTCGCCGGCCTGCACCTGGACCTCTCCAAGCAGGCCTGGGACGAGGCCGGCCTAGAGGCCGCGCTCGACCTGGCCCACGCGGCGGACGTCGAGGGCGTCCGGACCCGGATGTTCGGCGGCGAGGCGATCAACGGCTCCGAGGGGCGCGCGGTCCTGCACACGGCGCTGCGCGCGCCCGCCGGCGCCGACGTCAAGGCGCTGGGCCAGCCGGTCATGGCCGAGGTCGAGAGCGTCCGCCAGCGGATGAAGGCCTTCGCCGAGGCCGTCCGCGCCGGCGAAATCCGGGGCGCGACCGGCAAGCCGTTCAAGGCCATCCTGCACATCGGCATCGGCGGCAGCGACCTGGGGCCGCGCCTTCTGTGGGACGCCCTGCGTCCGATCAAGCCGACCATCGACCTGCGCTTCGTGGCCAATGTCGACGGCGCCGAGTTCGCCCTGACCACGGCCGATCTCGATCCCGAGGAGACCCTGGTCATGGTGGTCTCCAAGACCTTCACGACGCAGGAGACCATGGCCAACGCCGGCGCGGCCCGCGCCTGGCTGGTCGCCGCGCTGGGCGAGCAAGGCGCGAACCAGCATCTGGCCGCCATCTCGACGGCGCTGGACAAGACCTCGGCCTTCGGCGTGCCGGACGAGCGGGTGTTCGGCTTCTGGGACTGGGTCGGCGGCCGCTATTCGCTGTGGTCGTCGGTCAGCCTGTCGGTGGCCGTGGCCTGCGGCTGGGACGTGTTCCAAGGCTTCCTGGACGGCGGCGCGGCGATGGACGCCCACTTCCAGTCCGCGCCGCTGGGCAAGAACGCGCCGATCCTGCTGGCCCTGGCCCAGATCTTCAATCGCAACGGCCTGGACCGCCGGGCCCGCTCGGTCGTGCCGTACTCGCACCGCCTGCGCCGCCTGGCCGCGTTCCTGCAGCAGCTGGAAATGGAGAGCAACGGCAAGTCGGTCGGCCCCGATGGCCAGCCGGTCAAGCGCGGCACGGCGACGGTCGTGTTCGGCGACGAGGGCACCAACGTCCAGCACGCCTATTTCCAGTGCATGCACCAGGGGACGGACGTCACCCCGATGGAGCTGATCGGCGTCGCCAAGTCCGACGAAGGGCCGGCCGGGATGCACGAGAAGCTGCTGTCGAACCTGCTGGCCCAGGCCGAGGCCTTCATGGTCGGCCGCACGACCGAGGACGTCGTCGCCGAGCTGCGGGCCAAGGGCGTTCCGGACGCCGAGATCGCCACCCTGGCGCCGCAGCGGACCTTCGCCGGCAACCGTCCGTCGACCCTGGTGGTGCTGGACCGCCTGACGCCCCAGACCTTCGGCGCCCTGATCGCCCTCTACGAGCACAAGACCTTCGTCGAGGGCGTGATCTGGGGGATCAACAGCTTCGACCAGTGGGGCGTGGAGCTGGGCAAGGTGATGGCCAACCGCATCCTGCCCGAGCTGGAGCGCGGCGCGGCGGGCCAGCACGATCCGTCGACCACGGCCCTGATCCAGCGACTGAAGAAGTAGCCGCAATCGCTCCAGGTGGACTGGGGTCCTCTAGCAGTGATCCCAGCCAACCCTTTCAGGGGGGCACCATTTTCCCGTAGGATCGGGCCGTTCCAGACAGGCAGTCAAGTACTGCTTCGCATCCTCGACACAAGCCAACCAGCCGGGGCCGCCTGGGTAGTAGTAGTTCCCATTCTCATCCTGGATCCCACGGCACCACTGCTGGGCGGCATAGGTGCAGTCATCGACACCAGCTCTAGCGGTGGGGGTCTGCGCTGCAGTCGCGATCATCATCACAGCGATCGCTGCCGCGACGTGGAGAATTCTACGCATATCATAACTCCCATGTTGCGATGCAACTTTGGGTGAGTTCAAAGAATTTGCAACTAAAAAGTAACCCCAGCTCTACTTAGCTCTAAAACGTCTTGCGCACCCGCAGGGTCCAGAAGGTGCGGGGGTTGATCTCGCGGTCCTCGACAAAGGACACCGGCCGGGCCGGGGTGCGGTCGGCATAGACGACATAGCGCTGGCGGAAGTCGTTCCAGACATTGATCTGGGCGCGGATCGCCAGGCTGGGGGTCGGCTTGTACTCGGCGAAGGCCGAGTAATAGCCCGTGCCGCGCCACTTGTAGGTCTGGTCCGGATCGTAGGTGCCCTGGCCCAGCAGCGGGATTACGTCGAAGCCCCACTGGGTCTTCCAGCGCGGCAGGTCCTGCTGGAAGCCGATGTCGGCCTGGGTCGGCCGCACCCGCGAGATCGGGCGCTTGCGCCCCGTGGTCGGATCGGTGACGTGGCTGTCGTTCCAGTCGTTCTTGAAAGTGATCCGGCCGCCGCCCACGCCCAGCTTGTCGGTCGGGACCACGATATTGACCGACAGCTTGTCCAGCGTGCCGTCGCCGATATTGCCCGTCGCCGATAGGCCGCCCGGCAGCGGCAGGCGGTCGATCACGCCGATGATCTCGTCGTGGCGATAGGTCACCGAGACCACGCCCTGGCCCCAGAACCGGCGCTCGTAGCCCACTTCCGAGATCCAGCGCTGCTCGGGCCGCAGGTCGACATTGCCGCCATAGACCTGGCCGTTGCTCAGCGAGGCCGAGGCCGCGAAGTCGTTGAAGTCCAGCTGGCCCAGCTCGCGCTCGAACCGCACGCGCACCTGGCTGGCCGGCGAGGGCGTCCAGGTCAGCAGCACGCGCGGCTTGGCGTAGAAGAAGCTCTTCTTGGCGCTGGCGTCGCCCGACTGCTTGATGGTCGAGGTCTCGAGGCGCACCTGGCTTTCCAGGTTCAGCTTCGGACCGATCCGCCAGACGGCCTTGGCGAAGGCCTCGCCGCGCAGCTCCTCGACCTTGACCGAGGCCGAGGGCAGGGGCACGTCGACGCCGTCCTCGGTGTAGGCCTGCTTGGTGTCGAGCATGTTGTAGGCGACCTCGCCGCCGCCCTCCAGCGTCAGGTCCGGCGAGCGCTCGTTGCGCACCAGGGTCCGCAGGATGGTCTCGCCGTCGTCGCCCTTGGAGGTGAACTTCTGGAACGGGCTGGCCACGCCGTCCTCGCGCTCGGCGCCGGTCGAGGCGTTGCGGAAGGTGTCGAAGCTGTGGATCGCCCGGGTCTCCAGCGTCCAGGTCGGGGCCAGCGGGCGGATATAGGTCAGGCCGACCTCGCCGAACTTGGTGTCTTCCGAATAGGCCGTGCGGTTGAAGCTGGTCGCCGAGACGTCCTGCTGCCATTCCTGCCAGTCGTGGATGCCGTAGCGGGCCGTGGCCTCCAGCTTGCCGCCCGCGAACGGACCCGAATAGTTGAGGCGGATCGAATTGCTGCCGCCCCAGCCGTCGTTCGAATAGGCCGTGTCGCGCAGCACGTTGCCGGCCGCGTCGCGGCGCACGGTGCGGCCCGTGCCGTTGCTGTCGCTGCTGCTGGTCCCATCGCTGAGCAGCACGCCCCAGCTGCGATCGCCGTTATTGGCCGTGAACTGATAGCTGCCGCCATAGACGTCGTGGCCGCCGTCGAAGATCTGGGCGTTCCAGGTCAGGATCTGCTGGGTGTTGACGCCCTTCTTCAGGATGACGTTGGCCACCATCGCATAGCCCTGCATGTCGATGCCGGCCGCCCCGCCGCGCACCAGCTCGATCCGCTCGACCTGGCTGGCCGGGGTGCGCGACAGCACGTTGGAGCCGGTGTCGTTCTTCGAGGCCGGGCGGTTGCCGTTGATCAGCACATTGCCGACCGCCCCCTCGAAGCCGCGCGTCTGGGCCCCGTCATTGATCGAGAAGCCGGGGATCCGGTTGACCATGTCCTGGGCGGTGTTCGGACGATTGGCGGCGAAGAAGTCGGGCGTGAAGACCAGGACTCCGCTCTGATCGGCCTCGGCCGTCGGGGCGGGCGCGGGCGTGGTCGTCTGGGCCGTGGCTTGGCCGGCGAGCGCCGCGCTGGCGACGACGAATACCGCCGCCGTCGCCAGCAACTGGGTCCTGGTCATTCGTATTTCCCCTCAATTGACGAGAGGTCTGGACGCCAGGGTCGTTCATCTCAAGTTACAAGCCGGAAAGGTGGATTACATTTCGGCAATCGTTACAGGAAGTTCATGTTCCTTTACGCGGGGAGGGCTGTGGATAATTCTAGACCAGACCGATTTGACTTAAGACTTCATGTATAGAGTTAGGCCCGTCCGAGATTTTCATCGCGCGGAATGTTGTTGGCTCGACGCCTCCCCGGTCCCGAGAGGGGGCGGGATTTTCTTCCCGCCCCTGTCGGCTCGCGCCCCGCTCATCCGTCCTCGCTCCAAACGGAGGGACGACACACATGCGCGAGACGATCACGACCTGGGCCGGCTGGATGCTGTCGGGGGCGTTTTCCCTGTTCATCGCCGGCGCCTCGATCGCGCCGAAGCTGCTGCGGCTGCCGGCGGCCACCCAGACCCTGGAGAAGCTCGGCTGGGACCCGCGCCACGCGCTGACGATCGGGATCATCGAGGCGACGTGCCTTGTGCTCTACCTGATCCCGCGCACCCGCCTACTGGGCGCGGTGCTGTTCACGGGCCTCCTGGGCGGCGCGATGGCCACCCAGATGCGCGCCGGGAGCCCGCTGTTCAGCCACGTGCTTTTCGGCGTCTATCTGGGCCTTCTCCTGTGGGGCGGCCTGTGGCTCCGCGACCCGGCGCTACGAGCGGTGTTTCCGGTTAGGGTGGGCCCCCCTTCTCCCCTTGCGGGAGAAGGTGTCGGCGAAGCCGACGGATGAGGGGTCGATAAACGGCGCCGTGCGACCCCTCACCCGGCCCTGACGGGCCACCCTCTCCCGCAAGGGGAGAGGGGTTGCGCTGAGCTAAATGTTCCTATTATGTTCTTGTCATGGTTGATCGCTCGCGCCAACTCGCCTTAGCCCGCCAACTGCGCCGCGAGCCGCCGGCGACCGAGCGTCTGCTGTGGCGACTGCTGCGTGACCGCCGCCTCGAGGGGCTGAAGTTTCGGCGGCAGGTCCCGATCGGCCGTTACGTCGTGGACTTCGTCTGCCTGCGCCATCGTCTAGTCATCGAGGCGGACGGCCCCCACCATCAGGACTCGCCGACCGACCCGCTCCGCGACGCCTGGCTGATAGGGCAGGGCTTCCGCGTGCTGAGGTTCGTCAACGGCGAGATCCAGGGCTATCCGGACCGCGTCCTGGGCCTGATCCTGGAGGCGGTCGCCGCGCCGCCGTGTGACCCCTCACCCGACCCACTTCGTGGGCCACCCTCTCCCGCAAGGGGAGAGGGAAACTAACCCCGCCCTTCTCAACTTGCGGGAGAAGGTGTCGGCGAAGCCGACGGATACGTGGTCGATAAGCATATCCACCGCCCCCCGACCACCCCCGGACCCGGCGGCCCCAAGCCGCGCGCGCCGTCCCTTGAGCCGCGCCGTGTTCGGCGCCTAAGCTCGGGACAAGGACAAGACCGAGGGGAGGGGGCGACGATGCGGCTGGCCCGCTGGATATTCCGCCTGGCCGGGATCTACGGGATCCTGCTGCTGGCGCCGATGTACTTTCTGGAGCGACAGGTCGCCGGCCCGGCCGGGGTTCTTCCCCACGCGGAGAACTATTACGGCTTCATCGGCGCGGCCCTGGCCGCCCAGGCGCTGTTCCTGATCATCGCCCACGACCCGATCCGCCTGCGCCCGGCCATGCTGGCCGGGGTGCTGGAGAAGCTGGCCTTCGGCGTCCCGGTCTGGGCGCTGTGGCTGCAAGGCCGCGTCGCCGCGCCGGTCGTGGCGTTCGGGACGATCGACCTCGTTCTGGCGGCGCTGTTCGTCCTGGCCTACGTCCGCACCCCGCCGACGGGGGCTTGAGCCGTCTCTCCTCCCCCGATGGGGGAGGGGAACCGCCGAACGGCGGTGGAGGGGGCCACCACCAAGCCCACCAAACCCCGCCGTCATTCTCGCCAGGCTCACAAAACCCACCGTCATTCTCGCCCTCGTGGCGAGAAACCCTGGTTCAGCTGACACGTGCGGCGCCAGCGAACCGCCAGCGGTTCGCCCCTCCCGCCCTTGCGGCGGACAGAGGGGTTCCCGCCACAAGGGCGGGAATGACGGGGTTTATTGGGATGGGCCAGTGAACACCCCGACCACCCCAGGTTGGGCCAAGTCTTACATCTCTTGGAGGCTGCAGCGTGCTGGGCGGGGAGGCATAGGCGGCTGCGTTGTAGCCGCTCTCCATTTTCTTCCTAGGTTAGGGTGTTAAGCTATAATGTTGATAGGGCGGCTCGAACTGACTGATGAAGTACAAATCGTTCCTCTAGGAGAGGGTTTGCTTCTCCTCGGACTGCCCACAACTGCCTTACCTTTTTATTTTCGTTGGTAAAGTGATTTCCAATCAGTCCGACGCGAAACAGTAGTCTTAGCAAATTATCAACTCCTAGTCTGTCTCGCAGGCGCTTTACTTCTTTATTCTTGTCTGCCACCGCATTCATGCGAGATAGAATATCCTCCCGCGTGAATGCATAGTTCTTGCCTCTTAGAATAGATAAAATTGCTTGCCGTCCTGGCTCGTCGTAAGTCGCAGATATCTCGTCCATAAATTCTTCAAGCATGTCTTCTCCGAACTTCTGCTCGGAGTTGTCAAAATCATCTTTTGTAAAGCGAGTTCGGCCGTAAGCCAACTCGGCGGCTGCTGTTAGTCTCAAAAGAACTCCTCTTGGACGATGCATTCCGGAGTCAAGAAGGTACTTTTTGAAATCCTTCCCTAGAACCTTCTGTGGAAAATATTCTCCCCAGACATCTTCCGTATATGCACCTTCCAGAGATATTTCGGAATTTCTAATTTTGTTCTCAAAAATTGACAGAACTGGATGGCTATCTACGTCTTCATTATGCCAATTTAAGCTTACGCCGAAGGCGCTAACTAGCTTTGATATCTCCTGAGTCGTCGTGGTAACTGAGTGCAGTATTTCCGATCGCACGCTGGCGCAGGCCACTACGTCTATTCCGGCGCTCGAAAACAAATTATTTATAGAGTAGACGGAGAATAGCAAATCGCGAACCATCCTGCGGTCTCGCTCGCCATCGCCATCATCGCTAATAAAAAACTCGAGCTCGTCAAAATAGATTCGTATAGAAGCGCTCTTAATTAGCTTTATTTTGGTTATAGATGCTTGTACCAATCTCACTAGGTCTAATAGCGGAATTCGGTCCCCGTCAGTCCTTCGGGCGGCGACTTCGGCGCTTATTTCGGACTTAAGTGCGCCAAAATCTATTTTAAGCTTCACGTTGCCCTTTATGGAATCAATATGAAACTTGTCGTATAGCGTATTAAATCTCGCCTTATCAGCTTCAAGCAATAATACAATATCTTTGAATATATCAGATCCTTCTACGATGTCATCTGTCTCTATAAGCCTTACTATATTCTTAAGTATATACCACTCCCATATGGTCTTGTAATCGGCCTCAAGTCGGAATGACCTTTGATCTTCAACGACAATCATATCGACCATCTTATCAAGCTGGTCGCGATCTTCTTTTCGGAGTTCTGATTTAAATAATATTACCTTGCTTTTATTGGGGGCGCCATTTCTTTTTAAATGCCAAAGTAAAGTGGTTTTTCCGCTGCCTTTCGGTCCCAGAATGTAGAAGCGAGCACCGGTTCGAAGTTCTTCCATCCTTATTCTGGGCGGATTAACGAACGAGTTGTCCAGGATCGACAGGTCCGCTCTATCTTGTTTCATATATTCATGAAGAGCGTCGCGCTCGCCAAAGTGAATATCTTCAATTTGAATTGGAAGCGTCATGGAGGTCCTCGTCGAGTGGGACGAGACTAGGTGGTCCTGATAGGTCGCACAACCGAATGATGAGTGGTGTCTGAGGGCCACCGTTCCAAGATAACGCGCGCCTGGCCATTAGCCTGTAGTTGCCTTGTTATGGCGGCTTTAGGTGCCGCTGGTGGCACAATCTGCGTCGATTGGTGCTTACTGGCGGTCCAAAGCCACTGTGAGGGCCTGGCAGTTGGTCTATCAAGTGTAGAGCGGCAGCCCTCTGGAGCTTTCTCCCAATCCGAGCCCCCTTCCCCCAACGCCCCATCTCCGCTACACCGCCCCCGCAATGACCCGCACGCCGCACCATCACGGCCACCACCACCATCCGACCTCGCCTCGCGGGATCGGCCGGGTCCGCTCGCTCTAAAAGCAAGCCCCCAGCCAGCCCCCGCCTAGCGGATGGGGCTTGGCTCAAGCGCCATCCGTCGAAGCCTAGAAGACCTTAGGACCGACGATGACCACCGACTCCAACGACACGACCCCGCAAGACTTTCGCCCCGAGGCGCGCAGCCCGCGCGGCTTCGCCGACAAGCGCGCGCGCGACCTGCGGGCCGAGCGGGCGATCCTGGAGGCGGTGTCGGCGGTTTATGAGCGCTACGGCTTCGAGGCGCTGGACACCGGGGCGTTCGAATACGCCGACGCCCTGGGCAAGTTCCTGCCCGACAGCGACCGGCCCAACGAGGGCGTGTTCGCGCTGCAGGACGACGACGACCAGTGGATGGCGCTGCGCTACGACCTGACCGCGCCGCTGGCCCGCTTCGCGGCGCAGAACTGGGAGACCCTGCCCAAGCCCTTCCGCCGCTACGCCTTCGGGCCGGTGTGGCGCAACGAGAAGCCGGGGCCGGGGCGCTTCCGCCAGTTCATCCAGTGCGACGCCGACACGGTGGGCTCGGCCCGTCCGGAGGCCGACGCCGAGATCATCGCCATGGCCGTCGAGGGGCTGGAGGCGGCGGGCCTGCCGCGCGGGGCGGCGGTGCTGAAGATCAACAATCGCAAGCTCCTGAACGGCCTCCTGACCGCCGCCGGGGCCGACAGCGCCGGCCAGAAGCTGGCCGTGCTGCGCGCGGTCGACAAGCTGGACCGCCTGGGCGTCGACGGCGTGCGGCTCTTGCTGGGCGAGGGGCGCCTGGACGAGAGCGGCGACTTCACCAAGGGCGCGGGCCTCAAAGGGCAGGCGGTCGACCAGGTGCTGGACTTCGTCCAGGCGGGTTCGTCCGGCGGTCGGTCGGCGACGCTGGACAATATCGCCCGCGTGGTGGCCGGCTCGGCCGAGGGCGACGAGGGCCTCCTGGAGCTGTCGCGGATCGACGCGGCCCTGACCAGCCTCGGCATCGCCGACGACCAGGCCTTCATCGACCCGTCGATCGTCCGGGGGCTGGAATACTACACCGGCGCGGTGTTCGAGGCCGAGCTGCTGCTCAGCACCACCGACGAGAAGGGGAACAAGGTCACCTTCGGCTCGATCGGCGGCGGCGGGCGCTATGACGACCTGGTGGCGCGGTTCACGGGGCAGGTGACGCCGGCGACGGGCTTCTCGTTCGGGGTGTCGCGCCTGGCGGCGGCGCTGCGGGCGGCGGGCCGCGAGCCGGGCGGCGTCGCGCGCGGGCCGGTGGTGGTGATCGCCTTCGACCAGGCGCACATGCCGGAGTACTTCTCCGTCGTCGGACAGCTGCGCGCGGCGGGCATTCCGGCCGAGGTGTATCTGGGGACCTCGGGCATGAAGCCGCAGATGAAATACGCCGACCGCCGGAACGCGCCGGCCGTGGTCATGCTGGGCGGCGACGAGATCGCGGCCGGGACCGTGACCATCAAGGACCTGGACGCCGGCCGTCAGGCCGCCGAGGGCCTGACCGACAACGCCGCCTGGAAGGCCGAACGTCCGGGCCAGCAGACCATCCCGCGCGACCAGCTGGTCGCCGCCGTCCGCAAGATCATTGGGGGCTGATGACGTGAGGCTCGAGCGTTCCATTCCGGCGGCGGCGCTGGACGCCATCCGCGCGCCGCTGCTGGCGGCCGGGGCGACCCCGGTCGACGCGCCGGTGCTGCAGCCCCTGGGTCTGCTGCTGGACCTGGCCGGCGAGGCCATGCGGTCGCGGCTGTTCGTGGTGTCCGGCGACGGCGGCGAGGAGGCCTGCCTGCGTCCGGACTTCACCGTCGCCGTGGCCCGCGAGCATTTCGCCGACGGGGCCGGCGAGCCGGGCCGCTGCTTCTACGAGGGCAAGGCCTTCCGCGTGGCGCCGCGCGGCAGCGACCGGGCCGAGGAGTTCCTGCAGGTCGGCGTCGAGGCCTTCGAGGCCGGCGACCCCGTGGCCGCCGACGCCGAGATCGCCGCCCTGGCCTGGGCGGCCTCGGCGGCGGGCGGGCGCGCGGACCTGTCGCTGATGCTGGGCGACGTGTCGCTGTTCTCGGCCTTCGTCGACAGCCTGGAGCTGGCCGCCCCGCTGGCCGCCCGGCTCAAGCGCGCCTTCGCCAAGCCCCGGCAGCTGAAGGCCGAGCTGGACGGCGAAGGGGTGTCGTCCACCGCCGAGCAGTCGCGGATCGCCGCCCTGCTGGCCGGCCTGCCCGAGGCCGAGGCGTCGGCCATGCTGCAGGAGCTGTGGTCCCTGGCCGGCATCGAGCCCGTCGGCGGCCGCCGCCCGGCCGAGATCGCCCGCCGCCTGGTCGAGAAGGCCCGGAGCGCCGAGGCTGGCCGCCTCTCGCCCGCGCAGGCCGACAAGGTCCGCGCCTTCCTGGCCGTGTCGGATCGTCCGGAGGCGGCGCTGGACGCCATCGTCGCCCTGGCGGGTCCGGACGATGA
>Ga0209426_1000265_pt1 | contig 67727 bp, 73 predicted proteins | sample Deesub1362B_J571_FD_187697 | JGI IMG/M metagenome (GOLD analysis project Ga0209426, IMG submission 187697) | Deep oceanic, basalt-hosted subsurface ecosystem from Juan de Fuca Ridge flank, Pacific Ocean, CORK Borehole 1362B_J2.571 (SPAdes)... ... | reverse complement strand
GATCTAACAAGTTTCTTGAGCAGAATGGCGAAGCGCCGATCGAGTGGCGGTTGCCGCCGATTTGATGGGTTGAATGGGCGGGCCCCTTCGCGAGCAGGCTCGCTCCCACAGGTTCCTGTGGTTGCCACAGATTGTGTGAACACCTCAAAACCCTGTGGGAGCGAGCCTGCTCGCGAAAAGGGCGGCGCGGTATTATTCGGGATTACGATTCCAATACTTGAACAACGGCTCCGCCAGAAACAGCACAAACAACAGCCGCATCACTTGCATCGCCGTCACCAGCGGCACCGACAGTTGCAGGGTTTCCGCCGTCAGACTCATTTCGGCAATGCCGCCGGGCATCATGCCCAACGTCAGCGAACGCAGATCCAGATGGGTCAGTGCACTCAAGCCCAGTGCCGCCAGGGTGGCGATCAACATGGTCAACGCCGTGCCGATCAACGTACGCCCCATGAATGACGGCGCGCGCCGGAAGAACTGTCGATTGAAGTGACAGCCCAGTCCGCTGCCGATCAGCCACTGGCCGATCTGGCTGCCTCCGTCCGGCAGGCCAATGTGCAAATCCCAGGTAATGCTCACCGTGGCGCTGACCAGCAACGGGCCGAACAGCCACGGATTGGGTTGACGCAAACGCTGCCAGAGCCAGGCGAGCAGGGCGCCTGTGGGAAACAGAATCGCCAGCCAACGCCAATCGACGTTGCCGGTGTGGGAAATTGGCGTGCCGTCGCCCAGCAGATACTTGAACGCGGCCGGCACGCACAGCACCACCACCAGCACCCGCAGACTCTGCCCGGCCGCGACATGGCTGAGCAGCGCACCGTTGCGCGCGCCGAGATTGACCATCTCCCCGGAGCCGCCGGGCATGCTCGAGAAAAACGCCGTGGCGCGATCTTCGCCGGTGCGGCGCATCAGCCACACGCCGACCACCGCCGAGAGGCTGGTAACCAGTGCACCGAAGAAAATCAGACCGAAGTGACTGAGTACCTGCTCCATCACCAGCGGGGTGAAGTGCAGGCCGATGCCGATGCCGACAATCCATTGCCCGCATTTGCGCCCGCCGGGGATTTCCGTAAGTTGCCACGGGGTCAGGCAGCGCACCAGGATGATCGCCAGCAACGAGCCGACCATCCACGGTAGCGGCCAGCCGATCTGGCTGGCGATAAAACCGCCAAGCAGACCGACCAGCGGGGTAGCCCACCAGCTTCTGAGGGACGAACGATCAGACATCGGCGATGGTGCGTTGCGCTGCCGCACGTTTGCGCCAGATGCGGATGATCGGCATCAGCAGCATGATCCCAGTCAGTACCCAGACGCCGAGCGTGATCGGGCTCGACCAGAGGATTTCCAGCGCACCGTTGGAGATCGACAGGGCGCGACGCAGGTTCTGCTCCATCAGTTCGCCAAGGATGAAGCCCAGCAACAGCGGCGACAGCGGGAAGTCCAGCTTGCGCAGGATGTAGCCGAAGATGCCGATACCGATCATCAGAAACAGGTCGAACGTGGTGGCATGCACCGCATACACGCCAATCCCGGTAATGATGGCGATGACGGGCACCAACGCCCAGTTCGGCACGGCGAGGATGCGGGTGAAGATGCGGATCATCGGGATGTTGAGGATCACCAGCATGACGTTGGCGATGAACAACGAAGCGATCAGGCCCCAGACGATGTCCGGTTGCTGTTGGAACAGCAGCGGCCCCGGAGTGATGTTGTACAGCGACAGGGCGCCGATCATCACCGCCGTGGTGCCCGAACCGGGAACGCCGAGGGTCAGCATCGGCACCAGTGCACCGCAGGCGGCACCGCCAATGGCGGTTTCCGGCGCGGCGAGGCCACGGGCATCACCCTCACCGAACTTGCCGCTGGCGCCGGCGATGCGTTTCTCGGTCATGTAGGCCACGGCACTGGCGAGGGTCGCGCCGGCACCGGGCAACACGCCCATGATGAAACCCAGCACGCCGCAGCGGACGTTGACCACGAATACCGAAGCCGCTTCCTTGAAGTTGAACATCATCCGGCCGGTGGCTTTCACCGCTTCCTGGCCGTGGTGGGTTTTTTCCAGCAGCAGGAGAATTTCGCTGATGGAAAACAGGCCCAGCACCAGCACCACGAACTGAATGCCGTCGGTCAGGTGAATGTTGTCGCCAGTGAAACGGTACACGCCGCTGTTGGCGTCGATGCCGACGGTTGACAGGAACAGGCCGATCAGCGCCGCGATAAACGTCTTCAGCGGACGATCACCGGCCATGCCGCCAAGGCAGACAATCGCGAACACCATCAGTACGAAGTATTCCGCCGGGCCGAAAGCAATCGCCCATTTCGCCAGCAGCGGGGCGAACAGCACCATGCCGCAGGTGGCAATGAATGCACCGATGAACGAACTCCATGCCGACAACGACAGCGCCACACCGGCCAGACCTTTGCGGGCCATCGGGTAACCGTCGAGGGTGGTCATCACGGTGGAGGCTTCGCCTGGAATGTTCAGCAGGATCGAGCTGATCCGCCCGCCGTATTCGCAGCCCAGATACACCGCCGCCAACAGAATCAGCGCCGACTCCGGCGGCAGGCCAAGGGCGAATGCGATCGGGATCAGCAGTGCCACACCGTTGATCGGACCCAGGCCCGGCAACAGGCCGACAACAGTGCCGATCAGTGTGCCGCACAGCGCGGTCACCAGGTTGTAGGGGCTCAGCGCAACGCCAAAACCCTGACCCAAATAGCCAAGAGTATCCATATCAGTTCTCCAGAACGCTGAGCAGGCCAAGGGGCAGCGGAACGTCCATCAAACGGTCGAACAGCAGGTAAAGACCGATGGCCATCAGGCTGATGATCGCCACGCTCGGCAACCAGCGACCGCCGTACAGGCGTGCCATCGGGATGCCGGTGATGACGCTGGCGATGATGAAACCCAGCGATTCAAATGTGCCGGCGAACACCAACAGCAGAACGACGCAGATGCCGATCTTGATCAGGGTTTCGCGATCCAGCGGCGGTTCGTCCGCGCTGTGTTTGATGGGGGCCGGGCGGAACACCATGTACAGCAGCGCCAGGCCCATCAGGCCGAGCATCAGCAGGGGAAAGGCACGCGGGCCGACCGGTTCATAAGAAAAAGCCGCTTGATACGGCCACGCCATCAGCGCCAGGCCGACGCAGGCCAGCAATAGCACCGAGGCGAAAATGCGTTGTAAGAGCATGGGAAACTCCTGTGCCGAGGCCTCGATGCGCGAGGCCGCAGCCGCTAGACAGAGACGATCACTGAATCAGGCCGAACTCTTTGGCCAGCACCTTGTAGTCCGCCACCTGCTTCTTCACGTAGGTGTCCAGCTCCGGGCCGGTCATGGCGAACGGGAACAGTTCACGCTGATCGCGCAGCTTGGCGAAGTCGTCCGAGGCCAGCAGTTTGTCGAAGGCGTCTTTCCACCAGGCGTAGTCTTCGTCGCTGACTTTTGGCCCGAGGTAGAAACCGCGAACCACTGGCCAGACGATGTCGTAACCCTGCTCGCGGGCGGTCGGGATGTCTTTCATTTCCGGCTCGTCGAGGCGTTTGTCGGCAAATACTGCCAACAGGCGCATGTCACCGCTCTGGATGTGCGGCATGGAGTCGGAAATGTCGGTGCTGCCGACCTGGATGTGCCCGCCAAGCAGCGCGGTGGCAATTTCGCCGCCACCTTCGAGGGCGACGTAACGCAGGTCACGCGGGTTGATCCCGGCAGCCTTGGCGATCAGAGCGGTTTGCATCCAGTCCTGGCTGCCGACGGTGCCGCCGGAGCCGATGACCACCGAGCTCGGATCTTTCTTCAAGGCTTTGACGAGATCGTCGAGGGTCTTGTAGGGCGAATCGCTTTTCACCGCGATGGCGCCGTAGCTGGTGCCGACGGCTGCGAGCCAGCGCACATTGGTTTCATCGAAACGGCCGAACTTGCCTTGCGCCAGGTTCAGCAGCGAACCGCTGGACCACGCCACCAGCGTGCCCGCATCGGCCGGACGCTGAGCGACGACCGCGTTGTACGCCACCGCGCCGACACCGCCGGGCATGTAGGTCACACGCATCGGCTTGGTCAGCAGTTTTTCATTGACCAGCGCGCTCTGCGCCAGTTTGCAGGTCAGGTCGAAACCGCCGCCGGGGGAGGCCGGGGCGATGCATTCCGGGCGCTTCGGTTCGGCCATCAGTTGGCCGGCGAACAGCATGACGCCAGCGGCCAGAGCAACTTTACGCAGTGATAAGTTCATTGGTTTCTCCACGGTCTTCTTGTTGTAGGGCTTTTTGCAGGAGCTGCCGCAGGCTGCGATCTTTTGATCTTCCAACCCGCAGCATTTCAATCAATTACCAAAGGGCAACGCTATAGCTCACCAGCAGACGCACTTCATCGGCATCGCGAGCGGAGTAGTTGGAACGGTAGGTGGCATTACGCAGGCGGACGGCAACGTCCTTCAAGGCGCCGCTTTGTACTACATATTTGATCTCGGTGTTGCGCTCCCACTCTTTGCCTTCATCGCCGTTCTTGAGCTTGATGTTGTCACCGCTCAGGTAACGACTCATGAACGACAGGCCGGGGATGCCGAGGCGCGCAAAGTCGAAGTCGTAACGCGCCTGCCAGGAGCGTTCTTCGGCGCCGGCGAAGTCGTTGATCTGCACGAAGTTGACCAGATACGGGTCGCTGCCATCGACATACGGGAAGGCGCTGTCGCCGGACATGTGCTGATAACCGGCGGTGAATTTGTGGCCGCTCAGGGCATAGCTGACCAGGCCATTGAGCGAGCGGTTGTCGATCTCGCCACCACGGGCCGCGCCCTGATCGTCACTGACCGCAAAACGCAGGTCGGTGGCGAATGTGCCCGGGCCCATCGGCCGCGAGGCGACCAGGCCGAAGAAATGCTGGTTGTAGACTTCGTCGAGTTGGGCGAAGTGGTAACTGCCGGTGATCTTGTCGGTGAACTTGTAGTCCACGCCGGCAAAATCGAAATGCTTGCCGGCCACGGTTCCAGCGAAACGGCTGTTCTTGTTGTTGAGGGCAATGTCCTCGAAATCGGTGCTGTCGCGATCCTTGGCTTTCTCCAGACGCCCGCCGGTGAAGGTCAGGTTCTTGATCTCTTTGGAGGTCAGCAAACCGCCCTCGAAGGTCTGCGGCAGGATGCGCCCGTCGTTCGGTTTGAGGATCGGCAATTCAGGCATCAGGCTGCCGATTTTCAGTTCGGTGGCGGAGATTTTAACTTTGCCGGTCAGGCCGACCTTGGAATATTCGTCCGCGGCGCGCCCGTCATCGTGGGTCGGCAACAGGCCGGTGCCGGTGCGATCCGGGCTCGAATCAAGTTTGACCCCCAACATGCCCAGCGCATCGACACCGAACCCCACGGTGCCGTCGGTGTAACCCGATTGCAGGTTGAGCATGAAACCCTGGGCCCATTCATCCCGCTTGCTTTGCTGGGCGCTGGTGCCGTCGCGAAAGTCACGGTTGAAGTACATGTTGCGGGTTTCGAAGGTGGCGGAACTGTCTTTGATGAAGTCGGCGTAGCTCAGCGGTGAAAAACCGGCGAGGGCGGCGGCACTGGCGAGGGCGGTGTGGCTGAAACGCAAAGGGCGAGCGGGCGTGAAAGCCTTGGTCTGCAAGGACGGCATGCGCGGTGTACTCCGTTTATTGTTCTTATTGGTCGAAAACGCTTCGTGGCGTTTTTCGTAGCGCTGTGTGGCAGCAGCGACGGCAGTCGAAACTGTCCGTGACCGGACTCTAACGGCCTAACCTTTCGCTAACCTTTCAGCTGGATTTCGCGGTTTTCGGGCTTCACAGTGGCGGTTGCGGCTGTAAACTCCGCGGCAAAGAATGGCGTCGGCCATCCCTGAATGAGGTAAGGATCCATGCGTGTTCTGCTCGTCGAAGACCATTTGCAGCTGGCCGAAAGCGTCGCCCAGGCGCTCAAGAGCACCGGTCTGACCGTGGACGTGCTGCACGATGGCGTGGCCGCCGACCTGGCGCTGGGCAGCGAGGAATACGCGATGGCGATCCTCGATGTCGGCCTGCCGCGCATGGACGGGTTCGAGGTGCTGGCGCGCCTGCGCGCACGCGGCAAGAACCTGCCGGTGCTGATGCTGACGGCGCGCAGCGATGTGAAGGACCGCGTACACGGCTTGAATCTCGGCGCTGACGATTACCTCGCCAAACCGTTCGAACTGAGCGAACTCGAAGCGCGGGTCAAAGCCCTGCTGCGACGCAGTGTGCTCGGCGGCGAACGCCAGCAGCGTTGCGGCGTGCTGGCCTACGATCTCGACACCCGACGTTTCAGCCTCGGCGAAGAATTGCTGACCCTGACCTCTCGCGAACAGGCTGTGCTCGAAGCATTGATCGCCCGCCCGGGACGGGTGATGAGCAAGGAGCAACTCGCCGCGCAGGTGTTCGGGCTCGACGAAGAAGCCAGCCCCGACGCCATCGAAATCTACGTGCATCGCTTGCGCAAGAAACTCGACGGCCAGCCTGTGGCGATCGTGACTTTCCGTGGCCTCGGTTACCTGCTGGAAAGCCGCGATGCATAAGCCCAGCAGCCTGCGCTGGCGGTTGCTGTGGAACCTCGCGTTGTTGCTGGTGGTATTGATGCTCGCCAGTGGTTTGAGCGCGTACTGGAACGGACGCGAAGCTGCCGACACGGCTTACGACCGAACCCTGCTGGCCTCGGCGCGAACCATCGCCGCCGGCCTCTCGCAACGCGACGGTACGCTCAGCGCCGATGTGCCCTACGTGGCCCTCGATACTTTCGCCTACGACAGTGCCGGGCGGATCTATTACCAGGTCAACGACATCCACCAGAAGCTGATTTCCGGCTACGAAAACCTGCCCGGGCCGCCACCCGGTACGCCAAGAACCGACGATTACCCGGCGCTCGCGCGCTTCTACAACGCGACCTATCGCGGGCAGAACGTGCGCGTGGTCAGCCTGCTCAAAGCGGTCACCGAACCGAACATGAACGGCATGGCGGAAATCCGCGTCGCCGAAACCGATGAGGCGCGCGTCGCCATGGCGCGCAGTCTGGCGGCCGATACGCTGTTGCGTCTGGGCATGCTCGCGATCGGCGCATTGTTGCTGGTGTGGTTCGCGGTGAGTGCTGCGCTGCGCCCGCTGGAACGTCTGCGCACCGCGGTGGAGGAGCGCCAGCCCGATGATTTGCGGCCGCTGCCGCTGGTGGAGGTGCAACATGAATTGTGGCCGCTGGTGCGCGCGCTCAATCATTTCACCGAGCGTCTGCGTGGGCAGTTCGAGCGGCAGGCGCAGTTCATCGCCGATGCCGCTCACGAACTACGCACGCCACTGGCAGCATTGAAGGCACGGCTGGAGTTGGGGCTGCGTTCCAGCGAGCCGGAAACCTGGCGCACGACCCTGGAGTCATCGGCGCAAAGCACTGACCGCCTGACCCATCTGGCCAATCAACTGCTGTCGCTGGCACGGGTGGAAAACGGTGCCCGGGCGATTGCCGAGGGCGGCGCGCAATTATTGGATCTGAGTCAGTTGGCCCGCGAACTGGGCATGGCCATGGCGCCTCTCGCCCACGCGCGCGGCGTCGCATTGGCGCTGGAGGCGGATGAACCGGTATGGCTGCGCGGCGAGCCGACGTTGCTCAATGAATTGTTGAGCAATCTGGTGGACAACGCCCTGGCGCATACGCCACCGGGCGGCAATGTGATTCTGCGGGTCGCGGCACCGGCGGTGCTTGAGGTTGAAGATGACGGGCCGGGGATTCCGCTGGAGGAGCGTGACCGGGTGTTTGAACGCTTCTACCGGCGCAATCAACAGGTGGCGGGTTCAGGGTTGGGGCTGGCGATTGTCGGAGAGATCTGCCGGGCGCATCTGGCGCAGATCACCTTGCATGATGGCGAGCAGTCCGGTTTGAAGGTTCGGGTGAGTTTTATTGCCGGATAGCAGCCGAGATGGCTTTTGTGGCGAGGGCGCTTGCTCCCGCTCGGCTGCGCAGCAGTCGTGATCTCTGAGTGCAAGGTTTGCCTGATGAAGGGAGGCCGCCTGGTTTTGGGGCTGCTTCGCAGCCTAGCGGAGCAAGCTCCCTCGCCACAGGTCAGTAAAACATCGTCCGCGACTCTTCCAGATCTGCACACAATTGCTTGTTCTCCGGATCGATCCCAAGCTTTCTGAATGCCGGCACACTGAGTGGGTCAATCCGTGAAATCGGATGATCGCTGTCCTTGTGGCAATACAGGCTCGCCACCTGCACCAGATCGACGTAATCGATCTGTGCCGAGTCGCGCTTGAAATCCAGATACAGCCCAGGCAGCTCCACCAATTGCTCGGGAAATTCCCAGACCCGCAACAGCTTGTCGCCCAGCAGCGGGTGAATGTGGTCGATCACATGATTGAGGCTGACCGGATCCGACAGCAGTTCGTAGTGATCTTCGGCGTAAGTCAGGATCGGCAGCACGCCGATCTGATGCACCAGTCCGCCCAGCGCTGCCTGATCAGGTTTGAGTTGGGTGTGGCGGCGGCACAGGGCGTAGCTGACGCCGGCGATTTCCAGGCTCTTGCGCCAGACTTCGCGCATCTTCTGTTCGACCACGTCGGAGCGGGCGTGGAAGATCTGTTCCATCACCAGCCCGATCGCCAGGTTGCTGCTGTAGTTCACCCCCAGCCGGGTGATCGCGGTGTGCAGGTCGGTGACTTCCTGGGTCGCACGCAGCAACGGGCTGTTGACCACTTTGATCAGGCGCGCCGACAGTGCCGTGTCGCGGCCAATGACTTTGCTCAGATCGCTGACGCTGATCTCCGGATCTTCGGCGGCCTTGCGAATTTGCAGGGCCACTTCCGGTAACGTTGGCAGAACCAGGTCATCGTTATCGATGGCCTCAACCAAATCCTGTTGGACCTTATCCGCCAGCTCGCTCATGTAGATTCTCTAGGGTGTTGCAACAAAAGCTGCGATCAGCGCTGGATTTCGCGGTCGCGATCCAGTTCGTAGGGCAGGTCGAGCAAATGCAGCGCTGGGCCTTCGAGGGCACCCAGGTGCAGATCACCCGCTTCGGCAGCTTCGGCCTGCAACACCGCCAGCAGTTCAATCTTTTCTGCGGCGCGGGCGGCAATCACCACTTCGCCGATGGCGCTGCTGTGGCTTGGGGCGAACAGCGGGGTACCCGGCTCAGGCAGTTCGCTCGCGTCCAGTCGCACGCGATAGAGGCGACGCTTGAGCTTGCCCAGGTACTGCATGCGCGCGACGATTTCCTGTCCGGTGTAGCAACCTTTCTTGAAACTCACGCCGCCGACGGCCTGCAGGTTGAGCATCTGCGGGATGAACAACTCGCGGGTGGACGGCATGACCTGACCGATACCGGCGCGAATCTGCCCCAGCAGCCATTGGTTCAACTCGCCTTCCGGCAGGGCGGCGACGAGTTTGGCCTTGATGGCATTGGCTTGATCGGCCGGTGTCCAGAGCTCGGCGCGATCCGCCGAGACGCGAATCGCGATCAGGCCTGCGTTGCGCACCACGGCATCGGTCTCGCGCGGCAGTTCCAGCCCCAGGCTGGCCAATGCGGCGTCGCCGTGCTCCAGGCCAAAACGCACCCAGGCGGCGCTTTCGTCGGTCAACTTGGACTTGGAGAATACGGCGTACTTTTTCAGATCTGCCAGTTGCGGCTCCAGCAGTTCGCTGGCCATCGCCAGCAGCACACCGTCACCTTCGAGCAGAATGCGGAAGCTCGACTGCATCCGGCCTTTTTGCGTGCAGCGTGCGCCAAGGCTGGCCTGGCTGTCGCTGAGGTAATTAATGTTGCAGGTCAACTGGCCTTGCAGGAATTTGCCGGCATCCGCGCCGCGAACCGCGAGTACGCCTTCATGAGACAGGGTGCAGAAAAAAGCAGAATCGGCCATGGTTCATCGCAGGGTAAAAAGTCTGGGCCACATCATAAGGGCGCGTTGTTGAAATGGGTAGTTGATAAAGGATCGGTGGTGCCCGACCAAAGCCGACTGTGCGACCTGCGCCGGGGCTGTATACTGCGCGCCTATTTGAGGAGGGCTCCATGGTCGAACAAGTTGAACTCAATCGCCTCTTCTGGCACAGCCGCCGCGGCATGCTGGAACTTGACGTGCTGCTGGTGCCGTTCGTGCAGGAGGTCTATCCGCACCTCAACCAGGTCGATCGCGACTTGTATGTCCGACTGCTGACCTGTGAAGACCAGGACATGTTCGGCTGGTTCATGGAGCGCAGCGAATCCGAAGACCCGGAACTGCAGCGCATGGTCCGGATGATCCTGGACCGTGTTCAGCCCAAGTAACACCTTCGAATGCCGCTGGCATGCCTCACGGCAGTTGCTGGCGGCGTATCTGTTGGCCCAGGCGTTCGCTGTGGGTGTGTTGTTTCTCCTGTCGATTCCACTCTGGGCCAGTCTGCTCGGAGCTTTCGCCTGTGTGCTGCACGCCGCATGGGTGTTGCCACGGCAGATACTGTTGAAGCATCCGCAGGCTTTTTGCCGATTGCGCCGCGACGCCGATGGCTGGCAGTTGTGGAATCAGGCGGGGGGCTGGCAAGCGGTGCAGTTGCGCCCGGACAGCCTGGCGTTGCCGTTGATCGTGGTGTTGCGCTTTCGTCTGCGTGGGGAGCGGCGAGTGCGTTCGATCTGCGTACCGCGAGACTCGCAGGCAGCGGATGTGCACCGACGCCTGCGAGTGCGGCTCAAATTCAGCCGGCGTAGGTGGGCGGCACCAGAATAGTGTCGAGCGCCTCGGGCAGCAGGTTCGGATAGTCGAGCGTGTAATGCAGGCCGCGACTTTCCTTGCGCTCCATGGCTGAGCAGATCATCAGCTCGGCGACTTGCGCCAGATTACGCAACTCGATCAGGTCGCGGCTGACCTTATAGTTGCTGTAGAACTCGTCGATCTCGTCCAGCAGCAGGCGCACGCGGTGCTGCGCCCGTTGCAGGCGCTTGTTGGTGCGCACGATCCCCACGTAGTCCCACATGAAGCGGCGCAGCTCATCCCAGTTGTGGGCGATGATCACGTCTTCGTCGGAATCGGTTACCTGGCTGGCGTCCCACTCGGGCAGGGCGTTTGGCGCGGTGACGGCATCCAGTTGCGCAAGAATGTCCGCCGCCGCCGAACGCGCATAGACAAAGCATTCGAGCAGCGAGTTGCTGGCCATGCGGTTGGCGCCGTGCAAACCGGTGAAGCTGGTTTCGCCGATGGCGTACAGCCCCGGCACGTCGGTGCGACCGTGTTGATCGACCATCACCCCACCACAGGTGTAGTGCGCCGCCGGTACGACCGGGATCGGTTGCCTGGTGATGTCGATGCCAAAACCCAGGCAGCGCTCATAAACGGTCGGGAAGTGGCTTTTGATGAAGGCTTCCGGCTTGTGGCTGATATCGAGATAGACGCAGTCGACGCCCAGGCGCTTCATTTCATGGTCGATGGCACGGGCGACGATGTCGCGTGGTGCCAGTTCGGCACGTTTGTCGAAACGCGGCATGAACCGTTCGCCATTGGGCAGCTTCAGGTGCGCACCTTCGCCGCGCAAGGCTTCAGTGATCAGGAAACTCTTGGCTTGTGGGTGATACAGGCAAGTGGGGTGGAACTGGTTGAATTCCAGGTTGGCCACCCGGCAGCCCGAACGCCAGGCCATGGCGATGCCATCACCGCAGGCGCCATCGGGGTTGCTGGTATAGAGGTAGACCTTGGCCGCACCGCCGGACGCGAGGATCACGAAACGCGCGCCGTAGGTATCGACTTCGCCGGTCGCACGATTCAGCACGTAGGCACCGAGGCAGCGCTCGCCGTCCAGGCCCAGACGACGCTCGGTGATCAGATCAACGGCAACCCGTTGTTCCAGCAGCTCTATATTGCTGCGCTCTCTGGCTTGGGCGAGCAGGGTGGTGAAAATCGCTGCGCCGGTTGCGTCGGCGGCGTGGATGATGCGCCGATGACTGTGACCGCCCTCGCGGGTCAGGTGGAATTCGAAGCCGCCGTCTTCGGTGCCGGACTGTTCGTCGCGGGTGAACGGCACGCCCTGGTCGATCAACCACTGGATGGCTTCCCGACTGTGCTCGACAGTGAAACGCACCGCGTCTTCATGGCACAGACCGCCGCCGGCGTTCAGGGTGTCATCGACGTGGGATTCGACAGTGTCGGTATCGTCCAGCACGGCAGCGACGCCGCCCTGGGCCCAATAGGTCGAACCGTTGGCCAGATCACCCTTGCTCAATACGGCAATGCGCAAATGACCCGGCAGGGTCAGCGCGAGACTCAAACCGGCAGCGCCGCTGCCAATCACCAGAACATCGTGTTGAAACTGTTGGCTCATTTCAGGATTCCGCTCAAAGCGACCCGGATCGGGGTTGGCGCAAGACAGCTGGATCGGCGAGTCAAGACAGCCACACAGCCCACTAGTATATAGAGGGGTGGGGCGGCACAATAGCCGGGCTTGTATGGCATTGTGAAACTACTTTGACGACAAAAGCCTGACGTTTCGTCGGAGGTTTTTTTTCATCGTTTTGGAAAAAGGCAACTGTATCGAGGATGAAACAGGCTTTTTCAGCGCACGGTCGTTCAATGTCGCTCCAGCATGGCTATAAATAATTGGAACTTTTGCCAGAGGCCCAAGATCAATAGACAGTTGCCAGAAACACGGGACAGTGTCGGCTTCAATGCAGAACCTGCGATTGGGTTTTTGCCGGCGAACCGATGACAAGATTATTCGCGCAGCCGGTTTATCCCGCGCTGCGTTTTTCGTGCGTGCCAAATCAGAGCCCGCAGGAAACTTGCCTGGAGGGGGAGAACTTTTGCGAAAAGCCCGAGTCTATGTTTGCAAGTCTGGTCGTTTAGTTATGCAAGCCTCCTCCATGCTTATCGAGGAGTGTTCATGCTAACCCAGGAAGAGGATCAGCAGCTGGTCGAGCGCGTTCAGCGTGGCGACAAGCGAGCTTTCGATCTGCTGGTGCTGAAATATCAGCACAAAATTCTCGGGTTGATCGTGCGTTTTGTGCACGACACCCATGAAGCCCAGGATGTGGCTCAGGAAGCCTTTATCAAGGCGTACCGAGCATTAGGAAACTTTCGCGGAGATAGCGCGTTCTATACGTGGCTTTACCGTATTGCCATCAACACGGCAAAAAACTATCTGGTTTCACGCGGCCGCCGGCCGCCGGATAGTGATGTAAGTTCTGAAGACGCAGAGTTCTACGATGGCGATCATGGCCTCAAGGATCTCGAATCACCGGAACGCGCGTTGCTGCGGGATGAGATCGAAGGCACCGTCCATCGAACCATTCAGCAACTGCCAGAGGATTTGCGTACGGCGTTAACTTTACGTGAATTCGATGGTCTGAGTTACGAGGACATTGCGAGTGTCATGCAGTGTCCGGTGGGTACCGTGCGCTCCCGGATTTTCCGCGCTCGGGAGGCCATCGATAAAGCCCTGCAGCCGTTGTTGCAGGAAAACTGAGACAGCGGCGACAGCCAAGAGAGGAACGCCATGAGTCGTGAAGCCCTGCAGGAATCGCTGTCCGCAGTGATGGATAACGAAGCGGACGAATTGGAATTGCGTCGAGTGATCAATGCACTGGACGATGTTGAAACCCGTGAGACCTGGGCCCGTTACCAGATCGCCCGGGCAGCCATGCACAAGGACCTGCTGCTTCCGCGTCTGGACATCGCTGCGGCAGTCTCTGCTGCGCTGGAAGACGAAACGGCTCCAGCCAAAGTATCCCGTGGTCCATGGCGTAACCTCGGTCGTCTGGCCGTTGCCGCTTCGGTGACCGTTGCCGTACTGGCCGGTGTTCGTCTGTACAACCAGGACGAAATCGCGGGTGTCGAGTTGGCTCAGCAGTCCAATCAGCCTTCGCTGGTAGCACCGCAAGCCAAAGGCCCTGCAGTGCTGGCAGGCTATAAGGAAAGCTCGGAAACCACCGGTCCGATGGCCAATGGCGTTCTGCAAGGTCAGCCAGGCTGGCATGATCAGCGTCTGCCAGGTTATCTGCGCCAGCATGCCCAGCAGGCTGCACTGAAAGGTACTGAAAGCGCCTTGCCTTATGCGCGTGCAGCAAGCATGGAAAACCGTTAAGGAGGATCATGCGCGCCATACCTTTACTTTCGCTTCTGCTCAGTGGCTGGTTCGTTGTTCCAGCCCACGCTGATGAGGCCCAGGACTGGTTGAACCGTCTGGGCCAGGCCGAACAGCAGCAAAGCTTTCAAGGCACCTTCGTTTACGAGCGTAACGGTAGTTTTTCTACCCATAACATCTGGCATCGTGTCCAGAACGGTCAGGTTCGTGAGCGCCTGGTTCAGCTGGACGGTTCGGCACAGGAAGTGGTGCGCATTGATGGGCATACTCAATGTGTCAGTGGCACTCTGATTGCGGGGTTGGGAGACTCTTCCAACTCGACCGCTCGTGCGTTTGATCCCCAAAAGCTGAAAAACTGGTATGACCTTGCTGTCATCGGCAAGTCGCGCGTGGCCGGGCGGGATGCGGTTATCGTATCGCTGACGCCGCGAGACCAGCATCGCTATGGTTTCGAGCTTCATCTGGACAAACAGACCGCTCTGCCGCTTAAGTCACTGCTGCTCAATGACAAGGGGCAGTTGCTCGAGCGTTTCCAGTTCACCAGCCTTGATACCGCTGAGGTCCCGTCGGATAAAGATTTGCAGGCGGGCACCGATTGCAAGGCCATCACCTTGGACAGTGACAAAGCGTCTGCCGTGAAGACGGCTCAGGTCTGGCATTCGGACTGGCTGCCTCCGGGGTTCGTGCTGACCAGCAGTACCTCGCACAAAGATCCGGAAACCAAGACTCAGGTCAACAGCCTGATGTATGACGACGGTCTGGCGCGTTTCTCGGTGTTCCTGGAGCCACTCAACGGTGCGACAGTGACTGACACCCGCACGCAGTTGGGGCCGACTGTTGCCGTTTCTCGCCGCCTCACCACGCCCGAGGGTGAGATGATGGTCACGGTGGTCGGAGAAATTCCAATTGGCACAGCTGAACGCATTGCTTTGTCGATGCGCAATGATGGCGCTGCAACCAGCAAGCAGTGAGCTGATTTCAGTCATTTCCACCTCTTCGTCGAGACGTAGATGAAATGTTTGCTCAGCATTTTCATTTGCAAATCACCCGAAAGTTTTTTATAGGTCAGAGCCTCACGGCTCTGGCCTTGTCTGTTGTTCCCGGAACAAAAATACCGGCCCGCGGTTCCCGGTGTTCCTTGCTCCATATCGCTTAACCCTGCTCGTCGTAACGGGAGCTGTATGTCGATACTTAGCTTGAAGTCTTATCTCTCCATTTTCGCCACCGTGCTGGTGCTGGGTCAGGCTGTCCCCGCTGTCCAGGCGGCCGACTTGCCTGACTTCACCCAACTGGTTGAACAGGCCTCGCCTGCGGTGGTGAACATCAGTACCACGCAGAAACTGCCGGATCGCAAGGTGAACCAGCAGATGCCTGACCTGGAAGGCTTGCCGCCGATGTTGCGCGAGTTCTTCGAGCGTGGCATGCCGCCTCAGCAGCGTTCGCCGCGCGGCGACCGTCAGCGTGAAGCACAATCGCTGGGTTCGGGCTTCATCATTTCTTCGGATGGCTACATCCTGACCAACAACCATGTGATTGCCGATGCCGACGAAATCCTCGTGCGTCTGGCAGATCGCAGTGAAATGAAAGCCAAGCTGATCGGCACCGATCCGCGCTCCGACGTGGCCCTGCTGAAAATCGATGGCAAGGATCTGCCGGTGCTCAAACTCGGCAAGTCTCAGGACCTGAAAGCCGGTCAGTGGGTGGTGGCGATCGGGTCGCCGTTCGGCTTTGACCACACCGTGACCCAAGGCATTGTCAGCGCCGTTGGCCGTAGCCTGCCGAACGAAAACTACGTGCCATTCATCCAGACTGACGTGCCGATCAACCCGGGTAACTCCGGTGGCCCGCTGTTCAACCTGAACGGTGAAGTGGTAGGGATCAACTCGCAGATCTACACCCGTTCCGGTGGCTTCATGGGCGTGTCGTTCGCCATCCCGATCGACGTGGCGATGGACGTTTCCAATCAGCTGAAAAGCGGTGGCAAGGTCAGCCGCGGCTGGCTGGGCGTGGTTATTCAGGAAGTAAACAAGGATCTGGCTGAATCGTTCGGTCTTGATAAGCCGGCCGGAGCGCTGGTTGCGCAGATTCAGGATGACGGTCCGGCAGCCAAGGGTGGCTTGCAAGTGGGTGACGTGATCCTGAGCATGAACGGTCAGCCGATCGTCATGTCCGCTGACCTGCCACATCTGGTTGGTGCACTTAAGGCAGGCGCCAAGGCCAACCTCGAAGTGATTCGTGACGGCAAGCGCAAGAATGTCGAGCTGACTGTCGGCGCGATTCCTGATGAGGACAAAGAGCTGGCAGCACTGCCGAAGTCCGGTGCGGAAAGCAGCAGCAATCGCCTCGGCGTTTCGGTGGCGGAACTGACCGCTGAGCAGAAGAAAACCTACGACCTCAAGGGCGGTGTGGTGATCAAGGAGGTTCAGGATGGTCCTGCGGCGCTGATCGGTCTGCAGCCGGGTGACGTGATCACGCACCTGAACAACCAGGCCATTGGCTCTACCAAAGAGTTCGGCGAGATCGCCAAGGCGCTGCCGAAGAACCGTTCAGTGTCGATGCGCGTTCTGCGCGAAGGTCGCGCGAGTTTCATCACCTTCAAACTGGCTGAATAATCAGGTTGCAGTGAAATAAGAAACCGCCTCGAAAGAGGCGGTTTTTTTATGCCTGAAACTTTTATGTCGCTGATGAACACTTAGCCCATCATGTCCTTGATCATGCGTTCCTGCTCCATCAGTTCACGCTGGCGCGCATCGATTCGCGAGGACAGCGGGAAGTTGCTGCCCGCCTTGCGTTTGGCAAAATCGAGCTGCTGGATCGCCTGACGATAGTCCCCCACCAGCGCAAAGTATTCGGCGCGAGCCTGATGCAGGCCGATGATATTGCCGGACAGGCCACGAGTTTCAGCGACCTGATACCACACGTCCGGATCGTTCGGACGAGATTTGAGCAAGCTGTCGAGGGCTTTTTCCGCGTCGGCGGTGCGATTCTGTTTCAGCAACAGATCGACACGAACCTGATTCAGCGGGTAATTGCCCGGGTATTGCGTGAGCATCCGGTCAACCCGGGTTTGCGCGTCCGGCAGGCGGTTGTTGGTGATGTCCAGGTCGATCTGCGCGAGGTTGTAGATGATCTCGTTGGGCGACTTGGCCAGCAATTGCTTGAGGTTCTCCCGCGCTTCATTGAGCTGACCACCCTTGATCTGGGCGATTGCCAGGCCATAGCGCGCCACGTCGTTCTTCGGGTTCTCGTCCAGTTGTGCGCGGAAGCGCTTGGCCCCCAGTCCCGGTGTTTCTTCGTAGATCAACTGAACGCGGGCGCGGATCAACTGATAGCGCATGCTGTCTTCAATGCCGCCGGCTGGCGCTTGTTCTGCGCGGTTACGGGTGTCAGCGATACGCGACTCGGTTACCGGGTGAGTCAGCAGAAATTCCGGCGGCTTGGCGTCGAAGCGGTACTGGCGCATCAGGCGTTCGAACATGGTCGGCATCGAGCGCGGGTCGTATCCGGCCTTTTCCAGGTTGAGGATGCCAATACGGTCGGCTTCCTGTTCGTTCTGGCGCGAGAAGGTACGTTGCGATTGAATGGCTGCTGCTTGACTGCCGGCAATGGTCGCGATCCCGGCATCACCACCACCGGCAGCGGCAATCACGATGCCAGCCAGTAGCGCCGCCATCATCGGTACCTGCATCCGTTGCGAAGCTTCGACGCCGCGAGCAAAGTGACGTTGCGACAAGTGAGCCAGTTCGTGAGCCAGTACCGAGGCATATTCGCCTTCGGTCTGCGCATTGAGGAACAGCCCGCCGTTGACCCCGACCACGCCACCTGGCGCCGCGAAGGCGTTGAGTTGCGGGCTGTTGATCAGGATGAATTCCAGGCGGCGGTCAGTTACCTGGCTGGTTTCCACCAGCTTGTAGACGCTGGACTCGACGTAGTCCTTGAGTTGCGGATCGTTGAGTTGTGCAACCTGACTGCGCAACATCGCCAGCCAGGCGCGGCCCAGCTGGTATTCCTGTTGCGGTGAGACAATGGCAGAACTGGCGTCGCCAAGTGACGGCAGATCGTCGGCAAAGCCCGGTGAGGCGAGCAGGCAAGCGAGCGTCAACAGGGTAGGGCGCAGAAATGTCATGCACAAAGCCTTAGAAGACAAAGACCTTACTGTAGCCGGACACCGGGCCCGCGACCAGATATTCTAGGCCGCTCGACCATCTGAACCGGAGTGACGCAATGACTGACGCTGTAGCCCATGATTGTGAACTGGACGCCAGTGGCCTGAATTGCCCGTTGCCGTTGCTCAAGGCCAAAATGGAGCTCAATAAGCTGCCCAGCGGCGCCATACTCAAGGTAATCGCCACGGACGCGGGCTCGCAGCGCGACTTCCGCACCTTTGCCCGTTTGGCCGGTCATACGCTGCTGCGCGAAGAAGACGAAGCAGGCGTTTACCGTTACTGGTTGAAAAAAGCCTGACCCCCCCCGCGTAAAAGACCTAGGGATTATTGATGTTCAAAGTGTTACGCGACTGGATTCAGCGCTATTTTTCCGACGAAGAAGCGGTGGTGCTGGCAGTGCTGCTGTTTCTCGCCTTCACCGCAGTGCTCACGCTCGGTGGCATGCTCGCGCCGGTACTGGCGGGGATGGTGCTGGCGTACCTGATGCAGGGGCTGGTGCTTGCTCTTGAGCGTATGCGCGTGCCCGGTGCGGCGGCGGTGGGCCTGGTGTTTGCGCTGTTCATGGGCGTGTTGCTGGTGTTTATCGTGGTGGTGTTGCCGCTGCTCTGGCATCAGTTGATCACGTTGTTCAACGAACTGCCGGGCATGCTCGCCAAATGGCAGTCGCTGCTGCTGTTGCTGCCCGAGCGCTATCCGCACCTGGTCTCGGATGAGCAGGTGCTGCAGGCCATCGAAGCCGCGCGTGGTGAAATCGGCAAATTCGGGCAGTGGGCGCTGACCTTTTCGCTGTCGAGCCTGCCGCTGCTGGTCAATATCATGATCTATCTGGTGCTGGTGCCGATCCTGGTGTTTTTCTTTCTCAAGGATCGGGCCATGATCGGCGAGTGGGTGCGCGGCTATCTGCCTCGCGAGCGGGCGCTGATCACCCGGGTCGCGCAGGAGATGAACCGGCAGATTGCCAACTACATTCGTGGCAAGGTTATCGAAATCGTGATCTGCGGCGGCGTGACCTACATCGCCTTCGTCGCCCTCGGCCTTAACTATGCGGCGCTGCTGGCGTTGCTGGTCGGGGTGTCGGTGGTCGTGCCGTACGTCGGTGCGGTGGTGGTGACCGTACCGGTGCTGCTGATCGCGCTATTCCAATGGGGCTGGAGCGATCAGTTCATTTATCTGATGGCGGTCTACGGAATCATTCAGACGCTGGATGGCAACGTGCTGGTGCCTTTGCTGTTTTCCGAGGCGGTCAACCTGCACCCCGTGGCCATCATCTGCGCGGTGCTGTTGTTTGGCGGGTTGTGGGGCTTCTGGGGCGTGTTCTTTGCGATTCCGCTGGCGACGCTGTTCAAGGCCGTGCTGGATGCATGGCCGCGTAAGGAGCCTGTGGTGGCTCCGTTACTATAAAAGCCAAAAGATCGCAGCCTGCGGCAGCTCCTACAGGGAAACACATTCCAATGTAGGAGCTGCCGCAGGCTGCGATCTTTTGATCTTCAGGCTTTATTCAGCGCCTGAGCCGCAGCCAGTACCGCATCCACATGCCCCGGCACTTTCACGCCGCGCCATTCCTGACGCAGCACACCGTTTTTGTCGATCAGAAACGTGCTGCGATCGACGCCCAGGTATTCCTTGCCGTACAGCTTCTTCAACTTGATCACGTCGAACAGCTGGCAGACCGCTTCGTCCTTGTCGCTGATCAGCTCGAACGGAAACTCCTGCTTGCACTTGAAGTTCTCGTGGGACTTCAGGCTGTCGCGGGAAATACCGAAGATCTCCGTGTTGGCAGCCTGAAACGCCGCATACTGGTCACGAAAGCCCTGGCCTTCGGTGGTGCAGCCCGGGGTGCTGTCCTTCGGATAGAAGTAGATCACCACTTGCTTGCCCTTCAAGGCAGACAGGCTGATGGTCTGCCCGCTGGTGGCAGGTGCTTCGAAATCCGCAACCGGTTGGTCGATGACAACGGCCATGAAAGCTTCCTTACATTGGGTTTTGGGGGCGCCAAGGTTCGATCAGCGCGTCCAGGTTCATTGCGTCGGCGAAGTCCAGGAACTGGTCGCGCAGCCAACTGATCTGGGTGCCGGCCGGCAGCGTTACGGTGAACGTGGCGTTGAGCATGGTGCCGCCGGTCTGCGGGGCCTGATAGGTGTCGCAGGTCAGGTTTTCCAGCTCGACGTTGTGGTCCATGAAAAACTGGCACAGCTCATTGATGATGTCCGGGCGATACGCCGAGCTGACATAAGCTACATAAGGCAGTGCTTGCGGACGATTTTCCAGCGCCGCACTGCGTACCACGTTGACGGTGAAGGCGTGGCGCTTGGCCAGGGTCGGCAGGCTGCCTTCAAGGCGGGCCAGCGCGTCCCAGCTACCGGAAACTTCCAGCACCAGGGCACTGCACTCGCCGTGGCGGGTCAGGCGGGACGTGACGACGGCGCAGCGATTTTCATGGCTGGCGCGGCACAGGACGTTAGTCAGCTCCATGGGGTTGGCGCCAAGGGCACTGATGACAAGGAATTGTTCGCGAACTGTGGGGGTGGACATGCAGCATTCCTAAAGCGATGAGCGGTCGGTAGGTCGATGGGCGTTGGCCGTCGGGATGCGTCTGCGCGTGCCCGTTCAGAAAGCCTCGGAACCTGGCTCGCAATTCGCTCCAATAAAGGCGGAACGTGCAACTGCGACCCTGGAACGGGGCCTGGGAGGCCGAAAGGGGAGGCTGGTACCCGGCGTACAAGCTGATCTGTACCGATCAAAGTCTGAAGGGTAGCGAAAACCGACGCCAAGGGGAATGGCGGCGCAGTACTTCGCTTGTGCAAGCATCTTGGCGCCAGTACCATTACCGCTCTCTTTTTCCGGCAGGAGCGGTTTCATGATTGCGGGCAGTATGGTGGCACTGGTCACTCCCATGGATGCACAAGGGCGTCTTGACTGGGACAGCCTCAGCAAACTCGTGGACTTCCATCTCAAGAACGGCACCCATGCCATCGTCGCGGTCGGTACTACCGGCGAGTCGGCGACCCTTGATGTAGAAGAACACATCGCCGTCATCAAAGCCGTGGTCAAACAGGTAGCCGGGCGCATTCCGGTGATCGCCGGTACCGGCGCCAACTCGACCCGCGAAGCCGTCGAGCTGACCCGCAATGCCAAGGAAGCCGGCGCCGACGCCTGCCTGCTGGTCGTGCCGTACTACAACAAGCCGACCCAGGAAGGCCTGTACCAGCACTTCAAGCACATTGCCGAAGCCGTCGACATTCCACAGATTCTCTACAACGTTCCCGGCCGCACCTCCTGCGACATGCAGGCCGAGACGGTGATTCGCCTGTCCACCGTGCCGAACATCATCGGCATCAAGGAAGCCACCGGTGACCTGAAACGCGCCAAAGCCATCATCGACGGCGTGAGCAAGGACTTCATCGTGCTGTCCGGCGATGATCCGACCGCGGTCGAGCTGATCCTGCTGGGTGGCAAAGGCAATATCTCCGTAACAGCCAACGTCGCCCCGCGCGAAATGGCTGACCTGTGCGAGGCCGCGTTGAAAGGCGACGCCGATACCGCACGGGCAATCAATGAAAAACTGATGCCGCTGCACAAGGACCTGTTCATCGAAGCCAACCCGATTCCGGTGAAGTGGGCTTTGGTTGAAATGGGCCTGATGCACGAAGGCATCCGCCTGCCGCTGACCTGGCTGAGCGCTCCTTGTCATGAAACGCTTCGCACGGCCCTGCGCCAGTGCAGCGTCCTGGTTTAATTGAGGAAGTACAACGCATGAAGCGAATGGCCGGACTTTCCGCACTTGCCTTGATTATCTCCAGCACCAGTGGCTGCGGATGGGTCTGGGGCCCGGAAGGTTATTTCCGTGACCGTGGTAGCGATTACCTGGAAGCGCAACAGACTGCACCGATGCAATTGCCACCGAATGTCAGCACCTCCAAGCGTCTTGATCCACTGTTGCCGATTCCGCGCAACGTGGCCGATGACACTGCCAAGGGCGAATACGTGGTGCCGCGTCCACAACCGCTGACCGCGATTGCCGATGCAACCGACTACTCGCTGCAGAAGAGCGGTGACTCGCGTTGGGTCGTGGCCCAGCACCCACCGGCCGAAGTCTGGCCAGTGGCGGTGCAGTTCTTCCAGGACAACGGTTTCCGTCTGGATGAACAGCGTCCGCAAACCGGTGAATTCACCACCACCTGGCAGCATTCCGACGAGCTGTCCGCCGCCATGGCCAAGCGCCTGAGCGCAGCGGGTGTCGCCGCCGACAGCGAAACCCGCGTGCGGGTGCGCATCGAGCCAGGCGTGCAGCGCAACACCAGTGAAATCTACGTGGTCAGCGCCGAGCGTCCTGCAGGCAGCACCGCTGACGTCGATTTCACCAACCGTTCGGTCAACACTGGCCTGGACGCAGCGCTGGTCGACGACATGCTGGCGAGCATGAGCCGGACATCCGAGAAGGGTGGTTCGGTGTCGATGCTGGCTTCGCGTGATTTCGATACCCCAAGCCGTGTCAGCCTCAGCGAAGACGGCAGCGGCAACCCGGTGTTGAACGTCGGTCCGGATCTGGATCGTGCCTGGTCGAGCGTCGGTCGTGCGTTGGAGCAAGGTCAATGGCGAGTTGAGGACATCAACCGCAGCCTGGGTCTGTATTACATCAACCTGGCCGAAAAAGCCGAGAAGAAGGACGAGAAGCCTGGTTTCTTCAGCAGCCTGTTCGGCAGTGCGCCGACCAAGGAAGAAGTTGAAGCCCGCGCCGAGCGTTATCAGGTGCGCCTGAGCAAGGTCGGCGAAAACGTTCAGGTAACCGTCGAGAAGAACATCAACACCGTTGCGCCGGCCGATGTGGCCCGCAAAGTGTTGAGCGTGATTCAGGACAACCTGGGCTGATCACATGCGCTTTGCCGTTCTCGGCAGCGGTAGCCAAGGGAACGGCACGCTGATCGCCAGCGCTGATACGTATGTGCTGGTGGATTGTGGTTTTTCCCTGCGGGAAACCGAAAAACGCCTGTTGCGCCTGGGTGTGAATCCGGCGCAGCTGAGCGCGATACTCGTAACCCACGAACATGCCGACCACGTGCATGGCGTGGGTTTGCTGTCTCGGCGCTACAATCTGCCGGTCTACCTCAGTCGCGGCACACTGCGCGGGATGCGCAAACCGATCGAACCCGCAGGCTTTCTCGCCGGCGGCGAGCAGTTGCAGATCGGCGCACTGAACATCGGGGTCATTGCCGTGGCCCATGATGCGCAAGAGCCGACTCAGTATGTATTCAGTGACAACGAGCAGCGGCGCTTCGGCCTGCTGACCGACCTGGGTTCCTACTGCGAACGGGTGCTGGACGGTTATCGGGATCTCGATGCATTGATGATCGAGTCCAACCATTGCCGCGACATGCTGGCACGTGGTCATTACCCGCACTTTCTCAAGCAGCGGGTGGGCGGCGAGCTGGGACATTTGAACAACCATCAGGCGGCATTCCTGGTGGCCGAGTTGGGGTGGCAGGGCTTGCAGCATCTGGTTCTCGCCCACCTGAGCAGCAAGAACAACCTGCCGCAGCTGGCCCGGCAATGTTTTGTCGACACTCTCGGGTGCGACCCGGACTGGCTGCAACTGGCCGATCAAGATTCAGGGCTCGACTGGCGCCATATCGCCTAGCCCATCTACTTAGCAAGCGGAGCCCATCATGGAAAAACGTGAAGAACTCTACCGCGGCAAAGCCAAATCGGTTTACAAGACCGATGACGCTGACCGCTTGATCCTGCTGTTTCGCAACGACACCTCGGCGTTCGACGGCAAGCGCATCGAGCAGCTCGACCGCAAAGGCATGGTGAACAACAAGTTCAACGCCTTCATCATGCAAAAACTCGAAGCGGCCGGCATCCCGACCCAATTCGACAAGCTGCTGGGCGACAACGAGTGCCTGGTGAAGAAGCTGGACATGATCCCGGTCGAGTGCGTCGTGCGTAACTACGCTGCCGGCAGCCTGGTAAAACGTCTGGGCGTCGAAGAGGGCATGAAGCTCAACCCGTATACCTTCGAACTGTTCCTGAAGGACGACGCCAAGGGCGACCCGTTCATCAACGAATCCCACGTCGTGGCATTCGGCTGGGGCACCGCCGAGCAACTGGCGCGCATGAAAGAACTGTCGCTGAAGGTCAACGAAGTCCTGAGCAAACTGTTCGACGACGCAGGCCTCTTGCTGGTGGACTTCAAGCTTGAGTTCGGCGTGTTCAGCGACGGTTCTATCGTCCTGGGCGACGAGTTCAGCCCGGACGGCTGCCGTCTGTGGGACAAGGACACCAAGAAGAAGATGGACAAAGACCGCTTCCGCCAGGGCCTCGGTGACGTCATCGAAGCTTACGAAGAAGTCGCCAATCGTCTGGGTGTACCGCTTTAATCGACGCAAGCATCTGATAGCACGGAGAAAATTTTCGAAAGAGGGTTTGCTTTCGGCAGAAGTGTTGTTATGATGCGCGCCGTTGGAGAGATGCCAGAGTGGCCGAATGGGACGGATTCGAAATCCGTTGTACCTTCACCGGTACCTAGGGTTCGAATCCCTATCTCTCCGCCATTATTAAAAAACCTTTGTAAATCAATGAGTTACGAAGGTGAAAAAGCAGCGATTTGTAGCAGTAGTTTGTAGCAATTTTTTGCCAAACTGCAGTGACCAAGTCGCTGTTTTTTTTCGTCTGTACTTTTTTCATTTGGCGATTAAATCCTACCTTCACGCCTCATTAGCCAGCACCCTGTGTGACAGCCTTATGGTGCGAAAGAGCGAGGTTCGTCTCGCTTTGCACAGCACGCGAGCAGTTGTGCGTTAGAAGCTCTTAGATTGTGACGTAGCCCTCTTCATAAACCTTTGGGGTGGTGCGGTCGTGAATTAACGAAAGTAGGGCTTGCCATCTGTGATGAGCGAAGGGAGGATGCTGCAAGGCACATCGCCATCATGGAAGGGACGCACAAAATGCCGTATCAGTATCGAATCATCTGCTTGGCAAATTCTCGTAAGCTCAGTGGCCGCTGTGTGGCTGGTAAGGTGACAACGGGAGACTACACAGGGGCTTGGCTGCGTCCCATTGGCACCACTGCAACACATGAAATCACTGAGCGAGATCGTGAGTATCAGGACGGCACCACGGCTCAAAAACTGGATGTTATCGACATCACCTTCACGAATACCGCCCCTGCGGGTTTCCAGCGTGAGAACCATATCATTGATGACACCATTTATTGGGAGAAAGCGGGCCAAATGGTTGTCAATGACCTTGCAGGGATTGCGGATGCTCCAGATACCCTATGGGAGAATGGCAATCACAGCTATTCAGGTGTGAACGATAGGGTGTCTGTTGAGCACCTGACTGAACCCCGTCAGAGCCTTTACCTCATTCAGCCGCAGAACGTCACCTTCAAGGTCAGTGCCGAGGGAGCCCAATTTGGTAATCCGAAACGTGTTGTACGAGCCAAGTTTACCTATAACCGCATTCAGTATGCTCTGACCGTCACAGATCCAGAGACAGAGCAACACTACAAGGCCCAGCAAGATGGCGAGTACGCGGCTAACGTAAGCTATTTCACCATTAGCCTAGGTGAACCTTACAACGGAGATGCTTATAAATTGGTCGCCGCAGTATTCTAAGGGGTAAAAATGAAGATTTTCACAATAGGTTTTACGGAGAAAAAAGCAGAACGTTTTTTCGCCTTGATAAAATTATCAGGCACAAAGCGGGTTGTTGACGTTCGATTGAATAATATTTCACAGCTCTCAGGATTTGCAAAAAGAGACGACTTGAAATATTTCCTAAAAGAATTATGCGACGTTGACTACGTGCATTTGCCAGAATTGGCACCCACGAAAGAAATTTTGTCGCCATACCAGAAAAAGGAAATTTCTTGGCAGCAATATGAGGATGAATTTCTAAATCTGATGGCAAAGCGAAATATTGAAAAGCACGTAAAACCAGACATCATTGACGAAGGGTGCTTGCTTTGCAGTGAGCATCAGCCGCACCAGTGTCATCGAAGGCTGGTTGCAAATTATCTCAAGCAAGCGTGGGATCAATCTGATGCGGTTGTCAAAGATTTAATATGAGTAAAGATGCAAAGGTCTTAATTGCTTATCCTATCGACTTCCTTTCATATTCGAAATTTGAAAGGAAAGTCGATAAAATTATCAGCTCTCTTGAAAAGGTAGAGCTGATTTTCGTATCTGATGAAAATAGTTTCATCGAAAAGTATTCACAGTCAAAGGGGCTGACAGCAATCCCGTTTGGCTCAGACAAAGAAGCATTGAAGGAAGTCACACACGCTATTCTTTTTCAAGATGAAGAAAGAAACTGTTTCTTTATGCTCGATAATGATTTACGAGAAAAAGAAATACCCACAAGAATTATAAATTTAAAAATCACCAAAGTATCTAATAAAGATAATGGTGATAGTTATGATGTTTACATCGGTCGGGGAACCCTGTGGGGCAATCCCTACCAGATGGGTAAAGAAGGCACACGTGACGAAGTTATAGCCAAGTTTGCTTATGATTTCGAAAAACGTTTTTTGAAATTACCCGAAAAATTTGATGAAAACATCGAAAAGCTCAGAGGTAAGACGCTCGGTTGTCACTGCAAGCCTGCAGCGTGTCATGGTGATGTCATCGCCAACTATCTCAACTCCCAAGACGATGGCAAATGACTCGGTAACTCTACGGTTGTCGATTTCCAAAGGCAAAACAGGGCTGGTTTATTTTCGCTGTAAGTCCGTTCGTTGAAAGAATAATCTTTTCCCATTTCCGCTTCCTGCTTCCTGCTCCCAGTTTCCGGTTGCTTCTCTGATGCAACGATCTCTCACATCAGTTCCAGTGCTGGGTCTATCAGCTCGATGAGCCCAGCGTTGTTGCTGGGCTTTTTCGTGTTTGGGAGGCGTCAGGTAAGGCAGTCGCTATTTTTCAGCGTTGGGTGTCGTCCATCCTGGCCTTGGTATGACAGTTTTCACCACATCATCAATCACCGCTTTGCTCATAGCGGTCAGGTAATAGGCTGCCCAAGCATAACGGTCAGTGTCTCTTATGAACGCTGCATCTTCTGCAAAGGACTTGGCGAGCGCTAATAAATCAGAGGCCTGTGACAGAGCTTCGCTAATGGGGACGCCAGCGCTGACATGGAACAATGGGTTATCTGAACAGTAGATGAAAGGGGTGAGACCGATGGTTTTTTCTTCTGGGATTTCGGTCATTTTCCATCTCCGTTGATTGAGATGATCAAATCTTTTTTGTATCGGGAAAACAGCTGCATTGTGGAACTCCTTGACGTCAGTGAACTGCCACTTTTCGTTTCCAAGCGAATGGGTGGCAGCTGTACGCAGGTTGGAAACCGGGAGTCAAGGAGACCGGCACGCCCGAAGGCGTCCCACGCACAGCCGCCATAACACAAACTCGCGTTCGAAAAGAACGCCAGTGTTGTGAGCGGTGATTGCGTGACTCGACGGGTTTCCAAGCCCGATCGCTGAATGTGCAGCGATGCTTGGAGACTATCCCGCCGAAATGCAGGCCAACAAGGTTGAGGCCTGACGAAAAACGCACGTAGTGTATGTTCGCACGCAAGTCGCGGATTTTGCCTACAACCTCAGTGAGAGTCACTCGATTATTCTGGCAACCATTCTAGTTGAGCACGCAGGACTACATCATGAGATTGATGAGCTACAACGGCTATTTCGCCCGGTATGAGTACAGCCACGCAGACTGCTTGTTCGTTGGCCACATCTTCGGAATAAAGGACGTTGTGGGGTTTCATGGCGATTCAGTTAATGAGCTTCGAGCAGCATTTGAAGAAGCTGTCACTGATTATCTGAATACTCGTGTGGCGTGTAACGGGGTGGAATCCCGATCCTGAACTTTATTCATAGAAAATGCCCTACAGGACCTAGCCTGCGGGGCTTTTTTGTTTCTGCGGGGTTTATCGAACGCCCGCCTCAGTCACTCACGGCTGCGAGTGCCCCAGTTTCTGTTTGATCAGGTCATACAGTTCCTTGTGCGTCGAGTTGCGCAGCGTGTTGTCCTTGCAAGCTGTGGTCAGGAAGGTTCTCACTTCATCCTTGGCGTGCGGGTAGAGGCTGACGACGTAGTCGGCTTCGTGCGTTTGGGTGCAGTTGAAGTGCTTGTCGTCTTTCGCTTTGTCTCTCGCCATGGTGCAGCTCCTTTTTTGGGGTGAATGTTATGTGGCGCAACAGGGGCTGAATGGCCCCGTACGCTGAACAGCGTAGGGGCGCAAAAGTGCTTCGCCAGTGGTGCAGGAAAAAAAGGAAGAGGCTGTAGGAAACCGCGCTATAGCGACTGGTGGGGTCAGATTTCCTTCACTGGCGTTTCGCCCTGCACACCCTTGATCAACTCGATCACATGCAAACAATCCGCCTTGTTCACATACGACTCGCCACTGGCAATCGTCTCGTGGTTGCCCGCCCTCAGCCGCCAGCGCCATTGGCCTTTGCCGGTGCTCGGGGTGCCTCGGGATTGCCTGTAGATCTCGAAATACATTCAGTTCGCTCCTTGCGATGGTGTTTGCGACAACCTGTGTGTCGCATCGACGCAAGCCTAGCGGAGCGAGTTTTTTTCGCTATCGGGCATTTGTTTCCAATCGTTGGCAGATGTTTCTGAGGAGTGCGGACTAGAGCGTGCGCAATGGCGTCTGGATTGGCCGGAATGTCGCCAATTGCGCCTTGCAAGGCTAACGGCGCTACTGCTTAATACGGGACGGCTCATGGCGTTGAAAATGTTTCGACGACCGACAAACACTATAAAAAGAGCATTCCCTTGACTGAGCATGGAACAGCACAGGCCACACGGGTCACGTTATCGCTGGTTGTCCCGGTTTTTAACGAGGAGGACAGTCTCGACGCGTTCATTCGGCGCATTGATGAAGTCTTCCGGCACCAGACCTCGATTGCTCTGGAACTGTTGTTCGTCAATGACGGCAGTACCGATGCCACGCTTGAGGGGCTGCTGGAACGTCAGCAGCACGACGCGCGTTTGCGCATCGTCGACCTGAGCCGCAATTTCGGCAAGGAGGCCGCCTTGTCCGCTGGCCTGCAGATCGCCACCGGGCAGATCATTGTCCCCATCGATGCCGACCTGCAGGACCCGCCCGAAGTCATTCTGCAAATGATCGAGCGCTGGCGCGAAGGCTATGAAGTCGTGCTCGGCCATCGCATCAGTCGCCGCAGCGACACCTGGGCCAAGCAGACTTCCGCCCACTGGTTCTATCGCCTGCACAACAAGATTGCCGAGCAACCGCTGCCGGAAAACGTCGGTGATTTCCGTCTGATGGACCGTTGCGTGGTCGACGCCTTGCTGACCTTGCCCGAGTCCCGGCGCTTCATGAAGGGCATGTTTGCCTGGGTGGGGTTTCGCACCACCCATGTGGATTACGAGCGGCCCGAGCGCGTGGCAGGGCAGAGCAAGTTCAACGGCTGGCGGCTGTGGAATTTTGCCCTCGAGGGCATCACCAGTTTCAGTACCGAACCGCTGCGAATCTGGACTTACATCGGCGCGGTGGTCTCGCTGGTATCGTTTGCCTTCGCCATTTTTATTGTGGTGCGCACACTGATCCACGGCATCGACATGCCCGGTTATGCCTCGTTGATGGTAGCCGTGACGTTCCTCGGTGGCCTGCAGTTGATCGGCATCGGCGTACTCGGCGAGTACCTGGGGCGCACTTACATCGAATCCAAACGCCGGCCGGTTTTTCTGGTGCGTCGCGTCTATGACCCCAAGGACTGATACATGGATCTCAAGGAAACCGACATCCTCGGCGACAGCATCGGCGAGCATTGGTATTACTGCTCCAAAGCGGCGGCAACGCGTCGTCTGCTCGGTGAGGCACCGATCACGCGGATTCTCGACGTGGGCGCCGGATCGGGTTTTTTTTCGCATCATCTGTTGACCCAAACCTCGGCGCAGGAGGCGTGGTGCGTCGATATCAGCTACCCAGCCGATTCTGATGCAAGCACTGCCGGCAAACCGGTGCATTATCGTCGCGATATCGAAGCCGTCGACGCGGACCTGGTGCTGCTGATGGACGTGCTGGAGCATGTCGACGACGACCTCGGCCTGCTCAAGGCTTACGTCGATAAAGTGCCGTCCGGCAGCCGTTTCCTGATGACCGTGCCGGCGTTCCAGTTTCTGTGGAGCGGGCATGACGACTTCCTCGAACACAAACGCCGCTACACCCTGGCGCAGTTTGAAGCCCTGGCCCGTGACGCCGGCTTGACTGTGCAGCGCGGTGCCTACTATTTCGGCGCGGTGTTTCCGATCGCGGCGGTCTTGCGTTTGCTGCCCCAAGGCCCGCAGGCCGCCGCGCCGCAGTCTCAACTCAAGCGTCATCATCCGTTGGTCAACGGCGTGCTCAAGACCCTCTGCCGCCTTGAACTGCCGCTGATGCGGATGAACCGTCTGGCTGGTCTGAGCGTGTTTGTGCTGGCGTGCAAACCGTGACTTCAGCCGACCGATCGGCGTTGATCCAGCGCGGTTTGCGCTTTGCCGTGACCGGGCTGTTCGTCACCGCGCTGCATGCGCTGGTGGCGGTGCTGTTCATCAACTTCGTGGCCCCGCAACCGCCGTTGGCCAACGGTGTGGCATTCGCTGTGGCTACGGTGGTGTCCTACGTGATCAACACCACCTGGAGTTTCTCCGCGCGGCTGCATGGCAGAACATTGGTGCGGTTCATGCTGGTGTCCTTCGGCGGGTTCTTGCTGGCGATGTTCGTTGCGTGGGCAGCGCAATTGGCTGGACTGCACTATTTGCTGGGCATCGGTGCCGTGGCACTGATCATTCCGGCGTTCACCTTTGTGCTGCACAATTTCTGGACGTATCGATGAAAGGCTTGAACAAGCATCCGGCCTTGGCGCTGTTGCCGCTCCTGCTGGGAGCGCTGGCGTTTTTTCTGGTAATCGGCCCGCGTGCCCTTGATCCGCAAAACATTGCCTGGCTCAAGGACGGCGACCCGGCGACGCATTACCTGGGCTGGGTGTTCTTCCGCCATTCTCCATGGTCCTTTCCGCTCGGGCTGAATCCGTCCTATGGAATGGAGTTGGGCAGTGCGATCATTTTTTCCGATTCCAATCCGCTGCTGGCGTTGCTGTTCAAGCCGTTCGGTGCGTGGCTGCCGGAAACATTCCAGTACTTCGGCATGTGGTTGTTGCTGTGTTTCGTTCTGCAGGCCTGGTTTGCCTGGAAGCTGCTCGGCTTGATCACCGACAACCCCGTGTTGCGCCTGCTCGGCACAGGGCTCCTGGTGTTTTCGCCGCCGATGTTTCTGCGTACCGGTGGACATCTTTCGCTGGTCGGGCACTTCCTGATTCTCGCGGCGTTGTATCTGGCACTCCACCCGGCACTCGAGCGCCGACGTTTGGCGTGGGCAGCATTGCTCGCCGTGACGGCATTGGTTCACGCTTACCTGTTGGGCATGGTGGCGCTGATCTGGGTCGCGGATCTGTTTGGCAAGTTGTGGGCTGGCAAGCTGACGCGCCGTCAGGTCTTTATCGAGCTGGGCGGCTTGTTCGTGCTGGTGAGCGTGTGCTGCTGGCAGGCGGGTTATTTCAGTATTACCGATGGCGCGGCGGGCGGCGGTTTCGGCTTTTATCGAATGAACTTGTTGTCGCTGGTGGATCCAGACGGTTGGTCATTTGTCTTGCCGGGCATCCCCAAGGGCGCAGGCGATTACGAAGGTTTCAACTACCTGGGGCTGGGTGTCCTGTTGCTGCTGCCGCTGGCCGCTATCGGCTGGTACAAAAGTGGTATCTCGTTGAAGGCTTTGTTGTGCAGTCGCCCGTCCTTGTTGCTGGCGTTGATCGGATTAACGCTGTTCGCGCTGTCGAACCAGATCGGATTCGGCCTGCAGACGTTCAGCTATCTGCTGCCAGAATTCGTGCTGCGTGCAGCGAGTATTTTTCGTGCCTCGGGTCGGATGTTCTGGCCGGTGTTTTACGCCATCGTGATATTGCTGACTTATCTGGTGGTGCGCGGCTATCGAACGCGAGTCGCCATGGGGCTGCTGGCGCTGGCGTTAATGGTGCAAGTCACCGACACCCGGATTGCCTGGGCAGGTTTGAGAGCAGCGAAAATGCTGCCCGAAGCGTCGGCCTGGGCCAGCCCGATGCATGATCCGTTCTGGGCCAGTGCGGCGGCGCACTACAAGAGCATCCGTGCCGTGATGCCGAAAAATCAACCGGACCAGTGGCAGGCGATTGCCGATTTCGCCGCCACCCATGGGCTGGAAACCGACGCGGCTTACCTGGGGCGTACGAGCCCCAAGGCGCTGGACAAGCTGTCGCTCACGACGCAAAGCCAACTCGCCAGCGGCCAGTACGACAGCGATTCGCTGTACATCCTCGATGACGACGCGCTGGAGTTGGCGGTCAAGAGCATCCACAGCGAAACCGATCTGTTGACCCGCGTCGACGACTTTGTCGTGCTGGCCCCGGGCTGGAAACACTGTAATGACTGTCTGGCGATGGTCGATCAGGGGCGTGCGCTGTCGGCGATACCCTTGAGCCAGCCGGGGCTGGTGCAGACGTTCAACCGCAGCACTCGGCAACTGGTCAAAGGCTGGTCCACACCGGAAGCCTGGGGCACCTGGAGTGACGGACAGGATGCGCAACTGCTGCTGCGCGTGGCCCCCGGGTCGCATGCGCTGGTGATTGAGGCGCTGGCGTTTGCCATGCCGCCGAACCTCAGTCAGCGGGTGATCGTCAGCATCAATGGCGTCGAGGCGCTGTCGACGCGTCTGACCCAGGTGCAGGGCAATCGGCTGGAAATTCCGCTCAGCGCGGCGCAGGTCGTCGAGGAGTATCTGAATGTCCAGCTGCATCTGCCAGATGCGGTCAGCCCGAAAAAACTCGGGTTCAATGACGATGCGCGAGTCATGGGGCTGGGATTGCAAACCCTGACGGTGCAGTGAAATTGTCGAACAAACCGCCAATCGTCTGATAGACGCCGATCCCAAGGACTTCATACACTGCCAGCAGTCTGGGGATCGGGGGCAATGGATGAATCGAAATGAATTACGCAAGGCCGACATCAACCTGATGGTGGTGTTCGAGACCTTGATGCTCGAACGCAACGTCACCCGGGCGGCAGAGAAGCTGTTTCTCGGCCAGCCGACCATTAGCTCGGCCCTCAATCGCTTGCGCGCGATGTTCAATGACCCGCTGTTCATCCGCGTCGGCCATCGCATGGAACCGACCGCCCGCGCCGAAGAGTTGTTCAGGTATCTGTCGCCGGCGCTCGACTCGCTGTCGGTGGCGCTGAGCCTGACCCACGACTTCGACCCCGCGGTGAGCAACATGACGTTCCGGATCGGCCTGTCCGATGATGTCGAGTTCGGCCTGTTGCCGCCGCTGTTGCGGGCACTGCGCCAGGAGGCGCCGAGCGTGGTGTTCGTGGTGCAACACGTCGACTACTGGCGCATTCCCGATCTGCTGGCGGCCGGCGACATTACCGTCGGCATCAGCCAGACCCGTGGCTTGCCGGCCAATGCCAAACGCAAGCTGCTGCGGCATATCCAGCCGAGCATCCTGCGTGCCGACGCCTCGGATTCGCCGCTGACCCTCGACGAATACTGTTCACGCCCGCACGTACTGGTGTCGCACACGGCCAACATCAGCGGTTATGCCGATGAGTGGCTGGCGGAAATCGGCCGCACCCGGCATGTGGTGCTGTCGGTGCCGCAATACAGTGCGCTGCCGGCGTTGCTCGCCGGTACCGACCTGATCGCCAGCCTGCCGGACTATACCGCCGAAGCCATGGCGGCTTCTGGTCGACTGTTCAAAGAACCGTTCCCGTTCAAGACCCCGATGCTGGACCTGTCGATGGTCTGGCTCAGCCATGTCGACAGCGATCCGGCCGAACGCTGGCTGCGTTCGCGGCTTGAGGCATTCATGAGCGAACGGCCACTGACCGCGCCCTGAATCCCACCACAAATCTCCCCTGTGGGAGCGAGCCTGCTCGCGAAAGCGCAGTATCAGACAACATTGATGTGACTGACACGCCCTCATCGCGAGCAGGCAAAAAACCGCGCGGGAGCTGGGCAGTGCTGTGATATATGTACGACCTTTCTGCCGACTGACTGGAGCACCGCATGCCACATCTGCACATGGAATACACCGCCAACCTGCCGCAACTGAACGCGGATGTGGCGTTGATCCGTCTCAACAACACGCTGGTGGGGTCTGGTCAGTTCGCGGCGGAGTTCGATATCAAGAGCCGGGCGGTGAAGGTCGAGACTTTCAAGGTGGGCACCGGCATGGGCGAACGCGCCTTTGTCCACGTGAAACTGGCGCTGCTCAGCGGTCGTTCGCCGCAAATCAAGAAGCAGCTCTCGGAAAGTCTGTTGGCGGTGTTGCAGGATCTGTGCGAGTGGCCGGCCGGGGTTGAAGTGCAGCTCTGTGTGGAGTTGCTCGATATCGACCGCGATTCCTACACCAAGACCGCCATCGGCGTGTAGGACTCAGGCCGCTTCCAGCTCATTGCAGACCTTGATGACCTGCTCGCGCAGCCAGACGTTGGCGCTGTCCTGATCGGCGTTCTGGCTCCATTGCATGTCGAGGGTGAACCCCGGCAGGCCGTTCGGCGCTTCGCAGTGATTGAACACCGCGTCGTTGGTCAGCAGACGCTGGATACGCCGGGGCAGGGTGAGGATGAAGTCGGTGCCGGTGATCATTTTCAGGGCCGCGCTGTAGCTGTTGGAACGGGCGACGATTTGCCGTTTCTGCGCCTGACGGGCCAGCCAGCCATCGACCATGTTGGTGCTGGACGTCCACGGTGTCGGGAACACATGGCGCCGCTCGGTGAAGGCCTGCAGGCTCAGGCGCGGTTCCAGCGGCGTGGCGCGTTTGTCGAAGACGCAGACCAGATCGTCTTCCAGCAGCATTCGCGACTTGAGGTCGGTGTGGCTGCGGTGGAAGTTGGGGCCGAAACAGATGACCAGATCGAGGCTGCCTTCGCGCAGTTCGTCGGCGGGTACGTCGGTCTCGAACTTGTGCATGTTGACCACCACCGGCAAATCGTCGAAGTCGAAACGCTTCAACAGGCGTGGCAACACCAGTTGCTCGAAGTATTCCGGCGCACAGATGTTGAAGGTTTTCGCTTGGTGGGTCGGGTCGAAGGCCGGGGCACCGGCATGGCACAGGTTGATGCTTTCGAGAATTTTCTGCACATGGCCGTACATGGTGCCGGCCTTGTAGGTGGGGCGCATGCCCGTGCGGGTGTTGATGAACAGATCGTCTTCGAAACTGGTGCGCAATTTTTTCAGGCAGTAGCTGACAGTGGACTGGCTGACGCACAGCGTCTCCGAGACATCCGTGACGCTGCTTTGCTCATACACGGCGATAAACACCATGAGGTCCTGCATGTCGAGCTTTCGAAGCAAGTTACTGTTCAGCATCCGTTCCGTCTCGCTGTGCTCCTTGCGCTGAATCCGCGCAAACGTGTGCGCATGATCGTAACGGAACGATGGTGCCAGGACAAAGCCTTGTAGGACGATTCAATGTCAGTTGTGGGACAGAAAGTTTTAGCAACACGACGTCGCCAGATAAACCGTAAAAAGATGGCAAGAAGCCTCTACCCCGGCGATGGTATCTGGCTTCAGCGGATGTGTCGGGCGTATTGCCGAGGGTCGAAACGCAGCACGATCAGCAACATCACCACCATTACCGCAGTCAGCGACCACCAGGCCCATTCGAAGCTGCCGAGCCGGTCGCGGATCATTCCGGCCAGCAGCGGCGAAAGCCCGGCGATCAAGTAGCCGATACCTTGCACGAATGCGGTCAGGCCGCCGGCGCGCTGCGGGTTGTCGAGATGATCGAGCGAGACGATCAGGCTCATCGGAAAGAGTCCGCCAATGCCCAGCCCCAACAGGCACGGCCACAGCAGGCTGAGGTGTTGCGGACTGAGGATCAACCCGCAGAAGCCTGCGATGATCAGCAGCAGTAAAGCTGCGAGGACCGCGCGACGATCGCGGCTGCGGTTGGCGATAGCTGGCGTCAGCAGCCCGGAAATCACCTCCATGGCGGTCAGAAAACCCAGTAGTAGCCCGGCATCCTGTTCGCTCCAGCCTTGTTCCACGTAGTACGGCGCCAGCCAGGCGAGTACGCAGGTGTAGGACGCCGTGCCGAGGCCGAAAAAGATGGCAAGCAGCCAGGCACGGGTATTTCGCGCGAAGGATTCTTTTCCTGCAGCGGTGTTCTGGATGGATGACGAGGGCGACTGCGTCCACCAGACCAGCAACGCGAGCAAAGAAAGTGCCGCCCAGATCGCCAGCCCGGTACGCCAGCTGCCGGACTGCACCAGCACCAGCGGCGACAACGAGGCGGCCAGGGCGGCGCCGCCCATGATCGACGTGACATACAGGCCCATGCACAGCGCCACATGGTCGGGGAAGCGTGACTTGATCAGCACCGGCATCAAGGCTTGAATCAAGGCAATGCCAATCCCCGCCAGCACCGCGCTGCCAATTAACGGCGGCGCCGAATCGAGCCACAGCCGCGACAGCGTCGCCAGCCCGATAATCAGCAGCGACAGGATCACCGCGCGTTGCTCGCCCAAACGTCGACCGATGCCAATACCAAAAAACATCGCCAGTCCCATCGCCATCACCGGCAGCATGGTCAGCAGCGAAGCCAGGCTGAAACTCAGTGCAATGTCGCCGCGTATGGCCGACAGCAAGGGACCGACGGCGGCCATGGACGGGCGCAGATTCAGCGCGACGAGGATGATCCCGAACATCAGCCAGACAGCGAGGCGGGTGGTGGTGCGGACGTTTTCCATCGGCAGACTCTGGATTGCGGAGGCTGCTGATTAGGCGGTGCGGCGCACGTATCGGCAAATCAGATTTCCCCGGTACTATTTAAAAACTAAATATCACTCTCCCCATGTAGGAGCTGCCGAAGGCTGCGATCTTTTGATCTTGATCTTGAAAAACAAAATCAAAAGATCGCAGCCTTCGGCAGCTCCTACAGGGTGAGGTTCGGATTCCTCTTGTTGACCACGCTGTCAGACTATTCTTTATCTCTGGCAGGATATTTCGTTACAGCTCTGGTCCTGCGCAGGCGCGTAAAACGCCGGCGGCGATATATACTGCGCGCCATTCTTCAAGGGAGAGCCGTGTGGCCATCGATATTCACTGGATTCGCGACAACGAAAGCCTCGCGCAGCTTTGCGCCGAGTGGCAGCAACTGCCGTTCGTTGCCCTCGACACCGAATTCATGCGGGTCGACACCTTCTACCCGATTGCCGGTTTGCTGCAGGTCGGTGACGGCAAACGCGCCTGCCTGATTGATCCGCTGACCATCGACGCCTGGCAACCGCTGGCGGCGCTGCTGGAAAACCCGGCGGTGCTTAAAGTCTTGCACGCCTGCAGCGAAGACCTCGAAGTGCTGTTGCGTCTGACCGGCAGCTTGCCGGCGCCGCTGTTCGACACTCAATTGGCCGCGGCCTATCTGAACCTCGGGTTCTCGATGGGCTATTCGCGGCTGGTGCAGGAGGTACTCGGTATCGAGCTGCCGAAGGGCGAGACCCGTTCCGACTGGTTGCAGCGCCCGCTGTCCGACACGCAGATCAGCTACGCCGCCGAAGACGCGGTGCATCTGGCGGAAGTTTTCGTACAACTGCGGCCGAAACTGTCTGACGATAAGTTCGCCTGGGTGCTGGAGGACGGCGCCGAATTGGTGGCCAACCTGCGCCGTGAGATCGACCCGTACGAGGTCTATCGCGAAGCCAAGTTGGCGTGGAAACTGTCTCGTGCGCAATTGGCGGTGCTGCGTGAGTTGTGCGCCTGGCGTGAAAAAGAAGCCCGCGCCCGTGATCTGCCGCGCAACCGCATCGTCCGTGAGCACTCGCTGTGGCCGCTGGCCCGCACGCAACCGGACAACCTTGCGGCGTTGGGCAAGATCGAAGACATGCACCCGCGTACCGTGCGTCAGGACGGCCAGTTTCTGCTTGATCTGATCAAGCGCTCTGGCAGTGTGGGGCCTGATCAATGGCCGCCGGCGGTGCCGGAGCCATTGCCGGTCGAAGCGGCGGCGCTGATCAAGCAACTGCGCGCCCTCGGTCAGGTCGAGGCCGAGCGTCTGGGCATCGCGCCGGAACTGATGCTGCGCAAGAAAACCCTCGAAGCGCTGGTCAAAAGCGGCTTCCCCGAGGGCCCTTATCAATTGCCTGAGTCGCTGCGTGGCTGGCGCCGCGAACTCATGGGCCAGAAGCTGCTCGACAGCCTGGCCACCGCCGGAGAACAGCCTTGAAACGTATTTGCTCCATTTACCAAAGTTCGAAGAAACCCGGGATGTATCTTTATGTGCTCAAGAGCGATGCGCTTGAGCGCGTGCCCGAGGCGCTGATGGCGGCCTTCGGCAAGGCGAAGCATTCCTTTGACCTGGTACTGACCCCCGAGCGCACACTGGCGCGCGAGGACATCACCGTGGTTCTGGAAAACCTCGACAAGCAGGGCTATCACCTGCAGATGCCACCGGCCGAGGACGAGTACATCGAACACCTGCCCGAAGAGTTGCTGCGACGCAACGACCCGGTCTGATCTGCGAGGCCCTGTTCTGGGCCTCTTGCCACCCTGGAACTGATTTTACGGCGACGACCGCCACGAAGGAGCACTGCTCTTTCGGCGGTTGCCTGCACGGTTTGCGAAAGGTTTGAAGATGCGCGTTCTGATTGCTGAACACGACCACGCGGTGTACGCCCGGCTGCTGCGCCAGATGGCCCCCGAACTTGAAGTCCTGACCAGTGGCGACTCTGCCGAACTGGCGCGTCAGGCTGCCGATTGCCCGGTGTGGCTGGGGCAGCCGGACCTGTTGGCGACCCTGCTGCGTCAGGGCCACCAGCCGCAATGGCTGCAATCGACCTGGGCCGGCATCACGCCGCTGCTCGCTGATGGTCTGCGCCGCGATTACCGCCTGACCCGCGCAGTGGGGATCTTCGGTCAGGTCATGGCCGAATACGTACTGACCTACATGCTCGGTCACGAACGGGAAGTGCTCGCGCGCCTCGTGAGCCAGGTCGAGCGCAAGTGGGATAACCGCACCGGCCAGAGTCTGGTCGGGCGCAAGGTGCTGATCGTCGGGACCGGCGATATCGGTCAGAGCGTGGCGCAGTTCCTGCTGCCGTTTGGCGTCGAGTTGTACGGCATTGCCAGCAGTGCGCGTGAGCAGGCGCCGTTCATCGAAGTCGGTTCGATGGCCGATCTGCCACGGCTGGTGGGCGCGGTCGATTATGTGGTCAACCTGCTGCCGAACACCGCGCACACCCACGATATCTACGATGCGGCGCTGTTCAAGCAGTTCAAGCCGACCGGGTTGTTCATCAACGTCGGACGCGGCGTGGCGGTGGTGGATGCCGATCTGGTCGAAGCCTTGAAGGAAGGGCATCTGGCCGGTGCGGTGATCGACGTTTGCCGTCAGGAGCCGTTGCCGCAGCGCCATCCGTTCTGGACTGCCTGGGGCCTGCTGCTGACTGGACACAGCTCGGCGCCGACGTCGCCGTCGTTGATGGTGCAGTTGTTCGTCGAGAACCTGAAGGCGTATCAGGCGGGAGAAGCGTTGCGCGGAGAAGTGGATTTCAACCGCGGTTACTGAGGTGTAATCAAAAGATCGCAGCCTTCGGCAGCTCCTACATTGATCCCTGTAGGAGCTGCCGAAGGCTGCGATCTTTTGCGTTTAAAGGGTGAAGTTGCCTTCTGCAGCCAGCTCGCTCAGCGGGCGACGCGGGCTCGGCTCTTCGCGGGCCTGCAGGTACTCGGCCAGGGTCGCCTTGTCACCCAGCTTGCCGACAGCGACCGCCGCATGCAGCGCATAACCTTGCGGAATATTCAGCTCCTTGCGGGTCAGCTCCTGATCGAAACCGGCCATGCCGTGGGTGTGCCAGCCGCTGATGCTCGCTTGCAGCGCCAGGTGGCCCCAGGCCGAACCGGTGTCGAAGGTGTGCCACAGCGCCGGGGTCTCTTCGCTGGCACCGGGGGCGGTGAAGGTGGTTTTCGAAATCACGATCACCAGCGCCGACGCGTGTTGCGCCCAGCTGCGGTTGAACTCGTTCAGCAAGCCCAGGAAGCGCTCCCAGTTCGGCGTATCACGACGCGCATACAGAAAGCGCCACGGCTGCGAGTTGTACGCCGACGGCGCCCAGCGTGCAGCTTCGAAAAAGCTCAGCAGGGTTTCTTCCGGGATTGCTTCGCCGGTGAAGGCACGAGGCGACCAGCGATCGGTGAACTGCGGGTGAATGGCGTAATCGGCAACGCGAGGGTTGGCACTCATCAAAAGATTCCTTGCTGTGTTTGCGTCATGAATTCGTGGCAAAACCCTACTGGGCGGCGATTCGGCTGACAAGCGCGATTTACCGACAGTCGCCAGCGCTTGGCCCGCAAGGCCTTGGGCACTAGACTGGCGGCCTTTTCACCACCTGATGTTGATGCTTGAGCCATGGCCGCCAAAGTCGAACCGTTCTGGAAACGCAAAACCCTCGAGCAACTGGATCACGAGGAATGGGAATCGCTGTGCGACGGCTGCGGTCTGTGCTGCCTGCAGAAACTCGAAGATGAAGAAGACAACAGCGTCTATTACACGCGCATCGCCTGCAAACTGCTGGACCTGAAAACCTGCCAGTGCAGCGACTACCCGAACCGCATCAAGTTTGTCCCGGACTGCATTCAGCTCACTCCGGGCCAGGCCGAATCATTCAAATGGCTGCCGCCGACCTGCGGTTATCGGCTGGTCAGCGAAGGCAAGGATCTGCCGCTGTGGCACCACCTGGTGTGTGGCGATCGTGACGCCGTGCACCACGAACGGATTTCCCAGTCCGGACGCATGCTCGCCGAAGGCAGCGTGCCGGAGGATGACTGGGAAGATCATCTGATTTTCCGCGCCGGATAAGTACCCAGGGTTTCCAGGATTGAACAAGGAGTGTGTATGGCTGGGGGATTGCTGCGGGCATCGCTGATCGCCCTGCTGGCGCTAAGCGCACCGGTGTGGGCGGCAAAGAAAGTCGATCTGGATTACCACGTGCGCCTGCTGCCGCAAAGCGATCAGGCCGAAGTGCGCCTGACCGTGGCCAAGGGCGAAGCGGTACGCAGCCTCGATTTTGACCTCGGCGATGGCAGCCACTACAGCGACTTCAAGGCTGATGGTCAGTGGCAATTGTCTCCGGGCAAGCATGCTCGGGGCCTCTGGCGTCCGAGCGGCGACAAGCCCAGCCTGACTTACCGCGTCAGCATCAGCCACGGCCGCAAGAGCGGCAGCTTCGACACGCGCATGACCCCGACCTGGGCGCTACTGCGCGGTGATGATCTGGTGCCGCCGGCCCGGCTCGATCAGCAGGATGGCATCGAGCTGGTGTCACGTCTGCAATTCGAACTGCCCAATGGCTGGCAAAGCGTTGAAACCGCCTGGCCGCGCATCGGCAAAAACACATTTCGCATCGACAACCCATCACGCCTGTTCGACCGTCCGACGGGCTGGATGCTCGCCGGTCACCTCGGCAGCCGCCGCACGCGCCTGGGCGAAACCGAAGTCACCGTGGCTTCGCCGCAAGGGCAGGGCATGCGCCGCATGGATGTGCTGACCTTGCTGACGTTTGTCTGGCCGCAGGTGCAAGCGGTCTATCCCCGGCATCCGAAAAAACTGCTGATCGTCGGCGCCAACGACCCGATGTGGCGCGGCAGTCTCGGCGCGCATGAATCGATCTATCTGAATACGCGCTTGCCGCTGGTCAGCGAGAGCGGCAGCAGTGCGCTGGTGCGTGAACTGGCGCAGGTGTTCGGGCGCATCAACGATGAACATCGCAGCGACTGGATCAGTGAAGGCTTTGCCGAGTATTACGCGATCGAACTGGTGCGCCGTGCCGGCGGCATGAGCGATGAGCGTTATCAGGCGCTGCAGGCGAAATTGACCAGAGACAGTCAGAAGGTGACGACGTTACGCGGCGAACAGATCAGCCCGGCGCAGCTTGCAAAGGCGGTGATGGTGTTGCAGGAACTGGATCGCGAGATTCGCCTGAAGACGCGCAACAAGCGTTCGCTGGATGATGTGTTGCGCGGGGCGATGCATCTGGGGACGGTGAGTACTAAAGAGTTTGTGCAACTGGCCGAGAGTGTTCTGGGCGAGTCTTCCAAAGTCCTCGATACCGTGTTACTCCAGTAAAGATCAAAAGATCGCAGCCTGTGGCAGCTCCTGCAGGGGAAACGCATTCCACATGTAGGAGCTGCCGCAGGCTGCGATCTTTTGCTTTTAAACCCCGGCCTTCGGCGATTTCACCGAATCATTGCCAGTCACCGTCGCGGTGCTGGTCGCCGCCTCGGCATTGGCCTTGAGCTGGCTCAGCTCTTCACCCGCGCGCTCGATTTTGGCCCGCACGTTGTTCATGTCCTGACGGCTTTTCTCCAGCAGGCTCTTCACCGAGCTGTGCCCGGTGATGCCACGGGCCATCGCCACACCGCCAATCGCCACTTGAATCAGACCGAACACGCCGCCACGGCGCAGGCCCTTGCCGACCATGATCACGCCACCGGCCAGCGAGCCGATGCGCTCCCAGCCTTGGACGTTCTGCTCGGTCGGGCTCTGGAACGGGGTGGAATCGATACGTTGGACACGTTTGAGTTCGGTCATGATCTGTCTCCCAGGCAATGTGCAATAGATAGATAAGCTGACTGCCACACCGCCCGGCTCGTTCCATCGGATGTGCGACGTTTCAGCGGAATTTCGGCCCGGAGCGGGTATTCAGGCCTTTGGCCATGCGGTCGTAGAGCACCACGTTGACCGTCGCTGCCAGATTCATGCAGCCGGTGGTCGGGATGTACACGACGTCTTCGCACCAGTCGCGGATCTCTTTATCCAGTGAGCCGTCTTCCGGGCCAAAGATGTATAGCGCGCGATCCGGATGGGTGTATTCCGGCAGCGGGCGGGCGCCCTCGACCAGTTCCACGGCGACCGGGACGCAGTTGAGCGGGAGGATCTTTTTCAGGTCGTCGATGCCGATCAGCGGGATGTCGTAGTGCACACGCTTGGTGTCGGTGACGAAGTCGGCGGCGCGTTCATAGCGCTTGCCGGTGTAGAACACCGACGCCACGCCGTAACAGCCTGCGGCGCGCATCACCGAACCGACGTTCTCCGGTGACTTGGGGTTGTACAAACCAATGCAGCTGTAACGTTTGTCTGCCACGAGCGGGGTGCCTTCGGGAAAAAGAGGGCGATTATACGGGGATTGGGGGAGGGCGGGCAGATTCGAGATCTGTGGTGTCTGGTCTGGCCTCATCGCTGGCAAGCCAGCTCCCACAGGTATCTCGGGTGTTCACAAAATTTGTGAGCGACCAAAATCATTGTGGGAGCTGGCTTGCCAGCGATGGGGCCAGTAATGGCAATGAAGATCAGTCTTCTTTTTTCATCAGGCCGGCGAGGGCGGCAAACGGGTTATGCGTCGCCTTGGCGATTTTCGGTGTGCTCAGCGAGCCGTCGCCGAAATACTGCTGGTCGGTGTAGCGCGAGTGCTCATTGTCATGGCAATACAGGCACAACAGTTCCCAGTTCGAGCCGTCCTGCGGGTTGTTGTCGTGGTTGTGATCGCGGTGGTGCACGGTCAGTTCGCTCAGGCGCTTGCCGGAAAACTCACGGGCGCAGCGGCCGCAGACGTGCGGGTACATCTTCAGGGCTTTGTCGCGGTAGCCCATTTCCTTGTCGCGCTGGTTGTCGGCCAGGATGCGATCGAGTTTCGACGTGTTGGTCGGGGTGGACGAACTCATGGGTTCACCTTTGTAAAAGACTGATGACGGTTATGTGCAGAGTTTAGCTCAGCCCTTGAGCTTCTCGGCAATCCAGATCGTGTGGCGGGTGCCTTTGTTGCCGTGGGCGAAGACCTGGACTTCTTCGGCCTTGAAACCGGCCTTCTTCAATTTGTCGGAAAACTGCCGGTCAGCGCTGGCCGACCACACCGCCAGCACGCCTTTGGGCCGCAGGGCCTTGGCGCAGGCGTTCAGACCGGCGGCGGAATACAGCCAGCTGTTGGCCTTCTGGGTCAGGCCTTCGGGACCGTTGTCGACGTCGAGCATGATCGCGTCGAAGCCGTTCGGCTCGCTTTGCAGGACCTTGGCCACGTCGTCCTGGCGGATCACCGTGCGCGAATCGAGCAACGGTCGCCCGGACTTTTCACCAAGCGGCCCACGGTTCCACTCGACCACCCCTGGCACCAGTTCGGCGACCACCACTTCGGCGCTCTTGCCCAGATGCTTGAGCGCCGAGGCGAGGGTGAAGCCCATGCCCAGACCGCCAATCAACACCCGTGAATTCGGCCGTCCGGCCACCTTGCGGCAAGGAATCTCGGCCAGCGCATCTTCGGAACCGTGCATGCGCGTGTTCATCAATTGCCCGCCGTCGCCGCCCTGGATCTTGATGACGAAATCCTCGCCATACTCGAACAGGCACAGGGCGCCGCCGCTGTCAGGGATCGGCGTGGTGTCGAGCAGAACGAAACGTTTCATGGAAATCTCTACAAGGGGGGAAGGCAAGCAGGCCCGTTGGGAGTAGCCTGAACGCAGACTAGAGGCCAAACGGAGCCCTTGATGAAGCGCATCATTCTAACGGCCATTGCCCTGGCCGCGCTCGCGATTACTGCAGTGCAGGCGCAGCAGACCATTCCGGTCAGCCCGACGCCGCAACCCGGATCACCGGGTACCGCCACGCCAACGCCGTATCCGCAAATCACCCCGATCAGCGCACCGAAGGCCGGCGCCGGCAGTGGCAGCCCGCCACTGGTGCCAATCGAAATGCCCAGCCCGCCGAGCAAGGATCAACCGGTGCCGGGCATCGAGCCGAGCAGCACCAAGGCCAAATCCCCCGGCGGTTAAACCTGTTGCGCCGCCAGTTGGCCGTCGGCCATGCGCAAGCGTTTGGAAAGGGACACGGCGAGGGCGCGAATGATCTTGGCGGCGATCTTCGGCGCGTCGTTGAGCATCTTTTCCAGTGAGTCCTTGCCCAGATTGAGCAGTTGGCAGTTGCTCGCCGCGACGCAGGTCGCCGAACGGCGCTCACCATCGAGCACGGCCATTTCCCCGAACGCCCGACCGCTGCGCAGGGTGGCCATGGTGATGACCTGGCCGTCAGGGCCAGTCTTCTGCACCGCGACCTGACCGGTATGGAGGATGCACATGAAACTGCCGGCATCGCCCTCACGGAAAATCGCTTCACCTTCAGCCACGGTGCTGATGCTGAAGTAGCCCGAGGCCGCGGCGAAGTCCGCCAGTTGCAATTGATCGAACAGGCCACAGTCCATCAGCCAGTCGCGGATTTCGTTGTTCAGTAAGGTCGGTTCTGACATGTCGTTGCGGTCTTTATTGTTTTCACATTTTCAAGGCACTACACGGACCCTTGTAGGAGTGAGCCTGTGGTGAGGGGATTTATCCCCGATCGGCTGCGCAGCAGTCGCAAATCCGCCAATGCGATCGGCCTGAAAGAATCGCATTGCAGATCTGGGGCGGCTTTGCCACCCATCGGGGATAAATCCCCTCACCACACAGGCTCGTTCCTACAGGGATCTGTGGTGTATCGGCCTCTTGGGTCTGGAGTTAAGACCCAAGTGACCGATGGAGTTCCTCAGGCCAGGCCCAAAACCTTGAACACAAATGCATATTCGAGCGCTACGTCACGTAATCCCTGATAACGCCCGCTCATTCCGCCATGCCCGGCGCCGAGTTCGGTCTTGAGCAGCAGCAGGTTGTCGTCGGTCTTGGTCGCGCGCAGTTTCGCCACCCACTTGGCGGCTTCCCAGTACTGCACGCGGCTGTCGTTGTAGCCGGCGATCACCAGCATTGCCGGGTAAGCCTGCGCGGTGACGTTTTCGTACGGCGCGTACGCTTTGATCCGCTCGTAGACGTCCGGCTCTGCGGGGTTGCCCCACTCGTCATATTCGGTGACGGTCAGCGGCAAATCAGGGTCGAGCATGGTGTTGAGCACGTCGACGAACGGCACTTCGGCAATCGCCACGCCGAACAGGTCCGGACGCTGGTTCAGCACTGCGCCAATCAACAAGCCGCCAGCGCTGCCGCCGCTGATCGCCAGTTTTTCAGCGGTGGTGATGCCGTTGAGGATCAGAAATTCGGCGCAGGCAATGAAGTCGCTGAAGGTGTTGTGCTTGTGCTCCTGTTTGCCGGCGCGATACCACGCTTCGCCCAGCTCACCGCCGCCACGCACGTGGGCGATGGCGAACGCCATGCCGCGATCCAGCAGGCTCAGGCGCGCGTGGGAGAACCACGGGTCGAGACTGGAGCCGTAGGCGCCATAACCGTACAGGTACAGCGGCACCGGTTTGCCGACCATCTCGCGTTTCATCACCAGGCTGATCGGCACCTGCGTGCCGTCCGGCGCGGTGGCCCACAGGCGTTGGCTGACGTAGGCGTCGGCGTCGAACGGACCGAGCACCGGAGTTTCTTTCAGGACGGTTTGCTCGCCGCTGTCCAGCAGCAACTGCCGCACCTGCGCCGGACGGTTCAACGCCTCGTAACGCAGACGGATGCGGTCGCTCTCGAACTCCAGGCTGTTCTGCACATAGAGGCTGTAGGCCGCGTCCGGCAATTGCACGCGATACGGCGTCTGGCCCTGTGGGTGAACTTCGATTATCGGCAGACCGCCTTCGCGCAGGCTCAGGGTCATGGCCGCCGTGTTCAGCGTTACGCCGTCGAGCATCACCGTGTCGCTGTGCGGAATCAGGTTCTGCCAGTCGGCCTCGCTCGGCACGACACCGGTGTCCGGTGCTTGATACAGGGCGAAGTTGATGCCGTCACGGTTGGTGCGGATGAACCAGGTCCACGCGCCATCCAGCGCGCCGTGGTCGACATCGTATTCGTGATCCTCGACCCGGGGCGCCAGGCAGGTGAAGGGCAGGTGCGGCTGATGCGCGTCCAGGGCCCAGACTTCGCTGGTGGTCTTGCTGCCCAGGGTCAGCAGCAATTGCTGCTCGGAACTGGAGCGGTAGCAATGCAGGAAGAAACGTCCGTCCGGCTCATGGAACACCTCTTCGGCAGCGGTGCCGTCGAGGCGATAGCGAAACAGCTTGTGCGGGCGATGGGTGTCGTCGAGCACGCCGAAGAACAAAGTCAGGCTGTCGTTGGCCCAGGTCATGCTGCCATCGCAGTCCTGGAATTCCAGCTCGCTGACCTTTTCGCTGGCCAGTTCCTTGACGAACAGCGTGTAGATCTCGTCGCCCGAAGCATCGACGCTGTAGGCCAGGCGCTGGTGATCCGGGCTGATGCTGAACGCGCCGAGCGAGAAGAAGCCGCCGTTGGCCAGCTCGTTGGGGTCGAGCAGCAGTTGCTCGCGGCTCTCGTCGAGGGTCAGGCTGTCGTCGGCCGGACGCGGGCAGCGGTAATGCCGGGCGTATTCGTCACCCGCCGTGGTGCGCGTGTAATACAGATACGGCCCCCATGGCGAGGGCAGGGACAGGTCGGTTTCGAGGATCCGGCCCTTGATCTCCTCGAACAGGCTTTCGCGCAGGGCGGCCTGATCGGCGGTCTGTGCTTCCTGATAGGCGTTTTCAGCCTTGAGGTAGTCGAGCACCGCGTCGGTGTCGCGTTCCTGCAGCCAGGCATACGGGTCGGCACCGGCAGCCTTGTGGGCGATCGGGGCGCGGATGACGTGGGCGGATTCGGGCATGGAAGGCTCTCGGACAGTATTCGTAATAATGGTTTTCGCAGCTCTTGAAACCATCGCACTCTCCTGTGGGAGCGAGCTTGCTCGCGAAGGCGTCCTGTCAGATGACATTTGTTTCACTGACCCGACGCTTTCGCGAGCAAGCTCGCTCCCACAGGGTTTGCTGTTGGCCGTCTGGCATTGGGACAAGCCTGACGGGCGAAAAGTCGTTACTATAAGCGCCTATTTGCCTGCCTTGCCATGGACACCATGACCGAGAACGACTATCTGATCGCCTGGGGCCTCTACGCCTTCGCCGCTGTGGGCTGCCTGTTGGTATGGATGCGCCTGACCCGCTGGATGTGGCGCTGGCTGCGCGAGCCGCTGCGGGTGCTGATGGCAGTGTTGCTGTTCAGCCCGACCATCATTGACCCGGTGAAAGCCAAGGTTGCACCGTCGATCGCCATCACTCCGCTGGATCTGGCCTTCAAGGTCGGCAACAACGCCTGGCGGGCGATTTCCGACCTGTTCATGTACGGCATGATTGCGTTCGGCATCTACCTGATTTTCGTGCTGATCCGCTTCCCGATCGAACGCGCCTCACGCGCCCGTCGCGAGCAGGCCGAAGCCGCCAAGGCAGCGGCGCGTGCCGATGATCGCGACGACGATCAGCCGTTCGGCGCTGCCGGTGATGACCGCTACGGTCGCCCGCCATTGCCGAACAATCCGCAGCGCATGCGCGTCGAGCCGCGTCTGTAACCACGAGAGTCAGCACATGTGTGAACTACTGGGCATGAGTGCCAACGTGCCGACCGATATCGTGTTCAGCTTCACCGGCCTGATGCAGCGCGGCGGGCGTACCGGCCCGCACCGCGACGGCTGGGGCATCGCCTTCTATGAAGGGCGCGGTCTGCGCCTGTTTCAGGACCCGGCCGCCAGCAGCGAGTCGGAAGTCGCCAATCTGGTGCAGCGCTATCCGATCAAAAGCGAGGTGGTCATCGGCCACATCCGCCAGGCCAACGTCGGCAAGGTCTGCCTGTCCAACACCCACCCGTTCGTCCGCGAACTGTGGGGCCGTAACTGGTGTTTCGCGCACAACGGCCAGCTCGCCGATTTCACCCCGATCAAGAGCTTCTACCGCCCGGTGGGCGACACCGACAGCGAAGCGGCGTTCTGCGATTTGCTTAACCGCGTGCGTGCAGCCTTCCCGGAACCGGTCGATATAGAAGTGCTGCTGCCGGATCTGGTCGCCGCGTGTGCTGAATATCGCAGCAAAGGCGTGTTCAACTGCCTGCTCAGTGACGGCGACTGGCTGTTCTGCTATTGCTCGACCAAACTGGCACAGATCACCCGGCGCGCACCGTTCGGCCCGGCGCGGCTCAAGGATGTCGATGTGATCGTCGATTTCCAGGCGGAAACCACGCCCAATGACGTGGTTACGGTGATCGCCACCGAGCCTTTGACCGAAAACGAAACCTGGACCCGTTACCAACCGGGCCAATGGAGCCTGTGGCGACGCGGCGAATGCGTCAGCCAGGGCACGACCGAATAAAGGATCTCTCCTCGATGTTGCTCAGTTATCTACGGCTGGTGTTGTTTGCGGCGGGCCTGTTGATCGGTGTCCAGGTGCCGGGGTTCATCAACGATTACGCCAAACGCGTCGAAGCCCATCTGATCGAAGCGCAGACCGGTCTGCGCGGTTTTCAGGGTACCGCCGAGCAGTTCTTCAAGGGCGATTTGCAGGCGCTGGTCGCGCATTACCGCGCCAGTGACGACCCGGTATTTCGCAGCGATGCCGACAGCCTGAGCACTTTGCTCAACCGCCAGACGGCGCTGGATAAACAGTTCCAGGCGATGCAGGGCCCGTGGTACATCCGCTTCCTGCAAGTGGTGCTGGCCGCCGACCCGGACATTCGCAAGGAGACCTGGAACGGCTACAGCTACCAGATCCTGCTGACCCCGGAAGCGATGATCTGGGGCATGAGCGGCGCGTTGCTGCTGTCGTTCGGCATCGAGTGCCTGATTCGTCTGATTGACTGGGTGGTGCTGGGTGGCCGGCGTTTGCGCCAGAGCCGCCCGATTGAAGACCGCGACGTGCGCGGCTTGTAAAAGGTCAAGAGCAAAAGATCGCAGCCTGCGGCAGCTCCTACAGGGAAACGCATATTCCTGTGTAGGAGCTGCCGAAGGCTGCGATCTTTTGCTTTTCAGCTACTCAAGACAATGTAGTTTTCACCGACCTTGCGCGCATACCCCGCCAGCACTTGCTGACACAACGTCACCATCTCCTCGACCCACTCAACGCCGACCCGCCACGACACCACCACCTGCAGATTCGGCGGGCGCTGGTCGATGTCGAGCAAAGTCAGTTCACCCCGCGCCAGTTCCTCGGCCACCAGCACCGGCGGCAATACGCCAATGCCGAATCCATCACCTAACAACCGGGTAATCGCCGACACCGAATTCACGCAGTTCAGGCGCGGCGCCAGCACGCCGTTGGCCTGCATCAACGCCAGCAGGTCCTGGTGCGGTCGGGAGTTTTTCGAATAAGTGATGATCCGTTCCCGCGCCAGCTCACCAAGGTCGGCGTACTCGCGGTTGTAGATCGAGTTGCTGGCGACGATCCAGCCCAACGGATGGCTGGCCAGCTCGAGGCTGCGCACGCTTTCGTGGCGCACCAGATCGGTTTGCAGAACGATGTCGAGAAAGCCTTTTTGCAGCTGATCGCAGAGGTTCAGCGAGGTATCGGCCACCAGCTCGATTTCCACCCGCGGGTACCGATCGGTCATCTGCGCCACCAACGGGCTCAGCCAGGTGTGGATCACCGTGTCCATCACGCCGATGCGCACCCGGCCGACCTTGCTCGAGCGGGTCTCGATTGATTGCTTGAGCGCCGACAGCGTATCGAGCATCTGCTCGGCATAATCCAGCACTTTCAGGCCTTCGGGCGTCAGGCTGACGCCGCGTGAATCGCGCAGAAACAGCTTTACCCCCAGCTCGCCTTCGAGCACTGCGATGCGGCTGGAAATCGACGCCTGGGTGGTGAACAGCTTGTCGGCGGTCAGGCGAAAACTCTTCAGCCGGGCGACCCAGACAAAGGTCTCGAGAAACTTCAGGTTCATGGCAACGGCTCGGGTGACAAATTTTTCTTATGCCTAAGGCGGGTTTTTATTCGTTGGACGCAGCAGGGCCGGGCGACGAAAAATCGGCGCATCCGGTTCCCACGATAGGCGTCGTCGGAACTTCGAACAAGACCAATAAAAGCCTGCGGAGACTTGCCATGCGTGCGCCCGACACCCTCGACCTCCCCAAGAGCACGGCCCGCCCCGGACCGTTCGACTGGTATCGCAACATCAATCAGCAAGAGCGTCGCACCTTCTGGAGCTGCAAGATCGGCTATGGCCTGGACGGTATGGACACGCAGATGCTCAGCTTCGTGGTGCCGACCCTGATCGCCATGTGGGGCATCACCACCGGGCAGGCCGGGCTGATTCACACCAGCACGCTGATCGCCTCGGCCATTGGCGGCTGGGTGGCGGGGATTCTTTCCGACCGCATCGGCCGCGTGCGCACCTTGCAACTGACGGTGCTGTGGTTCGCCTTCTTCACCTTCCTCTGCGGTTTCGCGCAGAACTACGAACAGTTGCTGATCGCCCGCACCCTGATGGGCTTCGGTTTTGGCGGCGAATGGACCGCCGGCGCGGTGCTGATCGGTGAAGTGATTCGCGCCAAGGATCGCGGCAAAGCGGTGGGCATGGTGCAGAGCGGTTGGGCCTTGGGCTGGGGGCTGACGGCGATTTTGTATGCGCTGCTGTTCTCGGTGTTGCCGCCGGAAGAGGCCTGGCGGGCGCTGTTCATCCTCGGCATCGTTCCGGCGATTTTCGTGATTTTCGTCCGTCGGCTGGTGAAAGACCCGGAGATCTACCGCGAAGCCAAGGCGGCGCAAACCCCGGAAAATCCGGCGAAGTTCTATGAGATCTTCGCCCCGGGCATGCTGTTCACCACGTTCCGTGCCTCCTTGCTGACTACCGGTGCGCTCGGGGGTTACTACGCGATCACCTCGTGGCTGCCGACTTTTCTCAAGAACGAACGCGGCTTGAGTGTGCTCGGCACTGGCGGGTATCTGGCGATGGTGATCGTCGGTTCCTACGTCGGCTATGTGATCAGCGCTTATCTGACTGATCTGCTTGGGCGAAAAAAGAATTTCATCCTGTTCGCGGTCGGCTCGTTCACCATCGTCTTGCTATACACGCAGATGCCGGTCAGCAATGGCGTGATGCTGTGGCTGGGCTTTCCCCTGGGCTTCTTCGCCTCGGGGATTTTCAGCGGCATGGGCGCGTTTCTCACCGAGTTGTTTCCGACGCGGATTCGTGGCTCGGGGCAAGGCTTCTGCTACAACATCGGCCGGGCGCTGGCGGCTCTGTTCCCGCTGCTGATTGGCCTGCTCAGCCAGAAGGTACCGCTGAGCGTGGGGATCGGTGCGTTTGCGGCGGTGTCCTACGGCGTGGTGATTCTGGCCGCCTTGAGCCTGCCGGAAACCCGTGGCAAGCAACTGGATGCGCAGTAACTGATAACCTGCCTTGCAAGTGTCCTACAGATAAAAAGACCAGAAGCTACAGGAGTGTTCACCGTGAGCCGCCTGCTATTGAACTGTGACATCGGCGAGAGTTTCGGCAGCTGGACCATGGGTCTGGACGCCGAGGTCATGCCCTTCATCGACTGCGCCAACGTGGCCTGCGGCTTCCATGCCGGTGACCCGGGCATCATGCGCAAGACCGTCAGTCTGGCCCTGAGCCACGGCGTGCAGATCGGCGCGCACCCGGCCTATCAGGATCTGGTCGGTTTCGGCCGGCGTTCCATGGCCTATTCCGCGCAAGAGCTGCAAGACATCCTGCATTACCAGATCGGCGCGCTCGACGGCATTTGCCGCGCGCAGGGCGGGCGAGTCAGCTACGTCAAACCCCACGGCGCGATGTACAACGACATGATGGCCAACCCGGCACAGTTGCGGGCGGTGATTCAGGCCGTGGCCGCCTATGATCGCAGCCTGCCGCTGATGCTGATGGCCACCCGCGACAATGCGGCGGCGCAGCAGCTCGGTGACGAATACGGCGTGACCCTGTGGTTCGAAGCCTTCGCCGACCGTGCCTACGACAGTGCAGGTCGACTGGTGTCGCGGCAACTGGCGGGCGCGGTGCATCACGAACCAGAAACAATCATCGAACAGGCCCTGACTATCGCCCGTGGCGGCGACCTCGTGGCCAGCGACGGCAGTGCGCTGCATCTGCAAGCCAACACCTTGTGCGTGCATGGCGACAACGCCAGTTCGGTGGCCGCCGTGCGGCGCATTCGCGAGGCCCTGAATCAGCAGAGTGCGCCATGAATCCAAGGATTGAAGTGGTGGCGGTGGATTGCCTGATGCTGCGCCTGTTCGATGAAATCGCCGAAGCCAACATGCCGTGGATGCTCGCCGCCAGTGAGCGATTGCGGGCGGTGTTTGGCGCGCAGTTGATCGACTTGGTGCCGTCCTACACCACGTTGATGGTGCATTACGACCTCACCGCGCTGAGCCCGAGTCAGGCCCGTGAATTGATCGCTGAAGCCTTGATCGACCTGTCGCCAAATGCACGAACCCGTGGCCAGTGCCATGTGTTGCCGGTCTGGTACGACCTGAGTGTCGGCCCCGAACTGAGTCTGCTGGCGCAGCGCAGCGGGTTGGCGGTGGAGGAGGTGATCCGCCGTCACAGCGCTCGTGAATATCAGGTGTTCGCCCTCGGCTTCGCACCGGGATTCGCCTTCATGGGACTGGTGGAAGAAATCCTCGCGGCGCCACGTCTGGACACCCCGCGCAAGAAAGTCGCGGCCGGCAGTGTCGGCATCGCCGAACGGCAGACCGCGGCTTATCCGGTGGTGTCCCCCGGCGGCTGGAACCTGATCGGCCGTACCCCGGCGAAACTGTTCGACCGTCATCGCGACGGCTACAGCCTGATGCAACCCGGCGACACCGTGCGTTTCGAAGCGGTGAGCCACGCCGAGTTCATCAACCTGGGCGGTGATGACACACCGCTGGAGGCGCTGGCATGAGCCGACTGACGATTGAAGCCAGCACGCCGCTGTGTTTATTGCAGGACGCCGGGCGTTTTGGCGTGCGCCATTTGGGCGTGACGCAGGGCGGCGCAGCAGATTGGTGTTCGATGAACTGGGCCAACTGGCTGTTGGGTAACCGGCTGGATCTGCCTGCAATCGAAATCACCCTTGGCGGATTTGCCGTAGTGGCGCAGGACGATTGCTTGCTGGCGCTGGCCGGCGCTGATCTCGGTGCGCAGATCGATGGTCAGGCGCTGGCGCCGTGGCGCAGTTTCAAGCTGGGCCAAGGCCAGACATTGAGGTTCACCCAACCGCTGGTCGGCGCCCGGGCTTATCTGGCCGCGCCCGGTGGTTTCGACGCGCCGCAGGTGCTGGGCAGCAGCGCCACGGTGGTGCGCGAAGAGCTGGGTGGACTGGATGGCATGGGGTTGCCGCTGACCAAGGGCGCGACATTGAGTTATCGCGGGGAGGTTCTGCAGGTGCGTGAAGTGCCGCTGGTGCATCGACCTGATTTGCGCCTCAATGCACCGCTGGATCTGGTGCTCGGCGCACAGATCGGCCAGTTCAGCGGGCAGAGTCTGTTTGATGTGTTCAACAGTCCATGGGCACTGGACAGTCGTGCCGACCGCATGGGCATTCGACTGTTGGGCAAGGCGTTGCAGTACCAGGGGCGGCCGATGATTTCCGAGGGCATTCCGCTGGGCGCGGTGCAGGTGCCGCCGGACGGGCAGCCGATTGTCTTGCTCAATGATCGGCAGACGATTGGTGGCTACCCACGGTTGGGAGCGTTGACGCCGTTGGCGCTGGCGCGACTGGCGCAGTGTCTGCCTGGGGCGCAGGTGCGGTTAAGGCCGGTGGTGCAGGAAGTGGCGCACCGGGAGCATGTCGAGTATTTGCAGCGCTTTGGTTGAAGATCAAAAGATCCCAGCCTGCGGCAGCTCCTACAGGGAAACGCGAACTTCCCTGTAGGAGCTGCCGCAGGCTGCGATCTTTTGCTTTTATTTGGACAGGAAGCGCATCCCTTCTTCCAACCCGCGCAACGTCAACGGATACATCTGGTCCTCGATCAAATCGCGCACGATATTGGTCGACGAGGTATAGCCCCAAGTGTCCTTCGGATACGGATTGATCCAGATGAGCTTCTTGTACTTTTCCATGAAGCGCTGCATCCACACGTAACCCGGCTCTTCGTTCCAGTGCTCGACACTGCCGCCGGCCTGGGTGATTTCGTAGGGCGCCATGGCGGCGTCGCCGATGAAGATCACTTTGTAGTCGGCGCCGTACTTGTGCAGCAAGTCCTGCGTCGAGAAGCGCTCGGAAGTGCGGCGCATGTTGTTCTTCCACACCGATTCATAAATGAAGTTGTGGAAGTAGAAGTACTCCAGATGCTTGAACTCGGTCTTGCACGCCGAGAACAACTCCTCGCAGATCTTCACGTGGGCGTCCATCGAGCCGCCGATGTCGAACAGCAGCAACAGCTTCACCGTGTTGCGCCGCTCCGGGCGCATCTGGATGTTCAGCAGGCCGGCATCCTTGGCGGTGTGGTCGATGGTGCCGTCGATGTCGAGTTCTTCCGCTGCCCCCTGACGGGCGAATTTACGCAGGCGACGCAAAGCGACCTTGATGTTGCGGGTGCCCAGTTCCACCGAATCGTCGAGGTTCTTGTACTCGCGCTGATCCCAGACTTTCACCGCTTTGCCCTGGCGCTTGCCGGCATCGCCGACCCGAATGCCTTCCGGGTTGAAGCCGCCGGAGCCAAACGGGCTGGTGCCGCCGGTGCCGATCCATTTGTTGCCGCCGGCGTGGCGCTCCTTCTGTTCTTCCAGACGTTTCTTGAACTCTTCGATCAGCTTGTCCAGGCCGCCGAGGGACTGGATCTGCGCGCGTTCCTCATCGGTCAGCGAGCGCTCGAATTCCTTGCGCAGCCAGTCTTCGGGAATCAATGCCTGCAGGTGATCGTCGAGTTTTTCCAGGCCATTGAAGTAGGCGCCGAACGCACGGTCGAACTTGTCGAAATGCCGTTCGTCCTTGACCAGAATCGCCCGCGACAAGTAATAGAACTCGTCCATGTCGGCGAAGGTCACGCGCTGTTTCAGCGCGTTGATCAGGTCGAGCAGCTCGCGCACCGACACCGGCACCTTGGCGGCACGCATTTCGTTGAACAGGTTGAGCAACATGGCATCAGCCTCTTAGCGAGAACCGCGACGGCTCATGAACGCCAGGCGCTCAAGCAACTGCACGTCCTGCTCGTTCTTCACCAGAGCACCGGCCAGTGGCGGAATGGCTTTGGTCGGATCGCGCTCGCGCAGCACCGCTTCGCCGATGTTGTCAGCCATCAGCAGCTTCAGCCAATCGACCAGTTCCGAGGTCGACGGCTTCTTCTTCAGACCCGGCACCTTGCGCACGTCGAAGAACACGTCCAGCGCCTCGCTGACCAGATCCTTCTTGATGTCCGGGTAGTGCACGTCGACGATTTTCTGCAGGGTCGTGCGATCAGGGAAGGCGATGTAGTGGAAGAAGCAGCGGCGCAGGAAGGCGTCCGGCAGCTCTTTCTCGTTGTTCGAGGTAATGATGATGATCGGGCGTTTTTTTGCTTTGATGGTCTCGTCGATCTCGTAAACGTAGAACTCCATCTTGTCGAGTTCTTGCAGCAGGTCGTTGGGGAACTCGATGTCAGCCTTGTCGATTTCGTCGATCAGCAGGATCACCCGCTCTTCGGACTCGAACGCCTCCCACAACTTGCCCTTCTTCAGGTAGTTGCGCACGTCGTGGACTTTTTCGTTGCCCAGTTGCGAGTCGCGCAGACGGCTGACCGCATCGTACTCGTACAGGCCCTGATGGGCCTTGGTGGTGGACTTGATGTGCCAGGTGATCAGCTTGGCGCCGAACGATTCGGCCAGTTGCTCGGCGAGCATGGTCTTGCCGGTGCCCGGTTCGCCCTTGACCAGCAGCGGCCGCTCCAGGGTGATGGCGGCGTTGACCGCCAGCTTCAGGTCATCGGTGGCGACGTAGGCCTGGGTGCCTTCGAACTTCATCTGCTAATCCTCGAACGGTAACGCCGACCTGCACGGGCAGGGCGGGGGTGAAAAAATCGGATGCCCCGACTATAACGCGCAGCCCGGTCGACTGTGAACGCAGACGGCTTATTCAGTCTCTGAATGGGGCGTCACATGTTGACTCGGTTTCGGCCAGAGGCCAGTATTCAGGTATCGCCGATTTGGCGATAGCCTGTCGGGCATGACGACTAAATACCGATTTCGCGACAAATACCGCATTCAGTTACGTGAGAAGGGTCACCCGCCACCCCATGTCCACTTGATCGGTGGCGGTGTGGACGTGATGCTGAGCCTTGAAACCGTCGAAGTCATGACGGGCAAGGCACCGCCGCTGATTATCAATGAAGCGCTGGCTTGGGTTGCGGCTCATCAAGTGCAACTGCTGGAGGACTGGAAACGATGTTACCCATGAAAAGGCCTCGTCTGACGGCTGTGCAGGCACTGTCAGGTTTTCGATTGAAACTGACCTTTATTGATGGTCAGGATCTGACCCTTGACCTGAGCCGAGATATCCACGCTTATCCAGGTCTGCAACCATTGCTTGATCCCGAAGTGTTTGCGGCTGCGACCCTTGACGACAATGGCTGGACGGTCGAATGGCTTGAGCCCGATATACAGATTGGCGCAGACACGCTTTATATGGATGCGCTGGCCCAAAACACTGTCGATGAAAACACTCGGATTTTCATCGATTGGCGTGCACGTACCGGACTCTCACTGAATCAGGCAGCCGAGGCGCTGGGTGTCAGTGCCCGCAGCATCAGCCGATACAGTAATGGGCGGGAGGCGGTGCCAAGGTCATTAGCCTTGGCTTGTCTTGGTTGGGACTCATTGCAGCAAAAGTCCACGCTGGCGGCTGAAGAGTCTGGTCGATATGTCGTTAATCGTAAGAATTAGCCCGCATCCGGCTTCGGCCGCTCATACCGCGCATTGAAAGCCTGAATGAAGCCATTACGCAAAATCTGCAAGAACGCTTCGAACGCGCTGATGTTTTGCTGATGCACGTTGCCACTGAGTTCGACCTTGGTGGCGAACTGGTTTTTGGCCTGGTTCTTCAGCACGGTTTCCGTGCCGCCGACGATGGCCTCCCAGACGGAGCGGAAGATGCTCTTGTCCTTGTTTTCCACATCCTGCTGCCAGTTGAACACTTCGACGTCGCGCAGCAAGGGTTTGATGTAGCCGCTGACCTGGGCTTTTTTCGCCTGGGCTTCGATGACGACGTCGCCATGGCCGGCGTTGAAATCGAACTTGCCGTAGGCCGAGGCAAAGTCGTTCATGCTTTTGAGTTCGATGTCGCGGGCGCGCAGGCGGAACTGGAAGTCTTCGAAGTTGCTCAGCGGATCGAAGGTGGCGCTGGTCTCCAGCGGTGCATGGCCGAGCAGCTTGGCCTTGCCTTCGAAACGGGCGTCGCGTTTGCCCTGTTTGTCGACCACGTTGGTCAGGTTGTAGATGCTCGCTTCAACGTTGCTGGCGTTCATGTTGACCGGCGGTCTGGAGTTGAAATTACGAAAACTGATCTTGCCGTCGTGAATCTGTACTTCGTCGAGGGTGATTGGCAGCAACTTGCCCAGCTGCGCGCGCCAGTCGGTGCCTTTACCGGTCTGCGAGTTCTTCTTGTCGGCCCCGCCATCGACGAAGTTGATCTCGGGATTGAAGAACTGCACCTGCGCCACCACGGCATGGTCGTACCACAGCGAGTGCCAACTGACCGCCAGATCAATCACCGGCGCGTTGACGAACGGCACCGGTACTTTGCCGTCGACCTTGACGATTTTCAGGCCGTTGATCTTATAAGCGCCGCGCCAAAGGGCCAGATCGACATCGGTGATCTGACCGCGGTAATCGCCCATGTCGGCGAGCTTGCCGTTCAAGTAATCGCGTACCACGTAGGGCAGGGCGATGTGCAGGGCGATCAGCAGCACGACGATGATGGCGAAAATTCCGATGGGCCAGCTGTAGCGACGCTTCATGGCGGTAGTTCCCGAACGATGTAAGCGATTGACTGTTGCGCGTCGCAGACGTTCGACCCGACTGGACTGCGTCAGGCAACAGGCATACCTTGGAAGGCTGAATTCAACGCTGCATAAGGACCCAGCCATGAGCCGTATTTTCGCTGACAACGCCCATTCCATCGGCAATACGCCGCTGGTGCAGATCAACCGCATCGCGCCGCGTGGCGTGACCATTCTGGCCAAGATCGAGGGACGCAACCCCGGTTATTCGGTCAAATGCCGAATCGGCGCGAACATGATCTGGGACGCCGAGAGCAGCGGCAAACTCAAGCCGGGCATGACCATCGTCGAACCGACGTCGGGCAATACCGGCATCGGTCTGGCCTTCGTTGCCGCCGCCCGTGGTTACAAATTGATGCTGACCATGCCGGCCTCGATGAGCATCGAGCGGCGCAAGGTGCTCAAGGCCCTCGGCGCAGAACTGGTCCTGACCGAGCCGGCCAAAGGCATGAAAGGCGCAATCGAGAAGGCTGCCGAAATTGTTGCCAGCGACACTGGCTCATTCTTCATGCCGTCGCAGTTCGATAATCCGGCCAACCCGGCGATTCACGAAAAAACCACCGGTCCGGAAATCTGGAACGACACTGACGGCGCTGTCGATGTACTGGTCGCAGGTGTCGGGACCGGCGGAACCATCACCGGCGTTTCGCGGTATATCAAGAATACCCAGGGCAAACCGATTCTGTCGGTCGCCGTAGAACCCGTCTCTTCGCCGGTGATCAGCCAGGCCCTGGCGGGGGAAGAGATCAAGCCGAGCCCACACAAGATTCAGGGGATTGGTGCCGGTTTCGTACCAAAGAACCTCGATTTGTCGATGGTCGACCGGGTGGAACAGGTCACCGACGACGAATCCAAAGCCATGGCGCTGCGTCTGATGCAGGAAGAAGGCATCCTGTGCGGTATTTCCTGCGGCGCGGCCATGGCCGTGGCCGTGCGTCTGGCCGAGAAGCCGGAAATGCAGGGCAAGACCATCGTGGTGATTTTGCCGGACTCCGGTGAGCGGTATCTGTCGAGCATGTTGTTCAGCGATCTGTTCACCGAGCAGGAGAATCAGCAATAGTCGAATTGACTCAGATCAGCCGGGGTTCAGGATCGTTATGCTAATAAATGCTTTGTTGCGCAATTCTTAACACTGAATCTTGGGTTCAGCGGGTTTTTCCCGAGGCCGGTAGTGTTTATCATGGCCGGCTGCCATGCCGGGTAAAAGGCATTGCGCAGCGTTGTCTTTATTCAAGGAGTCGTTGATGACCTTTTCGTTAGCCGCCAAGGTGTTGGTGTTGCTGCTGTTTGTGGGCAGCATCCTCTATGTGCATTTGCGCGGCAAGGCGCGTCTGCCGGTCCTGCGTCAGTTCGTCAACCACTCGGCGCTGTTCGCTCCGTACAATGCGCTGATGTACCTGTTCTCCGGCGTTCCGTCCAAACCGTATCTGGATCGCAGCAAGTTTCCGGAACTGGATGTGTTGCGCGATAACTGGGAAACCATTCGCGACGAAGCCATGCACCTGTTCGACGAGGGCTATATCCGCGCCGCGGAGAAGAACAACGACGCTGGTTTCGGCTCGTTCTTCAAGAAGGGCTGGAAGCGTTTCTACCTCAAGTGGTACGACAAACCGCTGCCGTCGGCCGAAACCCTGTGCCCGAAAACCGTGGCGTTGGTCAGTGCGATCCCTAATGTCAAAGGTGCGATGTTCGCGCTGTTGCCCGGTGGCAGTCACCTGAACCCGCACCGTGACCCGTTTGCCGGCTCGCTGCGTTATCACCTGGGCCTGTCGACGCCGAACTCCGACGATTGCCGGATCTTCGTCGACGGTCAGGTGTACGCCTGGCGCGACGGGGAAGACGTGATGTTCGACGAGACTTACGTGCACTGGGTCAAAAACGAAACCGAGCAGACTCGCGTCATCCTGTTCTGCGACGTCGAACGCCCATTGAGCAACCGTCTGATGACCCGCATCAACCGCGCCATCAGCGCCTGGCTGGGACGCGCCACCGCCCCGCAGAACCTTGATGACGAACGTGTCGGCGGCATTAACCAGGCTTATGCCTGGAGCAAGAGCTTCAGCGACAAGTTCAGTGGCGTGGTCAAACAGTGGAAACGCCGCAACCCCAAGGCTTACCGCATCCTGCGTCCGGTTCTGGCGGTGTTGGTGCTGACGTTGCTGGGGTATTGGCTGTTTGGTTGAGGCTGGATGTTGAAATAAAAAAACCGCTCCTGGTGAGCGGTTTTTTGTCTGCTGATAAATCTAAAGTCGGCCAGCGGCGAGTACATTCGGCTCTTCGCTTTCAGTACCCTTTATCAGTAACTGCAGCAGACGCCTCTGACTCGCAGTGAGCGTTATCTCATCGGATTTTTTGCCGAGAGGGGGTATCTCGTTTCTGGAGGACGGCTTCTTTGTTGATTTGCTCATTTCTCCTCCTGAGTTGATCGATAATTGAACAGTTTTCACGATACTAGGTTCTCCAGGGTTTTGACAAGGCGGCCACCAGCGTCGAAGCCGAAGCCAAGCTCTTGATAGTGTGAAATCGCGCCCTTCAAAGGTTCTTGGATCTCGAGAACCTTGCTGCCTATGAGTTGGGCGTATTGTTCAATCACAATCATCGCCAGTGCCCCGATACGTCTTTTTAACGGATGGGATTCGTAGGGGCGTCCCTCCAGACGCACAATTCGTATTCTGTTTTTGCTGGCATTTGGATTTGCGAAACACAGCCCGCACAGTTCCTCTTCAAACCAGATAGCGATGTCCAGAGATAAAGGCTCTCGACCTTTCCACTCAATGACCTCATTCCAGCAAAAGTGCTGGTCTCTCCAGAGAGTTGATGCCTGAAGTGCTTGTTGGTTGATAGGTTCGAAACGTACTTTCGACAAATCGATGGCAGTCGGACCATGGCGTTCCAACTGAAGCTGTAGTTGAAGGGTAACGATAGCAGCCTGCTTCCGCGCCTCTGACCGATAGACCTGATACCGCAAATATGTCCGTTCCCTTGGCATGTGATCCCGAGCATTCCCTGTCTCCCCATCAATGGGCCTATCCCTTGCTCATCAGCCTATTCACCTCGCCGCCAACTGTCCCTGCTGGCCCTTTGGCCAAATCATTGCAATCCATGTCCCGCGCTGGTTATAGTCGGCGCTCGTGAATCAGCTGATTCACATTTCAAATCCTTCAAAAAAGATCAGTCCCAATGCCTGCATCCCTCATCAACGCGGTAGTCGATTCAGCGGCCAACGCTGGCGTCGTGCCGTGCGGGAATCAGCAGCCCGGGCAGATCAGTCATTACCCTCCACCTGTCAGTAGCACGCCGGTGTGCGCCGTCGTATCACCGCCGGGCGTTGGCGTTTCGGGCTGATCGGCATTCTTTGCTGACCCCTGCGCCCCCCAGAAACACCTACTGAATTTCAGCCTCGGCTGAGTTGGCTATTTGCCTGACTACAGGTGGTATTCATGTTTGTCCTTTCGAAACAATCCGCGTTTGCGGCGATGTCCACGAGCCTGTTCGTTCTGCTGTGGAGCAGTGGTGCGATCTTCTCCAAATGGGGCCTGGCCCATGCCTCGCCCTTTGCCTTTCTGCTGATTCGCTTTGTGATCGCCCTGTGCGGGCTGCTGCTGTTGACGCCGCTGCTCAAGTTGAAGCTGCCCAAGGGTGGCAAACCGATGCTGTTCGCGATTGCAACGGGCCTGGTGTTGTTGGGCGCGTATCAGATTTTTTATCTGTTGGCGCTCAACACCAAAGTCACGCCGGGGGTGATGGCGACCATCATGGGCGTACAGCCGATCCTCACTGTGGTGTTGATGGAGCGGCAGCGCTCGGCGAGCCGGATGTTCGGTCTGGCGCTGGGCCTGGCCGGGCTGATCATGGTGGTTTACCAGGGGCTCGGTCTGGCGGGGATGTCCTGGGCCGGGATGCTGTTCGGCCTGCTTGCACTGGCGAGCATGACTCTGGGTTCGATCATGCAGAAACGCATCACCGACAATCCCCTCGGCACGCTGCCAGTGCAATACCTGGCCGGACTGTTGTTGTGCGGGATATTTGTGCCGTTTCAACCGTTCCACTTTGAGCACAGCGCCGGTTTCATCGTGCCGGTGTTGTGGATGGGACTGGTGGTGTCGGTGCTGGCGACGCTTTTGCTGTACCGCCTGATCGCTCGGGGCAATCTGGTGAACGTCACCAGTCTGTTCTATCTGGTGCCAGCGGTGACGGCGCTGATGGACTATCTGATTTTCGGCAATCGTCTGGCGGCGCTGAGTGTGCTGGGGATGCTGTTGATCATTGTCGGTCTGGCGTTTGTGTTCCGTAAAACCGGCTGATCCGTAAACTGATGGCGGCTGTTCGGCCGCCTTCGCGAGCAGGCTCGCTCCCACAGGGGAATGCATTCCAAATGTGGGCTTGCTCGCGAAGACTGACTTATCGACGCCGCCAATCAGCGGGCGGTTGCTACCGCCGGCTTCAACACCAACCACAACGCCAGCGCAATCAACACCCCGCCGTACAAGTGAGCCATCGACAGCGGCTCATCCAGCAGTAACGCACCCCACAACACGCCGAACGCCGGGATCATGAAGGTGACGGTCATCGATTTGACCGGGCCGATGGAACTGAGCAAGCGGAAATAGATGATGTAGGCGAACGCGGTGCAACCCAGCCCCAGGCCCAGCAGCGATAGCCATACACTCCAGCCGCCCCAGCTTGCCGGTGGTGCGGTGATCACGCTGTAGCCGAACAGCGGCAAGAGAAACAGCGAAGCGCCGAGCATGCTGCCCACGGCTGAGAGACGACTGTCGAGCCCACCGCTGTGATCCAGCCAGCGTCGCGTGAGAAATCCGGCGAAACCGTAGCAGGTGGTGGCAAGCAGGCAGGCGAGGGCGCCCATGAGCAATGGCAGATCGAAAGCCACCGGCCCTGCACGCGTCAGCACACCGACACCGAACAAGCCGAGAAACACCCCGGTCAGTTTCGCGACAGTGAGTTTTTCACTGAAAAACAGCCCGCCAATCAACACGCCCATCAACGGCGTGGTGGCGTTGAAGATTGCCGAGTAACCGGCCGGCAACACTTGCGCCGCCACCGAATACAGCGTCGCCGGAATCCCCGAGTTGATCACCCCCAGCAACATCACCGTTTTCAGTTTGCCTTTGAAGTCCCAGCTGATGCGCATCAACCCGAGAATCACCAGCAGCCCGACGGCCGCTATCGACACCCGAAAGAACGCGGTCGGAATGGTGCCAATCACCGGCGCAATAATGCGCATGAACAGGAAACTCGCGCCCCAGATGGCTGCCAGCGACAGCATGCGGAAAATATCGACAGCGCTCACGATGGCACTCCTTCCTTGATCGGGACGAGAGTGTTGCCGAGCGTCCCGGCGATGGCAACCGCTAATCGGGCATTTAATTCGCTGCAGCGGGTTGCCTGGTGAAAAATGCCAGCGATGCGCGCTGGCGTTCCGGTTTTGGCAGAAATTGCACTTCACCTGCACCCGGTTCCGTGGCTAAGCTCAGGCACAGATTTCCACTTGTACGCCGAGGTCTCTTCTATGCCGCAGCAATGGCCAGCCACCGACATCGCCCGCATGATCCTCGATGGCTTTGACGATTACCGCGAGCACTTCCGGCGGATTACCGATGGCGCGCGCGAGCGCTTCGAGCAGGCGCGCTGGCAGGAAACGCAGACCGCCTCGGCGGCGCGGATCAATCTCTACGAGGAAAAGGTCGGCGAAACCATCGCCCGCCTGCGCGAGCATTTCGACGACGAGACGTTGATGAATGTCGGCAGCTGGCCGTTGGTGAAAAGTGCCTACATCAGCGTGATCGACCTGCGCTTCGACGATGAGCTGTCCGAGACCTGGTACAACTCGATCTTCTGCGGGCTGTTCAGCCACGACCTGATCAGCGACGGCTGCATGTTCATCCATACCACGCGCCCGAGCCTGCGCCGCGCCCGGGCTGCGCAAACCCGCACCTACAAGCCGCAAGGTCAGCTGTCGTCGATGCTTGCGAGCATCTTTGCCGACTACCGTTTCAGCGAGGATTACGCCGATCTGCCCGGCGATCTGCAGCGCCTCGAAGCGCAACTGCGCGAGAATTTGCCGGACTGGGTGTGCAAGGATCCGGAGCTGAGCGTCGAGCTGTTTTCCTCGGTGCTGTACCGCAACAAAGGCGCGTATCTGGTCGGGCGCATCTACACCCCCAACGAGCAGTGGCCGCTGGTGATTCCGCTGCTGCACCGCGAAGGCCGCGGGATTCAGATCGACGCGCTGATCACCGACGAAGCCGATGTGTCGATCATCTTCTCTTTCACCCGTTCGTATTTCATGGTCGATGTGCCGGTGCCGGCGGAGTTCATCGGTTTCCTGCGGCGCATTCTGCCGGGCAAGCACATCGCTGAGCTGTACACCTCGATCGGCTTCTACAAACACGGCAAGTCCGAGTTCTACCGCGCGCTGATCAATCACCTGGCCAACACCGACGATCAATTCATCATGGCGCCGGGCGTGCGCGGCATGGTCATGAGCGTGTTCACCCTGCCGGGCTTCAACACCGTGTTCAAGATCATCAAGGACCGTTTCTCGCCGTCGAAAAACGTCGACCGGGCAACGGTCATCGAAAAATACCGATTGGTGAAAAGTGTCGACCGCGTCGGGCGCATGGCCGATACCCAGGAATTCGCCGACTTCCGTTTTCCACTGAGCAAGTTCGATCCGGCGTGCCTGGAAGAGCTGCTTGACGTCGCGCCGTCGACGGTCTCGGTCGAAGGCGACACGGTGTTGATCCGCCACTGCTGGACCGAGCGCCGCATGACCCCGCTCAACCTCTATCTGGACAACGCCAACGAAGCGCAGGTGCGCGAGGCACTGGAGGATTACGGCCTGGCGATCAAGCAACTGGCGGCGGCCAATATCTTTCCCGGTGACATGCTGCTGAAGAACTTCGGCGTTACCCGGCACGGGCGGGTGGTGTTCTACGACTATGACGAAATCTGCTTCCTGACCGAAGCCAACTTCCGCCACATCCCCGCGCCACGCACCCCCGAGGACGAAATGGCTTCCGAGCCGTGGTATTCGATCGGGCCGCTGGATGTGTTCCCGGAAGAGTTTCCGCCGTTCCTGTTCGCCGATGCCGGGCAGCGCAAACTGTTCGATCAACTGCACGGCGAGTTGTATAACGCCGATTACTGGAAGGGTTTGCAAGAGGCGATTCGCGCCGGGAAAGTCATCGACGTGTTCCCCTACCGCCGTAAAGGCCTCGACAACGAATAACTCCCCCCTGTAGGAGCTGCCGCAGGCTGCGATCTTTTGACTTTGATTTTTAAAAACAAGGTCAAAAGATCGCAGCCTGCGGCAGCTCCTACAGGGGAAGCAGGTCAATCGAGAGCAAATCTGCGACAATCCGCCCCCTGCACATATAGACGACCGAATTGCGTACCCGATGACCGACGAATCGCCCTCCATCGACAAACTGCTGAAAAACCTCGATCACGCCATGCTCGCCGACCGTCACCGGCTGCGGCGGCAGTTGCTCGAGCTGCGCAAGAAACCCGACGAGGCCAAGCTGGCCCAGTGGGTGACGCGCCTGCAGGCGTCCTGTGATCAAGTGCTGGCGCGCCGTGCCAGCCTGCCGGTGATTCGTTACGACGACAGCCTGCCGATTGCCGCCAAGCGCGATGAGATCAAGGCTGCGCTGGAGAAGCATCAGGTCCTGATCATCGCCGGCGAAACCGGTTCGGGTAAAACCACGCAGTTGCCGAAAATCTGCCTGGAAATCGGTCGCGGTCAGCATGGCTTGATCGGCCACACCCAGCCGCGCCGAATCGCGGCGCGCAGTGTGGCCAGTCGGGTCGCCGAAGAACTCGGTACGCCACTGGGCGCGCTGGTCGGTTATCAGGTGCGTTTCGAAGATCAGAGCGATGCCAACACCCTGATCAAACTGATGACCGACGGCATCCTGCTGGCGGAAACCCAGAATGACCGTTATCTGGAACGCTACGACACGATCATCGTCGACGAAGCTCACGAACGCAGCCTGAACATCGACTTCCTGCTCGGTTACCTGAAAACCCTGCTGCCGCGTCGTCCGGACCTGAAAGTCATCATCACTTCGGCGACCATCGATCTGGAGCGCTTCTCCAAGCATTTCGATGACGCGCCGATTGTCGAAGTGTCCGGCCGCACCTTCCCGGTTGAAACCTGGTATCGCCCGTTGACGCTCGAGCAGGACGAAGAGGGCAACCGCGTCGAAGACGACCTGACCGTCGATCAGGCGATCCTCGCCACCCTCGACGAGATCGCCGCCTACGAGCGCAGTGAACGCCGCAGTCCCGGCGATGTGCTGGTGTTCCTGCCCGGCGAGCGCGAGATTCGCGACGCCGCCGACATGCTGCGCAAGGCTCAGCTCAAACACACCGAAATCCTGCCGCTGTACGCGCGCCTGTCGCCGGCTGAACAGCAGCGGATTTTCCAGTCGCATCCGGGACGCCGCGTGGTGCTGGCGACCAACGTCGCCGAGACCTCGTTGACCGTGCCGGGCATCCGGTACGTGATCGACAGCGGCACCGCGCGCATCAGTCGCTACAGCTATCGCGCCAAGGTCCAACGCCTGCCGATCGAAGCGATTTCCCAGGCCAGTGCCAATCAGCGTAAAGGTCGTTGCGGCCGGGTCGAACCGGGGATTTGCGTGCGGCTGTACAGCGAGGAAGATTTCCTCGGTCGCCCGGAATTCACTGACCCGGAAATTCTGCGCACCAACCTTGA
>Ga0209426_1000264_pt1 | contig 67845 bp, 78 predicted proteins | sample Deesub1362B_J571_FD_187697 | JGI IMG/M metagenome (GOLD analysis project Ga0209426, IMG submission 187697) | Deep oceanic, basalt-hosted subsurface ecosystem from Juan de Fuca Ridge flank, Pacific Ocean, CORK Borehole 1362B_J2.571 (SPAdes)... ... | reverse complement strand
ACTGCTGTACTAGTTGAAACATTTCTGGCTGCTGGAGCAAAGGTTGCCTTATGTGGTTCAAACCCGCTTTCCACACAAGATGAAGTTGCAGCAGCTTTAGCTGAAAAGGGCGTCTATGTTTATGCTTGGCGGGGAGAAAGCACTGAAGAATATTACTGGTGTATAAACCATGTGATAGACCACAAACCAGTCATAACCTTAGATGACGGGGCTGACCTCGTCGGCACACTTCATAGTCAAAGGGTTGAATGGTTACCAAACGTGAAAGGTGGAACAGAAGAAACTACAACCGGAGTTCTAAGATTGAAAGCCATGGAAAAAACAGGAAAACTTCACTACCCAATTATAGCGGTAAACAACGCCTACACCAAGCACTTGTTTGATAACCGCTATGGAACGGGACAAAGCACAATTGATGGAATAATACGCGCAACAAACACGCTACTAGCCGGAAAAAACCTAGTCATATGCGGGTATGGGTGGTGTGGACGGGGGATAGCACTGCGAGCAAGAGGAATGGGAGCCAAGGTAACGGTAACAGAGGTTAATCCCCTCAAAGCCTTAGAGGCAGTAATGGACGGATTCACTGTGCTTTCCATGGAAAAAGCGGCACCCTTAGGCGACATATTCATAACCGCAACAGGTAACACTAGCGTGATTCGTAGAGAACATATGGAAAGAATGAAGGACGGCGCAATCCTTGCAAACAGCGGGCACTTTAACGTAGAAATAAACTTAAAAGACTTAGAAGCCTTAGCGGTTTCAAAACAGACTCTACGTCAAAACCTAGAGGAGTATAAGCTGAAAAACGGCAAGAGCATTTATCTTCTAGCAGAGGGGAGACTTGTAAACCTCGTAGCTGCCGAGGGACACCCATCTGAAGTAATGGACATGTCCTTTGCAAACCAAGCCTTATGCGCAGAATACTTAGCCAAACATGAGAAAATGGAACCAAAGGTATACAATGTGCCACCAGAAATTGATAACGCTGTTGCTAGACTAAAACTGGAAGCACTAGGCGTGGAAATTGATAAGCTCACAGAGGAGCAAGAGAAGTATTTAAAAAGCTGGGAAAGTGGCACCTTCTGAATGATAAAGTTTAAATTAGTTAAGAGATAAACATGGCTAGGATATGGTGGTGAGCTGATGGTTAGTAAAGACCAGGCTATTGGTGGAGTAATCTTTCTTGTATGTGTATTAGTAGCGTTGTTCTACGTGATAACGCTATTCAGCCCAGACTGGCTGAACATAGTAGGACTAAACATTACTTCAAAAGAGATACCAAATGTGCGATTCTGGATAGTAGCAATCCCAGTGTTTCTAGCTTTCATCCTAGTTTTAGGCATAGGTGCATGGATTGGTTGGACTATGGCTACTACGCCTCCGCCAAAACCAATAGAAGAACTTGAACTTGAGGAAGAAACATCCGAATCGAAGGAAGAAAAGGAAAAAGAAGAAACTAGAAAAAAGAAGTAATAAATTCCACCTCTCCACTTCTAATTCTTTCAATTGATTCGGTTAAATTAGATTTTTGCTGATTGACTATTCGTACTTCAGGGTTATAGTTAAAGGTTTACCGTAGGATGTTGTAACGTTAACGGTATAAGTTTCTCCCTTTTTATAGTTCCCTTTTAAGTATAAGGTTTCAACTTCTTGAGGGGAAAGATTAACGATTGGTAGGGCACAGGGCTTGTTATTGATGGTTATGTAGGTTATTTCTATGCTTACTGTGGCTGTGTTCTGAACTGCTACGGCAAGATGTGTTCCATTTATCCAAGTTCTCCTAATGAGCAGAGGCTGATCTGGGAAGACAGTTTTCATCTTTTCAGTCAGCCTTGCCATCTCAGGTGCGATAAAGAAGGCTAGGCCTACTGCAGTAACAAACGTAAGCATGAGCGCCGACATAGCTGTTCGCAAGTTTTCCCTCTCTTAGACTTTCAATACTAACTTGGAAATCGTTTTCAAAAGCTCTAAAATTTTATTTAGAATTTATGAAATCGAGATAAATATGAAGAAACTGAATTATAAGTTAAATAATTGAAGATTAAAAGACTGTAGCATATATTTGATCGTGTAAAAGATGCTTTCGTGATTTAATCGTCTTCTTTTGCACAATTTTGGTTTAAGGAATTGTTCCATGATAGTGTTTCAGCGGTTAATGGAGAGTTTAATTTGGTTTAAAGAGCGAAAAGCTTCGGTGTTTATTGGCAATTTTTCCGGTTGCCAACTGTTTCAGGTCTTCCTCCCCCTCGGCGTATCCCGAAGCAATTAGAATGTCACCCTTATATATTCGAGTTTGTGGTTTAGGGCGAATCCATCGGTTTCCACGTCTTATAGCAAGAATCCACATTCCGGTTTTTTCAGGAATCTTTGCTTCTCTCATAGTTTTATTAACTAAAGGGGAGTTTTCAGAAACTTGAATACGAAGGACAGTTTCTTCGGCTTCTTCGATTACAAGTTTTAATACCGGGTGGGGCTCTAGTTGACGGAGGACTACTTCAGCGATTTCAGCGGCCGCATCAGCGATTTTTTCTGTCACTACACCTATCCGGATCAAGCCCAAGAAATTTTTTGATTCTTCTTGTTTGAAGCCGCTGGATAATACTAAAAGCTCGAATTCCGTATGTAGTTCGTCTATATGTTCCTCAAGTTCCTCCACTTCCTCAGCTAATTCCCGATTATTCAGCAGAATCGAAGAGTAAGCTAAATCCATCATAAGTTCTGACGTATCCTTTAACTCAGCCAGCATTTTAACGATTTTCTCGATTTGCTTCTTGTTTGACATAGTCATTCCTCTTCGAGTTTTTGAAGAGTCCCTTCAGCTAACTTCTTTAATTCTTCGACTCCGGAATGAGAACCACGCGCTATTAGAATGTCTCCTTTCTCTATCGTTTCCTTGCCTTTAGGGTCAATAATCCATTCTTTTCGGCGGCGTATAGCGATTATATCTACCCCTATTTTTGAAGCTAATTCTAATTCATCTAAGCGTTTTCCAGCCAATATGGAATTGGCGTTAACCCTAGCTTTTACAAGTCCCTCCTCAACTTTTTTGAAGACTTCGGAAACGAGAGGGTGAACCCCTATATCCCGTAACACTATCGTGGCGATGTCTGCAGCTGCATCAGAAATTTTGTCCGCACTGGAAGCAACTTTGAGCACCCCTACTAAGCCTTGAGCGTCTTCTGGGTCACGGGTAGCAATCATAGTGCTCATATTTAGTTGGTAAGCTAAGGTATCAACACGACTTTCAAGCTCTAAGACTTCCTCAGCTAGTTCACGGTCGTTAAAGAGAGCCGCTGAATAAGCCAAGTCTATCATCAGTTCAGATATATCTTTCATTTCAATGAGGATTTCCCGCACTGAACGAGGCTTATATTCTATCTTCTCGAAATCTGACATTCGTTCAGAATCTCTCCAACCTCAGACACGATTTCAAGGCAGTTCTTAACGTTGTTACAGAGATATAAGTTTCTTACGTTCTCGATTAGTTAAACGTTATCATTTGATATATCATCCAATAAAAGTTAATGCGATAAGTAAAGCTAACGTCGTCATTGCATCGGCAAGAGAGCTTTCAATCGGAATCACAAAATTATCAGGATCTAAACCTTTCTGGAAAGTAACTACCCCTACAGCGTATGAAATGAAGACCATGGAGAATACTGCAATAACATTGGTGACAAGAAGGACAGACAAAAGGAATAAAAATCGTTGAATACTCGAATTTCCTTGAATCGTTAGTGGAAGAAGTGCATATAAAAAGAACATTATAAAGGAAGCTGACCAAGCGCCAAAAATTTCGGTTGTGTGAAGCTTTATGCTAGAAATTGAGGGATTTAACGTGCCTAGCGCCAGTTTCGTAGTAGCGGTTGAACCTACCACCGCGCCTACATCACCAATGGTGTCAATTAGTGCAGGATAAACAACATAAACTTCAGGCGTATTGCCAATGATTTGATTAACTCTTCCCAGAAAAGATCCTGCCATGTTAACGATAAAACTCACAATAACCAAGGTTGAAATAGCCTCCCGAACGGTCCTAATAAATGCTTCTTCAGAGCGGTTCTTAAAGGAAAAATAGAGAGTTAAAAGAGTAAGCATGGCACAAACCATTCCAAGAAAAAACAAACCAAATCCTTCATGAGAAAAGAACAGGGTTAAAGTAATAATATAGCAGAAAGTAACAAGGATGTCTGCAGTTGTTGACTGAACGGGGTATAGGACTATGTCGGGATCTAGGCCTTTTTTAAAGGAAACGAAGGAAACAACTATGGTTAATGGGGAAACAAGTAAAATGGATAGAGCCATAGTTGCAATAATAATCAACAAGATAGCCGTAAGTTCAGTTGTAGAAACCGCCCAGAACAAAAAACCGAAAAGAAACGCCAATAACCCTGTAGAAATACTTGTTACAAAAGTTAAAACCAAAAGTATTTCGACAAGTAAGCGGAAATGCTTTGTATTTCCAAAGAAGCTAGGCTGGATTAAACCTAAGTGAAGCCCTGTGCTTAACCTACCGCAAAGTAGCCCGCCGATAACCCCTCTGGAACTTAGAATCGCGGGATAGAGAAGAATCACCCAAGGTTCTCTTGAAAAAAGTCCGAAATGAAGTGCTACTAACGCTCCAGCAACAAGTCCAAAAACGTTGACAACGAAAGCCAATAGCGATTGTTTAAAGGTTCCACCTAATCTTTTGAAAACATTAATGATGGAAAACGTCGATGTATTTAGGTGTCTGGAGAACTGGCGACGAAAGACGACGAGGGAAATGTTGGCCACTCTCATTTTGCTCACCAAGCGAGTTTTCTTCACACACGCCTTCCATCTCCAGACACCCTTTAAGTAGGAGCGCCATTATGGAACCATCCAAACTGGGATGCGGCTCCAACTCTTTTCATTTATAAGTCATAGAGGAAGAGCGGTGATGGCTTAAATAATTTTCCAAAGAAAAACAAAAAGAGAAGTAGCTAGACTGATTCTCTCTCTACTTCAGCTATAACGTCCTCAATTATTTCGAGGGCGGCATCTACCAATTCACGGGTTATGTTTAATGGGGGAGCCATTCTAACTGTTGAGGTCCCGCAGGTAATTATGGCTACGCCGCGCCGCCAAGATCGCAGCATTATCTCTTTTGCCTTTTTCGGAGCGGGCTTCTTGGATTTTTTGTCCTCAACTATTTCAACCCCTATCATGAGCCCCTTTCCTCTTACATCGCCAATTATTTCGTTTTTTTCAGCAAATTCACGTAAACGTTTCATTAGGTAGTTGCCCTGTTGACTTGCGTTTTCCAGCAGGCCCTCCGTTCTTATCACATTTATTGTAGCTATAGCAGCTACGCAGGCAACAGGGTTTCCACCAAAGGTGCTAGCATGAGAACCTCCTTCCCAGTCCATGGTTTTCGCCTTTGCTATTGTAGCGCCCAATGGAAGACCAGAAGCCAAAGCTTTAGCCATGCATACAATATCAGGTTCAATATCCCAGTGTTCAATAGCGCACCATCTCCCAGTTCTACCCATCCCGGCTTGGACCTCATCGTCTATTAACAGTATGCCATATTTGTCAGTTAGTTTTTTTAATCGTCGGAAATATCCTTCAGGGGGCACCACATATCCGCCTTCGCCTTGAATAGGCTCGAAGACTATTGCCGCTAGATTTTCCGGAGGCAAATATTTGTTGAGAACAAATTCGTCGATGAAATCGACACACCAGTAGTTACATTCGGGAAAAGTTTGTTTAAAGGGGCAACGGTAACAGTAGGGATATGGGATATGGGTTACTCCAGGCATGAGTGGAAAGAAATGCCGTCGCTGGGTTGGTTTGCTTGCTGTAAAGGATAGTGCACCTATGGTTCTTCCGTGAAAAGCGCTTATAAACCCAAGAAATAATGGTTTTCTAGTATGCCATTTCGCTAGCTTTATAGCTGCTTCTATGGCTTCAGTTCCACTGTTTCCAAAGTAGACCTTCTTATTAAAGCTGCCAGGGGTTATTTTACAAAGCTCTTTTGCTAAATCCACAACTTCCCGGTAGTAAAAGTCGGTATTTGAATAATGAAGGAATAGATCGCATTGCCGTTTAATTGCCTCGATTACCTTTGGGTGATTGTGTCCCACGTTTAGGCATACCAATCCTGAGTTAAAATCGATGTATTCATTGCCATCCACATCTCTAACAATACATCCCTCTCCAGATTCGATCACCAGTGGGTAGAAACGTACATATGAAGGAGAGATCAGGTCTGCATCCATCTTTACTAATTGTCTAGCTTTTGGTCCCGGTGGACGGACAACAATTCTCGGATATTTCGACATTGATTTCACCCGGACTATAAGTGAACATATTTCTCTGAAGAAAGTGCATTTATACCTATCTGTAATGTAAGAGAGAAAACTATGTTAACGAATTGAATAGACGTATATGTCTTTTGAAAGCTCTGTTGGAAACTCTTTGTACACGTCCTATGGTTTGGCGAGAGTGATTTCTATGGTGGAAACATTGGATTTTTGTCCTTCTGCGCGCTCTACTTGTTCTGTGCCGATAGAGATTTTTTCCAAGGCCGCATCTTTAACGAAAGCTCTTCGTAAGAGCTCGACTGTGTCGACGGCCCTACTTATTGCTCGTCCCCGGGCTTTAATTGTTATATGCTTGGCGCCGGAGTTGAAGAATGTCAAACATGCTAGAACATAGTTCATTATTGGTTTTTTCCCAATGAGAACAACGTTTTCGCCGGACGTGCTTGTGGTTCCTTCAGGCGTAGTTTTTTCTTCTGTTATACTTATACCTCCTATTTTGTCGATGACTAGATACTGTTTGCAAAGTGTTGTAAAATATTAAATGCAGTAAGAAACTCTTATAGTTTTCCATACGTTTTCATGCTGAATTCTTACATGTTCCCTATTTCTAGTCCTCTTTCAAAAGCAGTTTTGTTTAGTTCGAAAAGCTCTTCCTTTTGTGAGCCTAAAACCTTTTTTAATGCTTCTAATATGTTTTCTTTTGCGACTATTCTTTTCTTGGCTATGTAGGCACCTAGCATGACCATATTGGCTACTTTGTCGTTGCCAACTTCTATTGCTATTTTATTGGCTGGCACTCGAATGATGTCGATGTCAGTTCGCTTTGGTTGTAACGTAACAAGGGATGTGTTAACCACTAGTAAGCCGCCTGATTTAAGTCGAGTTTCAAAGGCTTCCAGTGAAGGGTTATTCATTATAATCAAGGAGTGGGGGGCAGTAATTACGGGTGAGCCTATCTCCTCATCTGAAATTACAACAGTGCAGTTCGCTGTTCCACCACGCATTTCCGGCCCATATGAGGGGATCCATGTGACGTTTCTACCCTCCTTCATGACTGCGTAAGCTAAAAGCTTGCCTATGAATAGAATTCCTTGCCCACCGAACCCTGCGATTATTATATCCTCGTAGAACGAGTTCATTTTCCTACGCATCCTTTAACGGTTGTTTTGCTTCTGGTGTTTTAAACTCTCCCAGCGGATAATAGGGAAGCATTTTTCGTTCAACCCATTCCACAGATTCCTGCGGGGGCATACCCCAATTTGTTGGACATTGTGAGAGAAATTCCACGAGAGAGAATCCCAGACCTCTCATTTGGGTTTCAAAAGCCTTCCTCAATGCTTTCTTCGCTGCAATTATGTATTTTGGTTTGTGAACCGCCACTCTGGCGATGTAAACGGCGCCGTCTAAGGTAGCTAGCATTTCAGCAACCCTTACTGGATAACCTTCCCTTTTTGGAGTGCGCCCATATGGGGAAGTTGTTGTCTTTTGACCTATAATCGTAGTTGGGGCCATTTGCCCACCGGTCATGCCATAAACAGCGTTGTTAACGAAAAGCACAGTTATTTTTTCACCTCTAGCTGCGGCATGGATAATTTCAGCGGTGCCTATTGACGCTAGGTCGCCGTCGCCTTGATAGGTGAAAACAATTAGATCTGGATGCACCCTTTTGCAGCCTGTGGCGATTGCAGGAGCCCTTCCGTGAGCCGCTTCATACATGTCACAGTTGATGTAGTTATAGATAAGCACAGAGCAACCGACCGGGGCCACACCTACAACTTTTTCATGTATCCCAAATTCATCAATTACCTCCGCCAATAATCTGTGGATTATTCCATGCCCACATCCCGGACAATAATGTGTTGTAATCGGAAACATGGATTCTGGGCGACCGAAAACTTTCTTTAACATCTAAATGGCCTCCCTTTTAACTATTTTTTCCGTTCGATCAACTATCTCGTCGTAGGAGGGAACGATCCCGCCAGTTCTCCCATAAAAGTGAATCTTAGCCTTTCCACAAACACCTATCTTGACATCTTCAAGCATTTGCCCCATATTCATTTCCACCACAAGGATATCATCTACTCTTTCAGCTATCTTCCTGAAAGCAGCATACGGAAAGGGAAACAGAGTAATGGGTCTCACCAAACCAGCTCTTATCCCTTTTTCACGTAGAATTTTGATGGCGGTTTTGGCTATCCTCGCGGTTGTTCCGTAGGCGGCTATAATTACTTCGGCGTCGTCCGTCATATAGTTCTCAACTCGAACCTCGTTTTTAGCCATCTCCATATACTTATTGTGAAGCTTCAAATTGTGCTTTTCAAGCTCCACGGGGTCCAAATATAACGTTTTAATCAAGTTTCTAGGTCTTCCTTTCGCGCCCATGATCGCCCAATCTTTTGGTGGAAGCTCCTGTGGTGGACGTTTTTTAAACTCCACAGGTTCCATCATTTGCCCGATGTAACCATCAGCCAAGACCATTACCGGATTCCGATACTTATCCGCTAAATCAAAGGCGTCCATAACCAAGTCAACTGCCTCTTGAACTGTTGAAGGGGCCAAGACGAGAAGACGGTAATCGCCGTGCCCGCCACCCTTAGTAGCCTGGAAATAATCTGATTGGGATGGAAGTATCCCCCCAAGCCCAGGCCCACCTCGCATCACGTTTACTATGACACATGGGAGCTCCGCGCCCGCAATGTAAGAGATCCCCTCCATTTTTAGACTGATTCCGGGGCTAGAAGAGGAAGTCATTACTCGAGCTCCAGCTCCTGCTGCTCCGAAGACCATATAGATCGCTGCTATCTCACTTTCGGCTTGAACAAAGCAGCCGCCCACTTGGGGCATTCGTTCGGACATGTATTCTGGAATCTTGTTTTGGGGAGTTATTGGATACCCAAAGAAGAATCTGCACCCGGCCTGAATGGCCGCTTCAGCGATTGCTTCGTTTCCACTTATTAAAACCTTCTCACCCATACATTTCATCCCCTATCGGTTTTTCTTCTCGATAAACTTCTATGGCTATTTCAGGGCAAGTCAAAGCGCATAAAGTACACCCAGTGCATTTTCTCTCCAGATCTACGAATTTGGCTGGATGATATCCTTTAGAGTTGATGTTGTCAGACACTTGAATTAGGTGGAAGGGACAGACGGTTATACAGAGTTGACATCCTTTGCAACGTTCTTCATCAACCACTATCTTCCCACCCATGAAATTTTCCCTTCTTCCTCATTTACCTTTCCAATGGGATAGAGAGAGCTGTTTCTCACTGAGGAGTTTAAAATGCGATTTTCGAACTTATTAGTGTTAGCATCAAAACAGCCAAATCAATAATAAAGCCAAAAGAAAGCCAGTGATAGAAAAAAGAGGGAGACTGATACGTTTTGCTTTTTTTAAAGAGGGCTCAATTAATGAGCAAAGCGCAGTTATTTGCTTTTCACCAATAACGTTCACGTTGGAAACCGTTTCAACCTTATGTCCTACCTTAGCTGGTTCCATGTTTGCTAAAGCCATCTCAACAGCTTTTCTGACATATTCTATTAACTTCTCTTGAGAGATGACCTCGCCTAACGCGTGGTAACCTCGCCTTGTTATAACGATAGCGGTAACTGCATGGGTGTCCGTTGTGAAAACTTCGCCGAGGTCAACACCCACATCGTTAAACATGGAAAGAATTTTCTCTCGCAATCCTGAAACCATGTTATTTGCATCAATTGTCACGTAGGCAGATGTCTGGTTGCCAACTTCAATGGTTATTGCGGTTATGCCTCCTGGCCCCATGCCTTCTTTTAAGCCAAACTCTGAGGGAATTACCTTTGCAGCTCCGACTTTGAATGGCCTCTTTTTGAGGGTTGCTGACTTTTTTAAGCTTTCAGCTATGGCCTTTTTTAGTGATTCTATGGCTTCTTGAAATGGAACTGTTCCGTTGAGGCTGTTATGCGCATTAATTACTATGACGTGAGAAAGCCCATGTTTTTTGGCTTCTTTTAAAGCGAAGACTCCCAGCTCTTGGGGCAGATCTTCCGTAGTTTTTGGAGCTAAGGTAAGGGATATAACCGCGCAGTCGCCGAAAACTTGACACAAAACTGTTGCGGCGTCCCGTGTTACTTGAATCAGTGGGCTAACCAATGGACTTGTTGCGGGAAATTCAGAAGTACTCACAACCTTTTCAATTATTCTTTTAACATGATCCCCAGAAGAAACATCAAACTCATGTCCAAGCAAACCGTGAGGAACTGCAGCTATGCATTTAAATTTCTTTTCTAAAGCTTCTTGTAGTTTGGAAGGTAAGAGACTACTACCTACATTCTTGAATGGCCCGGGATGAACTTGGGGGATAGCTATTATTGCTTTTGTGGATTGTGTTTTGAATTTTAAGATCGAAATTTCAACGGTTTTCTTGGTGCCAAGTGTTTTAAATAATTTCTCTAAGGGAGAAACTATGTCTTCAATCCAGTTTATTAGGAAGGCTTTGAATAGTGTGAAGAGTGGGAAGCCTAGCTTTTGTTTGCCAATTTTGTCGAGGGAAAATGTGAAAATATAAACTGTAACCAAGCTTATTGGAATACTAAGTGCCAGATAAATCCATGCCCCCATGCTGAGTGCATTTCCTAGGGATGCCCACATAAGGAATAATAAAAATAGAGTAATTAAGGGTGTTAAGATAGCGGCAACAATTCTTCTTATGCTTGAAGAAATTGAGGTCGCGTTCAAAACGATCAAACGTAAAATTATAACCGCAGAGAAACCGAATAGCCAAAACTTAAGCCAGACAGATACGTCGCCTAGCCAGAAAGCTATTCCGTTACCTAGCAGAATAAAAGCTAACCAAAAACATAGAGAGAAAACTGACAGACCAAGGCATCTTCGAATTTCGTAAACCGGGTCATCGTTCAGAAGCAGATAGTTTACTATCAGATCCGAGGACAAAGTGGAGAGGAAGAGGATTGCTCCAAAAGTTATGCCCAGCACCAGGCTTTGCCAAGAAAAACTTAGTAGCGCTGTTAGAAGAAAGCCGCAACTAAAGCATAAAATACTAATTAATAAAAAGATTGTTTTTAGGGATGGTAACGTAAAGAGGGAAGAATAACGTTTTACCGCTTCGTTAATAGATTTATTAAAGGCTTCTTCATTATTCAAGTTTTTCCCGCTTTAGAAATTCTAGATTTATGTTACAAAATATATTTATTGCTGAAAGTCACGTGTGAGCTTCATCCAGAGTTAGAGTAAGTATTTTAAGCTGGGAGAGATAAGGTAATTCTGCGGTAATTATGTCTACGGAAAAAGGTTTACCGCTTTCCATCTTCCATATGCTAGAGAGAAATATGGGCAGAAAGATACTTGTAATCTTAGATCCCTCATATGGTTTCGAAGGTATCTTGGTTGCAGTTACAAGGGAGCCTCCAGGGATCTGGCTTTCTGATGCTGAGGCAGTTATTCTTCGAGCTACTATTGCCCAGCCCATACCACAGGTTGCTGCTCGGGAGGAGAGAAGTGAGATATTCGTTAATCTAAACTCGGTTCAGCGAATAGAAGTTTTACACAAGGGCGCTACATAAAGAACGCATAACCGATTATGGAAACAACGATCAATGCCACTGCGAATATTATTAAGAGTTCTGGTCGAATTTTTACTCCTTCGGTTTCTTCTTCAAAGAAACGCAGTAATCCAGCGCTTGCCGCGGGCATAGGGGCCCTTTTTTCTTTCTTCTTGCGCCGACTCATATCGAAGCTTCCTTCAACAAACTTTTAGAAAAGTGTTCCTATATTATTAACATTACTATAGTTTCCTCTGAGGAATTCAAAGAGCTTTTATTCCACACTACGAATATTGTGAAAACGAGGTGTAAATTCAATGCCCCGTGAATACTATAGTCGAATATTTGATCTTCTACAAAGACACCATCAATGGTTCAGTGAGTCCATACCCCTAATCGCAAGTGAAAACATTCCAAGCCCCGCCGTTAGGGAGGCCTTGATGAGCGATTTTGGAAACCGCTACGCGGAGGGATGGCCTGGCGAGCGGGTCTACGCAGGATGCACCTATATAGATGAAGTTGAAAATCTCTGCATTGAACTTATGAAGAAGTTGTTTAGAGCTGAATTTGTGGACGTTCGCCCCATATCCGGGGTGGTAGCGAACCTTGTTATTTATACAGCTTTCACCGAGCCCGGGGATACTATGATGGCTCTTTCGATTCCATGCGGCGGACATATAACAATGGGTAAGAAAAAACTTGGGGGAACAGCAGGTGCGGTGCACGGGCTAAACGTTGAATACCTCGCACTTGATTATAAGGAGCTAAATATCGACGTTGACCGAACCAAGGAAAGATTGAAAAGACTCGTAAATGAAGGAAAAACGCCTAAACTCGTAATGTTCGGCGCCAGCGTCTTTCCCTTCCCTCATCCAGTAGAAGAACTCGCTGACGTGTTTCATGAAGTAGGCACCATTGTTGGGTACGACGCTGCCCACGTTGCTGGATTAATAGCAGGCAGATGTTTTCAAGACCCGTTACGTGAAGGAGCGGACGTAATGAGTTTGAGCACTCACAAAACCTTCTTCGGGCCCCAGCATGGTTCTGTGGCTTCATGGAAGAAATATTCGGAAAAGATTAAACGTGCCACATTCCCAGGGATGGTTAGCAATCATCATTTACATGCAGTTGCAGCAGTAGCCATTGCTTGTGCCGAGCTACTTGAGTTTGGTGAGGAGTATGCTAAACAAGTTATTAAAAACGCCAAAGCCTTGGCTCAAGCTCTTTATGAACGTGGATTTAATGTGTTAGCTGAGCACAAGGGGTTCACCGAGTCCCACGTAATTTTAATAGACGTAACAAAACAGGGCGACGGAGGAACAATAGAAAAGGAATTGGAGAAGGCAAACATTATCATAAATCGAAACTTGTTGCCTTGGGATATTAAGGAGGGAAGGCACTTTATGCATCCGGGCGGCATTCGGCTGGGAACTTCAGAGCTCACACGTCTTGGAATGAGAGAAACAGAAATGGTTGAAGTCGCCGAGTTCATTAAACGCGTGATAATAGATAAGGAAAATCCAGAAAAAGTTAAAAAAGATGTGATAAAATTCCGCAAAGATTACCAGAAAGTTCATTATTGTTTTGAGAATGCTGTGGAAGCTTACAAGTACATCAAAATTAGATGAGGGTATATTATGAAGGCGCGAGGGATAGCCTTCAACGCAAGAAGCTGCGGCCATACTGCTTCAACCAACAGAATACGAACAAAGCTCCCTCGCTGGAACATTGATAAAAGACCGATATAAGGGCAAAGTTAATAATTTCGGAATTAATAAATGGGAGAGAAGTTGCCAAATTGAAGAAGGAAACAAGCACAAAGATTGTTTTATGGACTGTGGGACACAGTAATTGCTCCATCAAATATTTCCTAGGACTTTTAAAAAAACATAAAATCGAGGTTCTAGTGGACGTTCGAAGCTTTCCCACATCAAAAATCGAACACTTCAAGCAAGAAGAAATGAAATGCTGGCTTCCGGAAAATGGGATAGAGTATATTTGGCTTGGCAAAGAGTTGGGAGGTTACCGAAAAGGCGGTTACAAAGAACATATGCAAACGGAACTATTTAAGGAAGGAATAAAAAGGCTATTGAAAATAGCTCGGAAGAAGAGAACCTGCCTTATGTGCATGGAAGCTAACCCAAAATACTGCCACCGACGGTACATTTCCACTTTCTTAGAAAATAAGGAGAATGCTAAAGTAATTCACATACTAAAAAGGGAGCAGACAAGCTTTCTCAAAGTTTTAAGAATGCCCAATTAACAATCTTTGTTGATAGAAAGGAGGCTTATTAATGCATATTCGAGAATTCCAGAAAATGATGCATGATATATATTTTCACCGCGATTCAAAACGGGGGATTGAAGGAACTTACAAATGGCTCGTTGACGAAGTGAAGGAACTTGGTGAGGCGTTGAGAAACGGGGATAGACAAGACATAAGCGAGGAGTTCGCCGATGTGATTGCTTGGCTGGCATCCCTCGCTAATGTCGTGGAAGTAGAACTGGAAAAAGCAGCATTATTAAAATACTCTGGAAAATGCCCAAAATGTAGTAAAGCCCGGTGTGAGTGCACTTTCTAAATTGCTAGACGTTTTTGACCGACTCCGGTTAACTCCCAAGTGAAACGCTTCTCACCCTTACGTCTAACGATTCCTTCGGATTCTAAAAGGCGAAGGTGATGAATCACTATACCATATGTAAGCTTGGCCTTCTTGGAAAGGAATACGGCTGTCCCGGAGGATTGCTCTAAAGCTCTTAAAATTTTCGTCCTACTTAAAAGTCCCTTTCGATTGTTTCGTATTATGGTAAGGAATGCATTTGGATGATATTGGGTCTTTAACATATACTCCCAAGAATAGATTAGAAGAAAGATTTAGAAAGAATTTTCGTTTAAGCAAAGTCAACAAGGCTTACTTGTCGGGGTTTTTTACCCTCAAAAATCGAGTTAATTTCTTCGCGAATTAGCATAATTCTCTGAGCATAATATTCGCCCAGCTCATATTTTTTGACTAAATGTTCCGCCGCATCCAAGTATTTCTCTATTCCGCCACGATAGACCGTTAGAGTTAGGGCTCCGCCACAGGCGGGACATTTCCCACGGAGGGGAATCCTTCTAAAACGTTTGTTACAAGATTTACATCGAACACTTTGTGTTAAGAATGCCCTTAGGTTCCCGGAGATATCGCGCATGAAATGGGTTGTGAGCACTTTAGAGGCGACTTTATAAACATCCACAGCTTTTATTTTTTCAGCTAGTTCTAATTGGCTATTTAGCTTCTCCAACATCGTCTTTAACCGCTTGTAAGTTGTTTCCCTAATGCCTGAGTTAATGTTTGAAACAGGTGTAGTGTAATAGAACCCCTCCCATTGCGATTCGGAGCCAAGCCTAAACTCGATGATGTCAATCATTTGGCTTATATCCTTTGCTTGAGCGTTTTCCCAAGTTTTTCTAAAGAACCCCAAAGGGTATAAGGCGGCTACATCCACATCATGTGCTTGTCTTTGCACTTCTTGCGGGTTAACAACCGGAATTAGAAGCAGTGGAGCATCCATGATTCCACCTATCTGAGCTGGGAGATATTCGCGAGAGAAATTTAGAAAGGTGTCTAGAGCAAGCATAAGACTGTCTTCATCTCCATCACAGTCTCTACGTTTTGCTGAATGCCAAACTGGATGGGCATAACAAACATTCAAGTCTGTAAATCCAATAATTCTGCCTAAGATGCCAACCGAAGTATGAGGCGCTAAACCAATTACAAGGTGGCCCACCAAGTCCACAGGTTCCCTCACATTATAAAAGGCTGAAACGCCGTAAACTTTAGTTAAAAGCTCATCAAGAAAGTTAGCTACACGAACAAAATATTCAGCACACTTCCTAGGGATCACCACATCTTGAATTTTCAGTTCGCAAATCTGATATGGATACCTCAAAGGTTCACCCTTTACATCATAAGAATATCCAAGTTGCCGAATTTTTTCAACAGGAACGTCTATCTCTCCAGGAGTGAAATGCGTTAGAGGGGCGTTTGTAGCGTCAAATCGCACAGTTCCATCCTTAAAAACCCATAATTTATATTTGGCACGTAAAATTCCCTTCTCAATTATTTCCGGAACTTTTGTCTTATTCATTAAGCCTTTGACTCCTTTAACTATCTTTGGAACAGAAGTACGAAGTCTACTGCATGCTTCGTCTATTAGTCGGCGGAAGTTTACTGATTGGCGGGCATATTCTACAGCAAGGGCTGCACAGGAAGAGCAAACTTCGTTTTTTAACATTTTGCCACATTTAGGACATATTCTTTCAGCGGTCGTTTGGTTTCCGCAATTGGGACATCTTATGAGATAGGTGTAAGTTTTGCAGACTAGACATTTCCGTTTAACTAGTTCAACAAATGTTGGTTCTCCTTTAGAAGCTGCTTCGATAAGATCTCGTTGAGGGCCCCCAGCCATGCCAACTGGGAACAACACATGCACGGGGGGCTTCATAGCGCGTTTCTTAGCTTTTTCTGGACGACCCATACGAGCACCTACGGTTGTTGGAGCCTTTGCTTTAACTTCAATCTCACAAATTTCCCGGATATAGTCCAAGATTGATCCTTCAAAATTGGTATTCAATTCTGGAAGCTTCCATCCTAGACAGAAAGCAAAAACGTATGCTTCGTCGCCTTCGATTAATATTTTGTTGTTTCGAACCTTGTGGGGCAGGCATAAGCGTTCAAGCAGTTCCTTAACCTCGTTGTCGAGCACCCCAAATATTGCAGAAACGGTTGCATCATCTCCCTCAGTTTTAATTTCAGCGGTTAACAACCACTTTCGAAGTTTTTGAAGTTCCTTGATGGAGTCGATGTTCTCCCAAAAGAATGTGTAGGCTGGATGAAGCGGAATTTTTAAGGTGGAAGATAGAGCTAAGGCTTCCTTTGCTGTTGGCCTATAATGGAAGGGATCTTCAATAAATTGTTTAATTCTTTCTGATAGAACTCCGGAAGCCTTTGCCGCTTTTTCAAAGTTCCCTTCAAATGAGTGGAAAATGGCTTCTCGTAGCTCTTGCCCCCACCATTCTTCAACATATCCGGAACGCGAAAGCCTTTTGCTACTATAAAGGAAGTCGCCAAAGCTTATTAGAAGATCTCCAAGAAACAGAATCTTCTTGATTTTATCTTTTATATCTTTGAAGTTTTCTGTTGAAACACGGATGACGTCCCCTGTTTTCAACTTAACGATGGGTGGTTCAATAAAGTCTACCGGAAGGGCGATTCCACCCTTTCCCGGGAGTTCTAAGCGTAATTGTGTACCAGCGGCTAGAAATCCTTGGAGTACCATCATGGTAGCTGGATGAACGCCCACCGCCGCTAGACCTGTGTTTCTCGCCCTGCCATAGCGAAGTCTAAAACCGCCAGTTGTGGAAGGTAATGAAAATATAGGCCTTCCAGCAATAACTTCTTCCATAAAACCTGCGGATTTCTTCCTTTTTAGTTCTCTAACTTGTTTGAGCCAATCCCAACCTTCAATACCAAGTTTCTCCACGATAGCCCAAACTTTGGGCGCTCTTCCGACTATCCCGTCGTTTACCACTCTTAAAGCCCCGCCGCGAACACGATTTGTTTCAACACGTGGCAAATTTCGAAAAGAGGAAACCTCCACAGGATCAGATTCGGTTCCTGTCACTTCAACTGGAAGGAATTCTAAGGCCTTTCGAAGTTCGTGGTCAGAAATATGATACTGAAAACGCCCTACATGACGCTCATACAGCCGAACTTCTTCAATAAAACGGAGAATCTCCTCTTCAGTTGGCTTATAACGGTCTAATCCAAGTAAACGCCGTACAAAATCGCCTATAACCAAAGTTAGTGCTTGATCAGTTCCACCAGCTGAACGAATAGGCCCAGCAAAATATATAGCGAGGTACCGTGTTCGATCTGGATTAGTTTTTATCGCAACTTTTACAACTCCTTGTATGGGGGCTGCAGTCAAGCCTTCGGTAAGAATGGCCAACGCTGTTCTAACGGCCTGTTCTGCTGCTTTTACGGGCTCCTTATGACCGAATTTTCCGTAAACGATTTCTTCAGCTATCTTAAAAGCCATTTCCTCTCTAGACATTGTTTTACTATAGCGACGAATGCTTTCAGAAACGTTCAGTGGACCGACTAGGCCTTCTACGAGCTCGGCTAAATCCTTGGCGATTTTGCATTCCGGCTTTAGAGCTGGATCCAGCCCTTTTTCTCTAGCTTTAGTGCTAATAGCATAAACTTGTTCAAGTTGTTTTGTCAAGCTTTCGATGTAACGATGGTAATTTTGACTTGTGTTCACTGATGTTTTTCCACCCTACGGGAATTTAATAGAAGTCTGTGAGAAAGCATTTGAGATTTTCTAACATGAAAGCCTCAAAAAGAGTTTCCTCGATTAGGCTATTGTTCCATGTGGATTCTACATAAAAAGATTGTCTGCCATTTCTCTTTAGAACGCCCAGTGGCCTTCTGGTAAGCTTCATGCGCTATCTTGCAACGCTTTTCTATGCACTCTTTACATCGGAAATGCCTCAAATCTGAGGGGCCATCACACACACCACAATTTAACAATAAAACTTCGCCCAACCCGCGAAGCACTGTCCAAGCGTACTCACGTTCGTCATATACTGGCTCAAAATCAGGCCAAACTTCAAAGACCCCTTCAATTTTTAACGCTTTTTTCAAAGCTTTGAAATAATTCTCAAATGCAGTCATTCTCTACACTTTTCCTTTAACTCTTTTATGGTTTTTACGAGTTCTGTCACTTTTGTTTTCACATCAGCGTTTTCTATGATGTTACCTGTTACGATGATGTTTGCTCCAGCTGAGACAGCGGATTCTACATGTTTCCTTTCTCGGATTCCCCCGCCAACTATTAAGGGCACTTCAATTACTTGTTTCACAGTTTTAATCATAATTGCCGGAACGGGAGTTTTTGCTCCGGAACCGCCTTCCAAGTATATGAAACGCATTCCTAAGTATTGGGCTGCTAGGGCATGAACTGCTGCGAGTTCAGGTTTGGCATAGGGGATAGGGACTGCTTTTCCGATAACTCCAGCCGTTTCACCTTCACCAACAATAATATAAGCCATTGGAATTGCTTCCAAACCGAATTTACGAATTAGGGGCGCGCCTAATATTTGGGCACCTATAAGGAAATAGGGATCGGTAGAATTAAGAAGTGACATAAACCATATAGCGTCTGCATAGCGGCTTATGCCAGTAATGTTGTTTGGGAACAGTATAACTGGAATTTTTACTGTTCGTTTTATAGTTTTAACAATCTTATCGAGATGTGAAGTAGAAGTGAAGGTAGAGCCTCCAACCATTATTCCAGCGGTTCCGCCTTCTTCAGCTTTCTTCGCAATGGAAGAAGCCAATGCGACCGTTGTTTTTTCAGGGTCTATGAGTGTAAGGTGAATAGCACCGTCGCTTTGAATCTTATTAAGTAAATACTTTTCTACCTTACCCATCATAACTTTTCAACTCGAAATCTTCAGACTTTAATTTTCATGTTCTGTTGTTGCTGATTCTGATGGAACTCCATAGAACTTGTCAACGAAAGTGCAGTAAACGTCTATTTCTTGCTGTGAAGGCCTCAGGGGCAATTCGTCGGTTAAACCGCAGCTAGCACATTTTACTACAGCAGTTCCCTCTTCTTTGGATAACTCTACACGTATGGTTTGCCTTCCACACTTAGGACAGGAAAAGAATTTAGGCAATCTCCTTTTAGGAATTCGAATTACCTTTCTCCGTCTACGTCCCATTAGTAATGCCTTCTTTCACATAATTCTCTTTTTATACTCAAATAGGCTTTCCCTTAAATATTTGCTCTCTACAACTATCAGAAAGGGGAGGTCCTCATTGAAGCTCACACCAAAAATCTTAGAAATAGATCCTGCAACTACAACAGAACGAATAAAAACCTTCATCAAGGACTTTGTTGAAAAAACAGAAGCCAAAGGAGTTGTTTTAGGACTCTCAGGGGGGATTGATAGTAGTACAATCGCAGCTTTATCCGCTTTAGCGTTAGGCGGTGAAAAAGTCATAGGCTTAATATTACCAGAAGATGAAACTTATAACAGAACAGACATAGAGCACGCGAAACTAGTGGCGCAAAAATTTCATTTTAAAACTGTGGAAATAAACATCACCCCGGTTTTGGAGGCATATTACAAAACTTTACCCATATTCGACGATAAAGAGAGGATGAGCAAAGGGAACATAAAAGCACGCGTCCGCATGATTTATCTTTACTACTATGCCAACAAACTAAATCTGCTTGTATGTGGGAGTTCAGATAAATCAGAGACGATGATGGGATACTTCACTAAATGGGGAGATGTAGCTGCAGACGTATCCCCAATAATGGATCTATACAAAACTCAAGTGCGACAACTCGCAAAACACATAGGCATACCTAATGAGATAATAGCCAAACCTTCCTCGCCCAATCTATGGCGAGGACAATTAGCTGAAAAAGAATTGGGAATGAAATATGAAACCTTAGACTTAGTCCTTTATGGCCTTGAACATTTTATTGCAACACAGGAAATAGCGAATCAACTAAACTTAGACATACAGCTTGTAGAAAGTATTAAAAAACGCTGGATAGCCATGGAACACAAGAGACAAATGCCCCTTTCACTTAAACTCACTTACCGCACTGTTGGGAAAGACTTTCGGCTTCCATATACCAGATAACAAACATCTTGGGTGAGAAAACATGAGAGAATTCAAAATAGCCCTTACACAAATAGTGTGCGAAAGAGCTAACAAAAGAGTGAACTTACAAAAAATGGAAAAATATGTGGAACAAGCAAGAAAGAAAGAAGCAAAGCTGATAATTTTCCCTGAACTCGCCACAACTGGCTATGTCCTACGAGACCAAATTTATGAATTAGCAGAAACTATACCAGGCACCACAGTAACAGCCATAGAAAAAATAGCCAAAAGAGAAGGGATGTACATAATTTTTGGAATGCCTGAACTGAGTGAGAAAACCCAGATGGTAATATATAATACAGCAGTGTTAATTGGACCGGAAGGTTACGTCGGGAAATATCAGAAAATGCACCTTCCAACTCATAGCGTATTCGAAGAGAAAAGATATTTCAGACAAGGTTATAGCCCTCAAGTTTTTGAAACTGAAATTGGAAAATTAGGAATGATTATATGTTATGATGTTTTCTTTCCTGAAGTGAGCCGTTTGCTCCGCCTAAAAGGAGCCCAGTTTCTAGTGTGCATTTCAGCCTCTCCAGCAGTTCGACGCCATTTCTTTGAAACACTAACAGTTGCAAGAGCCGTTGAAAACGCGGTTTTTTTAGCGTACGTAAACCTCGTAGGTATAGAAAATGGTCTTCAATTTTGGGGAGGAAGCAGACTCATAGCGCCGAATGGAAAAATCATTGTTCAAGCAAAATATAATAAGGAAGACATGATTATTGGAACTGTCGATTATTTGAGTATAAAGCCCGTGGAAGCGTTTGTTCCAACTCTCAGGGATATAAGGCCAGAAATTTTCCAAGAATTAAAGGAGCGATCAGAGAAACTGTGACTTGTGATACTGTGATGTCACAACTTTAGATTCTTAACTCTTTGACAGTTTGCTCAATACGATCTAACGCTTTTTCCAGTTGATCATACGATGTAGCATAGGACAGCCTTATATATCCCTCACCATATTCGCCAAAAGCTGAGCCTGGAACTGTTGCCACCCTTGCTCTGAAAAGGAGCTGATCACAAAATTTCTCAGAAGGCATTTTGAAGGCCTCAACATTAGGAAAGGCATAAAAAGCACCCTTAGGAAGCCTCGCCTTGAAGCCCTCAATCTCATTAAGCCTAGAATAGAGAAGCCTCCGCCTACGATCAAACTCCCTAACCATTTCCTTAACAAAATCCTGTGGCCCCTCTAAGGCAGCTAACGCTGCATACTGCGCCGGAGCATTTATACAAGCAATGGTATATTGATGTACAAGTTTCATAGCATTAATAAGATCAGTAGGTCCATAAGCGTATCCAACACGATATCCTGTCATTGCATAGGTTTTAGAGAAAGAGTTTATTACGATTGTGCGTTCTCGCATCTCTGGAAATGCAGCTAGGCAATAATGTTTTGAGTCATCATAAATTATCTTTTCATAAACCTCATCGGAAATTACAATTAAGTCGTTCTCCACAGCCATTTTAGCCAGTTCCGAGGCTTCGTTATAAGATAGGACGCTTCCAGTAGGATTATTTGGGAAATTTATGATCATCACGCGTGATTTTTCCGTGATAAGCGATCTCACTTCCTCGAGGGATGGCTTAAAGTCGTTTTCTTCTCGTAGTGGTAAGGCAACTGGTTTTCCTTCTGCGAAGTAAACGCTAGGTTCATAACATACAAATCCGGGATTCGGAACTAAAACTTCTTCTTCTGGGTTCACAATAGCCAACAATGCCAAAAATACGGCCTCGGTGCCGCCAGCGGTAATGATTATTTCTGTATTAGGATCATATGATAGGCCATATTCTCTTTTCGCTTTTCTAGCCAATGCTTCTCTTAATTCTGGAATTCCCAAGTTCGGCGTGTAGTGGGATGCCCCTCGAGCCTCTGAGAAAGCATCTAAAACATGACTTGGAGGGCTAAAATCTGGTTCGCCTAAGGTTAGGCTTATAGCATCAGGAACTAACCTTACGGAATCAAACATGCGCCGTATACCTGAGGGCTTTAATCGCTGAAGCCTCAGAGCCTTCTTATCAATTTTTTTCAAGTAATTTACCCCATAATTGAAAGTTTTACCGCATATTAAAACATTTACCTTTGTAAACAACAAGAAATTTTATAATTGTAAAGCTTGTTAAAAAAACTAGTATACAAAACTGTATCCATAGAATCCTTCGGATGGATAAACAAATTGAGCTTAAAGAAAAACGTTCAAAATTGGATTATACAAGCATTTAATGACCCAATAGTAAAAATACTTTCAAAAAATAGCCATTTAACAAAAACACAATTAGAAACACTATTAATCGATATTTTATCTGAAAATATCTCCGGAAAACAATTAAAATATGATGAAAAAGCCAAATTACGCTTAACAAAGGCAAAAATAACCCGTGGAGCCTTCAACAGAACACTACAACAGGCAAAGGAAAATGTAACCCGTTCCATATACACAATTTTGCTATTAGGATACCTAGGGATCCTAGAAACTACACAATTAAACCTCTATATTGAAATAGCAAATAAACTTCATGAATATTTAGATGCTTATAAAAACATGCCTAAAACAGACGAGAAATTAAATGAACACCTGAAACTTATGGAGATAATACGAGAAGAGCTTCAATCTACGCTTCTAGAACTAACAAAACGATAGCGTGATATCACATGCAACATAACACGCCGCAAGCACTTAATGAAAAACGGTTTTTAGGCGATAAAGCTCAAAAATAAGGAAAACATGACCATATTTTAAATTATAAATTTTTACATGAATGTTGTGAGGTGTGATATCATAAAAACATGTAAAACGCCCGTAAGGTTTATTAACATTAAAATAAAAACTCTGAGGCGTGATCGTGACGTGATCATATCACGATACATCACATATGAATCACAAGGAGTGGAAGTGTGATGTTTGAAGCTATGGTATTCTTGGCGTGTGTTACTGGTGCCATGTTAGGAGCAGCTGTTTATCACCAAAGACAGGCGAGAAAAATCCACAAGGAATACGAACAGGCAAAGGAATTAATCCAAGATATTATAGTGAGTTTTAATAAACAGTTGCAAGGTTATGAGGAAAGGCTAAACTTAGTTGGCTATAAGACTGAATTAGCAGTTTCAAAAATGGATAACATGTCTGGATCTATGGGAAAATTTGACAGGCTTCTTGAAAAGTTAGACAAAGATCTGCGGGAACATAAAGAAGAATATAACAAAGTGAGGTCACAGCTGGAAGAGCTGCATATAAAGATTCATGATGTCAAGAAATCACAGAAGGAATTAATTAAAGAGGTTTCTGAGATAAAAGAAGCGGAACATGAAAGAGTTGTGGAAACAAGGGTTAGGACTGTTATACCAATAAAGCGAGAAAAGGCACTTGCCCCTTTAAATGAAACAGAGGTAGAAGTATTAAAAATACTTGCTGAAGAAGGGGAGAAGTCTGCTCCTCAGATTAGAACTAGAATTAACCTTAGCAGAGAACATACAGCACGTTTGATGAAGAAGCTCTATGAAGAGGGCTATTTAGATAGGGACACGCATAAAATTCCATATACCTACAGGATAAAAGAAGAAATGCGAAGTTTACTTAAAAAAGTTGAAAGTTAAAATATTTTTCTTAATTTATCTATTCAAAAACTGAAATGTACCTGGGGTTATGGTTACCATTCGATATCTCAGGCGATTTGAAGTACCAGCCCGTATAAGAAAACCGTGCTTAGAAAGTCTAGCCAAATAGGTAGCCACAGTACTTAAGCTAATAGGCTTCTTGAACTCCTCTTCATAAGCCATTTGTATTTCTCTAGAAGAAAACCAAACGAGAGGAAATTTTTTCTCAATAATATAGCGAACTTTATCGTATTTTGACATTGTTGGAACAGGAGTGGAAGAATTACCAGTAGATGGGATTCCCCCTAAAAGTTCGACCAAGTCCAATAGTCGAAGGGCTTTTTCACGCGTTATTTGACCCTCTAATGTAATTGTATAGCGGTTCCCATTTGAGTCGAATATTTCTACGCGCATTTTACGAGCGGGCAATAGAATCGAACCTAAGTATCTTGTTCACATTCTTTACACTTCTCAAGTTATAGTTGTTATGGTTAACAACAAGAATAAAATATCGTTAAATAATAGAGGAATTACGGGATAAAGAAAATTTTCCAGCGTTTTAACTTCACAGAGTTTACATTATTACGGAAAAGTAAAAAAGAGAAAAATGCTGTCTCTTAGCCTATTTTCCAGTAGAAATGAGGGGGTGGGTTATTCACAGAAAAGAGTCATAAAAAAGTTAATTTTTAAAATAAAAAAGCCAAAGAAGACACATAGATTAGTAAATTAACAAGTAATTAACAGGTGTGAAAATATAAATAGAAAAATCAAATCGAAACATATTCTGATATTATTATCTCCAGAATCGCATAACAGGGCACTGATAAAAAACATTAATCATTTAATATCTCATCCACCCCTTTATTTCCACTGGAAAATATTAATCATAAAATATTCTAATTAACTAAGTATTGAGGTGTTTATAGAGAAAGATAGATAGCATTCTCTATTTATCTATACAATAATTGTTTTAATAGTGTTAGTCTTCTAACCTTACAGAGTATATTCTTTATTAATAAAGAATCAAAGGGAACATTTTTCACTTATTAGAGTGTTCCAGTAGAAACAAAGGGGTGCGTAGCCACTTTCCTTTTATTTTTTTGTTTATGTTCTCGATTTTTTTATATGATAGACTTTATCTTCTCTAGTTGAAATTGAGGTTTTGCCTCTGGAGCCGATGGTTAATGACAAAAATTGATGTACTTGATAGTATATTTGAGGAATTCTTTAGAAATGCTAAAATTTTCAAGGATAGGGAAGTTCTTCGTCATGATTATCTTCCCACCCATTTTCCGCATAGAGAAGAACAAATTAGACATCTGGGAAAAATTATAGCTCCTGTTCTTCGCGGCTCTAGATGTTCAAATATTTTTATTTATGGAAAAACAGGGACTGGAAAAACAGCTGTTATTAAATACGTAATGCAAAAGCTTACTGAAAAGGCAAATAAACTTAATGCACCGGTCAAAGAAGGTTATGTTAACTGCCGTCTAATAGGAACAGAGTATCGCATATTTGTAACCTTATGTGCTTCCCTTGGCGTTTATGTGCCATTTACTGGGCTTTCAGTTGGTGAAGTTTTTGATCGTTTCAGGATTACTCTGGATTCACATAAGGTAGTCTTTCTAATAATTTTAGACGAAATAGATGCCCTAGTAAAAATGCGTGGGGACTCACTTCTCTATGAGTTAACTCGTATAAATGAAACACTTCGACATAGCAAAGTTTCATTGATAGGAATTTCTAATGACCTTAAGTTTAAGGAATTCTTAGACCCAAGGGTTTTAAGTTCCTTAAGCGAAGAAGAAATCGTGTTCAGGCCCTATGATGCTGCTGAGCTAAAAAGCATTCTAATGGAACGGGCTAAACTGGCATTCTTTGATGGGGTCTTAACTAATGGTGCAGTAAGCCTCTGCGCTGCATTAGCCGCTGCTGAACATGGTGATGCTCGTAGAGCTCTTGACCTGCTGCGGGTCGCTGGCGAAGTTGCTGAACGAAATGGGGATGAAAAGATAACGGAAATTCATGTTCGTGATGCTGAAAAAAGAATTGAACATAATCGCGTAATGGAAACTCTGAAGAATTTAACGCCACATTCAAAGATCGTCCTTTTAAGTGTTTACCACTTAAATAAAGCGAATATAAGTCGGGCAATTACTGGTGATATTTACGAGGTTTACTGTGAACTTTGTGGTGAGGCAGGCTTAACACCTCTGACACAACGCCGAGTTAGTAGTTTAGTTAACGAACTAGATTCAATTGGCTTGTTGAACGCACGTGTAGAAAGCATGGGTCGTTATGGTCGGACGAAGAAGATAAAGCTTGGAATTTCCCGAAGTATTGTTAAGGAAGCTTTCCTACAAGACGAGAGACTTGGACGTTTGATACAATATCATCCCGGATGTTTACCAAAAAATATGCAGGGTAGACGCTAAAGATAGGAAATTAAAATAATAAAAGCCCTATTGGCTACTATTTATTCTAAAGCTTATGAATTGAAAACATGGCGATTGGAAACAACATTTGGAGTATACGAGAAAATTACACCGATCATCATCATATTTAGCTACGTTCCAGAACCTAGTATCGAATTGTTACATAACGCAGATCTTAATAGAAACTTATTGTTGTGAACTGAAGCGTTTGAAGATTTACTACGGGGACCTTTCCAGGCGTAGGTGTGAAACCCAAACGTCTCATATATTCCGTTTGTTCTTGCCATGTGCCTGAATTAATAAGTAAAGTCCCACGATAAGTAGTAGATGTTTGGACATGAACATGTCCGCAATGAAAAATTGTTGGTGGACGTTCTATTACTAGGAAATCTTTCTTTTCTGGTGCTATAGGGGTTTTTCCACCATATATGGGTGCGAGATGACGGCTTTGTATGAGTTGTTTCATAGCTTTATCGGGGCGATTGTAGTTTATGTCTGGAACTGTGGAAACTAAATCATCTAGACTTCTACCGTGGTAAAGCAGGAATTCGACTCCGTGAAGGCTTAGAAAGCAGGGATTTCCCAGTAAATGAACTCTCCGCATTTCACAAAGTTCTTGGAAATAATCAGTTGGAATCGCTGGTTGGGGCAGGGCCTTTCTCACAGCGTCATGGTTTCCTGGAATAATAATTATTTCTATATATTCAGGAATTTTAGAAAGAAGTTTTATTGCAAGCTCGTATTGTTCTTGAATGTTTTTTATTTTCAATTCTTGTTCTTGATTTGGATAAATCCCTATTCCGTCTACTACATCGCCGGCTATTAATAGATATTTTACATGGCTGGCTATTTCTCTGAGAAATGCATCACCCCATTTTCCGTTAAGCCAGCTAAGAAACTTTTGGAATGCTTCATGTAAAAACTTGTTACTTCCGATATGCAGGTCTGATGTTAAAACCGCATAAATTTTATCAGCCGCTTTCTGCGGCGCTTTAGGTGGGATATCTGGGAAAATTATGTCTTCCACTATTAAAAGATTCGTTCTTGTTTTCCTAACATTCACGCTGATGACTTGGTCTAACATTAATTGTTGGGCTTTTTTCCACAGCTTTTTTGTAGCATTCTGCGGAACAAGTGCGATGGCAGATGATTCTAAATCTTCAATTCGTAGAATTACGCGTTGTTGAGATTCCCGTTTTTCCGTTACCATGCAAATGACTTTTACTTCAGTGTTTGTTCTTGCCTTTAAAGCCTCTCGAATTGTTGTAGCACGGCGCAAGTCAACTCTTCTCCGTAAAATTCTCTCTAGTCTTTTAAATCGATCTCGAAAATAGTTCAAATAGTCGTTTATTGTTCCAGCAGTGCAGATCCTTTCCATCGGGTCTTCGAGTATTTTTATTTCAGGTGAGATTTCTTTGGCGAAAGGACGAAATACCGCTTCAACTGTAGCTACCTCTGTGGATTCTGTTTCTAATCCTTGTAGAGTTGACTTTTGTGGGGGGAATACAGGATTCCTTAATAGTTCTTGAATAACTTGGCGACTTATGAAGAATGTTTTTCCTTGGATTGGCTCCATTTTTCTGATGGCTTCCGAAATTATCTTTTCTAAATCATGTGTTTCCGCTATTTTGAGTAGAAGGTTAAAGGCTTCCTTGTCGAGTTGATATCCTGCGTCTAAAGTTAATTGAATTGCTTTCTGTAACTTTTTAAATGTTCCATTTTGGGGTTTCATACAGTTAGTTGTCTCCAATCCGTTTTTCTCGGCACGATTATATAGCCTTCTATGTTATTGCCTATTTTCACAGTCTTCCCTTTGAGATGTAGGTGAGCTGTTAAGGCTGCTATTACTGCGTCAATTTCATGTGGTGTTAAGGCTCGGAGTTCAATATCCCCTTTCAAACCTATTTGTATTAAGATTGTTTGAATGTTTCGCCAATCTTTATGCGGAAGATTTAGCGCCTTTCTTGTGGATGTGGGGTGAACTTCTATTACTTTAAATCCTGCCCTTTGAAGTTCTTTGACAAGTTTTAAGGCGCGAAGGGTTAATTTCTCCATTGCCAGTATGCGTGGTGGAAAAACGCGATATCCCCGTTTTATCATTTCCTTGTCAGCTTTTCGTAGAATTTCCTTCTTCGGCAGGCTCAAAGGAGCATCTATGGCTGTTAGCACTGGAGCTTCCCTTCTAACAAGGTCAATGATTTCTTTATCCGTGTATATTTTCCCAGCTTTTATTGTTCCCTTAGTCAACGTCGCCCATCCTGTTGGATTTTGCTGTTTTCCAGCTAAATCTATACCTAGGGTAATTTTTCGAGTCAATTTTGATTCATCCATCTAGATTTATATATTGCATAGCCGTCTAAATTTTGTTGAAACTTAAATGGAGATGATATTTGTGGAACTCCGTAAGGTTCAACAAACCCCGGGCGGCACATTCTTCGTTTGTTTGCCCAAGTCTTGGGCTCAGAGGCATGGTTTATCCCGAGGTTCCGTTGTAGCAGTTAACGAATCTCCTAATGGAAGATTATATATTGACGCGACGTATAAAACTGAGCCTTCACCGCAGATGGTTGTCATTCATCCAACACGATATTTGAGCAGGGAAATTGTTGGGAAATACTTGTTAGGCTACGACATCATTAAGATTGAGGCTAAGGATCGAATTGGCTTTGAGGTTAGAGATACTGTTAAACGAACAGCAAGGCAACTCATAGGGCTAGAAATTATTGAAGAAAACCATGTTTCAATAGTCCTTCAATGTCTTTTAGAGCCTTCAAGTTTTCCTCCTGAAAAAATTCTACGACGGGAATATGCCATAGTAGCCGGGATGCATCACGATGTTGTAAACGCCTTAGTAGATGGGGACCTTTCAATAGCGAAAAGCGTTCTAGCACGTGATGATGAGGTGAACCGATTATACTTTCTTCTCGTTCGAGTTCTACGGACAGTGGTGCAGAATCCCAGCCTGGGAGTAAAACTGGGTGTCCGCCCAATAGAATGTTTAGACTTTCGTCTAGCAGCCAGCCTTGTGGAAACTATAGGTGACGAGTGTGTTCGTATAGCAACTAAAACAATGGAATTAAAAGGAAAAAAAATTCCCCAACAAGTGGCAAAAATGTTTCTCGATTTCGATACAATGGTTTCTAAGTCAAGGGAAGATGCCTTAAGGTCTTTTATAACCGGCGATGTAGCTTTAGCAGAGTCTGTTCGAGATATGCGAGTAAAAATCGAACAAACCTTTGAAAATGTGGAACATGCCATAAAAACGGAAAAGGTTGAGATTGTAGCTCACTCGTTAGCGGCTGCATCCGCCCTAAGGCAGATATATGAGCATAGCGTTGATATTGCGGATTTGGTTATGCCTAAGTCTCCGGAACAAAAACGTTAGGGTTTAACCATTTTCCATATGGCATTCCTCATTATTTCGCCGTGTTTTATTCCATAATAAATTCCTGCTAATCCTCCTAAGGATGGAATAATCACTCGTTTAACAACTTTGCAAAGTATCGGGTTTTGAATTCGAGATTCCAAGAAGGAATTTCCCCATACTTTTATGTTATACTCCCAGCATTGGGTTAAGAATTCCCACCTCGCCCTAGAAAGAGAATCAAGTTCTGCTCCACGCTTATTCATCAATATACAGTTTTCGAGGGGAACAAAGAGAAGGGGTACGAAGAAGGCGTAATAATGTTTCAATTCGTCGAGCAGCTCAAGGGTCTTTAAAACATCATCTTCTCTTTCGTCCGGAAGTCCAATTATTAAAGTGGCGAGCGGATACCAGTCATTATCGTTCAGTATACCAAAAGCTTGGCAAACTACCTCCTTCCATTGCTCCGGCTTAAAAGGAAGGGGTTTTCCAGCCATATATTTCCGCATAAGCCTAACGCTGCCCGTTTCTATCCCTGTTTCAGAGGTTACTATTGGCTTCTTTCCATGGCTATACCAATGATACTGAATTAGGATTTCCGCCACTTCCTGAATCATACGTGGGTTACAAACTACTGGAGCGAGAGATATATGAGCAGGTTGAATGGCTTCAACCCCAGAATGTGAAGCTACACTTTTAATCAGCCTAAGGACAGCCTTTCTGTTGGGAGTAAAGCGTTTGCTCTTCGAGCCATAAAGAAAAAGATCTTCAGTAACAAGTGTTATTCGATGGCATCCCTCCCGCACCGTGATTTCCACTTCCTTTATGATCTTTTCTATAGGCACGTCTCGTTTCCGTTGCATAGTTGGCGTACAGAACTGACAGTTTCTTCCACATCCTCGAGATATCTCTACACAACCATGTATTGCTGCATGTCTTATAATAGGAATTTCATCGACCTTTGGGCTTTGTTTGATGTGAACCACTTGAGGAAGAGGGTCTCCATTTACTGCTTTTTTGAAAATATCTGCTATCATTTTTTCTCCCTCACCGATTATCACACAGTCTATTCCGTAAGTGTCAGCTACACTCTTGCGTTCAAGCTGCCACGCTCCAAAGCCCCCCACAATTATCTTTGGCTTAAACCTCTGAATACTTGGATGCCTAAGTAATTCACGAAATTCAATGGCGTTCATTGGCTCCCCCCCTCCGATAAGGGAAGAGTAAGTTTTACTAACATATCCCATGCCAGCGGGATCCATAGAGGAGATTCCCACGACCTTCGTATTTGGTCCTATGAACATATCAAGGTCAAAAGGATGAACAACTGCTACTTCTTTTACGTCGAAACCGTTCTTGAGCAATATGGCTTCTACCTTTCTCAGTCCATATGGTGCATACTTAACGGTTCCATCCTCATTTCGCTCCACAGGCGGATAAAGCATCTTTCTTAGAAACCATAATGGAAAGGGTCCTTTAGCAAATCCCGCGACAAAGGCGATGAAGGGACTGTTATAGAAGTCACTCATTTCAGTAGCGGAAGCCGTCAGAACTACCTTGGCTCCTAAAGTTTCGGTCATCCCCTCTCCATCCGAATGAAAAAAGCATTCCAACCACGTTACTATTAAAAATTATGGTTTTTAACTTTTACAAACCAGTAAATTGAAGTTTCTCTTAGTTTGTTACGATAGAAGAGGAGCTTACGTTAGTTTTGCCTGTTCTTTTTTATGTACTGCACGGAAATAAGGCAAGAAGTAGATAAAACATTGTGGCTACTAGTTGGCGTGTTAATAATGTTGTAACACTCCAGAACCAGCTTGTTGCTCCGTTAAAACGTGCTCCAGCTACAAACCAGGCGAAGGTAAAGTCTATTATGGGATCCATTATCCGTGCCATCTTTTGTGGAAGATTTATTAGGTGAGAATCTATGTTGAACACAAGATAGATAGGCGTTGTTATTACTATACTAAAAAGGGTTAATCCTAAATGGCATTCCGAGGCTTCCATGAATGCTCTGGCATAGACACTCGCTTCTTGAACTGGAATTTTACAAAAAGCCAGCGTGGTTATATAGTCAAACATGATAAACCTGAGTAGAATCATGAGCCTTCTTAGCCAGATATTCTTGCGGGGAATAAAATACCATAAACTAAAATTAATTGCTTGCATTTTTAGATGTTTGAATTAAGTTTTTGTCATTAAAAAACATTCAAAATTGAAATTTCCCATCATTTTCAATAGCAGAGAAATACTCGTTATCAACGTAACTTATGGTTCCATCTAAAATTTTAGTAACTTATATAACCCCTTCCATGTTTTCTCATAGAAGGCGAAATCACAATGGAGTTTCCTGACCTTAATCCACGTCTATGGAAGCATCTTTATACGCTTTTTAGATTAGCGGAAATGGGTGCTCACAAACGAACAGCCAAAATTTCAACCGAATATTTAGCTCAAAAGCTGAGGGTTTCCCAACAAACTGCATCACGAAATCTCATTGAACTTGAAAGGGAAAACCTAATTGAAAGAACGATAACTCCAAAGGGTTGCTTAATAAAACTTACAGACAAAGGAGTATCTCAATTACGAAAGCTTTACTCCATCCTGCACTTAGTGATGGAAGCTGCTTACCCTCCATCACTAACGCTAGAGGGTATTGTCTTCACAGGATTGGGAGAAGGAGCCTACTATGTTTCCCTCGACCACTATCGCAAGCAATTTATCGAAAAACTGGGGTTTGATCCATTTCCTGGAACGTTAAATCTCAAACTGACAACAGAATACGACATTCGAACCCGACGAGAACTCGAGGCTTATCCAGGAATAGAAATTCACGGCTTTAAAAACAAAACACGAACCTATGGTGCGGGAAAGTGTTACCCGGCAATCATAAATAACGCCGTTAAGGGCGCAGTTATCTTCGCTTTTCGAACTCATTATGATCATACTGTAATTGAATTGATTGCTCCCGTATTCCTTCGGAACCGACTTAAGCTTAAAGACGGACAAAAAGTAAAAGTTGAGATATTAACTCTCCCTTAATACACTTCAACGGATAACAACGGAATATTGATAAACAACTCGGTTAATGCGGCTTTTAGCCAACAAATACCCAATAAACAGTCCAGTAATCAAACCCCCAAAATGCCCTAATATGTTCACTTGTTCGTTACCTCCAGTCATTAACAACAAAAGAAACGAAAGCATCAACCCACCCATAATCGACTGCCCGAAGGACATGCGCAAATACATAACGACTGCACCGAACATACCGAAAATGGAACCAGAAGCCCCAACAGAAACAGTCCAAGGACCCAACAAAAGAGTTAACAAGTTTCCGGTGAGTCCTGAGAGGAAATATACAGTAAGGTACTCCCAAAGATTAAAAACTTCTTCAGCCCTTAACCCGAAGATTAACAAGAAAAATAGGTTTCCCAGCAAATGAAGTAGATTCAAATGAACAAACATAGACGTGAAAAGCTGCCAATACCAACCATTAAAGACTAAAAAATTAAATTGTCCATAAAGCAACATCACCTTGTCATCCATTACAAAGACATTATTACTACGGAAAGCTGTATATGCATAAACCACAATATTGGCCAAACTTAACATAAAGGTAGGCATATACTCCTTACAGTGTTTTCCTAACAAAAACCTTTTACCTCTTAAAGCTCTCGATGATCTTTCTCTTAATATCGGAAGAGCTGTTAATCTCATCTATCTCAAACTTATCTATCCGAACAATCTCTATTTCTAAGCCCCTTTTTTGAATAATCTTTCTCAATTCTTCCTCTATGCCTTTTTGGTCATATCCAACTGCTATTACGTCAGGTATTATTTTCTCAATGACTTTTTCCATATTAAACTCCTCATACCCTAGCAATGCCGTATCAACAACTTTTAATGCCTCCACTAAAGCTCTACGTTGGGCTTCTGGGACAACAGGCCTTTCTCCTTTGCGTTTCTCCACGGTACTGTCCCGAGCTACTATAACTATTAACTCCGAGTTTTTGCCTCCAGCCTTCTTTGCTTCCTCCAAAAACTTTACATGTCCTATATGAAGTAAATCAAATACCCCTGCAGCAAGCACGACCTTTTCTTTCTTCCTATTTGAAAGCCCTCTCATGTTTGCCCCTCTTCTAACCACCCCTATGGCTAAATAAATAACTCTTCCTCACTAAAAGGAAATAAATGTCAAAGATCAAAAATTCTTTTTGGATACCGAATAAGATTTATTTCCATCTGCAACAAAGAATAGACGAAGACGTAATTTGATAGGGAGGGCGCTTTCTATGTTCGAATTAAACTATAGAAACGTTATAATCCGAGTAGTTCGTGGGGACCTAACTCGGCAAGCCGCTGACGCGATCGTAAACCCCGCTAATAGTTATATGGTGATGGGTGGAGGAGTTGCTGGAGCTATAAAACGTGTAGGCGGGAAAGAAATTGAAGAAGAAGCCGTAAAACAAGCGCCAGTTCCCGTTGGAAAAGCGATCGCCACAACCGCGGGCAAACTAAAAGTCCGCTATGTCATTCACGCGCCTACAATGCCTAAACCAGCTATGCAAATAGCAGAGGAAAACGTTAAATCCGCAATGGAAGCGGCCCTTGAATGCGCTGAAACCCTAAAAATAAGATCAATAGCTTTTCCTGGACTAGGAACAGGGGTGGGCGGAATTCCGATCCAAACAGCAGCGATTACAATGGCTCAACAACTAAAAAAGCATCTAGAAAAATCAACTAGTCTAAAAGAAATAACTTTTGTAGGGTTCACCCAAGAATCTGCTGAAGCCTTTAAAAAAGCAGTAAAACAGGTATTTTCCAATTGAATGTCGGATAAAACGCAAAATCTACATAATCCTACACTACTACATAAATTAATGTCGAATTAAATGAGGAAAGATAGAATGTTTCCGACAGATTTATATAGCAATTGCCCCATAATGTTCCCCGGTGTTAACCATTAATGTCGGAATTAAATATAAGAAGACCGCAGACAAGGGAAGAATTTGTTGAGATTTTGAAAACTGCTATGAAGAAGGAAATTGAAACCCGTATAGCCGAGGGAAGGAAACCCATAAAACCGACAATATCCGGCACAGCCAAGATCTTAAACATCCACCGCGACACCCTTTACCAATGGATGCGGGAATTTAAAGTTAAATTTGAAGAAGTATCCGACGCAATTTCCATTCCAAAACCCCCTCTTTCCTTAGCATTTCCGACACTTCGAGGCTTCACTTACTTAATCGGTGAAGCTTTAGTTGGAGAGGGCGAGGAAGTTGCTCATGTAGATTTACTTATAGGCGATAAAACCGGTCCGGTAGGAGAAGCTTTTGCAAATGGATTGTCTAATCTTTCCGCTGGACATACGCCCTTGTTAGCAGTTATACGCCCTAACCTCCCTCCAAAACCCCACACTCTCTTGGTCCCTAAAGTTACCGTAAAGGGAATGGAAGATGCCGGCAAAATTTTTGGTCCAGCACAGGCTGCAGTTGCTAAGGCTGTGGCTGACGCCGTGGAAGAGGGTATAATTCCACGCGAAAAAATAGATGACTGGGTTATAATCTGTAGCGTTTTTGTTCATCCAAAAGCTAAAGACTATCGAAAAATTTACCACTATAATTATAGTGCCACCAAGTTGGCTTTGAAGCGGGCGTTAGCGAAGTATCCGCCCTTAGACAAAGTTCTTTATGACAAGGATAGGGCTAAACATCCTATAATGGGCTTTAGAGTTCCGCGATTATGGCGTCCACCATATCTCCAGATAGCCTTAGACATTCCAAGTCTTGAACGAAATAAAAGGATAATTGAGCAAATTCCGCGAAGCGATCGAGTAATCTTGGAGGTTGGAACTCCGCTAATCAAAAAATATGGTGCTCGCGTGATAGAGGAGCTTCGAGATTTAGCTAAAGAGATTTTCATAATAGCTGATCTAAAAACCTTGGATGTGGGCAAAGTGGAAGTTGATATTGCCTACGAATCCACAGCTGACGCTGTGGTCGCCTCCGGCTTGGCTGACCCAAAAACACTAAACAAGTTCATCTATGAAGCCCAGAGACTCGGCATTTATGCCTTCGTGGATATGATGTATGTAGAGAATCCTATAAGAAAGCTTCAGGAGCTGAAGGGGTTTCCAGACGTTGTGATAATTCATCGCGCAATAGATGTGGAAACAGGAAAAACTATAGGATTAGAACTTATTCCAAAATTGAGGAAAGCCTTTAAAGGCAAGCGTTTCTTAATCGGGGTTGCTGGTGGGATAATTCCCGAAACAGCTAGGGAAGCGCTGGAACAAGGTGCAGACATAATAGTTGTTGGGCGATACATCACTCAAGCGAAAGACATAGAGCGGGCGGTAAGAGAATTCCTGAAGTTGACACGGGAAATGCGGGAGGACGTAGACCTATATCGAGTGCATGTAGAATAGTGTTTGACTGAAATTATTGAAAGAAGTTTTATTCCCGATGTGGTCTTCTGTAAGAATTATGGAAAACGTCATTGGTTTCATGGTTTAAGCCAATTAGTTCCCCCTCTGGAATTAATAATCCTTAATAGAGAGAGATGCTGATTTCAATAGACACGGAAAGTTAAAAGGAGCATTTGTTGAGGAATGGCGAAATTCAAAGTTATCGTTTCCGACCCTCAAACAGGAAAATCTCAAAGTATAGAATTGGAAGAACATAAAGCTGTTCCACTTATAGGGAAAAAGATAGGCGAAACCATAGATGGCACAGCCCTTGGGCTACGTGGATATAAGCTTCTAATAACCGGAGGCACAGACAAAGATGGCTTTCCAATGCACCCTACAATTCACGGAGGAATACGCAAAAGCATCCTCCTAAAAAAGGGAGTCGGCTTTAACCCGAAACGTGAAGGACAAAGGAAAAGAAAAACGCTAAGAGGGAATGTAATAACCGAAGAAATAGTGCAAATAAACATGAAAATCCTAGAAAAACCGAAACAAACTATGAAGAAGAAAGAGGAAGCTGTTGAAGCTCGATCTGAAAAAGGAGAGGAGGAAGCTCAGCCTGAAAAAGCTTCCTAAACAACCTGAGATCAATATCGGCACAATTGGGCATGTCGATCATGGTAAAACAACTTTAGTACAAGCCCTAACCGGTGTTTGGGCAGCTCGCCACAGCGAAGAGCTAAAACGGGGAATCACAATAAAACTCGGATACGCCGATATGCCAGTATACAAGTGCCCAAAATGCACATCCCCGCAGAACTATTCTACAGAATCCTTCTGTCCCCACTGCGGAAATCCAACAGAGTTTCAACGAGCTATAAGTTTCGTGGACGCCCCTGGGCACGAGGCTCTTATGGCCACTATGCTTTCTGGGGCTGCAGTTATGGACGGCGCGTTACTTGTCATAGCAGCTGATGAGTTTTGCCCTCAGCCACAAACTCGAGAACATTTAGCGGCTATTCAAATAATGGGCCTTAAGAACATAGTTATTGTCCAAAACAAGATTGACATAGTAAATCGTGAACGAGCCCTACAAAGCTATAAGGAGATTAAAACGTTCGTAGCGGGGACAGTAGCTGAAGATGCTCCTATAATCCCTGTTTCAGCTCAACATAAAGTAAACACTGATGCTCTAATTGAAGCTATGGAAAGGTTCTTGCCAACTCCAAAAAGAGACCCAAGCAAACCTCCTTTAATGTACGTTGTTCGTTCCTTTGATATCAACAAACCTGGAACATCCATAGAACGGATATCAGGAGGCGTTATTGGTGGAACAATTTTGCAAGGTAAATTCAAAGTAGATGAGGAAATAGAAATTCGTCCAGGCCTTCGGGAACATAAGGAAGGAAAAACCGTTTATGAACCTATTTTTACTCATATCGTAAGTCTACATGTGGGCGGTCACAAGCTCAAGGAAGCAGAGTGCGGCGGTCTTGTGGGAGTTGGAACTCTATTGGATCCCTCATTAACAAAAGCTGATGGACTTACCGGGAACCTTGTCGGTAAACCAGGTATGCTTCCTCCCACTCTCTTCGAGTTAACCTTAGAGATGCACCTATTCGAACAAGCTGTGGGAACAAAGGAGCTCGTAGCGGTAGATAAACCACACAAAGGCGAAATGCTCCTCTTACATGTCGGAGTTTCAATAACCGTTGGGAGCGTAATTTCTGTTAAAGGTAAAACAGCAACGCTTAAGCTTTCACGTCCCGTATGCGCTCAAAAGGGGTCCAGAGCAGCTATAAGCCGCAAAATAGGAGGGCGTTGGCGCCTCATAGGTTATGGAATAATAGAATAGTCGGTTTACTTTATGAAAAGGAAGAAGTCAAAGAAAAAACCTTTAAGGATCATTATGGACACGAACGCCTTTTTTGTGCCTTTTCAGTTCAGATTGGATATTTTCGAAGAGTTGAAGAAACTTTTGGACAGAAATTTTGAACCAGTAGTTCTCCATCAAACGCTTAAAGAGTTGGAAAAGCTAGCTTCAAGTGGGCCTCCAAGAATATGTAGACAAGCAATGTCTGCGTTGAAGCTAGCTGAAAGATGCCGAGAAGTTAAGGTAACGCTTAACTTTCAAGGGTCCCATGACGATTTGGTCTTAAAAATAGCAAAAAAATGGAAATGTCCCGTGTTTACTAACGATAGCGTGCTTAGAAAGAGGTTAAGAGATATAAATGTGCCAGTTATTTATTTGAGGCAAAAAACGCGTCTGGAAATTGAAGGAAGCGTTTGAAATGTTCAAGCTTGTGACTTTAGAGGACACTATTCGTATCCCCCCAGAAAAGTTCGGGCAACCCATTGAATCCGTTGGTTATGAACAGTTAAAAATGAAATATGAAGGGTTGGTGGATGAGGAGTTAGGGTATGTGGTAGCTGTAATCGACATTAAAGTTAACCCTGTTGGAAAAATTATTCCTGGGGATGGTGCTACCTATCACAAGGTAACTTTTTCGCTTCTAACCTTTTATCCACAACTTCATGAGATAGTGGAGGGTGAAGTTGTGGAAATCGCCGAGTTCGGAGCTTTTGTTAGAATAGGTCCAGTTGATGCATTGCTTCATGTTTCTCAGCTTATGGATGATTTTATCACTTATGACGAAAAGCAGGGTATTCTCATGGGAAAGGAAACTAAACGAACGCTTATGACTGGCGATGCTGTCCGAGTTAGGATTACTGCTGCTTCTCTTGGGAGGGGCACTTCTGGAAAAATAGGTGTAACTGCTCGTCAACCCTTCCTGGGAAAACTTGAGTGGATTGAGAAAGAAATAGAGCAAATTACTCGTAAAGGGGAAGAGGAGGAAAAAGAAACTTGAAAAAGAAGAAAAACTAATGAAGGTGGCTAAAAATGACCGAGAAAGCTTGTCCTAAATGTCATTTAATATCTAACAAAAATGTTTGTCCTCAATGCAAGTCTTCCCCTTTGAGTGACGATTACACCGGACTCGTCATAATACTTGATCCAGAAAATTCCGCTATAGCCAAAGCAATGAAAATAAAAGAAAAGGGGCGCTACGCTTTACGGGTAAGATGATGGATGAAAATTCGGCGCTTGACTCCTTCTTTACGGAGGAAACTACAAAAACCTTGGGGCATACTCTTACGGGGCTCATCTGCTGAAATCATTAAAAAACTGGAATTATTGGTTCAAGAGCATAAACCATCCAAAATTATTTGTGTAGGCGATAGAGTTTCTGAAACCATGTTATTAGGCGGGTTTAACGTCCAACTTTTTATAATTGATGGTAAAATTATGCGGCAGTCAATAACTCTTCGCGAACTTCCTGCAGATGAAATTTTGCATGTAAAAAACCCTGCTGGAACGATCACTGATGAGGCTTTCATTGTCGTTAGCGATGCGGCTCGTTGCAACAGACGAATTAAAATCCTTGTGGATGGCGAGGAAGACCTTTTGGCGATGCCAGCCGTCTTGGGTGCACCCGAATCCTCCTTTGTGATTTATGGTCAACCCTATGAGGGTATAGTTGTTGTTAGAGTTACGGCGGAAATGAAGCGTTTAGTTAGGAATTTGCTTGGCGAAATGGAAGTTGTTAATTCGAAAAATTAAAGTAAAGGATAAACGTTCTGTTGGTCAGCATTAGCTAGGGAGAGACTAAATGAAAGTTAAGGTAATTTCAGAAAAGGAGAACGTGTTACTCAAACGGAAAGAGGTTGTCTTTGAAGTGGATCATAATGAAACCGGAGGCACCCCTCCGAGAACGGAAGTGAAAAAAGCCTTAGCCGACCTATTAGGGGTAAACCATGACTTGGTTTTCATTAAAAAATATGAAACCAAAACCGGAACCCTTACCGCTCTGGGACGTGCTAATATATACCTAACACTAGAACAAGCTAAAAAGATAGAACCTGAATACATAATTAAACGTAACCTCCCGCCCACTCCACCGCCAGAAGAAAAAGAAGCAAAAGAACCAGCAAAGGAAGCGGTAATGGAGGAAAAAAGAGAGCTAGAGAAAGGGGAAACAGTAGAAAACGCTAAGGAGGAGCAACATAATGAGTGAAGAGGAACAGCCAAAGAAAAAGAAGAAAGAAAAAGGCGTTTACGTTCATTATAAAATTACTGAGGAAGGGTTGTTTCGAGCACGCATATTTTGTGAAAGATGTGGCCCAGGTTACTTTATGGCTGACCATGGTGATCGTTATACCTGCGGGCATTGTGGCTTTACACGTTATAAGCCCACTAAAGCTGAAGAGGAGTAAGTTTATATCTTCAAGCAGTAACATATTATCCAGATGAGCATCATGATTCGGGTTAATGTTTTCATAAATAACTTGTCCGCTGAGCGTTTTCTTGACGTTGGAAAATCCTTGGGGCAGTTGCAAATTCACACGAATTTGAATGTAGTTGGAATTGAAAAGAAGGATGAAAATCTATTGGAAGTTCCCTTTATTTTCACGGTTACCTATTCGCCGAGCGTGGCACAGATTAACGTCAAAGGGAAAGCTCGCATAACCGGAAATGAAAAAGAGCTTAAAAAAATTCATGAAGCTTACGTTCATAAGAAGCCTCCGCCACCGGTCATTATTCAATCCATTATGAGTGTGGCTTTTGTTGAGTCAATTTTGATATCTAAAACGATAAACGTGCCTCCACCAATTCCGCTTCCGCAGATTGGAGCACTAAGTAAAACCAAAAAGCCGTCTGACACTTGGTATAGAGCTTAATATAACCCCCTATTTGAGTGGGACATACATCGATGAACGGGAGGCTCCTATTCCAGGAGTTCCATGTTTTACTGGCTTGTTGGAAATCGCGAACTCCCCTAAATAATGTCCAATCATTTCCGGCTTTATCTCTACCGGGATAAATTCCTTTCCGTTGTGAACAAGAACAGTTACTCCTACCATTTCGGGCAAAATTACCATATCCCGAACATGTGTTTTAACGACAACTTTTTTCCCTTGTCTCATTACCTCTCTAGCTTTTCTTATATTTGTTAGCAGTTTCCTTTGTTCTGGCGGAAGTCCCCGGTGTAGGCTTCGGCGTTGACGGGCAGGAAGTAATGTAATGAACTCGTCCATGGACATGGATTGTAGCTGTTCTAATGTATGACCGCGGTAAAGGAATTTTCTCGGCATTTTCCGGTTCACCAATCATTAATGAAACAATGATGTTTCTTAAACCTTTCTTATAGTTTCCCGCCTAACCCTTTAGGCTCTTCTTCTTTTTCGCTTTTTGCCTGCGCTTCTTGCTGCTATTAATCCAACCTTCTGTCCAGGTGGGGCTCCACGTGATACGGTTGTAACCTTTCGAGCACTCCTTTTACTGCTGCCATAAGGGTGCACCGCTGCTATCATGGCTCTTCCCCTTGTCCTCGGGTATTTTCTGCCACGGGCTTTCATCAAGTGGTATTTGGCTCCGGCTTTTAAGAAGGGCTTGTCTGTCCTTCCAGCTCCTGAGATTACTCCTATTGTGGCTTTACATAAATCGTTAATGTAATGAGTTTTTCCTGATGGAAGCTTAACAATTGTGCCTTCTGCAGTGTGGGCCACTACTGCAGCGTAAGCTCCCGAAGAACGTGCAAGTTTTCCTCCATCCCCGGGACGAAGTTCAATGTTGGATATCATTGTTCCTTCAGGTATTTTCCCCATGGGGAGTATGTTCCCAATTTCGACGTTTGCGTTAGCTCCCATTTCTATAGGTTGTCCAACGAACACTCCTTCAGGAGCTACTGTGTAGAATTTCTGTCCGTCCTCCAGTCTTATTAGTGCTAAGGGGGCACCTCTTCCGGGATCATGAACGAGTTCTTCTACCACCCCTTTGACCTTGTCATTTAACATGTCCCTAGGTAAGTGAGGGTACTTAGCCGGAGCTACCCTTTTATGGGTGGCTGCTCGGAATGTGGGAGCACCTCGTCCTCGTCTTTGAACACGTATTCTCTTTCCCATTAGTTTGTCACTTCCTAACTTAGAGTATTCCAAGTTTTATGGCTACATCTGTTGCTTTATATTCTGGGCGAAGCTTAACAAAGGCTTTCTTTTCTCCTTTAGGGGTAATTAATAAATTAACCTTTTCTACTTCAACCTCGTAGAGCTCTTCCACAGCTTGCTTTATGTCGGTTTTCGTTGCCTTTAGGTTTACTATGAAAACTAGTTTGTTCTCTTTTTCAATTAGACGGCTGGAAACTTCAGTCATCACTGGATATAGGATAACTTCGTAAGCGTCCATCAGTCTTTCACTTCTCCAGCACCAAACAATTCGTTTAGCCTTTGTATGGATGAGCTAGTCCATATAGTAAGCCTTCCAGGATGGGTTCCGGGAGCTAAGAGCTCAGCGTTTAAGTTTTGCACCTTAACTACATCCACCCCTGGAAGGTTCCTAGCTGCTTCTGCGACTCCTTCATTTTCATTTACCACTATCAACGGGCCAACTGCCTGTTTTATTCTACGCCCTCTACGTTTTCCTTTTCCAGCACGGACTTTTCTGCTGTCTTTTACACGCAGAATATCTGGCATCACTCCGAGCTGAAGAAGAACTTCCAAAACTTCCCTGCTTTTCTTAAGTCTTTGGAATTCATCCGTTACTATTAAGGGAAGATCTGGAACTTCATCGATAACATGTCCCCTTTTAGCAACGAGGTTTTTGTCGGCTGTTGCGGCTATTGCTGAACGGATGGCTAGTAGCCTTTCCTTTTTCGGGATTTTCTTCCTAATTTTCTTCTCAGATACTGGCGGGTGGGCGGCTCTTCCCCCCACGGTTCCTGGAGCTAGGGCGCCTCTTCCTGCGCCTCCCTTTATTCTTGGGATTCGTGCTATTCCAAGTCCTACTCCGCGTGATTCTGCGGTTGTTCTTTTTCCGGCCATAGGATTTCTTCCTTGAGGCTGGAATCTGTGGGATTGTATGGCTAAAACTGCTCTTTTAATTACATCGGTTCTCACAGGCGTTTGGAAAATTTTGGGTAGACGAATAGTGCCCTCAACTTTTCCTTGAAGGTCGAAGATTTTTGCTTTAAGCTTTGCCATAGTCTTCTCTCCCGTCTTCTACTTTCCTTGGGGTGAATCTGTGGAAATGTAAATGAGGTTCGGTGGCTCCGGAGTTGTTTTTGGTGGTCTAGCTGGATAACGTAGTCTTATAAGTCGTTTGGTTGCGCCAGGAACGCTTCCGTTAATTAAAATGTAACTTGTTTTTATTTGGCCGTATCGGATAAATCCTCCCTTTGGGGTTACTTCTTTTCCATTATTTCCGATTTTTAGTATGCGCTTGTTGTATTCAGTTCTTTTATGGAAGCCCATCTGTCCAGCTCTGGGGACACTGTACATTACGCGGGTTGGCTTCCAAGGTCCAAGCGTGGCAACTCCTCGCTTAGTTTTTCTCGATTTATGGGGTAGGATTTTGACTCCCCAACGTTTTACTGGTCCTTGCCATCCTTTCCCTTTGGTTACGGCAACAACATCTATGAATTGTCCTTCCTTAAAGACTTCTTCGGGTGGAACAGTTTTTCCCAGAAGGCTTTTGGCATATTGGAATTGTTCTTGTATTGTGCCTCCGCCAATTTCTATTTCCATTATTTCAGGTTTTTTCTTAGAAATGTTTGCAAGCCTGGGCTGGGTTATAGCTATTGCCCTAAACTTTGCAATTTTCTCTAGGTTCTCCTCCATTTTTTTAAGGGCATTCTCAGTGTCAAACTTTTCGGGAAGAGTAACTATCCGTTCTAAGTCATCGGGGGGATCTTCCATCCAAACTTCGGTCAATGACTTATAGCCGTAAGGAGTCCTCATATACGCTCGGATTCCACAGATAAGTATAGGTGGAGCCTCAATTACGGTTACAGGACACACTACCTCTTTTCCATAATTAGGCGAACCAGGACGATCTTCAATTATGAATACATGGGTCATTCCGGCTTTGTATCCCATGAATCCTAACAGTGTAGGCGTCGTTATGCCTTGCTTCGGCCAATAGCGGATTCCGGGGTATATTCTTTTAGCACGTCCCCTAGGTAAAAAGGCTAAGGACCCTCGCTTAGGCGCATGCTTTTTCCGGTGACCCATGATTTATCCTCTTCGCCTCTGTTTCAGATGAAGCGTAAAGTTATAAATGTTGCGAAATTATTTAGCGTTTCGCCTTTAGCAACTCCTCAAAACCGTTTACTATAGCCCATCCAAGGATAATCATAAGAGTTCCGGGGAAAGCTTCTAATCCATTGTTGAACATTAACGTTTCAAATATGAAGAATGATAGAGTTAACGCTACTGTTGCTGTTATAGCTTGTTTTTTCCCGAATCTTCGAAGGGTCTGCGTAGCTAATAATCCGGCGAAAAAAAAGTCGCCTACCCCTAGAGCTGAGAACATCCAATTTCCCCCGCGAATGATGGGTGGTAGAGTTGGCACTTTAATGAGCATAGGGAGTTTTAACCCAACTATTCGCTGTACTGCTTCTATCATATGACCTGTATATAATACTTGGATTATGTCCATTACTGTAAGTAGCACGGCAAAGACGAGGGTTGTTTTCCACGTAAACATGCTTCCCACATAAGTTGTAATCATAACCGCAAATACCGCGGCATAAATGTTCATTAACACTAATTCCCAAACAGTGTTCTCGTCGAGCCCAATTATTCCACTAAATAATAAGTAAAACGTCAGGAAGATCGCTGATGGAACGACCGCAATATACCATTTCGGAGCTATAATATAGGTGAAGGTGAACATGAGCAGCGAGTAGGCGAAAAGAAAGAGCACCACAAAAGCCATTTGAGGAACAAAAACCATGAGGGTAACCATACTTCCCATAACAATAACAAGCAAAACGACATCTCTTACGGTTAAAGTTTTTTCCTTTAGTAGAATCTGGAATTTTTCCTCATATTTCTCAAAGGTAAAAATTGTTGCGAGGGTTACTGTGAATAACGTGGCTGGTAACGTTATATCAAATATCATAGAATCACTTATACCAGAGAGCTTCATTTAAACATTAGGTTCTTAACAAAAAGTTAAAGAGAGCAAGGGAGGCGAATATAGCTTCTTCCGTCCTAACAGTCTTTGTTCCTTGCTTTGGAATTGTGTTAACAACAAAATCCACAATTTCATCTATGCTTAAGCCTTCTTGTTCTGCTATCTCATATAACCCTTCTCTAGGCGAACCAAAAATGACCAGCACGCTCTTGGCTGTCCGCCATTTCCTCCTTAATTGTTTAAGTATTTCCCGTAGAGGCTTTCCATAACGTGATGTGGCAATCTTTAATTCGAATTTTCTTTTTTTCAAAATCTGTCCCAGGCCTAAACGGTAAGCTTTCACTATGTAGCCCCAGTATTCCCCAGTTTCTTCAGGCTTAGTTAAAGATGCCTTGAGAATTCCGTTTCGTTGGATAATTTTGACTGTAACCCTTCTTCCAATCTTTAATCTAGCTTCAGGTATGAAGACTGGTTTTTCAACGCCCACGTCTACAAAAACTCCCTTCTCGGCGGTTGAAACCACCATCGCTTCACGTATCTCGCCTATCCTCAAATCTTCAGATTTGTCTGTTAGTGGATGGTGAGGTGTTCTTAATGGTGGAAGAATTCCTGCATATCGCAGTTCAGGGGTTAATTTGAACAGTTTCCTGCGTAGATATTGGGGAGTTTCCATATATGCCAAAATGGTGCTAATTAGCTTCAGCTCTTTCTCCTGTTTTTGTCGCGGCCTATCCATAAATATTATGATTTCGTTGACTCGAAATACCGCTGCTGCTCTTCCAATAAGCCCTATCTTAAAGGTTTTCTCCCGTAGGTGTGGGGTATCTGACACGATTGATGCAGGTATAGCTATAGCTAACTTTTCCTTTGGCAATGTCCTAAACTCTTTGGATACTTCTAAACTTAAAAGGTTTGAACCCTCTAAATGACTAAATAAGCAAGCCTTGAAGTGAATCATATGCTAAAAAGATATGAAATCTTAGACAACATGGATCAAATGCGGGAAATAGATAAAGATGGGATGCTCAAAGCGTGTATGGACTTTCCGAAATTTTGCTGCGAAGCATGGAGTTTAGCCAAGGATGCTTCCATGGACTATGAACGTGTTGGAAAGATAATCGTCGCTGGGATGGGCGGGTCAGCCATAGGCGGCGACTTTCTCAAACAACTGGTAATAAATAATCCAAAAACGACAATCTCGGTGGAAGTTTGTCGAGACTACTGTTTGCCCGCCTACGCTGATGAGGAAACCTTGGTTTTCATTGTTAGTTACTCCGGCGAAACTGAAGAAACGCTAAATGCACTCGTTGACGCTTTAAAAAAGAAATGTAAGGTTATTTGCATAAGTTCCGGAGGCACTTTAACTCGCTTTGCTGAAAAATTTGACTTACCCCTTCTCTGCGTTCCCTCTGGATTGGCTCCTCGCGCAGCTTTCCCCTACCTGTTTCTACCTATGCCTTTAACTCTCCAGAGAATGGGCGTGCTTCCTAACATGGAACCTGAAGTTGAAGAAGCAATCCAAACTTTAGAAAAGCTAAAGCTTGAAATTTCGCCTGAAACTCCTTTTGAGGAAAATTTGGCTAAGAAGCGTGCCTGGGAACTCCTTGGAGCCATTCCAGTAGTTTATGGCTTTCGATTTTATGGTGCTGTAGCCCAGAGATTCAAGACTCAATTCAACGAAAACAGTAAACTTCCGTGTAAATGTGAGGTTTTTCCAGAACTTAATCACAACGAAATAGTTGGCTGGGAGGCTCACCATGACTTAACTAAATTTTTCTCGGTGATTCTCCTCCGAGACGAAGCTGAACCCGCCGAGATAAAAGGGCGAATCGAAGCCACTAAAGAGCTGATAGTCAACAAAGTCAACAAAATTATAGAAGTGTGGGGGCATGGCAAATCTATACTAGCGAAGATGCTTTCAGCCACTTACATGGGTGACCTCATAAGCGTCTATCTGGCACTACTTCAAGGCATCGATCCAACGCCTGTGAAAACGATTACGTTGTTAAAACAGAGAATGGAGAAGGCTGGTTTTAGGGAGAAGGCCAAAAAAGAATTTCGCAAGATATCTGGGCAAGGCTAATCTTTGCCTTTAATAAAAGCTTGGAACATCCTTTCAGTCATTTCCTGCGGCATTGGCTGTGGTGGTTGTTTAAATGCGTAGGCGGAGATGCTTTGAATTGCTCCTTTCATTCCTCTTTGTAGAGCTATTTTTACTGCTCTTATAACGTCGAAAAGGGGGGAACCGGCGTTAGGCGAGTCCATGGTTGTGAGTCTTAAATCGATTTGCATTGGAACCTTGCAGAAGTGTATGCCTTTGATCCAAAAGTAGCTGTCTCGTTTATTTCCCAGAAAGTCAACGTAGTCCGTGGAGCCTGCCACAACCTCAGCTTCATAAGGCAAAACGTCACTAACTGAACGAGTTTTTACAATTCTCTTAACTTTTCGTGTCCGCTCTAAGGTATCAAGTGACTCGGTTCCTCCACCTACGTCTAACTGGTAGGTTTCAATTATTCGAACTCCATGCTCGGAAAGGAGCCTAAGCAACGTCTTGTGTAAGGTTGTCGCACCAACTTGGTCTATTAAGTCATCGCCAACAACTGGTAAACACGCTTCCTCGAATTTCCAAGCCCATAAGGCGTCGCTTGCGATGAAGACGGGCGTAGTGTTTATGAAGGCGCATCCCGCCTTTATTGCTTGGTCGGCATACCATTGGGAAGCCTTAACAGCACCGCTGGGAAGCAGATCAACCACAATCTCGGCATCGCACCGCATAAGAGTTTCGGCCACGTCAACATGTTCCTTCGGGCTGACCTTTACAACCCTCATTAAGGCTTGGCTAACCCCGTCTAAGACAGGTCCTTTTTGGACAGTCACATTTTGCCATGGAACTTCAACAAGTTTCGGAGTATTATTAGGCTGAGCAAATATTGCTTCGGATAAGTCACGTCCAACCTTTCTCTGATCTATGTCAAAGGCTGCTACTATCTGAATGTCTCTAGGGTGGAATCCGCCTAAAAATAAATGTCGTAGTCCGAGGCTATCCTCCGGAGTTTCTGCTTTTTCATAATAACATAAGCCTTGAACAAGAGCTGAAGCACAATTACCCACGCCCACAATTGCTATATTTATTTTGGACAATCTTCTCCTTCCTTGACGTTTACTTGAAACGTCCTTCTTGCTCAAAACATTTTCTGAAGAAAAACGGAGATATCCTATTAAGGCGGTAATGTTATGCTAATGCAATGGTTAAGGTGTAATTTATGCGCGAAAAAGCGTGGTTGGATATAACGGTTATCCGTTGCCCAGTCTGCGGAAGGTACTATGCAGAAGCATCTTGGTACGCAATAGAATTAGGCGCAGATGTTGAATGCGGCGAATGTGGCACGGAGTTTAACAGCAAAAAACATGTAACCGACCGCCTGATGCTAGAATTTCAAATAAGCAAGGAAGGAAAAATCCAAGAAACAGAAATAGTCAAACGTATCTCCCTTTAATTATTTAGGAAGAAAATCCTTTAAATCCTTTAAATCTTCCTACCATAAGAGGTTGAACAAGACTTGCCCCCCTCAAGAAAGCAAGACAAGTTCACTCTAATAAGCGAACTAGCTAAACGTCGAGGCTTTTTCTGGCCTTCCTTTGAAATATACGGTGGGGTAGGCGGCTTTGTAACTTACGGCCCACTAGGTGCTCTCTTGAAGAAACGTATAGAAGACAAGTTTCGAGATTTCTTTATCCGGAAATTCGGGTTCTTCGAAATCGAGTCTTCCGTAATAATGCCTGGAAAAGTGTTTGAGGCCTCGGGGCACGTTGATCACTTTAAGGAACCCATGGTGGAATGCTTGAAATGTAAACGTAAGTTCAGAGCTGACCATCTTCTCGAAGAATTTAGTGGAATGCCAAGCATGGAAACTGAAAAGCTTTCGCTTCAAGAAATAAAAACAAAAATCAAAAAGGACGATATTCGTTGTCCTGACTGTGGCGGCGAATTCGGTGCCCCCCGACACTTTTTAACAATGTTCACAACCACCATTGGCCCTTACTCAGACGCCGTAGGCTATGGAAGACCTGAAGCCGCGCAGGGGATCTTTGTTGAATTTAAACGACTCCATGAGCTTTCCAGAGAAAGGCTTCCATTCGGGGTCGTACAGATAGGACACGCTTTAAGGAACGAAATCTCCCCTAGGCAAGGTCTTATAAGGCTCAGGGAATTCACCATAATCGATTTGGAGTTTTTCTTTGATCCTGAAAATCCTGATTGCCCTTACATCAAGGATGTGGAAAACGAAACTTTACGTTTGCTCTTAGCCGAAACTAGGCTGAGGAACTCTGAGGAAATTGTTGAGTTCACTGTGAAGGAAACCTTAGAAAACGGTTACATTAAAGTGGACTGGCAAGCATTCTTCATGGTTTTAGCTAAAAAATTTATGGTTTCCCTTGGGGTTCCCCCTGAAAAGCAACGTTTCATTGAAAAGCTCGACTGGGAAAAAGCACATTATGCTATACAAAGCTTTGATCAGGAAGTATACCTTGACAGATGGGGATGGACGGAGGTTTCTGGGCATGCCTACAGAACTGATTACGATCTAAAGCAGCATATGAAGTTTAGCGGTGAAGAAATGCGAATTTTCAAACCGACAGAAAAGCCTGTTGAAAAGGAAGCTATTCAAGTGAAACCAATACGTTCCAAAATAGGGCCTATATTTAAAAATGACGCCGAAAAGGTTATAGAAGCGCTGTCTAAAGTTGACGCAAAAATTTTGGAGGAAAGATTAACAAGAAAAGGCTTCTACATGCTTGAGGGGTTCAAAATTCTACCGGAATATGTGGAGATAAAACGGCAGAAAATTGTTGAACATGGTAAACGATTTATTCCTCACGTTGTTGAGCCAAGTTTTGGTTCTGATAGGCTTGTCTATGTAACTCTTGAATATGCCTATCGTGTGAAGAAAAATCGGGTTGTTTTGAGCTTTCCGAGGGATGTTACGCCTATCCAAATGGGAATTTATCCACTTGTCAGTCGGGACGGTTTGCCTGAAAAAGCTAAAGAGGTCTATTATATGCTTTTGGATGAAGGTTTTTACGTGGAATACGATGAATCCGGTTCTATTGGAAGAAGATACGCGAGGGCTGACGAAATAGGGGTTCCTCTAGGTATAACAATTGATTATCAAACTTTAGAAGATGGCACTGTAACCATTCGGGATCGCGATTCGTGGAAGCAAGTGCGAAACAAAGTTCAGATGCTTCCAGAGTTGTTACATAAGTATTTCCGGTATAAACTTGAGTTCGAAGAATTAGGTGAACCAGTTAAAACGTAAGAAAAGAGAGTTAAGCAATTCCGCATTTTTTTAGTAGGCGTTTCCAGCGTTTATCAATGATTCTCTGTAACTCTTCAATTACGTGTTCGTGTTCTAGAGTGAACAAGTGTCGGAACCGTCCTTGAATCTTTAGGTATTCTTTCACTGGCTTCTTCTTTTCTGGTTTTAGTGCTATTGCTTTGCTTGGTGGTGAAAGTTTGTATTCCTCATCTATGGCTTCCCACAATGGGAACATACAAGTTTCCACTATTATCCGAGAAATTTCTATACCCTTTTCCGACGGAAAACGCCATCCACGTGGGCATGGAGCAATAATATGCAAGAATGCGGGGCCTTCAACCTCTAGTCCTTTCCTAACTTTTGTTATGAGGTCTTTCCAGTAGTAGGGTGAAGCTGTTGCTACGTAAGGAATTTCATGTGCCACCATTATTTCAGCTATGGGCTTCTTGAACTGCGGCTTTCCAGGAATTAGTTTTCCAGCTGGCGAGGTGGTTGTCCATGCTCCGTGAGGGGTTCCTCCGCTTCTTTGGATTCCTGTGTTCATATATGCCTCATTGTCGTAGAGCACGTATAGAAAGTCGTGTCCTCTTTCAACGGCTCCCGATAATGCCTGAATTCCGATGTCATAGGTTCCACCGTCTCCAGCAAAAGCAATAACGTCCACATGCTCATTCTTTATCTTTCCTTTTCTCTGCAAGACTCTCAACGCAGCTTCGATTCCCGAAGCATTTGCGGCTGCATTCTCGAATGCTGTGTGAATCCATGGGATTTTCCAAGCGGTGTATGGGTAGATTGTTGAAGATACCTCTATGCATCCTGTGGCGTGAGTAGCTATTACTGGGCCTCTAGCTGCTTTTAGCACAAGTCTGTGGACGGTTGCTGGGACGCATCCGGCACAAGCACGATGTCCAGACATGAAGAGTTCAGGTTTTTCAGCTATTTCTTTTATTGTAAATTTCCATTCGCTCAAAATTTAAGCCTCCATTTTACTCTCTTAACCCTATAAACTGGACTTTTTTCTCAACACGGTTTGTTTCAAGGATTCTCTCTAGGTCTCTATAGATTTGGTTTATAAGTATATAGGACATGTCCCTTCCGCCTAGTCCATAAATGTAGTTTACTACATGTGGATGAACCGGGGCGTCATAGAGGATGTGCCGAATCTCATGGAATACTGGTCCGCCAAATCCTCCGAAGCTACATGCGCGATCCATAACGCCTACTGCCTTAACATTTTTCAAGGCTACCGTTATTTCCTTTACTGGTAGAGGTCTAAATGTTCGTATTCTTAGCAGTCCAGCTTTTATTCCCTTTGAGCGTAGTTCATCTACCACGGTCTTCACAGTTCCGGCTGTAGAGCCTAGGCAGATAGTTGCAATTTCAGCGTCTTCCAGATGATAAGTTTCTATCAATCCGTCACCATACTGTCTTCCACCAACGTTAGCGTATTCTCCGTGCACTTGTTTAATAATCTCCGAGGCCCGCCGCATAGCCTCCTCTTGTTGGCGTTTATGTTCAAAGTAGTAATCATAGAGATCTAACGGCCCAATTGTTATGGGGTTTTCAGGGGCGAGGCGGAAGGGAACGAGTTTTCCTTCGTGGTTTCTTACGAGCGGGAACTTTCTGTTTCCTAGAAATCCTTTTACAGTTTCATCGGGTAAAATCCTGACGTTTTCGAGCGTATGGCTTAAGAAGAATCCGTCTAGTCCAACCATAACTGGCAAAAGTATGTCGGGATGTTCAGCTATTCGAAAAGCTTGAATTATGGAGTCGTAGGCTTCTTGCGAATTTTCGGCGTATATCTGTATCCATCCGCTGTCTCGTTCTACCATCGTGTCCGAATGGTCGCAGTGAATGTTTATGGGCGCTGATAGCGCTCGGTTAGCAACCGCCATGACCACCGGTGCGCGGCATCCCGAGGTCACGTAGAGTATTTCATGCATCAGCGCCAATCCAGCTGAAGCCGTGGCTGTGAAAGCCCGGGCTCCTACGGCAGCGGCTGTTAGACATGCTGTTAACGCACTGTGCTCAGATTCTACGCAGATAAATTCTGTGTCTACTTCACCGTTGTGAACGTATTCACTGAACTTTTCCACAATTATAGTTTGGGGAGTTATCGGGTAGGCTGCCACAACATCAACATCGGATTGTTTTACTGCGTAGGCTACTGCTTCATCTCCACTCATAGCGAAGACTTTCTGTTCCACTACTGTCATTCTTCCTTTTCCTCCTGTTCAAACACCATGGTAATAGCGTCCACGGGGCATTCATTGGCGCATATACCGCATCCCTTACAGAAGTTATAGTCAAATTCTATATCTCCCTTATCCGGGTTCCAGCTTATGGCGCTGTCTGGGCAGTAAATATAGCATAATAAACAACGGGTACACTTTTCTAAATCTCTCACGGGTTTGAAGGTTCTCCAGTCTCCTGTTTGATATTCTTCGCTGGGCATCCAACATACGCCTGCTATTGGAATTTCTTTCCATCCTTTAGGTTGAGGTTTCATTCGCTTCTTGCCTCCTCATAAGCTTGTTTTACAACCATAACGTTTCTCTCCGCAAGTTCGTGTGGAAACCTTTCTCTAACGACTTTTTCAACGCTTTGAAGATTCACAATAGATGTGGCCTTAATTAGAGCCCCTAGCATAGCCGTGTTGGTTATGGGTCTTCCCAAAATTTTTAGCGCAATCTCTGTTGCTGGAACAGTCCATATTTTTGCTTCTATATGCCCCAATGTTTTTCGAATTTCGGAGGGGCTCTCCTTAATGTTTAATATTATTGTTCCACTCTGTTTGATTCCCTCAGTTATTGGAACAGTTTTTAGAAGGGTTGGGTCTAAGACTACAACGGTATCCGGGTTGTAGACACTGCAGTGAAGAGTTATGGGTTTTTCGCTAACTCTTGTAAAAGCCCTTATTGGAGCGCCCATCCGTTCCGGTCCAAACTCTGGAAAAGATTGGATGTGCTTGCCTTCAAGAATAGCTGCTCTAGCTAAAAGCTCGCTTGCTGTCCAAGCTCCTTGTCCACCTCGTCCATGCCATCGGACTTCGATAATATGCTCCAAGCCTTATTTCCTCCGAATCTCCACATATTCTAACATCCCTTACATATACATGTTTCGAAATAAAGAAAAGGGATGAAAGAAATTCTCAGATGCAAAACAAAAATATCGCTATTTTTGATGCACAAAACACTGAATGATTTTAGGGCATATCAAGCACTCGTCTGGTATAGGAGCAGGGTCAGATAGACTCCTTAAGAAGCCAAAATAATGGGGACAGTTTTTCGGGGTTTTATTGTTTGAGGGCTTCGTCAATCTTCCCCCAGCATTTCTTACCGAAACGATTTTCATAAATTTCCCGCTTTCTACAACTATCTCAAGTTTCGATTTACAATGCGGGCAAGCATAGTAAGTCTGCCTAGGCAGGGAAAACCCGTCCATTAGCATTACTGGCTTCTCAAAGGGTTTTCCGCAGCTTGCATTAGGACATATTAGTTCTTTTCGTCGCAAATTGTTCATCTCTAGCTTTATGTTTCTCAAGCAATAGTATCAAGAATCTTAATATTTAATAAATATTTCTGCACATATACGCAACAAAAATACACATAAACGAAGAATTTAATTCCAAGGACTCCAAGTTAAAATTCGAAAGCCCCCGTAGCCTAGCTGGTTAAGGCGTCAGCCTTGTAAGCTGAAGATCCCGGGTTCGAATCCCGGCGGGGGCTCCAACTCCCTTTTTACCTCGAGAGTTTCAAACATTCGTACGTTCTCATTAAAACAACAAGGTTCGTTAGTATCGCCAAAACACTTAGGACGGCTAAAACCTGACCTAGGGCGCCTCCAATCATTATTAGGAAAAGACGGATATCCCTATTCGCGGCGTATCCAGAAAACCCGCTTTTAAAAATTATCCCAAATCTTGATTTCGCCTGTGCTCTGCTATAACTGACCATGAAAGAGCCAAATAAGGCTGCCAAAGCTATTGTTAAAATAACCCAGTTTTTATCTAATGTGTAAACATTGTATGTCATGCCCATTAAAATTGCTCCGTCTCCATATCTGTCAAGAATTGAATCAAAGAATCCGCCAAAAACCGAAGTCTTTCCAGTTAACAAAGCCAAATCCCCATCCACCCCGTCCAAAATAGAACTTAACTGTGCGAGAAGTCCACCTAGTAGGTTCTGGAAAACAAAAAAGCATATCCCTGACAAAACTGAAACCGCTAAACTCAGAACCGATATTTGGTTAGGTGTAACTTTTGTGTGATCAGCTAAAAAGCGTGCTAATGGCCGTGAAAACTTGCGGTTTATGCTCTGGGAAATTATGCCGTCCCACTCTTTGGGCAATTTTAACTGCTCCTTAAAACCTGTTCAGCTAAAACTATGTCGTCCCACGTGTCAATGTCCATCCAGAAGTTTCCGGAAACATCGCATGCCCACAACGGCACACCCACATTAATCATCTTTTTTACACATTGGGTAATGGTCAAAAAAGGATGTTTGGGGTTCATCAGGTTTATTATTTCGAATATTCTGTAGGTGAATAGGAAAACGCCTGTATCCACGGCATTCCATAATTTAATATTCTTGCCGATGTTTCTAACATATCCCTGAGTATCTACCAGAACTTTTGTTGCTTCGTCTATTCTAGACAGCTTATCGGGTTGTTTATCCACGCAGAGTAATGGTGCGTGATGCATGTTTTTCACGGCTTTCCTTATCATTTCCTCGCTTACTAAGTGGTCTGCCATTGTTAAAAGGAACTTTTCATTTTTGTCCAAAAGTTTCTCAGCTGTTTTTAGCGAAATGGCATTGCCTTTATTGTAAAAAGGGTTGTAGCAACATTGTATTCGCATGTTAAATCTTGCGCCGTTGCCTATATACTTGCGGAAGGCTTGTTCCATATAGCCTGTCACAATTATGCAGTTTTTTACTCCGGCTTTCCTTAAGGTATTCAAAACATGGTGGATTAGGGGTTTGTCACCGATTTGAATTAGGGGTTTAGGCTGCATGCTAGTTAACGGCAGTAGCCGTTTCCCGAGTCCAGCTGCGATTATTATTGCTTTTACCATTTTTAGCGTTCTCTTTTTCCTCGGATAAAGTCTTCAACCCATTGTCTGGCAATGTGGTCTGGCACTTGTTTCGGTGGGTGCTTGAAGGCATAGGCAGATATGCTGATAAGAGGCCCGCCTATTCCGCGGTCTAAGGCTAGTTTTACAGCTCTTATCACGTCGATGACCATACCTGCACTGTTTGGTGAGTCCTCCACTGAGAGTCTTAGGTCGATTACGACCGGGGTATCGCCGAATTTTCTGCCTTCTAGGCGTATGTGGCAGATCTTTGTGTCGTTGAGGAAGGGCACGTAGCCGCTTGGTCCTGCCCATGCCTCTACTTTGTATGGTACTAAGCTTGTGACTGCTTCCGTTTTGCTTATTTTCTTGGTTTCAAGTCGATTGTCATCAACCATGTTGAGGAAGTCAGTGTTTCCACCTACATTGAGTTGGTAAGTTTTAACTATTCGAACTCCTCGTGAGACTAAAGTGTGCACCAGCGCCCTGTGGATTATGGTTGCGCCCACTTGACTCTTCACGTCATCTCCGGCTATGGGTAGATTTTTCTCCTCGAACTTTCTGCTCCATTCGTTGTCTGATGCTACGAATTCGGGTATGCAGTTTACAAATGCACAGCCAGCATCTAAGCATGCTTGCGCATAGTATCGGGTAGCTTTGTAGCTTCCGACTGGGAGGAAGTTGATTAGCATATCAGCCCTTGTTTCTCTTAATACCTCATCGACATCTACGGGTTTAATAGTTTCCTCGTTGTAGGCTCTGAAGGGCTCTCGCATGTGAGGTGCGACGCTGTCAAAGATAGGTGCGGGCAGGACCTCTACGCCTATTCGTGGAACTTCGGCGAACTTAACGCATCCATTTGGCTTTATGAAAATGGCTTCAGCTAAGTCTCTACCTATTTTGTTACGGTTAACCTCGAAGGCTGCGACGAATTCTATGTCTTTTATGTGGTATCCTCCGAAATTTACGTGCATGAGTCCCGGAACGTGGTCGTCGTCATTTGCGTTCCTATAGTATTGCACGCCTTGAACTAGGGCGGAGGCGCAGTTTCCTATACCTGCTACAGCTACACGAATAGGCATAAATCTCCCTCCTCCCGAACTACAACAATAATATTGTTAGTCAGTTAGGGTAATTATTGTTGAAATTCAAATAGAGCAAAAATATTTTCCATAAAAACTTAAATATAAACTTTGCGGAAATGACGCTATCTCTTTATAATGTAAAACCAGCGTTGAAAATGTATCTATAACATATGTTTGGAAAGCGTTATCTCCCTAAATACGTCATCCTATTGAAGAATCTTATGAGGGTTCTCTTCTTCTCAATGGAAGAACTACGGTGTTCATTTCCTCATTTATTGCTCTATTATGTTTTCAGTGAGTTTATTCGTAATTTTATTCTGTAAAAATATTTGTAATACATATGCTGGCTTCATATGTTTTAAAAATTCAGAGTTTAGACACTTATTTGCGTGGCGGATTTGAGTTCACGGGTTCCAACGGGAATTGAAGGCTTGGATGCTTTAATTGAAGGTGGCTTCCTTAGAGGCGATGTTATTCTATTGGCGGGTGGAACAGGGAGTGGGAAAACGATTTTCTCAACTCAGTTCATTTACAACGGTGCCATTCAGTATGGTGAAAAGGGAGTATATGCAACTTTTGAAGAAGATGTAAAAACATTGAAACGTAACATGCTTAAACTTGGGTTTGACCTTGAAAAGTTGGAACGTGAAGGCTACATAAGGATCTTAGACTTAGAGGCTTTGAAAAGTGAAGGTTTAAGTGAGAACATTCGATTTATTTTGAGTACGTTAGAGGAGATAAATGGCAAAAGGCTAGTTATTGACTCGTTAACTGCCTTTCTTTCTGCTTGTGCAGAAAAGTTCGAGTATAGAATGCTTATGCACTTGTTTTATAGAATGTTAAAGTTAAAGGGCTACACAACTATTATGACCTGCAGTGTTCCCACGGGAGCCAAAGCTTTGGGGCTTGGGATAGAGGAGTTTATAGCGGACTCAGTTTTGTTTCTTGAAAACATAACGGAAGGCTTAGAATTAAAGATAAGGTTTTTGATACGGAAAATGCGTGGAACTAATCACAGCAGAAAATACCATAATGTTATTATAACTGACAAAGGCCTCCAAATTGTACCGTTCACCGCCTAGGTGTAAAGGATGATCAGTACGATTTTTGTTCTCGGCGCGATTTTTTTTGTTTTTATGGCTATGCAATTTCACCTTTTTCGTAGGTATCGTAAAACTGGAGCAGAACCGAGCCTTTATCTTGGCGTCACCTGCTTCCTTTGGGCGTTAGCCTCATTTTTCGGTATTTTAATATCCGTCACAACCAGCCTTAACATTTTATCTCTTACTATACTTTTTTATCGGGTGTCAACTACATCTGGACTTTTAGCATACGTGTTTCTTAACCTCTTTGCAATCGCCATGTTAAAATCTTATGGAAAGAAAAGAAAAATTTGGATCGTACTCATCCCTTTCTTTATTGTAATTCTTATCATCTGGGTTTTTGATCCTGTAGTTGAAGGAATAGTTCGCGGGACAACAGAATTTACCTTAACAAGTCTGTATAAAAACCCTAAAGGCTTGCCATTAATAGAGGCGATACTTGTTTCAATGGTTGTGATAGCAATTTATCCAGTTTATCTCCTATTTCAGATATCAAAAGCTACTAAAGATCCTGTAGTTAAACTAAAATCGCTTTTGATGGGAATTGGCATGTTTATAGGAACAATGGCTTATGCCGTAGAAGTGACGAGTGCCGTTTCTTATCATTTCATGCCCATTTACAGACCCATGATATTTGTGGGGGCGTTCTTATTGTATTTTGGCTATATGATGCCAAAGTCTATACAAAGGAAGCTCTCATCCCGTGTACCGATTAATGTGGAATTAGTTGATTCCTTCATTGAAGAGTTCTTTCGATATCAGGTTACGCCAAATATGGAGATCAGGTCGAATGTTTTTTCAGAAAGTATAGGACTAACCCATGAGCAGCTACGTGGTCGAAAATTCGTTCTTGAATTCGATCCATCATCTCATTACGAGAAGTTGATTCAAGACTTTATAACTGAAGCTTTAGTCAATGGTGAGCCGATAGTGGTGTTTACCAGAAAGGGCAGTCCTGTTTACGCACATCTACGTAAGCAGAAGGGTGTAAAGTTTTTCTGTATGTCCCAACAGATTTCGGGCCCACAGATTTTTTCTGAAACTGAAGTTCATTTGCCCTTGAATAATACCCCTTTGATTCTAAATGTTTTTGACAAATTGTTAAGATCCCATCCGGAACAAAGGGTAAATCTGGTTTTCGATAGTTTGTCTGATTTATTGTTGTCTGTGGGTTTTGAAAAAACATACAAGTTCATGATGTCTGCTACTGAGATACTTGCATCAGCAATTGTGACAGCTGTTTTTTTGCTAAACCGTTATGCACATGACGCCGAGGTGAAGTCCAGTTTAATCGGTCTGTTTGGTGATCAAATATCGTTTGGAAAAAATGGAATAGAAGCTATTAAGCTATCTGAAGAGAGGGTTGTAGGGATAAAAAGCCATCAAGAGGGATCGGTCTACGTTGAAAGGGCGGAAAGAACATTTTGAAAGAGTTTTTATGGAAGCGGTTGATGAGGGCTTGAAAGTTATTGGCGAAAGCGGTAAACAAATGTTTTTCTTCCACCTAGAAAGGACCTACTCGATCAAGAAGCAGGATATACCAAGAAAGCCAGAAATCTTCGCTAAGGGGTTAGAGAAAATATTTGGTGCGGGTGCCTCAGTGATCGAGAAACTTATTCTAGAAACCCTATACTCTAAACTAGGTTTAAAGTACGAAGAAAAAGAACACTATACATTTGTGGACTATTTAAAAGAAATTCAAGAAAAACAACAAACGCCTTTTAGCAGTTTCTCAAAAAGCTAGTTTTCTAAAAAAAGTAGGATAGGTTTTCTAACGAATCAGCTTGAGCTAAATTCATGCCAATACTAATGCCACGCGATTATTTCTTTTACTTTAAAAGTTTTATACTTGATTAAAGGTTTGAGTTTCCATAATGAAATTTATTGCTACAGGTTAGTTACTGAAAGATGAGTCAGAAATGAATCGGAACGAATTAAGAAGTAGAGAAATTTGGGACAGCATATACAAAAAGGAGAAGAGAAGAGTTGAAAGCACACTTCAAGTAGACAATGAAATTCCTCGTATAACAGAGCTGTTTAAAGAACGTAATGTAAGGCGAGTTTTAGATTTGGGGTGTGGTGCAGGAAGGCACTTAGTTTATCTGGCGCAGAAAGGCTTCGATGCGTATGGAATAGATATTTCTAGGGAAGCAATAAAGAAAGCGAAACTACGATTAAACAAGCTGGGCTTTTCAGCTAATCTTAAAGTAGGTTCAATGGCCTCGTTGCCTTATCGAGATAATTTTTTCGACGCTTTAATCAGCACTACAACAATACACCATGGAATGATTCAGCAAATAAAAAAGACAATTAGAGAAATTGAAAGAGTAATGAAGCCAGCTGGTTTAATTTTTATAACAGTGCCTAAAAACCGATCAAAGAAAAAAATACCGAAAGAAAGATTATTTGGAATAAAATTTATTGCTCCTAGGGCCTTCATCATATTAGGCGGAGAAGAAAAAGGTTTGCCCCATTATCAATTCAACAAAGACCTACTAAGGAAGAACTTCAAAAATTTCAAAATAATTAAATTATGGGTAAATGATAAAGGCTCTTACTGTTTCCTTGGAGAGCTGAAAAACAAAGTTAGAAAATTCTACTTATTCCTTTGAAGACATAGATACTAAATTTGCGTCAGGCATCTTCAGAGAATTGATGGTGGCGGGAAATATTTAGCGAAAAACTCGAAAGATTTAAACGTAGTTTGTGCAAATTTGGTGCTCCGGCCGGGATTCGAACCCGGGTCTCCGGCTCGAAAGGCCGGAATACTTGACCGGACTATATTCGGCAGAGAGTTTTCTCTTCTACCGGAGCTTACCGGAGCATTATTGGATTTGTAAAAGTCGTCGAATAAACGTTTCTATGGTTGTCAAGCTAAAGGTTTATGGTATGAGGGCTGTTTTTAGGCATTTTTCCAGTGGAGCGAGTATTGTTTGGGCTTTGTTTAGTGTAGGTGCATAATAGGCGGTTTTGGCTGAGTTGGTCATAATTGTATTTATTCCCAAGAGGCGCGTCCATGTTACTACCGCGCAGGTATCAGATAGCACTTTAGCTCCAGTTTTTTCGATGACTTCAATTTGAGTTTTTGCTTTTTGTTTGACATAGCGAGAAGCACAAATCCAAAGTTGGACGTGTTTTTTGACTTTTCTTCCCTTTACGAGTTTGGCTATATGCCTAATTTCGTCTAGGGAGCAGTGAGGGCACCCTATAAAAACTAGGTCTGGGGTTGCTTCGGAACCGGCTGTTGAAAGATTTTTTGTCGTGTGTTCCAGTTCCTTTTTGGTTATGGTTATTTTCTCAATTTTTTCTTTTGGCTTTTGTCCATAACAGAACATGTTTATGTTGCTTGTTGAGGCAAGAGCTGCGCCTAACTGCTTTAAGCAGTCTTTTTCTGAAGCATTTATTCCTTGGAAGAGGGGGGATCCGCCCTGAAGCTTCTTACCTACAAGTATGCCCAGGACGCCGTAATCAACTTCACTTTCTAGTTTGGCTTCTATCTGCACGAATGTGGTGGCGTCGCGGTTTTCAGGTTGATGAATCCCGTAGTTGGGAGTTTTGCCTATTATGGCCGCTGCTAGGGCGCTGGGGCTTCCTTCCCTATTTGTCCATGAGCCTAGAATGGAGTTTGCGTAGATTACTGCGGAGGATTCTGACCATGCTAAGTGTGTGTTTAACTTTGGCTTCTCTATGTAGTAGGGTGTGCAAGTTAACACTGGTTTAACATGCATTTTCTGGAATAACTCCAGTATGGTTGCTTGTTTAGCGTAGAATTCCCGCGGGATTTTGTTTCCGAAGATTTTTTTGTCTATGCTGGATGGGTTAAGCGTGGCTTTTACTTTTGCCTTGGCGTTGTTTTCAGCTAGAGCCTGTAGAAACTGGATGGGGGCTTCTCCCAAGGTTTTATAGGAGACTCCAGAAACGTGAGCTGAGTTTACTGGAATAAGCTTAGTGGCGCCAAATAGATCGCCAAGTTTTACTAATATTCGCATGCATATTTGTTCTGCCCAGCCGTGTTCGCCATCTAAGATTTTTTCTTCTTCGCGGGTTAGATACATTTCTATGTCTCTCTCAAAACTTTTATCGTGGCCAAACCATCATGAGTTTGGATTTCCACAGTGTCGCCGGTTTTTATTTTCTTTATCTCCATTTGGTCTAACATGGGGATTTGAGCAATTATTGCTCCCACTGTTACCACAGTGTCAGCTTTTTCTGTTATCATGGCTTTTGGGGCGACTCCGCGTTTTTTCAACGCGTATAACACATAACTTCCTACAGTGGAGCCGTGTCCGTGGGGGAAGCATAGGATCTTGTCGGTTATATTTTGCCCGTGGAGTTCGTGGTTTTGCTCGATTATGATTCCTGTTTTAGGGTTTACGCCCCCCAGAAAGGTTATGGGCTGGGTTGTAACTAGCGCCTTGCCTTTGCAGTTTCCGGCCACTATAACGCGTCCCTTCAGAGTTAAGGTGACCATCTTCTTTCCTCTTGCTCTTATGTTAGAAGGAGATTTTTGCGGAGAAAGGTGTTTCGCCTAACACTTTGGATGCGGCTTCTTCGACTTTTCTGCGGTTTTTCTGACTGGTATAGACGCGTAGGATGTTTAAGAATCCCTTTAGGACATCGAATATTCGGCTAACTTCGCTGAGTTTCCTTGGGAGTTTCTTTCCTTCCCGCGTTTTGTAGAAGACGGGTATCTCCATTGGCTCTAGTAGGACAGAGTGATGATAAGGTACGGATGGCACTGTGGGCACGTCTATTATTATTTCTTCCGGTTCAATTTTAGCTTTTTTCGCTATTTCAGCTTTTATTTGGCCTCTTATTTCTTCTACATCAAATATTCTCGCTATTAACCCATTTTTTTCATAAAAGGTTTTTTCATAAGCACATTTTAAGAGCCGCCTACGCTCTATATCTTCGATTATTCCTCGAGATTCTTCGCATTTTCTAAGCATAGTCCAGACCGTGTAGTCGTCTAGCGCTAGGTACTCTTCAGTCGTTTTAAAGTTTGTTAATCCTAGTTCCTCGTTTGCCTTTTCCATTGCTTGCGCCAGCATTATTTGGACGGCTCTTCCTACACGGTGAAAGTATATGCTTTTGAAGGATTCGACCCGTGCGATGATGAATGATTCAAGTGCTGAGATGGCGCCTATGTTCACAGCTAGGTTTTCGTCTATCAAGTCTAATGTGTGAATTAAACGGAAAATATCTACATACCCGTATTCGGCACCAGTATGATAGGTATCGCGAACTATGAAGTCAAGCTTATCCACATCGACGCTGCTTTGGATTATCTGGTCGATGAAAGCCTTTCCTGGTTTATTTAGTTCTCCTATGGCTAGTTTGCTGATCGCCTTTGGTGAAAACCCCAGCTTTTTAAGAATATCCTTAAGTTCACTTTTCTCCACGATCCATTTGGTCATGTCCTCATGGCTTTTACCTAGGAATTTGTTGAGTAGTTGTTCGAATATATGAGAAAAAGCTCCATGTCCAACGTCGTGGAGTAGAGCGGCTATTTTCACCATTTGAGCTTCATCTTCAGATAAGTGTTGCGAAAGGTTAGCGTTTTGGACGAGTTTTCCGGCGAGATACATTACTCCTACTGAATGTTCGAATCTTGTATGGTTTGCCGCTGGATAAACGTATTCGGCTCCCGCTAATTGTCGGAGCCGACGTAGTCTTTGGACTGGGAAAGAATCAATTATGTTCTTTTCCGTTTCGGTTATGTAAACATATCCGTAAATCGGGTCTTTGATTTCGCCCCAATATTTTTGACGCATTTAAACAGCTCCCTTTAAGACTAGTTGTATTTTGAGGTAGCATATTTATAACATGTAAGCTTATCTTTCAAAAAGGGAGTCAAGGTTAGAGAAATGGAGCGCCGAAAGGGGCTTTTAATTTGCATTGAGGGAATAGATGGATGTGGAAAAACCACTCATGCACGGCTACTTGTGGAGAACTTGCAGAAGCACGGATATGACGCCTTTTATACAACGGAGCCTACTAGTGGGAAAATTGGAAGTTTCATTCGAAGATATTTACTTAAATGCCAAGAACGCTCTTCCAGCGTCATCGAAGCATTGCTTTTCGCTGCGGATCGTGTTGAGCATGCTGAAAGTATTATCAGGCCAGCTATCAGGCAAGGCAAGATCGTGGTTTCGGATCGTTACGTTTATTCTTCCATGGCCTATCAGGGAGCGGCTGGTCTTGATTTGAATTGGATATGGATGCTGAACAGGTGGATAGTTAAGCCTGACTTAGCCCTATTTATTGATGTGCCTCCTGAAATAGCCCTTGAGAGAATAAGACGAGAGAAATCTGTGATGGAAACCCTTGATAATCAGAGGAAGGTTAGAAAGGTTTATTTGAAATTCGTTGAAGAAGGGAGCCTCGTAAGAGTTGACGGCAACCGCTCACTCACGGAAGTCGCTGCAGAAATCCTCAACATTGTCTTAACTCATTTAAAGAGGGGCTAACGCCGGGCTTTTCTCTGTGCCAACATATTCTCTATTTGTTCCATGATGAATTCTAGAAAATCTTGAGGTGAGACCCGTTGTATTCCTCGTTCATGGTGAAGTAGAACCTGGGCTTCTCTCTCTCTAAATAGGAACCTTAAGAGGTAGTAGTCGAATTTTAGTGGTCTTTTTCTTTTATCGTTAGTTATCTTATAGTATCGGATGATGCATAAAAGGTCTAGGACTGGTAGGGGCTTTTTGCGAATCGTTTTTTCTAGGGTTCTTGTTTCTTTTTCGTTTAGATAGGTGAAAGTAAGTTCCTCTGCTATTCCGAAGTCAAAGTTGACTTTGCATTTGGTGACTGGTGGGGCAGATAGATGCTTTATTATTTCTTCGAATGTTGCTTCGTAGTTATTTAGCTTATAAAGGGTTTGAATGATTGCTTTTTGTAGGGTTCTTGTCGAATATTTGGTTTGGAAAATTGCTTTTCCATGTATAAGTTTTGGAAAGTTTACATAATATCCAAGCAATTTTAGCCGTCCACAACTCGGAGACTAGGCGTGTTTGACTTTTCTGAGTTTCTCCAAGTTCTCGAGTAATGAGGCAAGAACAGTGTTAAGCTTCTCCAGTTTTCCGATGTCTGTTTCTTCTTGTATTTGTTTCTGCACTTGCTGAATCTTTGTTAGGAGCGTTGTTTCAAGTTTAGATAGAAGCAACGGGCTTGTTGCTTTGAGGGGTTCTTCTCCCTCCTTTACGACGATCACTCTTTTTTCACAATGAACGCACCACAATTCTCCACCTCTAAGCTTGAAAATAGGTGAGGCACAAGCAGGGCAGGCTAAGTTAGTTAGGGTGGCCCCTCGGCGGAGAAGATCAGCCATGGCTTTTACGGATTTTTCATTTTTCTCCTTTGAAGGCAAGACTTAAAACCTCAAAAGGAATATTTCTAAAACGATAAGATATTAGGTTATTGCTAAACCTTATGATCAGAAGTGGGGGTTCTAGCCTTGGTGAGGAAAAAGAAGCTACAAGAATATGAAGAAAGGATAAAACAAGCTTTGTTCGTTTTAGGACAAGTTTCCGAGGACACAACAACCCCGCGTAACATTCGAAGAGCCGCTAAGGAATCTATGGACGCTCTGCAGGTAGCAGAATATACGCCCGCGGTTAGAGCTTCAAACGCCATCGCTATACTTGACGAAATTCTTCAAGACCCAAACATGCCCCCTTATACCAGAGTAAAACTGTGGAACGTAATGAGCGTGCTAGAAGCCATAAAAGACTAGAACATCTAATAACATGTTTTTCATTAGTTTCCTTTATGTTTTTAAATATGTCACGAGTAAGGTAAGTTTCGTTCCATCACGTAAGCGTCTTCGCCGTCCATATAATAGCTACGTATCCGTCGTTTGATTTGGAATCCTAACTTTTTATACATTTGAATTGCTGGCTTATTGCTGACCCGGACTTCAAGAAAACATTTTTTTGCTTTGTATCGAAGCATGTTTTCCATAGCTTTTTGCATTAACGCTAAGCCTATTCCTCGCCTCTGGTATTTTGGAAGTACAGCAATTGAAACCACATGCCCCTTTTTTTCTATTCCGGAGAAACCGAAGTTGGCGAGGGAAGTTTCGATTCGACACATTATGTATCCTACTACCTGACCATTTTCTTCAGCTACTATGAAGGTTTCCGGAAAGCGCTGGTATAAATCAAGAAAGAAGAAGCCGGAGTAGTTTTCCGGTAGGCAAACACGATTTATGTGTATGACATAGTTTAAGTCTGAAGGCTTGAACAGTCGTAGATTGAATGTTTTTTGCAAGCTTCTCTCCAGTTTACAAATGCCTCTAACGGGCTTGTTAAATTTTCGCATTTAGGATTAGGCTTCTGCCTTAACAACTGGTAGGGTATGGTTCCCTAGCGGCATGGCCCAAACTTTTGCTCGGTTGCCGGCTATACGAAATGCTTCTTCCACAGCGTCATTGATAGCCCGAGCAGTATCCAACCGGAAAACGTTCTGGGCGTAATAGTCAGGCATGGAGGAAACAAGAATTATCTTAACCTTTTGTAAGGCTTTCATCAGATAATAGGCTTTATGTCCGCCGAGAACAAAGTTGCGTTTGATCCGTTTCTCAACCTCCTTTAGGCTTTTGAACTTCATCATCCACTCGTAGAAAACCTCGTTTCCGTGCCCTTCAGGGCACTCGGCGGCTAGGACTATTACTCCACCTCGTTTAACAGCCTCCAAGGCGTTGTCAACCGCTTTATAAGCTTGGAAAAGGGTTATGTCCGCTGGGAAGCCTCCTGGACTTGCCAGCACGATGTCGGCTTTACGTTCTATCGGGATTTTGTACATTTCTTCGACAAGTTTGACGCCTTCGTAAAAGGCTTGTTCTAAATCCCCAGCGAACGCTTTGACTATTTCTCCCTTCTTGTTTTGAACCACGTTTAATATGAAGTTAACTTTGGCCATTCTAGCGGCTTCCGTCATGTCCTCATGAATTGGGTTTCCTTCAAGGTTTCCAGTTCTGGCTTTGGGATGCAGGAGCATGGCGTGGTTATGCTGTATGGTTTCCAAGCCTGCAACTCCTGGTAGAACGCTTTTTCTTCCACCGCCGAAACCTGCATAATAATGTAACCCTACATCACCGGTCAGTATTTTTATGTCTGCCTCTGCGAAAAAACGGTTAACATAAACCTTTGTCCCATGTTTTCGGGTTGTTCCCACATAAACGTTGTCTTGTGCCCGGCAATCATGACTTACAACTTTAAACCTCTCCACAATTTCCTCGCCTAAAAGCTCTTTTGCTTCTTTCTGGGTCACAGCGCGGTGGGTTCCACAACCAAAAATAATAGTGATGCTCTCATCTTTTACATTGGCCTTTTCTAATTCTTCAAGCAGCGGTGGCAGAATAAGTCTTGATGGCGCCGAACGGGTGGCATCGTCAACTACTATAGCTACCTTAGCCTTGGGCTTAACGATTTCGTTTAGCTTTGGGCTTCCTATTGGCTGGTTAAGTGCCCGTTTTACCTCCTCAATGGGGTCAGGCACCCCAGGTTTTTCCTTAGGCTCTATAACCCCAAGAAAGTTTTTTGTTGGAATTCTTGCGCAGACCTCGGTTTTTCCGTAAGGGAACCACACGTCAACCATTTTTCCCACTTCAGGGAGTCGAATAAACGTATGGTGTTTCCGAAGTTTTAAGCTTGTCGAACAATCAAAGCTCTTTTAAACAGAAAGCTCGAATAGGTTGAATGGGTGAATGTGTTGGAGCTTGAGGAAGTTCCCGGCAAGGGCGAAGTGGTATTGTTATGGTTTAATCCTTATGCTGGAATAGCCATAAGAACTCCCAGCAAAACCTTGGTTGTGGACCCGGTTGATGTGAACGCTAGGACGTTCCCAACGGTTGATGTCCTTCTAATTACACATGAACATTATGACCACCTTGACCACTCGGTTGTTAAGGAAATCCATAATCGTACAA